>JACCDU010449985.1_pt1 | contig 21089 bp, 16 predicted proteins | sample 7446081 | NCBI WGS metagenome assembly JACCDU01 (sample SAMN15323447, study PRJNA562643) | freshwater metagenome | isolation source: river surface water | place: USA:Blue River Watershed | collected 2017-08-17
CAAGCAGCGCCAAACAGGTGTACATCTGGATCGTGCGGAACGGCACAACGATCGGCTACTCTACGCACCAGTACACCCTTGCTGGAGGCGGTAACCACCTGAACGTTTCGTGGAACTTCGACATTGACCTGGATGCTGGGGAGTATGTTGAGCTGCAGTGGGCTGCGGACGACACCAACGTAACCCTTGAAGCCGCCGCTGCCACATCCCCGCATCCGGGTATTCCTTCGGCCGTGATGGCGGTAAACTTCGTGGCACCTTTGCCAGACCCTAGACCAACGCCCCCTTGAGTGTGTAAACTGGTATCTCCGTTGTTTCAACGTGCTTTTGGAGTCACCAGTGGACAAACTTGCCCTTTTCAATGCCCTTGCTCGCAAGGCCCGTCCGGCTCACGCCGAATACACCCCAATTGAGTCCTTGGATACGCCCCTCCCCGAGACCGGGTTGGACAGCATGGACGGACTAATGCTTGTGATTTTTCTGTCGGACATCTACGGGATTTCCGAGGAAGCGTCCAAGGAGTTCTCGTTTACCACTCCCGCAGAGCTGTTTGCCGAAGTGGACAAGCACAAGACAAAAGAGCCCACGACCCTTGAAGAGGCGCTGGAGCAAGTGCAATGGTGAAGCTGACACACTACCGTGTGGCCTGCACGGAGCACACAGAAGAAATCACCGACATCCAGTTTCCACAGCGCGTGCATTTCTTTCCTGAAACTTACGCACGCACCAGCACAGGCATGGTGTACCCGCCCCACAAACTGGCCGAAAAGGTGCTCGACCCGGAGCTCATCAAGCATTTGCGCGAATCGAAGTCGGGCAAGACTGCTTTCATTCTTGCTGCAGGCAACGGCCACTTTGCAGGCTTGCAGCCATCGCCGCGCCAGTCTCGGCTGACGTACTCCTATCGGGCGCTGCCTTTGACGCTGACACAGGTCTATGCCGGTCGCATTGCCCAGGCCTGCGGAGCCACGGATCACATCGTCACGGACTCTTCGGCCTGTGCGAGCAGCCTGAAAGTGATGATGGATGTGCGTGGGCTGATCGACTTCTATGGGTTTGACCGGGTCATCGTCCTATCTGTGGAAGATGCCGTGTCCAACCTCGTGCTGGAGTTCTTCGGGGAGACAAAAGCATCGCTTCCGCTCAACACCACAAAGGCTCCGTCCGCGTTTGACGCGGAAAATGGGGGCTTCTTCGTCGGTCAAGGGGCTGTTTTTGCGGTGTTTGAGCGCGACGGCGCAGGAATTGCTACGCTGGATGGCGCTTACGCCGCATCGGAAACCTGTACAAACGCCCTTGGCCAAACGCCAACAGGGGATGGTTTTGTGAACGCGGCCACAGAGGCAATGAAGCAGGCGGGGCACACCCCTGTGCTTGTCAAAACTCATGGCACAGGAACCCAAAGCAACAACATTTCCGAGCGTGCCGCGCTGGATCGGCTGCTGCCTGGCGGATATATTGCCACTTCCTATAAACCCACCATTGGGCATACAATGGGGGCCAGCGGGCTTTTGGAGTCGATGCTCTTCATCCGAGACCTGCAATCGGGCACTGTCCCTGCGATTAAAAACCGAACCCAATCTGATGACGTCTTTGTGTCTCGCGACACACAGACAGCGGAACGCAGCTTTTTGAGCCTCGCCGCCGGAATGGGCAACATTTACGCCGCAGCCGTTTGGAGTGTCCTATGAGAGCCGCCGCAATCGACAGTATGCAGAGACTGCTCAAGGGTCCAGAGATCATCTTTGAGTACCTGCAAAAGCACGACACGGATACCGAGCATACGCCGGACGCCAAAATGGCGGCCATCTCAGCAGAGCTTGTCATGGATGACACGGACGTCATTCAGTTTGGCAATACGGCATACATCACCCATTACGCAGACAATGGCAGCCACGTACTCATGCGTGCGTTGAATGTGGACACCGCAGCAAACTTCATAGAGAACACCGTCAACTACGTTGCGTATGCCTATGGGCGAGGTGTTAAGCACATCGTCACCCAGTATTCCGATCCTGTCATTTCAACTCTGCTGCGAAGGGTAAAAGCTGTCATTGAGAAGCACAACCCAGAGCTAACCGCAACACTTGAAATCGAGCGTGATGGCGACGAGCACACCGCCGTTGTGAGCTTGGAGGATTGAGATGTCGTTTGTCGTAAAAGCCGTCAAAAGCGTTGCCAAGGCAGTCGTTAAGGTTGTAAACAAGGTTGCCGAAACGGCGGTGAACGTTGTCAAAGGGGCGTTGAAAGACCCGATTGGCACGATTGCAAAAGTTGCCGCCGTTGCAACGGGTAACGCATGGGCGCTTCCGCTTATTGACGGCGCATCCGTAATGGCCAAAGGCGGCACGTTTGGGGATGCTCTTAAAACTGCCGCCATCTCATATGCCAGCGGCAAGATCGCAACTTACGTCGGCGAATCGGTTGGAAGCGCTGCAGCAAAAACAGCAAGCACAACTTTTGGAGCTGAAGCAGCTACCGCAAAAATTGTCGGCGATGTTGTTGGTGGCGCGGCCGCATCCACTTCTGTTGCGATTGTTACAGGCCAAGACCCAGCCAAAGCATTCTTGACCGGCGGCCTTACTGCGGGCGTGCCAGCCATTTTGGGCAAGGTGGATGCGTTCAAGGGGCTCAACAAAGACACGCAAAGCGTAATCTCTCGCGCAGTTACCGCGCAGCTCACGGGGCAAAACCCAACAGACGCAATCATTTCCGGAGTCATCGCATCTACGGGCATCGTCTCGGAAGCGATGAAGCTGTACGACCCGGAAGGCAAGATGGACCCCAAGACTGCGGCCGTCTTGTCGAATGCGTTGCTGTCTTCTACAACTGCAGCGGTGCAGGGAAAAGATGTTTCCGCCGCCCTCAGCAAGTCATTGGCGCAAGCTGGTGCAAAAGCGTTGGGCGACATGGTTACGGGCGGTGTTTCAAAGCTGCTTAACGAAACAACATCCGCTACAAACACGCTGCAATCCCTTGGCGATCGGCTAAATTCAAACGTCGAGCAACAGCAAAAAATTGCTGCCGGGATGAAGGACATTCAGTCCCAATCTGACAAAGCTATTGCAAATGCAAATACCAAATACGAGACGTATTCAAAAGCTGTCGACGCCTACAACAACGGAAAGCTAACTCTTGGCGAGTTAGAACATGCGGAGTTTGAGTACAACAGCGCGGTATCTGCGCTTGAAACCGTCAACAAAGTAAATGCGACACTCCTTAAGGATAGCGAAGCAAGCCTGCTAAATGCGCAAAAAGAGTACGCTGATATTTCAAAGCAGGTAGAAACCCAAAACAACCTTGTTAAAGAAAAAACAGACGCGCTTGTTTCTGGCCTTGATGATGTCCAGCAGACGGCAACGAAATACGTTGACAACGCAGAACACATTGAAAAGTTTGAGAAAGATGCTGGCCGACCGCTCACTGACGCCGAGCTTGATGCGCTTGCAGCAAAGGGAACCGCAGAAGAGAAAGCCGCATACATTGCGGATCTCGATTCTCAGTCGACCACAAAAGCAGAAATTGAAGAAAAGGCCAAAGCACTTGGACTTGAAAAGTCAACTGGCACAATGGGTTTTTTGGTTGGAAAATCAGAAGCAGAAGCAAACGCAGCCATTGAAAAAGAGGTGGCCAAAAAAGCGCTGCAGGATGCAGGGTACACCGCAACCGATGCCGAGCTAAACAAGTTCCTTGATGCCGCCAAAACAAGCGATGACTCGCTGTACGAAGCACTCAAGACGGAGGGCTTGCTTGCCAAGGAGGCATACACCGATGCCGCAGTGCAACTTGGTCGCGGCCTGACCGCTGCCGAGCGCGAGGGCATGACACTTGCAGAAGACCCTGCTACGTATCTGGCAAATATTGACGCTAAGGAAACCACCAAAGCCGAAGCCATCAAGATGATGAACGATCTTGGGCTTGCAGGCACCAATCTGTACGGGGCATGGGAGGCCACAGGGAAGCCGGAAGCCGAAGCGCAGAGCACCATCGAAAAAGAAGTCGCCAAAAAAGCCTTGCAAGCTGCTGGCTACGGCATTGCTGATGACGCTGCAATCGAAAAACTTCTAGCCGCCGATCGAGGAGAGGGCACGCTGTACGACGCCGCGCTTTCTACAGCTCAAGACCTGACAGCCGTAAAAAAGGGCTACGACAGCGCCGCAGACATGGCTGCTGCAAAAGAAGCCGGATATACAAACGCTGCAAAGTGGCAAGCGTACCAAGACTCGCTCCTGCCAAAAGAAGAGGCGGAGCCTGTAGCACCAACAACGCCAGAACCGGTCGGCCCCGTGACGTCAGAGCAAGCGCAAGCAGAAGCGGACGATCTGACAAAAACCTTGGAAAGCGCGGGCCTCAAAGAGGAGCCAGCGCAAAAGCCTGCGGACGACACGACGAAAGCATTGGAAGATGCGGGCCTTGAGGAAGAAGAAGCCCCTCTAATCCCTGCGGGGCCGACGCCAGAGGAGCTCGCTGCACAAGCTGCAAAAGACGCTGCACAGGCTGCAAAAGACGCTGCTGCCGCAGAAAAGGCCGCAAACGATGCCGCGTTTTGGCGTCTTGGCCTTGACCGAACAAGCCCTGCAATGGTGCAGTTTCTACAAGAAACAAAAGGCATGTCGCTGGAAGACGTCAATGCAAAGATTGATGACCAGCTGCAATCCTTGCGCGAGAAGATCGTTGCCACGGGCGGCAAAGAGCTGACGGACGAGCAGCTGCGCAACAAGATTTTCATGGACACGTGGGTTGCCGCAAACAAGAACAATAACCGCGAACAACCGCAGACGATCGACGATGCGTTTGACAACGTGTTTGGTGCACTCAAAGGCAAGATCCCACTGCCAGAGCCCGTTACGCCAACGCCCGAACCCGTAGCACCAGAGCCACCAGCTCCCGTGGAATCCGTCGAGGACTTGGTCAAAGAGGTATCTCCGGTTGAGCCTGCGCCCGTTGAACCCGCGCCGGTTGATCAAGAAGAGCCTGCGCCAGTTGAGCCCGAGCAATTTGGACCACCAACTGAAGAAGAACAGCAACCGTTGATCGACGAGCTGATCAAAGAGCTGACGCCTGCGCCAGTTGAGCCCGAGGTGCCAGTTGAGCCTGCGCTAGTTGAGCCAGAGGCACCCGTTGAGCCAGAGGCTCCGGTTGAAACTACGCCGGAAGAGCCCGTTGGTCCTCCAACTCAAGAAGAGCAGCAACCGCCGATCGACGAGCTGATCAAAGAGCTGGAGCCCTACGAGCCACCTGCTCAGCCCGAAGCTCCCGTTGAGCCTGCGCCAGTTGCGCCAGAGCCCGTTGGTCCGCCTACAGCCGAAGAACAGCAGCCGTCTATTGACGACCTGCTGGATGAGCTTGCGCCAAACGAGGTGGTGACGCCAGAAACCCCAGAGGAGCCAACTCCTGCGCCACAGGACCCGCTTGAAGAACTCCTGAGCAAACCGCAGGACGAGATGACGCCAGAGGACTGGGCAAAGTTGTATGGCACGCCAACGACAGACCCAGAGACCGGCGAAACCATCACTGGCCAAGACCCTGCAGACTACCCGAATCAGGACTTCGGCACGGACGTAACTGTGCCGGATGATTTCACCGGAGAAGGAAACGCGCTCTGGAAGGAAAACCCGGACGGCACCCGCACGATGACGAGCGACGACGGCAGCACCATCACTATTGATGCGGACGGCAATGTCGTTGGGTCAACCGAGGCTCCAAAGGGAAACCTGCCAGGCGAAACTCCTCCAGCAACACCTACAACGCCAAAAACTCCGACGACGCCGACAACTCCGAAGACGCCGACAAAGCCGACGACGCCAACGAAACCTTTTGTGCCGCCCAAGCCAAACCTAAATACAGGGGGCAGCGAGGACTCGTTTGACTACTCGACGCTGCTTTCGCTGTTTGGCGGGGCAAACCGGTATGCGTCCGCTGCACCACAGCAAGAGCAGCCCGAGAAGACATGGGAAGAATTTATGGACATCAGCGGCGAATTTATGCCAACAGCGTTTGGCAGGATGGCTAGTCAAGGTGTGGACAGGACGACTAAAATTGCTACGGGCGGTTACATAGACCACCTTTTGGCAGGAAACATTACGGCAGATGACCTGCTAAAACTTTTGAGGGGTTGAAATGAGCGACGATACCAGCGGATTCAACGTAGATTTTGACGAATTTGGCGGTCTTGATGAGGCCATACAAGAACAAAATGTCGAGCCGGCAGACCCGGATGCCGTCTTTAATCCGGAAGATTTTCCGACGGCTGACAACTCCGATTTGGAGGCGCCAGCCCCCACGGAAGATGACGTCATGCCAATTGGCGAGCGCTTCAGCATGGGTGAAGGCTCTGGCTATGCCACGCGCAATGCTGACGGCTCGATTACGTACGAAGATCCCGACGGCTCCGTGTACACCAAAAACCCCAGTGGCACATACACCACAGAATGGGCTGGGCAGAAATACACATACGATCCCGCGCAAGAAGGCTTTGTTGACGACAAAGGCGTTCTGATCAAGGGCGGCGTCAACACTCCGGTAACTGGCGGAGGCGCAAAGGGGCTCCTTGACAAAGTAAAAGACTCCATTTCCAAGAATCCTTTTGCCGCGCTGACAACTGCCGCAGCAGCAGCAAAGATCATGTCTGGCACGAACTCCGCGCAGAGCAGAGGGTACCAAGGGTCAATCCCAAAGCTGGAAGGCATTCGCCAAGTTCTTCAATACAACGATGAAAACCGTCGGCCGGGTGAACGCGGGCGTCAGTATTTCACCGACATGCAGTACGTCACTCAGGGCGACGAGGCAGCCAAAGCTGCGGCACTTCAAAAAGCCGCCACTCAAGCCCAAGGCATTGCCGCACTGCAGCCCGCAAGCCAGCCAAAAGCAAATCCATGGGCAGGCAAGATGAATCTGTCTGCGCTGACTCCTGCGTCTCGTCAAGCAGCTGCAGAAGAAACGCAAGTATCCCTGCCACAAATCCCGCAGGCCCAGCCATTGCAGGCTGCGCCATCCCCAGCAATTCAAGAAGAGCAGCCGGAGCAGAAAATGGCACATGGCGGTATCGCAAACTTGGCCAAAGGTGGCCGCTACTTGTCCGGCCGAACAGACGGCATGGCAGACAAGATCAACACCAGCATCGACGGCACGCAGCCAGCCAAGCTGAGCCACGGCGAGTTTGTGATCCCGGCCGATGTCGTCTCCCACCTGGGCAACGGCAACTCTGAAGCTGGCGCTGACAAGCTGTATCAGATGATGGCCCGCATTCGCCAGGCCCGCACCGGCAACCCCAAGCAGGGCAAGCGCATCAACCCCGACAAGTTCATGCCAGGCGGCATCGTTGGCCTGGCCGGAGGTGGCGAGGTCAAGGGCTTTGATGGCACAACCGGAAGCACAGTCACCAACACCGGTACAAGCGCAGGCGGCGTACCACTGGACAGATCCACTACATCGAGCCTTTCCCCTTGGGCTGGTGAATATGTGACCAACGCCCTGGGCCAAGGCGCCGCACTGGCTGCTCAGCCATATCAAGCCTACACGGGGCCATTGACAGCTGGTGCATCCAATCTGCAGCAGCAAGCCTTTGCAGGTGCGAGCGACTTGGCCGCCACAGGCTATACGCCCACAACGTTTAGCGCAGGCACTTTCGACGCGGCAGCAGCCAACAAGTACATGAACCCGTACCTGTCTGCAGCTTTGAACCCATCTCTGGATGAGGCTCGTCGCCAGGCCCAGATCTCCCGCCTTGAAGACGCCGGCCGACTGACAAAAGCTGGTGCATACGGCGGTGGCCGCCAGGCAATCATGGAGTCAGAGCTGAACCGCAACCTCATGGAAAAGCAGAACAAGATGCTTGGTGAGGGCTATGCGAATGCGTATGACAAGGCTGTGGCTCAGTTCAACGCCGAGCAGAACCGTGGCTTGGACGTTCAAAAGGCCGACGAAGCATCTCGCCAGTACGGCGCAGACTTCGGCATCAAGTCGCTGAATCAGCTTGCAGCAATGGGCGAAACCGAGCGCGGCATCGAGCAGGCAGGCATTACAGCCGACAAGCAACAGTTTGAAGAGCAGCGCGACTGGGCATACAAGATGCCACAGTACCAGCTTGACCTGCTCAAAAACCTTCCGATCAAGACGGAGACCTCTGGCGTTGATCAGGACACGCTGTCCAAGCTGCAATCCGACATCGCCGGACTGGCATCGCTGTACGGCACACTCAGCAAACTTGGCGTGACACCCGGATAAAGTTGTAAGGACAGAAAGATGAACCTCGTACAAATCAATGAGCGCCTCAAAGAGATGCCCGTTCAAGCCCTGCAGCAATACGCCAATGGCTCAAACCCCATGGTGCCGCCTTACCTGGCCCTCGGTGAAATCCAGCGTCGCGAAAAGGCGAAGCAGATGATGGCCAACGACCAGTCTGCCGGCCCCAAGCCAAGCGTCAAAGAGCAGATTGAGCAGGCAGCTGGCCTGATGGGTTTGCAGCAAGCTCAAGCCCAGCAGCAGCAAGCGCAGCAAATGCAGCCCCGCCCAGGTCCTGTGCCAGAGGGCGCACCTCAACCCGAGATGCAGCCTGAGCCAGAGATGATGGCATCCGGCGGCATTGCTCGCATCCCCATGCGCCAAGACCTTTACCGGTTTGCGAATGGCGGCATCATTGCGTTTGAAGAAGGCGGCGCAGCGCCACAAGTGATCACCATTCCACGAGGCACATCGGACGAAGAGATCGACCGCATTCGCCGCGAGAACCCGGATGCAATCCTGCGCCCAGAAGCAAACATTTCCCCTGTTCCGACACAGGCCCAGGCCGCAGCTCCAGCACCGCAGGCAAGCCAGTTTGGCAGCAAAGCCTCCGAGCGCTCTCCTTTGATGGCCAAGGCCCTTGAGGCAGCCGAGCAGATGCCGGACAAGCCCACAGCCGAAAGCACTGTTGCTGGCATCAATGCCCTGTTGCCCCAAGAGCTGCAAGACGCCGCCCGCCAGCAGCGCGCAGCAGAGGCAAAGCAGCGCAGGGAAGAGGCGGCTAAAGCCTACGAAGGCTCCAAGCCCAGTGGCCTGGATCAGCTCATCAAGGTGTTTGGCCAAGCCGGTCAGTACAAAGGCCTGTCTGGCCTGGGCCCGGCATACACGCAGAACCGAGAACAAGAGACTGCACGCGAAGCCGCCTTCCGCCGAGAGCAGGAAGCCATGCGCTCCAAGGCAGAAGAGCAGCAGCTCAAGGAAGCTGAAGGCCTGTTTGGTGCTCGCGCCAAGGATTACTCTGGCCAAATGGAAGGCTACCGCAAGCAGCTGGCTTCCCGTTCGGAGGCTTTGGCTGGCTTGGCTGGCGCAGATCAGCGCTCAATCGACGCAGCCCTGGGCCGCATGAACGATACGGAGCTGACCAAGTTGCGCATTGCTGCCGACAGAGCCAATGCTATGCGCCCAGGTGCAGGCGAGCGCATGACCGCTCAGATCCTGGCCTTGCGCGCCAAGGGCGATCCAGAGTCCCTGAAGAAAGCGGACGAAATGCTGGAAGTCTATGCAAAGGTTTCTGGCTCTGGAACCGCAGGCGTTGGCGGCGAGCGCAACAAGATCACCGCGTTGAAGGCTGCCATGGCCGGGTACAAAGAGATCATGGACAACTCTGCCGATGACGCGGAGCGCAAGGACGCCCAGGCCAACTATGTGCGACTGACAAAACAGCTGGCCCAGATCGAAGAAGGCGGTGCCACTGCACGCCCCACAACAGCAGAGGAGTACGCTAAACTTCCAAAAGGCGCTACGTACACTGCGCCAGACGGAACAACGCGCACAAAAGGGTAACTCATGGCTGCCAATTTCTGGGAAAAAGACGCCATCGTCAAGAGCGAAGACAAGTGGTGGGAAAAGGACGCAGTTGTTGGCAGCAAAGAGGAGGCCCCAAAGGACAAGGGGTTCTTCTCCAACATTGGCGAACTGGCTGTTGAAGGCGGCCAGCGCGCCATTGGCTCTGCCAAGGTATCGCCCTCTGTAATCTCCGGCAACGTCGGTCCAGAACAGGCTGGCGTCATCACCGAGCAGCTTGGCATGAAGCCGGCTGTGCAGCCCAAAGAGCTGACCGAAGTCCAGGGCGCATTCAAAGATGAAGCCGAAGCCTGGAAGAAGGCCCAGGGCTTTACAGAGAGCGTCAGCCCATTCATTGGGTTTGTGACCGAGTTCGGCAAGCAGGCGCTGACAAACCCCAAGGGCGTCGCATACATGACCGCCCAGAGCGCAGCCAACATGGCCCCCTCGATCGCAGGCATGATTGCTGGCGGCAAGATGGGGTCAGTGCTTGGCCCGTATGGCGCTCTTGGTGGTGCAATGGTTGGCGGCTTTGCTGGTGAAGCTCCCCTGGAAATCGGCGCTGAGTTCATCGACAACGTGGGCAAAGAGCTCAAGGCACGCGACCTGGACCCCACCAAGGAAAACGTCGAAGCCATCCTGAAGGACAGGGCTTTCGTGTCCAAAGCTGTCAGCGAATCCCGCACCAAGGGCGCAACCACTGCGGCAGTCGACTCGCTTATGACCGCTGGCGCAGGCCGTGTTGCAACCGCTCCACGCCGCGCAGCCATCAAGGCAGCCCAAACAGAACTGGGTGCAACTGCTGATGCGGCAAAAATTGCCGCCCGTGCAGACGAGATCCTGAAGGAAGGCACACGAGCTGAGCGTGCTGCCCGTACAGCCAAACAAGGCGCCAAAGCTGTTGGCCTGGATGTGGCTGGTGGCGGCCTGTCTGAAGCGGCTGGCCAGTACGCAGCCTACGGCGAGGTGGACCCAGAGTCCGTTTTGCTGGAGATGCTGGGCGAACTGGGTGGCTCTGCCATCGAAGTGCCGTCTGCTGCCTATGCAACCGGCCGCGACGCCCTGAAGGCCAAGGCCAAGAAGGATGCCGCAAAGATCCTGGAAGAAGAGCGCGCAGCCACAAAGCAGGCGGAAGAGCCCGTCACCGCAACGCAACCTCAAGCCCCGGCAGAGACGACCGTCACCGACATCGAAGACCTGGAAAAGCAGTTTGGCATGGCCCCTGCGCCAGCCGCCACGATGGAGGACGTCATCAAGGAAACAGGCGAGCCAGTTGCTGAGCCTGCCGCAGAACCAGCGCCTGTAGTTCCGGAGGCGCCCAAGGCAGTCGCCCAGGAGCCTGCGCCCGAGGTTGTGGCCGAGCCAGAGACGCCTGCCGCCCAGCCACCGAAGGCTGCCGATCTTGCCCGCGAGCAAGATTTCTCCAGTGAATACGACACACCAGAGCAGAACCTGCGTGAGAGTGATGCGTTTGGCCAAGACCTGCTGAGCATGGTCAAGGGTGAGCTGGACAACTACGGCCGCGCCGCCGTCAAGAACCGCAAGCTCACAGAAAAGTTTGGCGAGATGTCGGACGCCTGGGCTGCAGCAGCAGACGCCGCCAAGATCGCGTTTGCCCGGAACGACTACGAGGCATTCAAGCCGTACGAGCAATACTTCCGTAAGACGGCCAAGGTCCTGCAGACGCAGATCGCCAAGAACATTCAACTGATCAAGGACGACGAGAAGGCTCTGGCGGAGATGCAGAAGCCACTCACCGCCGCCGAAGAAATGGAGGGCGTGCCAGCCCCTCGCGAGGAAAGCGTCGAGGCCGAGGTTGAAAAGCTAACCAAGGACCAAGAGGCCGCTATTGCTGAGCGCGAAAAGCTGGAGAAGCGCACCGCTGGCACCAGTCTGATTAAGGTCCTGAAGGGCACCCTGAACGATGGCGAATTGTCGGAGCTGGGTGGTCGTGCCCGCAAGGTCGGTAAGAACCCATTCCTGAACCTCAAGGCATCAAAGGGCCAGGTCGGATCCTCCATTGACGACATGGTTGAAAGTGGCCGACTGGACCTCTTCTTGCCAGAGAAGATGCGCCCGGAACACCCCGATTACGTGAACAGCGAGTCGGCTGAGTACATCCGCGAAAAGCTGCGTAACAACCAGTTCTACACCTACGACACAGAGCTGGCCATCCAGCGCGCGAATCAGGACATCGAGTACATCGAGCGCCGGATTCAGGAACTACTGTCGGACGACGAAATCAACAAGGAGCTTCAATATGCAGCCGATGAACAAAGAGAGCTTGATCAAGCTGCTCAGGAGCCTGCCGCCCCAGAAGCGGATCGAGATACTGAACAACGCGAAACGAAAGCGACAGACGACGACCTCGACAAGCGCGAGGCCCAGCTTGATCGCGAAGCAGCGCTGAACGAACGCGAGGCAAAACTCCTTGAGGAGCGCAAGCGCCTGGAAGAGGAGCGCCTGAAACTCGAAAGCCCGACCAAAGAGCAAGTGGTCGAGGAAGAAGAGCGCAAGACGAAGGCTGCAGAGCTGGATGAGAAAGAGCAGATCCGCAAGGAGTCTGAGGCTGGTGCTGGCCAGTTCGAGCTGACCCGCGAAGAAGGCCGACAGGACACAACCGGCGACATCTTCAATCAGCCAGAGCCCGAGGCGGAGCCTGAGCCTGCGGTTGTGGCCATCAGCCCAGAGCAGGAGCGCAAAGAAGCGCTGGAGCAGCTAAAGAAAAATTTGGGTATCTGGCTTCCTCCTTTTCGCTCACGCGGCGGAGACAACAAGGTCGTGCTCATCAAGCCAACGGCCTTAAAAGCCCCGCTGCTCAAAGAGATCATGGATCTTGCGGAAGCCTTGCTTGACCTTGGCTTTCCAGCTGCAATTCTTAAAAACGTCAAAGCAGCCGGAGTGACAAGAACAAAGGCCGAGGCATTGATGACCGACAAGGGTTGGTTGTTGATCGGAAGCCAATGGAAAGATGACACGCGCGAAGAAAAAATTCACGTGATTGCTCATGAACTAGGCCACTCCGTTGATAATGCGGCTGGCGTCTTTTCGCAAACGCCCGCATGGGAAAAGGCGCATAGAGAGCTTCAGAGCTTCTATGAAAACAGCCAGAAGAAAAACAATCACCCATTCTCGTATCCGTTTGCACCCCGATTCAAGGGGCGAGTTCGCATTGAGATGGAGTCGTTTGCTCAGGCATTTGGCTATTACTTTACAAACCCGGTTGATTTGCAAAAGAACGCCCCAGAGGCATACTCTCAAATTCAATCCGTCGTTGAAAGGATTCAAAATGAATCGGAAGCAGCAAGAGCAGCAGGCACAACAGCGGCAGGCACTGCTGGAATCAAAATTCAACCCTCAAAAACTGCAAAAGCTGTGGGGGCACAACCCCAAGCTGGCGCAGAACGCGTTGGCATCAGCGGAGCTGCGCGCCTCGAAGATCGAGGTGCTGGAAAAGTAAAGCCAGCCCAGTTCTACGAAGACATCCCCAACGAGTCTTGGCTCCAGGGTAAGATCGAATACGCGCAAAGGTCACCACGGAACGACTTTGGCGTTCCAAAGATGTCTTCCGTAACCGGCTACTTCAGCAAGCCCGTCCTTGTTCCGGTCCGCTGGTTTGATGGCGTGAAGGGTGAGCGAGGCGAGCAAGACAATGTGCGCAGCGAATCCCTCAACGGCATTCGTAAAGTCATCCGCGAGACGGGCAAATTCCCGCTGACAGAGAACGGCACAGAATACGTGCCATACATCGAAATCGGTTACGACGGCAAGCCATGGATCAGCGAAGGCAACCATCGCGTGATGGCTGCGATCGCAGAGGGCATGGACTACATCCCTGTCGAGCTGCGTTATTTTGATGGCGGTCAGCGACGTGCGGGCAAGTGGAATCCAGAAAACATCCTGGAGATCACCGATCGCAAAGAGCAAGAAATCAACGCCATGGAGCGTGCCGATCAAACTGAAACGCCCGCGTTCAAGCGTTGGTTTGGCGAGAGTCTTGTTGTCAACAAGGACGGCACACCCAAGGTGGTGTACCGTGGCGAGCATGGCGATACCGATGCCCAGCTTCAGTCGCGCCGTGGCTCTATTTCGTTTGGCACAAAAGAGATTGCAAACGTATACGCCGAAACTCCAAATGATCACGGAGACTTCACGGCTTTGCCGCGTGTAACGCCAGCTTATCTGCGCATTGAAAATCCACTGATCAACACGCCCAACGATCCATTCATTGAGCTTGGCGATGTGATTGACAAACTCGGCCAAGATGTGGCCGAGGCTGCGGCGATGAAGTTTTACAACGACATCTACGAAAGTGGTGCCTGGTATCGCGATTACGATGGGAAATACGAAGGAATCGTGGACCTGGTAAATAAAAACCCGGACGGTTTGCGCGGCCTGTACGTCTACGCCTACAAGTTTTTTGATGACCCCGATTTTGTGTCGGCAGCCAAGAAGGCTGGATACGATGGCGCAATCCACGCCGAGTACGGCTTCCACTCCGAAAATGAAGAAGGCGCCGAGTACAAAGTATTTGATGAGAAGCAGGTCAAATCCGCCATTGGCAACCGTGGCACCTTCGATCCAGAGGTCCAAGACATCAACGCCTCCGTCGGCCAAAACATCTTTGGCGAACCAGTGCTCGGATCGTGGACTCAAATCCCCGACACCAAGCTGATCGGCGACCTCGGAAAGGATGATGTCATCTACAAACTGCAGGACAAGCTGATCGACACCAAGCGCGTTGTGCAGGCCATCACCAACCAGGTTGGCAAGATCGCTACCCAGTGGAACCCGTACCTGCAGGAAGAGTTGTACCACGGCCGCACAGCCAAGGAGACAAACGACTTCCTGTCCAAAGAGCTGCGCCCGCTGATGCAGCAAATGGACAAAGACGGCATCACCATTGGTGAGTTCGAGCAGTACCTGCACAACCGCCACGCTGAGGCTTACAACCGCCAGGTTGCCAAGGTCAACCCGAACGATCCTGATATGCAGGACGGCGGCTCTGGCATTGCCACCAAAGATGCGCAAGAGTATCTGGCCAACCTGCCTGCCGACAAGAAGGCTCAGTACGAGGCCTTGGCCAAGAAGCTGGATGCCATCACCAAGGGTACTCGCGAGCTGCTGGTCAAGAGCGGCCTGGAAACCAAAGACGCGATTGACGCATGGGAGAAAGTGTTCCCCGACTACGTGCCATTGCAGCGCGAGGAAGAGGACTTCCAGTACATCACCAGCAGCACCGGCACCGGCCGAGGCTTTGATGTGCGCGGCCCATTCAGCCGTCGCGCCATGGGCTCCAAGCGCAAGGTTGTGGACATCCTGGCCAACGTCGCATTGCAGCGTGAAAACGCCATTGTGAAGGCCAACAAGAACCGCGTGGCCGTGGCCACCTACGGCCTTGCGATCCAGCAGCCGAACCCAGACTTCTGGCTGGCCATCAACCCCGAGGCTGAGAAGGTTCCGGAGGCTGCGCTGGAAGAGTTGCGCGCGCTTGGCATCGACGATGACGCGATCAACTTCCTGATGAAGGAGCCACGTCAGCGCTCTGTCGATCCCAAGAAGAACGAGGTGATGAGCCGCATCAACGCTGTGATGCGCAACAACGCCAGCGTGCTGTCTGCCCGCGTCAATGGTCAGAACCGCTACGTTTTCTTCAACCCCAACAACGATCAGGCGGCTCGTGCAGCAAGCGCACTGAAGAACCTGGACGCCGATCAACTTGGCAACATCCTTGGCACGATCTCAAAGATCACGCGCTGGATGGCTTCAGTCAACACCCAGTACAACCCAATCTTTGGTGCCTACAACTTCTTGCGCGACACCCAGGGCGCAGCTCTGCAGCTGAGCGACACGCCCCTGGCTGGCAAGCAAAAGGAAGTCCTGAAGAACTCCCTCCCCGCGTTGTCTGCAATTTACTCTGCAATCCGTGGTGAGCGCAAGGGCAAACAGGTTGACACCGAGATGGCCAAGCTCTGGGAAGACTTCCAGAAGGCGGGCGGTCAGACCGGTTTCCGCGACATGTACAGCCGCTCGCAAGAACGCTCCGAGGCTCTGCAAAAAGAGCTGCGGCAGCTGTCTTCCGGTAAGGTTGTGCAGATTGGCCGCGCCATGCGTGATTGGCTGTCGGACTACAACGACACGATGGAAAACGCTGTCCGCCTGGCTGCATACAAAACAGCCCTGGACAACGGCATCAGTCGTGACGAGGCGGCCTCGATCGCCAAGAACCTGACGGTCAACTTTAACCGCAAGGGCCAGATCGCCACCCAGGCTGGCGCGCTGTACGCGTTCTTCAACGCTGGCGTGCAAGGCACAACCCGTCTGGTGCAAACGATGACAGGGCCGGCCGGTCGCAAGATCATGGCTGGTGGCCTGCTGTGGGGCGCTATGCAGGCATCCTTGCTGGCCATGGCCGGGTTTGACGATGAGGAGCCACCGGAGTTTGTGCGCGAGCGCAACTTCATCATTCCTACTGGCTGGCTCACCGGCAAGAAGGATTACGTCACATTCCCCATGCCGCTTGGCTACCACGTCATCCCAGGCACCAGTCGCATCTTGACCGAGTGGGCCATGTCCGGATTCAAGGACACGCCAGAGCGCCTCACATCGCTGACCGGCATGTACCTGGACGCCTTCAACCCGATCGGCAACGCTGGCTGGTCCGTGCAGACGATCGCTCCGACGTTCGCCGACCCGCTGGTTGCGCTGGCCGAGAACAAGGACTGGACAGGCAAGCCGATCGCCAAGAAGGACTTCAGCGGCCTGGATCCAACGCCCGGCTACACCCGCGCCAAGGATGCCGCAACCTGGTACGGCACGCAGATCGCCAAGTTCCTGAACTTCGCGAGCGGCGGCACCAAGTACCAGCCTGGCGTCATCAGCCCAACACCGGACCAGATCGACTACTTGATCGGTCAGGCAACTGGCGGCGTGGGTCGCGAACTTGGCAAGCTGGCCACCACGGTCGAGAAGAAGTACACCGGCGAGGATTTGCCTGCCTACAAGATCCCGGTGGTCGGCCGCTTCTATGGCGAGGCCACGGGTTCGGCTGCAGAGGCATCACGGTTCTACAAGAACCTGGAGCGCATCAACAAGCTGGACAACGAGATCAAGGGCCGCAAGGAAAACCACGAGCCACTGGGCGACTTCTTGTCGGAGAACCCGGAAGCTCGACTGGCCAAGCGCGGTCGTGAAATCCAGGGTGACATCAAGAAGCTGAAGGAGCGCAAAGCCAAGCTGCTTGAGCGCAACGCCCCTCGCGAATCCATCAAGGTGGTTGAGGAGCAGATCACCCGCAAGCACAAGCTGTTCAACGATCAGGTGGCCAGCTTCAAAAAGTGAAAGGGGTGCGGACTTATTTAAATAAGTTCGCAACCCCTAAAAGTATTCACTTTTCTTCAAGAAGCTGATCTATCAGCCTCTCTATTGTGACGTTCAGCGCGTCGAGTTCGTCCATCTTTCGGACGGCCCAGGCTCGCTTTTGGCCGTGCCATCCAAGGATCGAACCCTGGTGGCAGTCTTTGCACAGGGCAACGCAGGTGTACTGCCGGTGCTGCTTGATGTGGTGGGCATCGCTTGGCCCAGGCGCATCACAGACCGAGCATGGCAGCAGCTTGACTCGCCGCACATGTTCGCGCTGCTTTGCGGTGAGCTGGTTATTCACCCTTGGACCCAATGTGGTAGCCGGACCGCAGCCAGAAAGCCCGCTCGCCGCGCAGCTGGTTGATCTCGGCGACCGCCGCATTCAGGTACGGTGTGGCCAGGTGGTTTGCTGGCAGGGCCTTGACCACATTCTCGATCAGCGGAATCACGTCCACATTGGCGCGAGAACCCTGGGTGGCTACCCATGCCAGGGTCTTGTCCAATGCGGCCTTTGCTGCGTTGATGTGAGCCTCCACGCTGTCGTATTCTTTGTGGAGGAGCTTTTTCTCGATGCCCTTCACTTGAATTTCAACCTGCATGAGGTGCGTGCTCCAGTCGTTTAGTTCCATCACAGTCTCCTGTTTCTTTCTTCCATCATTGCCTCGGCGCGGTCCCAGCATTCCTTGGCGGCATCTTTGTTGTTGGTCATCGCTGGCCATGTCAGCATGGCAAAGGAGGCGAACCAGTCCTGCATGGTGATCTCTTGGATGGAGACCGGCTCTTGCTTGGGGACCAGGGCCTCCAAACCCTCACTTCGCTTTCTTGTTGCCATTGGATTTCCCCTTGGTGTTCTGGGAAACGATCATGGGCAAGACCATGCCTTCCAAGTAGTACGCCAGGCTCTGGCCCTCAATGCCCAGCACGTTGCAGTATTGGTCCTCGTGGAACATGCTGATGACGTCGCGGATGGCCTTGTTGTAGCCACCGTTAAATTCATCGTCGCCGTCCACGATCAAGGTGATGGCGTCGCGCACCAGGGCGGATGCCTTGCGGTTGCCAGCGGCTTCCTTGAGTTTCTTGTAAACCGGCTCTGGCAGGTGCACAGAGTACGGGATCAAACGCTTTGCTTCCATGATTGGAACTCCTGATTGATGTCCCAGAATTTCTGGGCCTTGATTTGACTTTCTTTCAGCTCGGTGCGGGACTCGATGCCCAGCTCACCTTTGAGCCACTCGATCACATCAGCTTCCTTCTTCTCGAAGATCTCTCCCATCTCGAATAGGTACTGTGCGAATTGTTTGTCGCGGCACAAAATGCCTGCGGTGCGAACAGGATCGCGGTGGTATTCCACGTCCCTGTTCATCGGCCTGTCTTCGCCGTTCAGCCTGACCATGACGACTTGGTACCGTGCGCCCACGAAGTCACGCATGAGCGGCTCGGGCAAGTCATCAGGGTGGATGTTCAAGGTCAAGATGATTCCAGTCTTGTTCTGTTTCATCTCGATCTTGACTGCTTCAAACTGCAGGGTCTTCATGGTCAGAATGGGATGTCGTCATCCATGTCGTCGAACTGCTGCTGTTGCTTGGCTTGTGGGCGTTGGCGCTCGTAGCCACCATCTCCGCCCTGGCCTTCGCTCTTGCCGCCCAGCATCTGCATCTGCCCAGCGATGATGTCGGTGGTGTGCTTCTCGTTGCCATCCTTGTCGGTGAACTTGCCGTACTTCAGCATGCCCTCGATGTAGATCAGCGAACCCTTGCGGACGTACTGGCCGATGATCTCAGCGAGCTTGTCGTATGCAGTGATGCGATGCCACTGGGTGTCCTCGGCATAACCGTCCTGCGTCTTGCGCTTGCTGGTCGTGGCGATGCTGATGTTCACCACAGCCTTGCCAGACTGCATCTGTTTGAGTTCGGGGTCACGGCCAACGCGGCCGAGCAAGATTACTTTGTTGACGCTGCTCATGCTTCTTCCTTCTGATATTTGGCCTTGGCCCGTTTAAATTCTTCGAGCAGCGCTGCGTATGCGTTGCTGCCCGGCTCTGCTTTCATGCGGTCAAAGATGACCTTGTTTGCGCGGAAGATGGCCATGACATCTTCCTCGGACTGGGCGACGTTGAGCTGGATTCCAACGGCGTCCATGAGCAGCTTCGCCCACTCTGCAAAGTCCAGGCCTGGGTCTGCTTCGACCTTGATCTGCCATGGGCTATCGCGGCCTTCCATCTTCTCTGGAGCCGTGGCCTTTGGAGCTGGGGTTTCCTGCTTGACGGGCTTGGCTGCAGAGCGGTTCTGCGCTGGCTTGGCTGGCGTCTCTTCGTAGCCGGTGCTGGCGTCCAGGATGTCGTGCTCGACGATCTCCATAGCGGTCATCCACAGGTAGCGACGCTGATAGGTTTCCACCGCGCCCAGGTTTTGGATGGGGTGTGTGCCCTTGAGGTTTGCCTCGGCCATCGGGCTGCTGATCGTGATCATGGTGCCGTCTTCCACATCTGTGATGGCAAGTTCAGCATAGTCTTTGGTGTACGAGACAACGCCGCACAAGCCAATGCGGTTGAAGATGGCCTGGATGGTGGGCAAGAAGTCGCCCAGCTCGAAGTAGCTGTAGCCTGCGAACTTGTTCAGTCCGGACTTCTTCAGTTGTGTGCCCTGCAATTCAATGCGGGCCTCCATCAGTTTCTTGTGCACGCTCATGCGGCAACTCCTTCTCTGTTTTTCTTGAACTCGTAGTCGTCACGGTATTCGGACGGTGGTGTCCAGCCATAGCGCTTCCATGTGCGATTCACGTCTGCGCCCTTCATGTAAACGAAGGCTGGGTCGAATAGTGTGCCAGGCGTCACTGCTGGTTTGCTTGGTGGCTTGGCAACGATTTTGTATTCTTGCATGGCTTCCTCACTTGACGTGGACGAATGGGGTGACTTGGCCAGGCATGGTGGTTGGCAGCTTGCCGTCCCACTTCTTGATGGCTTCCAGCTCCACGTACTCGCGGCCGCCTTGGGCTTGAATGGCCTGGGCACGCAGGCGGATGGCGTCGGCATCGCCTTGCGCTTCCACACGCTTGCGATCGGCTTCAGCCTTGGCCAGCTCGACTTCCTTTTGCTTGGCTGCAATCTGGAAGTTGCGGTTCGCAGACTCCTTGATGGACTGCTCCAGTGCTGGGTCTGTCACCAGGTTGCGAACGTTGGCGCTGCGCACAAAGAACAGGCCCTTGCCGGCGGATTCGTCGAGGTCCTTTTGCAGTGCTTCGACAACCTTGGCTGCAATGGCCACGCGCTCTGTGTGCACAGTGTCGCTGCCGTACTGTGCAATGGCGTTGTACAGCGCCTCGCGGGCCTGGCGGGTGACGTAGCCGTTGCCGATGCGAATGCCATCTTCACCCTTGATTTCAACCGAATCGCCTGGCCAGCGGGTCATGATCTTTGGCGCTTTGCTGGGGTCGATCTGATAGAAGATGTCCACATCCAGGTCTGCCAGGGTGATCTTGTCTTTGGTCTGCGGCTTCATATCGTCCAGTGACAGGCGCAGCTCCTTGGCGGACACCTCGGTCACGCGCTTGAACATGGTGAAGTACACGCCAGGCGGCATGGTTTCATCTTTCACTTGGCCCAGTGTGGCTTCAACGCCCACGTTGCCGGTGTCGATCTGGGTGCAGGCTGCCAGGGATGCTGCTGCGATGATGGTCAGGATTCGTTTCATGGTTGTTCTCAGATAAGTTTGGTTGAGGTCAGGTTGGCTGCTGCATACAGCAGGAAGAAAAGCACGAGCACGATGGAGCCAAGGCGCAGTGCGTGTTTGGTGACGAAGCGGGACGCATTGGCCCGCTCCTTCTTGTCGGATAACGTCCAGAAGACGTATCCAACAACAACGATTGCGAGAAGCAACAACAAGTGCCGCATCAGAACCAACCGAACCAAATGCCGGTGCCGTGAATCCACGCAATGGGAAACA
>JACCDU010973989.1_pt1 | contig 21069 bp, 15 predicted proteins | sample 7446081 | NCBI WGS metagenome assembly JACCDU01 (sample SAMN15323447, study PRJNA562643) | freshwater metagenome | isolation source: river surface water | place: USA:Blue River Watershed | collected 2017-08-17
GTGAAGGACCAACCCACCTGCAGGTTTGCTACAATCTTGGGTTCTACCTCGGGGTGTAGCTTAGCCTGGTAGAGCGCTACGTTCGGGACGTAGAGGCCGGAGGTTCGAATCCTCTCACCCCGACCATCACACATGACGAAGACCGCCGCAGCCCACCGCTCGGCGGTCTTTTTCTTTGGAAAATCAACAAGTTAGATGCCGGCAGATGATGGGGTCTGACGGCAACTGACGCCCTCCTTTGGGGGTCGAGCTGGGGGAACAAATCACCGTTTCTGGGAATTGGGGGAACGCCCTCTGGAAGATGATGATTTCTGTGACAGTGATGCTGCCCCTCCCTAAGTTAGGATGATGACAGTCGGCCAAATGTAAGTCCCATCTCCTGTCGTTCGAGTGACCGACCGGAGCGCAAAAGGGCCTGTACCCACGGCCGCCAATTACCAACCTAGCCCGAGATGTCTCCATGAGCCAAGACTTACTCCCTTTACAAGCTACTGAACAGGCAGATCTGGTCGAAGCACAAATCGCTGAGTTGCAGAAGGAAACGGATTACGAGATACGCGAATGGCCCATTGAGGTGCTTGTCGAGAAGTTCACCAACGGCCGCGAAACTGACAGTTCAGAGATCTTCATACCCGATTACCAGCGTGAAATGGTGTGGAGTCCCAAACAACAGTCTCGTTTCATTGAATCTATTCTGATTCGTTTGCCTGTCCCCTTCATCTTTGCCGCAGACGTGGGGACAGGTGATCGTGCTGGCGCCCTTGAAATCATAGATGGATCACAGCGGCTGCGTACATTGGACAATTTCCTTAACGACCGGCTACGGCTTGTAGGACTGCAGCGCCTGACACACGCTGCCGGTATGCGGTTTTCGGATTTGGCTCGTCCTCGGCAGCTTCGCTTCAAGCGCTCAACCATCCGTGTCATTGAACTAACGGAAAAGGCTGACGAACAGGCTCGCCGTGAAATGTTCGACCGGCTCAACTCTGGAGGGACCAAGCTCACAAGCATGGAGACTCGCCGAGGCGTGGAGGACGGTCCATTCATGGAATTCATTACTGCGTGCGCACAAGATGCATTGTTTCAGGAGATGGTGAAACTGAGTGACCGGAATGTAAGTCGAAAAGAACATGAAGAGTTCGCGCTTCGCTATTTTGCGTACGCCAACAACTACATGAATTTTCGCAAGAGTGTTGTAGACTTTTTGGACGAATACCTCAAAGACAGGAATAAAAACTCTTCTCCTGAGAGTTTGGTTCTCATGAGGACAGAATTACAGCAAGCGCTGACATTCGTCCAACAACACTTCCCACATGGATTCAAACGCGAAGGGCACACTACTGTGCCCCGCATCCGTTTCGAAGCCATTGCTGTGGGAGTAACCTTGGCCTTGCGTGAAAACCCAAATCTACAGCCGGGCCCGGTGAGCACTTGGTTGGACAGCAGAGAGTTCATACAGCACACACGCTCGGACGCGAGCAATTCCAAGCCTAAGTTGCACAACCGCATCCACTATGTACGAGACCATCTACTGGGTCGTGATGTTCAACTAGATCCCGACACCGAATTGGTAGAGGGCAGCGCAAACGCTGATGCCCCGGAAGATACAGAACCACAACAGCAAGGGCTGTTCACATGACGCAACTGGTAGCCTCAACGATGGACTTGTTGCGTACTCGCGGCAGAGAAATGCTTTCCTACCTGACGTTTCTCGAATTGGCTGTAGAGAATGATGCTCGTATCGCAGCTAACAATGGTCAGCGACAATTAGCACTAGAAAAGTCACTTACCCATGTCCTAAAAGCGAATGTTTCGCTGCTCCTATACAGTGCCATGGAAGCGTGCACGGTATCGTTGCTGGATGATATGCATGACGCTATCGGGAAAAACTGCGGCGGTGCTGACCTGCTCAATGATCAACTCTTTCTCATGGTCGCCCGAAGCTTCAAGAATCGCAAGACTGATGTAAATCACAACAACACCCAAAGACCATTGCATGAGCACCTGTTTAAGACGTGGCTCAGTGACTGGAATGATCGGAGCCAGCGGGAAAAGCGCCAGATTGGTTTTTCAGGTGGAGTGGACAGTCTTGAAATATTCAATCAGTTGCAACGATTTGGTGTTTTCCCATCTACTCTCGACAAGCCGCCCTCTCACCTAACTCATAAAGCATTGCAGAGCACCAAAGACCGGCGTAATAGACTGGCTCACGGCGAGGTTAGTTTTGAAGATTTAGGGCAGACCTTGGCAATCTCATCGCTGCGAGGAGAGGCTCGGGCTGTGTTTCGCACACTCCGACGCATCACGCTGGAGGTTGACACATTTTTGCAGCAAAGGCTTTATTTGGCGGCGCCCTTGTTACTCGCGACAGCAGTCCCCACTGCCGCAGCGGCTGTATAGAGTGACCGCGCCACAGCTTCACCCAGCTTGGGAGGAACAGCGTTGCCGATTAGACGGGCCAATGTTTTTACAGAGGCAACTCCATCGGCGCTGATGAAACGATAGTCTTTCGGGAAAGATTGAAAGATTGCCGCTTCACGCAATGTAATACCGCGGTGCTGCTGCGGATGTCCGAATCGACCGTTGCCATATCCGTTGCACAAGGTGGTCATAGTTGGTGCTGGGCGGTCCCATTCCATTCGACCATAAACTCCAGCTGAGTGTTTGCCACTTTCGCGCTTATGACATTCCGCCACCAACTCTTGTGGCCAATCACGCCATGTACCTCCCGGCTTTGATGCACGGATGCGTTTACGGTTAAGTGGCGACAGGGCCGAGGCAGCGTGCAGTGGGTCCTTTTCGCACCGCTCGCCATCACTGAGCTTTGGCAAGTGGCCAACTGCCTGTCGCACCGTTACCCATTGCTCTGCCCCCTTGTGTGTAGGAACGGGCATCTCTACCGATCCAAGGCGAGAAGCAAGCAAAACAAGCCGTCGGCGTTGCTGGGGGGCGCCATAGTCAGCGGCATTTACGACGCCATAGGTCACACGATATTTGCCGCGCTTAAGTGCACTCAGAAAAGCCTTAAATGGTGCTGTTCCATTCAACCGAGGTACATTCTCCATAGTGACAAGATCAGGTTTGCACTCGTCTACCAGACGCGCGAATTCCTTTAGAAGTCGCCACTTTGCTTTATCGACTGTCGCCGTATTGGCATAGGTAGAAAAAGGTTGACAAGGCGCGCAGCCTGCCAGTAGTCGAACAGCCCCCGGTGACCACATAGAGTTGAGCTGTTCACCCTTGAGCGCCCCCACATCCATTTCAAAAAATTTAGCGCCCGGATGGTTAGCTGTGTACGGGTATTCGCAAGCTGGGTCTATGTCGAAGCCAGCCACGACGCGAATGCCTTGAGCAGCCAAACCGCAAGACAGGCCTCCGACGCCACAGAAGAGGTCAATGGCCTCAATCAATGGTGTCGCTATAGGAGAGGAAACAACAGTCTGCTTAGTCATTTTTGCTGATGGTTTTGGTATTTTCTCAGGCTTTGACTCCGTGCTTTGTCTGGTCAAGTAAAAATCCGTCTATCTTGGACCTCTATGGTAGGGCTCCGCTCGTCATGACCCTCGTCAACTTGTCAAACTTTCCCCTTCAATACGGCAGTCATGCCACCGCTCTGTCCCAGAAGGTCTTCAGCACTCCAACGATCTGGGTCAGTTTGACAGGTGGAAAAACACCAATCGGCCCCTGAGCGCTGATGTCAGTGAACGGCGACTGGAACAGTCGATCCGGTTCCATCACCCCGTTTTGAGTCAGCTCCTGCACGATCAGATTGATGAACTCAATCTGGTTCGGGGTAACGGCAGATCCGCTGATGAACTCACTGAAGGCCTGCATCGCAGCTTCGTGATCCAACCCCACCAGCGAGCGGATGAAGATGCCCAGACCGTGGCTTTTCTCTTTCGCCTCGCTGATGAGGTCGGGGGTGCCTCCAGCGTCCATCAGCATCTTTTCAAGTTCGGCGAGGTCGGTCGGGGTGAGTGGCTGGTTGCGGCGCAGCCGTTGTAGTGACAGATGTGACTCATGGGCCCGCAGGAACGCGCGCGCCTTGTCTTTGAACTTGACCATGTTCAGCCCGGCTGTGACCTGCGGAAGATCGATAGTCGTTGACTCCCCTAGTTCATCCTCAAAGTCGGTGTAGACCACTGTCCGCTCCCCTTTGGGCAGCAGCTTGATGAGCAGGCGCAGTTTGCGCCGGGCCATCTCCAACATAGGAGCAGTTGCCCCCTCCCACCACTCATCGCTCACTATTGTCTGAATGAAGACCATCTCGGCCTTGATGGCAGGAATGGCGCTCTGCTCTTCCAGCAAGCTGGCAATGGCCTGAATTTTTTCCTTCAAGGTGGCGTAATCAGGCTTGGCTTGAAGGATGGCCAGTTGGGTCCTCAGGACCAACATGTCGAACCGTTTGGCCTCTTCGTCCTCATCGGCCAGCTCCGTAGGCAGCCCGGCTACCTCAGTCGCCAGCTCGTGAAAGTCTTCCGGTGCCAAGATCTTCCATGCCTCAGGCTTGGCAAATTTGTCCACATATTTGCGGTGCGGACGAACCACGAAGTTATCCACCTTCATGGCCGCCACATTGGCATGGAGCATGCCCGCAACATCAACACGAAGTTGCTCTTCTGTCATGTGCCCGCCGTAGGGTGGCGGGGATTTGTCGCCGCTGGTCTTGCCGGTCGCCAGTTTGTGATCCAACTCAGCAATCACTTGCAGGCGCGCCTTGAACAGGCGGGCCCCGAGCGGCTCGGTGCCAGAGCCATCTGACACGTCAGGGTTCTGACTGAAGAACTCAAGGTTCTGGCAGAAGTCAAAGATGTAGAAGCTTTCCTTGTCCTTGCCCGGACCAAACAGGTCCTCACACAGCCGCGTGCCACGCCCAACCATCTGCCAGAACTTGGTCTTGGATCTGACGATTTTGAAGAAGACCAGATTGACCACCTCGGGCACATCAATGCCGGTGTCCAGCATATCCACCGAGATGGCAATGTGCGGCGCCTTGTCTTTGATGGAAAAGTCATCGATGAGCGTCTGTGCGTACTCCGTTTTGTACGTCACCACCCGTGCGAAATGCCCCTTGTAGTGAGGGTAGTTGGCATCAAAGCGTTTGGCGATGAAATCAGCGTGGTCGTTGTTCTTGGCGAAGATGATGGTCTTGCCCAGCCGGTCGCCACCGGCCACTTTCTGACCTTTGGTCATCAGGGTGGAAAGGACCTTGTTGACGGTGTCTTCATTGAACAGCCATTTGTTCACCGCCTCGGCATTCACCTCGTCTGGCGTGGTACCGTCTTCACTCCACTCCAACGCATCCCACGCTTCCTTCTCATCTTCGGAGAGGTCTTCGTACTTGATGCCTTCACGCTGGAATTTCAGCGGCACGGAGATGGCCACAGGTGGCACCAGATGTCCCTCAGCCACAGCCTCATCAAGACCATAGGCATCTGTGGGCACCCCAGTCTCAAGGTCAAACAGGCCGTAGGTGTTGTGGTCAATCTCGTCCTTGGGGGTTGCCGTCAGGCCCACCAGCAAGGAGTCAAAGTAGTCGAAGATGGCTCGGTATTTTTGATAGACCGAGCGGTGCGCCTCATCGATGATGATGAGGTCAAAGTGCCCTACGCCAAAACGGCGCTGACCATCAGCCGCCTCATCAATCAAACCCATCATGCTTTGGTAGGTCGAGACAAACACCCGACCGTCAGTGACTTTGTCCGAAACCAGATTGACTGGTGCCGAGTCGGGCAGATACGACTTGAAGGCATTCACCGCCTGCGTGACCAACGCCACGCGGTCGGCAAGGAACAAGACGCGCTTGGCCCAGTTGCAACGCATCAGCACGTCCGTCAGAGCAATGACCGTTCTGGTCTTCCCAGTGCCCGTCGCCATGACCAAAAGGGCCTTGCGCTGCTTGTCAACTTCAAAGCTCTCGCCGATGCGCCCAACTGCACGCAGCTGATAAATGCGCCCAGCGATGCTCTTGTTGACAGATGGGGGATGGATGGACTTGCGGCTGGTTCGGCGCTGCACGGCCAGCTCAAGCTCCGATTTTTTGTAGAAGCCTTGCACCGGGCGCGGAGGGTAGGCCGCGTCATCCCAAATCCAATGCTCGTAGCCGTTTGAATAGAAAATCACTGGCCGCTGCCCATACATCTGCTCAAGGCAGTCTGCATAGAGCTTGGCTTGCTGCTGGCCAACGGTCGGGCTCTTGGTCGTGCGCTTCGCCTCAATCAGTGCCAGCGGCTTGCCGTCATCCCCCCAGAGGACATAGTCGACAAAGCCCTTGTTTTCGGCATTCGGCATGCCGGTGACTTCCACCTCAAAGTTCTTGGCAGGGTCAAGGTTCCAACCTGCTTCTTTGAGCAAGGTGTCGATGAAAAGCTTGCGGGTTTCCGCTTCGGAATAGTCGTGGGTGTCGGGTTGCGCTGTGTTGACTTGCTTGGCGGCGGCAATTTCTTCCCGCAGTCTTTTGAGCTCTTCATTCAGCGCCGCTTTGTCAGCCAGCACGGTAGACAGGTGCTCATCTTTGGCTTGGAGCGTGGACTCCAGCTTTTGGAGTTGTTCGGCCGTCTGTTGGGGAGCTACCGAGGCCACTGGCAACTTGCTGACCTCAAATCGCTGGCTGGGGTCTGGGCGCTGTGTACGGCCATAGGTCCGGACCAGCCAGTAACAAAAGTGAAAGAGCTCCCGCGCCGTGTCGACCGCATCCGTAGCCACCATTTTTTTGGTGCTGTGAACGGCCATGTTGCCGAGGTCTTTGATAAGACGGGCCTTGGTGAACAACGCGTCACCAACGGTTTCTCGGAAAGTCGGCTCATGGATCAGGGCGCTTAGGTTGTCCTGATACGGAAGACGCAATGAGCGGTCGTGCTTGTAAAGCCACGCCACTGCCAATTCAAGCGTACGACGGGCATAAAAGCATGATGCACGGGCATCGCTGTTCGCCAGTTCCTCCGCCTTCTTTGCGGACTCGAAAAGAAAAGCCCATTCGGGCTGGTGGAGGAAGGCGAAGTTGCTCATAGCTGTGCCTTGTCTCTGATGAAGGCGTTCATGCGCTCAGCCAAAGCGACTCGCCGGAATTGGAGGAAGTCACGGTAACGCTCTGTGGCCCACAACTCGGGATTTGTTGGCACGCACTGGCTCAGCAAGGCCTGTTCGCCCTGCGCTTTGACAATATCAGCGAGGTACCCAGTAGCCTCCTTGTTGCTGATTCGGCGGTTGGTCTGGCCAGTAATGAAGGCCATGTTTGAAATCTCATTGATCTCACCAGTTTCGTAACCAGACTTGAGGAGCGACTTTGGAATGATGTGGTGCCACTGGATGAAGTGCATCTTGCCTTGATGTGTCAGCGAGAGCCCCAAGCCGCTGTACCAATCTTTGGCGCCACTGGCTTTCAAAGCAAGGTAAGCCAGCGAGAACAGCGGGCTGTTGACACCACGGCCAGCAAGGTCGCCGGGTTCAACATGCAGTCGGCCGAACTGGCGTTTGACCGGTTCCATCAAAGCGCCTAAGTCACCGGACCTAAAAATGATGTTCAGGTCTTCGTTGAGCAATGTTTCCGTCGAGCCGCGTGAATATCGGCCACGCGCATTTGCTACCAGCAGCCAATGCAGCAGCTTGCTTTGCTCTTGGGCTGTGAGTTTGTTGTCCTTCTTGCGGCTGACCGCCGCTAGTACATGAATGAACATGGGCGAGGACAGCAGCGACTCGTCTTCAATGCCTGCATTGGACCGCAGGAAATTGATGGCAAAGCGCAAACCTTCTTTGGCCTCTTCCCAGCCCGCCTTCAAGGCATCGACCGTGGTGCTCGAAACGCTTCGGAACAGACACTGCTTGGTGGCGAACACCACGATGGCGCGAACCAGCTGGCCGAGGTCAATGGTAAACCCGTTCTGTTCGCACTCATCCTGAAAGATCTCAAGCTCCTTGAGCAAGTTCTGCCAGCGTGAAGTCATCTGTGCCAGTGCGAGGTCCGAGGACCGCAGCTTTGCGCCCAACGAGTTCACCCGCACGAAGATTTCGGTGACCTCTTCATAGCTCATGTTGCGCTCCAGCACATGAACCACATAGGAATAGTCTTTGATGGCCCTAAGCTTTTTTAGACGGTCAGAGTACTTCTGAAAGCGTGGGTCTTTGAAGGATTCAATGCCAGCCTTCTCCAGAATTTCCGCGTCGTTGGCTGTTTTAAAGACCTCGCTGACTGAGATCCACTGGGGCTGCGAGGACAGGTTCTTGCTGGCGACGACGAATGTCCGTCGGTTCAGCTTTTCCTGAATGCCTGCCTCGTTTTCATCATCCTCGCCGTTCTCATCGACCAGCTCGTCGTCTGGAGTGACCGGAGACACTTCATCGCTTTCGACCTCGACGATATCGGTGGGAGGTCCCTCTGGGTGTTCAAGGTTGAAAAGAATGTCAATGGGACGCTTGCGTCCTCTGACTGAAACAGGCTCCCCGTTGATGACGGCAGTCAAAGAGGTTAATCGTTGCTGGCCATCCAGCAAGAGTTTGCGGCCAGCAAATGCCGTGGACTCCTGTGCAATCGCAAACTCTCGGGTCGGTACGGGCTCGTCCGTTTCCCACATCAGAATAGACCCGCTGGGGTAGCCGCGATAGAGCGAGTCCAGCAAATCCCTGACGCGCGTGCCTTGCCAGACGTAATGACGCTGAATCTCAGGGAGACGCAGCTCGCCGCGCTTGTACATGTCCACCAAGGTGGCGATGGGGATATTCTGCTGTTGCATGGCTACAACGCTCCACTGAAAGCTCGGTGCTCAAGCGAAGCAAACATGCTGCTCATTTCACGGAGCGATTCTGACTGGCTAGCTGCAATCTTCTGCACGATGCTCAGGCGTTGCTCAAACTCATTCTGAAGGGCCATGGGCGGGCAAATGATTGACAACTCTTCAGCCTGCGCTTTCGTTATGGCTTCTCGCGTGGCCCCGGCTCCACCAATCTGCAAGAGTTTGATTTTCATTGCAGGTGTCAGCAAAAGTCGCTCCAAGAACGCACTATTGAGAGATACACCCGGACGAATAATCATCACATGCTGATTGACCCGAGCAGGTAGCACATCCGCAGGCGCCCGACAGACTCGCGCAACCGAAGCTCCCGTAATATTCAAGAGAATGTCATTTGCCTCGACCTTCACATTCGCAAGTTTCTTCGCCTGTTGGTCATCGATGAACGCCAGATTTTTGTAAAGGAATCTCCCGTCGTGAACATTCAGACTTCGGATCAGAGAAATCCCACTATCTTTGTATGCCGCATCGCCGCCGCTAGGCGTAGATCCACTCCCCATTTTGGTGGTGTGCTCACCTAGTCTGACCTCAGGCCACTTTTTGCTGTTAGCAACGGGATCGCCAAACATCTCCATAAAAATCGACTGCGCCAGAGCATCTAGCTGCGCCAAGGCTTCTCGGCGTTTTGCGCGGAGGTCATCAGCTTGGTCGAGGATGGCGGTAATGCGGCGTTGTTCGGGGATAGAGGGGATAGGCACCTTATAGCGCCAAAATTCACTCATCACCATCCGTGGCATCTTGGCGCCAGCCACGACCGTGTTGGCAAAGCTTACGAATCCATCGGAACGGAGAAAGTAAGCCAAGTAAGAAGGTAAAACCTTTTGTGGGTTGCACTTAAGTGGAACCAGCTCAGTAGTGGCATAACCATCTTCATCCGCAACAACAACCTTGTTTAAATATGGGCGAAGCTTGGAATACAGAACTGTGCCAGCTGCGAACGGATAAGTCGACGGCCCCAGTTTGTCGGGTGCTACTTTGACCTTCTCAAGGACGCGACCAGAATTTGCCTCAATCTGGTCAAGGTTTAAATTCCAAACGGCCACATCGTGCTGACTGCCACGAACCTTGTCGTTAATCACCAGCTCAGAAATCGGAAGACGATGGAGCTCAATCACTTGAGCATCCCCTCAAGGGCAACCATGCCCATTTGAATGTCGGAATCTAACTTTTTTAACTTCGCCAGAATTTCCAGAGGAGGCTCGTGCACCACTGTTGTGTGCACCACTTCCTTATACCGGTTGATGGACAAGTCATAGCCTTGGGCTGCGATGTCGGCCTTGGGAACGCAGAAGCTTTGCTCGGTGCGGGCGCGCTGCTTCTCTGAGCCGTCACGCAGCTGCCAACGCTTAAGCACGTCGGGCAGATTATTTTTGGGATGATCGGCATCGGTCAGCGCTGAGACTGGTGCCACGCCAAGTTTGTCCTCCGAGAGCAAGGGCTGCCGCTTGTCGTCAAGGCTCCAGCCATCGGCTTGCATGTCATAGAACCAGACATTTTCTGTTCCACCTGAGTTGGTCTTGGTGAAAATCAGCACCGCAGTCGAAACACCTGCGTAGGGCTTGAAGCAACCGGCTGGCAGCGAGATGACCGCATCCAATTTCTGCTCTTCGACAATCATGCGTCGCAGCTCTTTGTGCGCCTTGGATGAGCCAAACAGCACCCCGTCTGGCACGATGACTGCAGCACGACCACCCGGCTTGAGCAAGCGCAGGAACAATGCAAGGAAAAGCAACTCCGTCTTTTTCGTCTTGACCATCGCCAGCAGGTCTTTGGCGGTGTTTTCGTAGTCCAGCGAACCGGCAAACGGTGGATTGGCAAGGATGAGCGAGTACTTCTCTTCGTCGCTTGCATGGTCCTGAGCCAGAGAGTCCTTGTAACTGATGTCTGGATTCTCGACACCGTGCAGGGCCATGTTCATGCTGCCAATTCGCAGCATGGTGTTGTCAAAATCGTAGCCATGGAACATTCCATGGTGGAAATGCGCCCGGCTCGCTGGGTCATTGAACAGTGCTGAATGCTTTTCCCTCAGGTACTCCCCTGCGGCAACCAAGAAGCCGCATGTGCCGCTGGCTGGATCGCAGATCACATCCTTGGGAGTCGGAGCCATCAATTCGACAATCAACTTGATGATGTGCCTTGGCGTGCGGAACTGCCCGTTCTGGCCAGCAGCCGCGATCTTGCCCAGCATGTACTCGTAGAGATCGCCCTTGGTATCCCGGTCTTCCATCGGCACGTGGTCGAGCATGTCGACCACCTTGGCCAGCAGACCAGCCGTGGGAATGGTGAACCGGGCGTCCTTCATGTGATGGCTGTAGGTCGAGCCATCACCGCCCATGGTCTTGATGAACGGGAAGACGTGACTGTCAACCGTCTCGAACATCTCGGCTGGAGCAAAGTTCTTGAACCGCGACCAGCGCAGGTCGTCGTAGGCCCGCCCCTTCGGGTCCTTGCCGTTGGGGAACACCCTGTTCGTCATCGGCTTACCGAGCAGAACAGCCTTGCTTTCCTCCAGCGTGTGCGCGTCGTCCAGCCGGCGGATAAACAGCAGATAGGTTATTTGCTCCAATACCTCCAGCGGATTGGAAATGCCGCCCGACCAGAAGGCGTTCCAGACAGAGTCAATTTGGCTGCGCAACTCGCCAGTGAGCATGAATTCTTCCTTTTAGTACTAAGGCGAGCATACCTGTAACAAGACCCCTGAAAAGCGTTGGTGTCACTCGCAGCATTGATTTTGCGGGGCAGTGTTTTGCGGCAACTGAGGGAGTTGACAGATTTCTTGAACTGGTTATATTCTGTTCAAAATGAAGCCAAGTAAACTTAGCCAACTCTCAGAACAAGACTCAACCATCGCGGCGCGTATCCTTGCCGAGCAACGCCGCCGCCGGCTGGAGCAAGCTAAAGCGAGGCTGGAAAAAAGCGGTCAATCTGATGAGGCAGAAACCTCAGCTGTCGATCACCAAGGCGTGGTGTGTGATTTCGAGCAGCCGCTGCAACCTTTCCAACACCGCCTGTATCACGGCGAGGACATGGCTAAGGCCATGCGGCTCGCTTCGGGACAAGACACGCGAACAGCCTTGTTAGATCTGCGGCACATGGGTGGCGTCCGCCCCCTAGCACCAGTTCCTACAGACTTTGTAGAGCGTTGCCAGTTGCTCGCCGATGAATTTCCTCATTTTCAATCGATTATTGAGGAAAAAATCTTGCCGGAATTGGCGATCGGCAATTTTGCAGGTACTGGCCTTAAGTTGCCGACCTTATGCATTCAAGGTGATCCCGGTGTAGGAAAAACCTACTTTGCATCGCGCATCAGCGAAGTATTTGGACTGCCGTTTACTCGAATCAATCTGGAAGGCGCGCAAGGGAACTTCTCAATTGTTGGGCTGGATAAATCATACAGCTCGCATAATCCCGGTGAAATCATTCGATTTCTTTCTCGCCGGACTAAAAATCACTATACCAACGGCATCATTGCCTTTGAAGAAATCGACAAAGCTGGTGGCGACGCCCGATATTCTGTTGAGAATTCCTTGATTCAAATTCTTGAAGAAAACACTGCCCGGACCTTTCGGGACATGAGCATCCCAGAACTACAGATCGACATTACTCCTCTGAATTTTGTTTTCACGGCTAACAATTTGACGACTATTTCATCTCCGGTACTATCTCGGCTACAACCAGTAGAGCTACCGCCGCTAGAACAGCATCATGCCACACATATTGCGGTTAACCAGTTTGCGAAACTGGTTGAACAACTTAAATTGAGCGGCGCAGGGCTGACACTTACAGATAGCTCCTTGGAGGTGCTCGGCAGGATCTCACCTCGTGAACAAAAAGCCGTGCTGCGCCGGGCTATCGGCACAGCTATCCTCAACTGTCGAAGCGAGGTGATCGTCCCGTCCACCATGGGCAATCCAATCAAACGAGTCCAGATCGGCTTCATCTGAACCAGCAAAAACTCCGTAATACTGCGCTAGAGCCGCCCGATCGGATAGTAATGATCAATCACCACAACCTCATAATCTCCGATATAAATAGCCATGAATTCATCTTCATGGAGAAAATCTAGCCAATTACTCATAGCCACTGCGACAACCATTGACGGCTTGATTTCTCCCAGAATTATTTCATCTTGCGTGAACTCATTTAAGCAGCGAACAAAATAACTCCCGCAGCCACCTCTTTCAATCAATACATCCCTAACAGAAAATCCATAATTACTGATAAGACCGACATCCGAGGATCTATTCAAATCAAGTTCACAAATCAACATCATCTCACACCAAGAATACAAAACATAAAAATAGTAAAACAAGCCAAGCTAAGTTGCCAAGATAAATTGGGATTCAAAAAAATCTTGCATTATCTGTCTTACACATTTAAATTAAAACAAGACAGATAATGAGCCCTGCATGTCAGGGCCTTGAGAATCCAAAACAAAGGGAGGCAACATGAACATTGAGAAAACAAAAATGAAGGACTCCAAGATTTTGGAGTTCGCCGTCGCGGTGCTGGCGGCCATACCAGCGCGGGAACTGAAACCAGCGACAGAACATCTCTATGAATGCACTGGCCGCCTCTATTACTCGAATGCCGGGGCAGCACTGAAAACACGCAGCAAGCGAACCTACTATCTGCGCAAAGCGGCGCTTACATATGTCGCCACCAAGGAGCTGGCACGAGCGGTAGTTGATGGTGATGCAAGCGGCGCAGCTAAGGCTATGGAGGTGCTGGCGCGCTTCACAAGTGGTGTGACCTGTCATGGATCACAGATCAACGGTCAGGGGTGCCCGCTCGTGAATCCAACACGCAGATCCAGCAAACGCGCTAGCCTGCGTGGCCTCCCCCGAAACTGGAGAGATCAACTGGTTGCAGCCGTAAGCAAACCAGCACTTCGGCGGGCGATCCTCTTGATGGCTGCAACAGGCGTTCGCCCCTCCGAGGTCGAACAAGGGGTGTCAGTGCAGCCAGTAGATGGCGGGATACAGGTTGTTGTAAAAGGGACTAAAACAGACCGCCAGCATGGCCAACCAATCCGAGTCTTTGAAGTACATAGCGATTTGGCACGGGCACTGGCACAGGCACTCGAAGGCACAGACTCCATCAAGGTCGAAAAGGCCAACCAGCTGTCGGTCCAAGTTGGTCGGCTTGGTCGACGTCTCTTCGGGAAAGGCAGCCGAGAAACGGTAAGCGCTTATTCGCTCAGGCACGCATTTGCCAGTGACCTGAAGGCAGCCGGGCTTCCCGGCAATGAAATCTCCGCTCTTCTTGGTCATTCTGTCGCTGACACGAAAAAGCACTATGGCAGTAGTCGTCAAGGACGGCTGGCCGTCACTGCCAAGCTGGTTCATGCGACACGTCCAGTTAAGGCCGCAAGTCAGCGCATGCAATTCAAACCAAAGCAATCACATCATGCCCCATAGAAAATGGGGCCGGTGGCCCCAATAGCTCGGTCATTCACGATCATGCCTGCTCAATGTCAGGGTGAATTTGGTATTTCTCGCTTTTGCGTCCTCGCCCTTGGGGATCTGCCGAAGGAACAATGACTTTTCGCAACCACCCGTGATCGACAAGGACTGCAGCGGCCTTGCGCACCTCGTCCGAAGTACCCAGCCCCGTCCACCCTTTCAGCGCAATTTCGCGGGGCGTGAAAGCCATGGCAGTCATATCTCCATGATCGCCGTAATCACGGCGCAACTTCTGTAGCAACGACGCGGCTTTCTGGTTTGCCGGAGCTGCATGACCAGAGTACAGGCGCTCAGCATGAGTACGCAGATATTCGCTCCAAGCTATTGCGCGCGCCAGCTCTTTCTCATGCACCACACATGGGGATTCAGGTGTATCGATGTGCGCGAAAATCAGCGACATGGCGGGCACCAGTTTCTGGTACTTGCTCAGATGAGATGCGAGTGCTGGCGAGAGATTGGTCTGGCTCAGATCTCTCCGAAGCCGGATCAGCCAGTCTCGAAAGAGGTTCTGCGCGGCAGGAGAGTAACGCCAAACGATGGGCTCACCATCACGCCCCGGCTGAAGCTGATCAAGGCGCTCAAATACAGCAAATGCTTTGTTTTGGGCCGCCATGTCAGGTTTCCGATCCACATACTCAAAGGGGCCGGGCGGGTCAGGCCACACAGTTAACCCAAACCTTTGCAGCAGACCGTCATTGCCAGCACCGTCCTTGAGACAATCCTGCACATATTCTTGAATCACGCCGGGCTGGATTCCGCCAAGCAAGGCAAGACAAACACGTGGAATGAACTGCGAGCCTCGTACGATTCGATCCACAGAGTAAGACTGATTGCCGTCGTAACCTTGTAGATAAAAAGCGCGTGCCCCCTCTTGGCCCGCCTTATCCATCTGAGTAAGCAGTCCATTGAGTTCGTCTCGATAGACCAATAGACCGTGGGGATGATCAACAAGCACTTCGGCCAATTTTTCGACGCTGGAGTCATTCATGACTCGTCGACGCAGTTTCGGCTCCTTCGGTCGCGGCAAGGGGGTCAGAAGCTGCCGTGCTTTTTCTGGCTCATTTTGGGCTAAGGTTTTCGCCTGCCGCTCGTTGGCATCGGAGGCCATCTGAAACAGCTTATCTTCGGCCCGCCATTTCTCGTGCTGAGCTGCCCACACTTTCTGGTCTCTCAACTCCAATCTATGCAGCGGAGCCATGGCTTCACTCAAGGCCGGTGATTTCATGTAACCCGGTGGCGCAATGATCTGCCCCCAAAGTACGGGGATCACGGTCCAGCTGTCCAGCGCCTTTGGAGCTATGGCAGCACGCGCGCCGACCAAACTGGATAGGGAAACCAGCGCAGCTACAGCCAGAAAATCGGGGCGGCAGCCAATCCGCACACTACTGTCGGTGATCCACCCCCGCAAAGCGTCTGGGACAAGCTCTGAGGTAAGCTCTTGCACCGGAGGAAGCTCCGAAACCACTGGGCGTGGGGTATGCCAGATCTCTCCATCAGGTGAAACTGGCTTTGCGCGCTTGATGCACTCGACAACAGCCTCAGTACCTTGGATCAAGTAGAGATCGTTGAAGTCGGTGCCCGCGCCCGCTGATCCATCCTTGAAGACAGGGATTGCAAGTCGACCACGCACCTCAATCGCCGCTTCCTTGGCTTTAGTAATGCCGGGATTACCGGCGGTTTTGCAGTCGTTGTCTGCGGCCAAAATAATGCGGGCGCGGGGATGCATCTCACGCATCGTTTTGGCAACGGCCATCAAATTACTTGCCGAAAATGCGATCGCCACGGCAAGCCCTGTTTGCTCAAATAAGGTGGCTCCAGTAGCCAGCCCCTCGCACACGATCAACTCATATCCGGGCTCGCCAAGCATGCAATAGCATCCCGCGACTTGGCCGCCACCCATGAATCGCTTTTCGCCATCCGAAGCAATCGACTGGAGACTCTTGAGCACGCCATTGGCGTCAAACAAGGGAACCAAGAGATGGTCGTTTTCAAGCCGTAAACCATGTGGCCCAATTCCTTTGCGCTGCAGATAGGGGTGACTGATGACCGGTGTCGCCTCGTCCCACCTTTTCTGAGCCTTATGACTGGCTGCAGCTTGCCGCTTTTGCAGCTCCAGATCACGAGCTTGCTTAGCCTGATCCATTCGTTGTCTGAGAATTTTCTGATCAGACTCGGTCAAGCTGGCTTCCAGCTTTGCGCTCCACCGCTCGAATACTTGGTTACGCCAGCATCCGAACGCACCAGCAGGTACCGGGTCGGCATAGAGCACATACCACCCTGCGGTGTCGCCGATCTTCCCGGAACTGGAGAACCGGTGCAGCTGACCGTCAGCAATAACCTCTGGCGGCGGTATCAACCCATGAGCGCTGATTTGAGTACGGAAAGCTTCTATCGATCCACCAAGGTTTTCCGCAAACGGACGCTTGAAACTGGAGAGGATTTTTTTCGAGAACAACTTCATCGCGACCTCTCTCACAGCATCGGCGCGAGCCGGTTAACACGCTCTTCGAACATGCGCGATACCAGCGCCTTGATTTGCTCGTTAGAACAGCCTGCGATCCGGGCGTTGCAGACGGCTTGTACCTCCTCTGCGGGCCAACCCACTGCCCTCTGACCGATTCGAACAGGTGCGGGGAACAACCCGCTTCGGATCGATTCGTAGATCGTGGAATGTGCCCGCAGGCCCGTCTCTTTTTTCACATCAGGCAGTCTCAAAATCGCCATGGTTACTCCTTTAACTTGCCGCGACCCCATGTCGCGATAAGTTGAAGTTTTCCGTTTTTGGTCGTTTGAGACACCGCAATAGAACGCTATTGCGATTGTTTATTCAATGTGCCCCCAGCCCTAATGACCCATCACCTCTTGCGTTGGCACTTAGCTGGATGCCAGCCATACTTAGCGAGTGTCGAGCACTCTTGAATTTTTCCTGAAGATTTCGCTCAGACAAGCCAAATACTTGGCGCTCATCTGGATGCTTTCGATGCCTCATCTCCAAAGTCTGGATCATCTGGATTAGGGCCGACTCAGACAATTCTTTCCCCGGCCTGCTTCGAAGGAGATGAACAAGCATCCCGATCACGTTCAGATAAGCTGTATGCTCGCGCGCGTCCATTTTCGGGCGATCATTTACCTTGCTGTCTTTAAATTTTTCCAGCTCTTCTTGGAGCATAACAATCTGTTTGTGGCTTACATCTACAGCCGGCGCAAGTTCGACGATCCACCAATCGTGACCGTCATACCTAGATGCCCATGTCATTGATATTTTTCCTTCGGCGGACATTTCCAGTCGATTGGCGTCGTCGTAGGCTAGCTCATATATGCCTGCTGGCATGCCCTTTTTGGTACGGTTCCAATGCTCCCACTGGGCATTATCAAATTCGATCTGAAAAGGACTTTTTTCATTGTCTGCAGGCAACCCATGATCCTCTGGACGAAAAGGTCGGCTCATGCGAATAGCATCAACCTCCTCCGCCATACGAAATACATTGATGCAGAGCTGTATTCGCCCCAACGCAGCTGCATGCACCAACTCGTCTACTGTGGTCTTCAGATGCTTGGCGGCCAGCTCTATCGGCCAGTATTCATGAGGTCCTAACTTTTTCATTTTTTTCCTTGAAGAACCAGCAGAATGCTCTCGCACTCCGCTGGTGAAGCTTTTCAGTGATATCTGCAGTTTTTGCTGGTTCACGCGGCCAACCGCATCATTCGCTGCATCGACCCTTGCTTGAGCTTGTCGAGATAGTCCGCCCACTTCTGCATCATGATTTTTCGCTGGTTCAGGAACTTTGCCCGGTTGTATGCCTCTCCGTTTGCATCCCTGACAGAGTGAGCCAGCTGCGCCTCGATGAGACGAACATCAATATCAAGTTGCTCATCCAGCATCGTTCGGGCACTCGCCCGGTAGCCGTGGATCGTCTGCACATGAGAGTTGTATCCCAGCGATTGCAACGCCACCCTCAAAGTTCCATCACTAATGGGACGCGAACGCCCACGCTCGCTCGGAAAGAGGTATCCCTCATCTCCTGTGATGCACTGCAAATCCTTCAAGATTTCCACCGCCTGCGTAGGCAGGGGCACGAAATGGTCTGGGCCGTCCTCTTTGCCTTTCTTCCGACGCTTCATCCGCTGTGCAGGAATGCGCCACATGCCTGCATTCAAGTCAAACTCACTCCACTTAGCTGCGCGGAGTTCTGTGGGCCGCTGAAATAGGAGGGGCGCCAGCTTCATAGCTGCCCGGACTACAGGACCTCCCGTATACCCGTCGATAGCGAGCAACAAATCACCAAATTTCTCTGGTTCGATGATCGCCCCAAAGTGCCGGCCACGGTGGGGCTTGAGCGCATCTTTCAGATCCAGAGCGCAATTGCGTTCCGCCTTCCCGCTCGCCACCGCATACGCCAGAACCCCCCGCGCGGTAGTCAGAACACGATGTGCCACGTCAAGTGCACCCCGATCCTCGATCCTCTTGAGCACACTCAACAGTACCGGCGCGGTGATTTCAGCAACCGGGCGCTTGCCAATCCACGGGATCAAGTCCTTGTCAAGATTCCTCCTTTCACGGGTTTGGTGGTGTTCGCCCCACTCCGCCCTTCGACGCTCAAACCATGCGTTGGCGTAGACCTCAAAAGTCTCTCCCTGTGCTTGCTTCTTTTGAAGCCTCTCTTCAACCATCTGCCAAATTGGATCAATCCCTTGGCGCAACTTGAGCTTTGCATCGCTGCGTGCCTCGCGTGCTGTTTTCAGACTAACAACGGGATAGATCCCCAGAGCCATGCGCGTTTCTTTTCGATCGACACGCCGGTACTTGTAGAACCAGCGCTTGCTGGTGTGACTCACTTCCAAGTAAAGGCCCTCGGTGTCGTACAGCCTCACTTTGTTCTTGCCAGCAGGGCAAATGGCGTTACGACATGCCGTGTCAGTCAGGCCAGCCGATTTGGCAAGAATGGGCCGGGCGTTGATACCTTGATTGCTCTCCGCATGCTTCATGCGCTTCTCCTAAATTGAACGGGATATCCCCGCGCAATCAATTTACCACCGTTTGAAACGATAATATCCCTATCCAATCAATATTTCGCAATATGGAATCAATGAACTCGCCATTGGCTTTGCGCTTGTGTGCACTGGCGAAATTGCACACCGGTGGAGCCGGCGCCATCACAAAGTCAATTGGTTATTCCAGCAGCAACCTGATGTCAGTGGTCGCTGGTCGGCGCCGTATGCCTGCAGATGTGATTGACCGACTGTCTGAAGCCCTGTCGTTTAACAATGCTGGCTTCAGCAACAACAGCATCATCGAATCGTGGTTAGCGCGCAAGATTGACGATCTGCTACTTCTTCTGGAACTGGGATTTGACTTTTCAGTGCTTTGCAGACTCACGACGAACCGGGAAACAAACAACCCGACGGCAGTGCTCTACAAGTACGCTCTCTTGCGCGTCAGATACGAGGACACTCACAAAGATGTCGTTTTACGAATGACGCATGATGGGATTGACCAGTTACTGAGCCATCCCATCATCCAGAAGCACAACCTCAACACCCCCCTGCCTGAGGGGCTACCACCTTTCAGATATTTGGACTTCGGCAAATTGAAGCAGCTACGAGTAGTAGCCCCGCAGTCCATCGTTTCCTCTGCCCAAAAACAGTTGTCCCACGCAGAGATTCGGCACTTAGTCAGCTTCATCCACAACACCGTCACAGTGGACGAAACACAGGGCGCCCAAGGGTCATCCCTTGCCCTCGCATCTGAGAAGGTGAAGCGGCACCGGCAGTATGCGAATGTCATCAAAGACGCTTACAACCTGCGGGGAAGCCGTAAACCACATGTGGCGCATGGCGTCTCAAATCGAGGAACAGCGCTCAGCGTCGAAATACACCCCATCTTTGCTGGAGAAACCCATGAAAAAGTTGAACCAGCAAAAACAGCGAATGACCACCTGATCGTCCTTCTGGAACACGCGAGCGGCGTAATCGAAGTCATCTTTGAAGGTCCGCGTCGTATGGTCTGTCCTGAGGTGCCTGCATCAGCTGAGGAGAGCACGCCCAGCGGGAAGGCGCGATTGGTTACCGTTGCTGAATTCCGTGCGCTGAATGCGGCTGTGACGACCGCTGACCGCTTATCACCTCCCCCGGTCGCCGCCATGGATTAGTGATGGGGGGAACAGCGGGGGGAACAGGCGCATTCCTCTGCTGAAAACCCTAGAAAAATCAAGGCCTCCAGAGCATCTTTCGAATCCTCTCACCCCAACATGAGCCCACTGACCTTGAGAGATCAGTGGGCTTTTCTGTTTCTGAGTCCGCCCGCTCAGTGCCCAGTGGCTGGATGAGTGGTGGATCTTGTACCGTTTATGAGCCGGGGGGTTAGCTGGGCCGGGGTAATCGGCCAGGTTAGCTACGCCTGAGCTTGTTGCCCTGTACAACCAAACCCTTGTTGTTGGATCAACGTGGATTTGAATACGCTGATGCTTTGACCAAAAAGGGTATCGCTGCGCTGGTCATCAACCACTGGACACCCAGAGGGGTCAATATGCGCAGCATGCCGTACTCCCAAGCCACAGCCAAAGGTGGAACTACATCATCTATTGCCACAGATGTGATCTGGGCAGGTGAGTATGTAAGAACCAACTGCCCCCAGGTCAAAAAAATGGGATTGATTGGGGAAAGCATGGGCGCAATGGCGGCCGTTCAGCTGAGTAAACAGCGAATGACAGACCTCTTTGTCGCCAGGTTTGCGCCCAAGTCATTCATCTTTCCCCTCTCGGCCATGGTGGGGCTCTATCCCGCGTGTGCGGAACGGGTCAAGGCAGAACGATTTGTCA
>JACCDU011408249.1_pt1 | contig 21062 bp, 17 predicted proteins | sample 7446081 | NCBI WGS metagenome assembly JACCDU01 (sample SAMN15323447, study PRJNA562643) | freshwater metagenome | isolation source: river surface water | place: USA:Blue River Watershed | collected 2017-08-17
AGTAAAAAGATCTATACAATTTTCAGTGGTAATATAGTAATCGGATATACTTGAACCACCATATCCTAAAAATTGACCAGTACCTCCACCAGATAGCGGCCCGGGAGTTTTTAAGAATGTAACAAATCCTCCTTGATCATTTATAGTAGTACCAGAAAGAAGAAACTTGAACGACCAAACTATATCATAGTTTACGTTGAATACTTCATTAGATGCAATACTACTTGTCTTCATTATAGATTAAGCCATTGGACCCCAATTACTTGCTACGCTACCATCATAACCAGATAAGAAAAACATTTTTGATGCTGCTTGGTTATAGAAGTAATCTCCAGAGAGGGCGCCAACAGTTGTGGGTGGTGAGCCTAAACTACCAAAAAACTTATTACCTACTAATATACCACCTGGTGTTGCACCATCACCAACAAATAATCTTTTACTATCAGATGTAAACGCTGGCTCTCCAAGGCTAAAGGTTGCAGATTGCCTATCTGCTTCGATACCTCTTCTAAAAAGGAGTTTTACTATTGTATTTTCAAGAATTTCAATTTTATTGGCCATTTTTAATATTTATTAAGTTAATTCTAGAACACCATCAGAAGTTAAATACTGTACCAATGTGTTATTTACAGGTTGTGATGCTGCTAACATATTAGCTTGTAAATTATATATGTATGTTATGCATCTGTTTATAGAACCCACACAAACGGGTTCATTTTCGTGAAGATATAGATTGTTTACATCATCTATCTGTAAAATATCATATTCTGTTAAATAGCTTGTACCTACAAATACCTCTGTTATTGAGTTTATAGATTGTTGGTATGTTAAATGCTGAGCTGGTGGTACATATTTTGTGAGGAAGCTACCAATTAACTGATTTTTTAATTTGTAGAGGTTAGAAATAACCTTAAACATTTCCTTATTAAAATAGTTAGCTTGAATATACTCTGATTTTTTTATCGCAATACTATCTACATCATAGTTATCGATGTTTGAATCACGTAAAACAGTATTAAATCTATTCTGCTCCTTAACTACAATTAGCCTATCTTGCTTACCCACAAACATTAAGTCATAATTGTCAGTAGATGGTAGTAATGCACAACCTGTATATTTACCACTTGGGTTACTTATTTGCAAGTTTTCATCATTAAAGATACCCACTGTGGGTGTTATTGTTGTTAGATATTTTTTATAAAGTGATCCTGTTGTAACAATATAAAAAATATCTGATGAATTTTCAGAATATAACGTCTTTAATATCTTTTCATCATCATTTAAAATGATACCGAGATCTGTCCTATCTACTAATACAAGGTTTTGATATCTATTATAGTAAACCTTACCATTAAAAAGGGTTATTATGGATAAAAAATTATAGAAGTTGTTATAACCTAAAGATAAAACTTGTTCTTTAAATCTAAACAATCTCTTAGAACTAATTACGTTGAAGTTGTAGTCAAGCTGCTTAATGTATTTGTTTTTCTCATCGTATACAAAAACGCTATCCTTTGAAGCTGTAACCAAACTAGGTGCACCAAGCTGCAGCTTAGGATTGACACTCGAATTACCTGCAGATTCTAAAAGGAAACGTTTATTATCAAATCCTGGATCATCTATGTATAATCCCTCAGTGTCATAACGATAAATTAATCTAGCTTTCTTATCAACTACAAAAAGATCATTTTCATATGAAGCAATATCAGCTATTTCCTCATAACTTACTATATTGTTTATAGTATCGTCTGTGTAGTTAGTAGAAAGCCCAATACCCACAGTTTGGTTTATTAAACTTCCAGTTAAAGCTACTAGACTTGTAGAGTTAGGTATGAAAATAACAAAATTATTTTCATTTGAATCAATCATAGCTTCAATTCCAACAACCAGGTTTAAATCAAATGGTTGAGTTGTGTAGTTGGCCTCAAAATTAAATGTAGATAGATCAGTGAAATTACTAAAAAATTGTAAATTACTATCTGAACCTGTTACACATATAGTTGCTGTTATACCTACAGGTATATCTGTATTAGCTAAGAAAAATCTAGAGTATAGAAAGTCATTATTATAGTTAAGTTTGTTTAACTTTTCGTTTACAGAGTCAGCAGTAATAAACTCGTTAATTTTAAATTTTACTTCCTCTAACTTATGAGGTAAAACAGGTCTTTCTGATATACTTCTATCAAATGTAATATCACTTACAACTATATCGTTAGCAAAATTAGACTTGTTTGTTAATTCAAACACTTGGGAGTTTTTACCCACGTATCCTTTACCTCCAACTACATTATAATAACCAGTATAATCTTCACCAGTTAAGGTAAAAATTAAACCTGTAGTGTATCCAAATTTGTTATTTTTTACATCAAACATATTAGTAGTTTATGAATCTTATATTGTTAATACTTACATCTGCTGGTAACACATCGTCAAGTGATGCATAAATGTTGTTAACAATTTGTTGTTCGAGAGCGGAATTGTTAATTTGTGAATTTTTAACAATAATATTGATAGAATTACTCTTACTGTATGGTTGAGTAAACTTAAACATATTTTGAATCTCTTCTATGTTATTTCTTTGACCACATGGTAATGATATAAAAATATCCTGTATGTTTGTAGAATCTAAATTAATTGCATGTAATTGCAAATCATTCACACTCTCACTTAACACCTTAAAGTTTTTAATCACCATATCCTTCACAAAATTATAACCACTGATATTTACAAATTGATCCAATCCAACATTGTTTATAAATCCAGTAGATCCAAGTCTAAAGCTATTGCTAAATAGTAGGTTGAATGTGTATTTACTCTTATCAACAATATCTTCTGCAATCTTCACCTTATTAACAATAATAAAATATCTACCTTCTTCGTTATTGTATGAAACACAAATATCATTACTAAATTCTGATAATTCAGTTAGTGGTACTCTATGTGTAATTTCTCTAACATCTGTAGAGTCGTAAATATTTTTAAGAATGATCTTAAAGTTCAGGTATTTGTAAGCATCACTATTAACAATATTGTTATAGTTTATAAGTGGTTGTGGTTTATTATTATAGAGATATTCAACTCTAGCTAAATTAGCTTCTTTAATTCTTAGTGATGTGGTACTTTCATCTGTATTTACATCACTATATGCAAGGTCATAAATGTCATAATTAAATTCAGTATTTACAAGAGGTAGATTAGTTATAGGTACCGGGTTGTTAGATAACTGAGGTGTTATGCTGTAAAGTTTGTAATTATTAATAATATCTCTTGCTAACACTACTGGGTAGTGCTGATAACCATCCGATGTATACTGACTTACGAAATCTATCTTTGTAGCTATATCTTCTCTAAAAAGAGTTGTGTCAGAAATAAATCTTCTTTCCTTATTTACAACAGCTAATCTGTTTCTATTGTGAAGTATGTACAAATCACCATCGTTGTTGATATCAAAATCTATAATCTTAGACTCTGTTGTTACGAATACTTCCTTTGTACCAGAAAGAGCTAAGTTATAACGTTCAATCTTACTATTGGATACTAAATTATATAGCGTTGAACCATATGATTTCATTACATCACCTTGGAATAGGTAAAGATTATTATTATGGTAAGCAATACTGGAATTTAAAGAACCACCACCAGTTAAAAATGGTACTGCAGTTAATGAAGTTGCAAATCCTGTATTAGTATCTACCTCTACACATACCCCAGCTACATCTCTTAAAAACGCAATCTTAGAACCTGATAGAGTATATGAAAGATAACCACCAACTAATGTACCATCTAAATCGTACTTAGTTTTAACCACACCATCAGGACTAATCTTATACAACATACCTTCAGTAGTAGTTACGTAGTATGGTTGTAAGTGATTTGTAGTAATAACATCTATTACATCACTATCAAAACTAAGAGAGTATATAATAGACGCGTTTGTATTATGCACATCCACTCTGTTTAAATCACGAGTGAATAGGAATGGTGTTATTCTATCATCGTTATAAATGCCAAATCCAGTATCAGTTAAACTTCCAAAAATCTGACTATTTTTACCCTTCCAGTCATCTTCTAATGTCATTGCGACAGTAAATGAACCAGAATTATTAATAATATCAATAGGTATGGTTATGTACTTATCACCTAAAAACGTAAGTGATTCTTGCGGATTATTTATAAATGAATTTTTCTGATCATAATAACCAGAAAAATCATATTGAATTAATCCAGGGAGATTCAATACATAATTTCTTATGAATTCATCACTTACTCTCTCATATGCATACGTTCTATTTGGATTTAATGAGAAATTACTAATCACATCCACATACTGTTTTTCAGCAACGTAATTTTTATTTCTTAATAGTAAGTTCGTAATTGGGTTTGCTGATGTTGGTTCATACACTGTAGAATACAACTCACCATTTAAGATAGTATTTGCATTAGGGAAGTAAAATCTATCAACCCACATACCATAACCACCACCACCAGATAGCCATGTCATTAAATATGTACCAGGGAACGGATCATTTTCTTCTGTATTGAGTCTATAAAGCTTATCAGCAAATGTTGGGTCGAGTGATGCTAAAGCACCATCCTTAACAAAAGATGTATCATTTATGTTTATTCTTTCGAACGGGAACATAGATGAAGGTGTGGTGAACTCTGTAGTAGCACCAGCCTTTACCTGATAATCTTGATTATAACACACATAGTTTAAAACAAGATTTTTATAACCTACTTCCTCATTATTACCAGTAAATAAACTAGTATATTCTCTAAAGAAAGGTGATGGTATGTTTTCATCACTAACTATATTAACGTTAGCTCTTTTAAATACGTTTCTATCAGTGGCCAAATTCTTTGTCTTAAAGATGTTCATGTCTACCGATTTGGTATCTACGATATTATTGTATTCAATATGACAAACATTATTTGTGTTAATATCATAAACACTCTTTTCACTATTCACCTTAAGCTCGTTTTGATCAATACCAGTCTCATATGACACCCAGCTAGTATTTAACTTAGGTTTAATGGTGTTTTTAATTAACTTAACATTGAATAGTGTGTTAGATGAAATGGTGTTAAGTTTGGGATCATATGAATATAATCCAAGACTTGATCCACTTGCACCAACCATGTAGGTTGTAATCCCAACTTTTTTAAAGAGTGTTAAATATCCTTGCTCATCTAAAATATAACTAAATGCATCTTTCTTTCTATCATTAAAGTATGGATATAAGTTAGCATTAAAAGATGTAGTAAAATAAAACTTAGTTGAAAATGGGCTTTGCTCATCAAATACTAGATAGTAATTAACACCATTATCACGTCTTTTAATTCTGCACAAATTAGCGTCAAAAGTTTCTATTTCAAAGAACGTTCTAGTTTTATCAGAAATGCTACTAGTTAACGGTAATGAGAATGATCTTGCACCTGACTGAGCTGGTGTTAGAGTAGAGATTTCATCAAAGTATAAACTATTAGTGAAATTATAGTTTATATAAGTTATGTAATCATCTTGCGTGTCTATAACTTCTTTGAAGTCAAATACATCTTCATCTGTACAAAGTCTTGTTAGGTACATACTACTATAGCCATTAATAGTAGCATCGTTAACTCCCGATAAAGCATCAATCTGATGAAAGTTAAATCCTTGTTCAAAAAATAGATCACGTTGTTTGATAACCAAAACGTCATCATTAAAGTTTGCAGAAGGAGATGCAATCTGGGTAAAGCTGTATCTTGTTAAACTCACATTATTATTTATCCGTAAGTTCCGTATATGTCAGTTTTATTAATGGTTTGATCAAATACTTTTTCTGCGCTTAGCTGATCAATATCACCTGGGTAAGATTTACCCGATATAACTGGAACATCAGATTGAATAGAGGTTGATAGCACACCTGAATATGAATTATCAAATACCTGGTTATTACCAGATTCACCAGATAATCCAGGCTCGAACGAGTACTCTAAGCGTTTTCCTTTAAGTCTGTAGATATACGACCCGTACATTGGGTTGATAGTAGGTATATCTTCATCTACCCTTTCTGTAATCTCGTAGTATCTTGGACCTCTACTACCAGGTCTGCATTTATAATCAGCTAATTCAATAACATCACCTGATTTAGGTTCTGTTCTCTGACCAAATGTGGCATAAGATAACGAGCTAAACAAAGATGTAAATGTATCAATATGTAGATAACCTGTAAATTCCTCTTCACTTACAAAACCAAACTTTCTGAGTGTAATAGCATTATCAGATACCTGTACGTACATCCTTATTCTACGTGGATAGGAAAATACTCTTGTTGGATCTTCCCCATATAAGTTATCGGTAGCTGAAACGTTATATGTATTAACGTAGTAATTTACGTTAGTTCCGAAATTATTAATTAACTCACTATATGAATTGTTAAAAATGAGAGACTCACCTTGAAAATTATCAGCATTAAAGATCTGACACGCAGCGTTAGCAGGTGCAGCGAATATATTGCAGGTTTGTAATGGTCTACAGTCACTCATTTGTTTTTATAAGATAGTATTTGCCTTGCTCTTTGGTCATTGCAATATTAGAGTTAGAGTTAATCTTTACTTTCTCACCCTCTTGCGGTAAATTAATACCATATTCTCTACTTACAGTAAAAGCTCTATCATCTGTAAGGAAAGGTTTTGGATTCATTCCTTTAAATAGCGATTCAACTTCAATGGTTTTCCTTTGACCACTTATTTTCTTATCTTTAGCTATTTTCGGATTAGTTACGCTCATTCTCTGATTACGTCCAGTAACATGTAGAGTCTTGGAATTAGGATTAGCAACACCCAACATGTTAGTTTCCATGAATTGTTTAAAAGATATCACAATAGTATTTAATAGAAAACCCGATCGAATTAACGATCGGGCTCTCCTTTATTTAGCTTTATCTATTTTTATTACGCTGCAAAAGCGTCTGTACCTGGCTTACTTGTCTTTGTTGACTTAACCTTGTTGTTCTTACCCATATCAGGTTGCTTTGCATTGACTAGAGCGTGACCCATATCACCTGCATTACCGTCTACTGTGTCGGTATACTTACCATCACCTTGCTTACCATTTGGCTTAAGCTTCATTGAGCTTACCTTGTTATCTTTGCCGTGGAACTCACTAGGAACTTTAGCGCCATGGAGCGGTGTTCCCATTGTTTCTTCATCTTCTTCCATCCCACTCATATCTTCACCAGCTTCTTCATCACCCATATCCTCTTCACCACCAAGATCTTCTTCACCACCAAGAACTCCCATAAGAACATCATGAAGCTTTTGTGCGAGGTCCTTTGAAAGAGTAATGGTAACTTCGTCACCACCCATGTCTTCCATTCCTTCACCTTCACCTTCGCCGCCTTCTGTATCAATACCAAGTGCGTCAAGTTCCATTGTTTCAGCGTCTTCGGCCATGTCGAAGTTTTCGCTTAATACCTTATCATATAGTTTGTCAAAAATAGATTTGCTCATGAAATTATTTATAGCTGCTTGATTAATTTTTTGAATATTTTCTTCTTCTTCCTCTTCTGCTGTGAGATTTTTTTTGTTGAAATTTGTCTCCTTCTTTGCGTTCATCTTATGTGCATCAATAGCAGCTGGTTTGAACCCACCCTTTTCTGAAGGACCACCAGGCTGTAATTTAGCAGCATCCTTGTCATTAAGTTCTTTAGCACCTGGACCTGCTTTAGTTGGTAGCGACTTTTCTTCAACAACCTTCACATTGTTAAGCATGTTGCCGTAGATACGACCAAGATTTTGTAGAGTGTTTTTAGACATATAATAGAGTATTTATTTATCCTTGTATAAAAACACAAGTAAATGAGTTGGTTTCTTCCATCTTACTCATATGAATAAGCATAAATCTATACTTCTTTAATTCTTTCCTTAACACTTGAAATCTTTCCTCATGTATATTTACCACAATACTTTTATGTATAGCATCATAGAGAACATTGTCAGTGAATTCTTCACAGACACTTACAGCATGAGCTACATGGACTTTACCCATATATATTATTTAGAGATATGGTCGATCCCAAAAAAAAGAAACAAACATACCTAAATAACCCGAACTTACCCAAGTCTGGTGCGCTATTTGAGTATACACCAGAGATGGTTAAAGAGATTAAAAAGTGCTCTCAGAACATATTGCACTTTGCGGAAGAATATTTCTTCATCGTTCATCCAGATAAAGGTAGAATGAAGATACCTCTTAGACCATATCAGAAGAGAGTGTTAAGAAAGATGAGAGATAATAGATTCTTCATTCTACTTTCCCCAAGACAGTCAGGTAAGTCGACTATGTACACCATTTATTCCTTATGGCATGCATGCTTTGAAGCTGATAAAAGAGTTGTTATTGTGGCTAACAAAGAAGCAACTGCAATTGAAATTTTCAAGCGTATTAGATTGGCATATGAGGAACTTCCAAACTGGTTGAAACCTGGTGTGGAAGAATACGGAAAAACCTCAATGAAATTAGCTAATGGTTCAGAAATTGGTATTTCAACCACAACAGGTAGTGCAGCTCGTGGTATGTCTATTTCCTTATTATTCATTGATGAGTTGGCTTTCATTGAGCCTGGGTTGATGGAAGACTTTTGGAAGTCAGTATACCCTACAATTTCCTCTGCAGAAAAAGCGAAGATCTTTATTGCATCTACCCCTAATGGTACAGGAAACTTGTTCCATAAGCTGTGGGTTGGTGCTGTTAAAGGTGATAATGGGTTCGGTTTCGATGAAATTAAATGGGATGAACCACCTAGACGAGATGAAGCATTCAAGCAAAAGACTATTGAAAACCTAGGTTCATATGAAGCTTGGTTGCAAGAATATGAATGTGTGTTCTTGCAACATGGTGATGGTGCTATTGACCATGAATACTTTGACAAGCTAATTAGATCAGCTAAACAACCAGTAGGTATATATGAAGAAGGAGCATATAGAATATTTGAACCACCACAACCAGAACGAATATACGCTGCTGGTGTCGATACAGCAGAAGGTATAGGAAAAGATTCTTCCGTTATTAACATATATGATATAACAGATTTGCAGAATATTGAACAAGTTGCTATATATTCCTCAAATAAAATATCACCTTACGACTTCCTTACTAAGTGTAATGATGTATTAAGTCAGTGGGGAAAACCTCTAGCACTTGTTGAGCGTAATGGGGTTGGAGCTCAAGTAGCTGATGGTTTAAGGAATAGATTTTCCTATGAACGTCTAGTAAATTGGGGTGGTCAACTAGCAAATCGCAAACAGCAGAATGGTATGATATGCCATTCTAACACAAAGAATAAAGCTGTTGTTAACATGAGATATTGGGTATCAGAACTTAAATGTGTTAAGTTGAATGATATAGAAACAATTAGAGAGTTTAGAGACTTTACCAGATACCCTAACGGTACATGGGCAGCAAAAGATGGTTGTCATGACGATAAGGTTATGTCTACTATTTGGGCGTTAATGGCATTATATGAGGAAATCGTTTCCATATATTTTGAAATTGCGGAAACTGATGATAATAACAAACCTAAAAAGCTTGTTGTATCTGATTTTGGACCAGGATTAATAGTTGATCCTAAGTCATTATATAGTGACAATGAATTGTTCAAAGATGATATATTTACCCTACCTTGTGTGTTTGGAATGGGTGATCAAGTAAACTCTGATATAAATACAATGGAACAAGAAGGTTGGGAAATATATGGCGGATTTACAGACAGTTTTGAATAAGTCTAGGAAGGATAAATTCCTTCTTACGTTCACTCTTCCTAATGCTCTTAAGAAGATTCAATCTACTAAAAGAGATAACCAGAGCATTGATATTGATACAATGCAGTTTTCCATTTACGGTACGATTGTTCCTAAAATTGAAAAGCCAGCTATTCAATTAAGATATGCTGGTAGCACTCTGCATAATAGTGCTCATTCTATTAACCCGTTCCCTCCCACCGAAGTAAAGTTCACAGTAGATAACAGATACAACAACTATTGGGTAATATATCAGTGGTTAAATCTAATGCAAGATGAAAAAACAGGTCTATTTGATTCTCGTAATCTTATTGCTAAAGATGGATTTTCTGATTATCAAACTGAATTTATAGTAACTGCACTAGATGAATACAATAACCCTATTGCAGATTTTACCTATTCGCAAGCTTTTCCTGTATCTCTAGGTGAACTTTCATTTGATTACAGAATAGGTGATGAAATGGAATGTACTTTCACATTTGTATACTCACAGCTTTTTATAAAATTATTGAATCCGTAAAAAAAGGTGTTCGGTAAAATATAAATACTAGTATGGCTATTACAACTAGAACTATTCAATCACCAGGTGTTGAAATTAGAGAGTTTGATCTTTCACAAAGACTTCCTACCCCACCAGCAACAAGCGTTTACATTACAGGTTTCGCTCCAGAAGGACCAACCGACCAAGTTGTTGGAATTAACAGTTTAGGTGAGTTTGAAGCAATTTACGGCAAACCAACTAATGCAGCTGAGCGTTATTTTTATCACACCGTAAGAGCTACTTTCTTAGGTTCGCAAGCAAGAGTTAACGTAAACCGCCTTCCATATGGTCAAGGCACAGGTGTAGGTTTTGGTAGCTATTATACAGCTCTTGTATTCCCAGCTCTTTTCCATAACGCAGGTAATGGTTCAATGTCTACCAACCTTAATGGTGTTTCCGGTACATATTTCTTAGGTAAGCCAAAGCTTTTTTCCTTAACACAATCAGAATATGAAAATCTTGCTATTGGTAATGTAAACTGGTCGACAAACGCTGCATCATTGAGCGATATGACCACAACTAGCAAATTTGGTAGTGCAGGTCTTATTATTGTTAATAAGGGTCAAACAACCATTGACCAAACTTTCAGAGGCTATTACCTCTCATTTGTTGATAACGTTGATGCTGACAACATTGGTTCATCATTCAATAAGGTTCAGACTGCCCTTACAGTTTCAACAACTGCTGCAGCAACAGGTCTTACAAACTTCACAACTATTCCAAACTCAGTATTGACATTCTCACTTACTGCAGCAGTTGGAACTGGCGCAACATCACTTTCATATCTCTTAGAATCAGCTTCTAAGGGTTATATCATTGGTAACGACGTTCAATATGACGACGTTCTTAACCTTGCAGTTGTTAAGCTTACAAACAGCGTATTCCAAGATGATCCTAATAAGCTTATCTTTAATGCAGAAGAGCTTTACACTGGATCATTTACAAATCCATTCAGACAGTTTGCTCCAACCAATGGTGGTCAGCCAGTAACATATTCATTACAGAATATTATTGCAGACAGAAGTGCAAACATCTCGATGTTCGTTAACCCATACATTACCAACCAAGCTCTTGACAGCGCTGGTAAGGGTTCATCATATGATTCACAAAATTCTACCAAGACCCTTAAGAAGGTAAGAACAATCAACCATAACATGGTTGATAATTATGCATCTCTTTCAGCATATGTTGGTACTGGTGCATGGACAGTAGGTCAAACAGCTCTTGATGGAGCAGTTAATGCACTTGGATTTGTAGATTCGTTACTTCCACTCGGTAGTTACAACCCTGCAGGTCCAGATTCAACAAAGATTATTGGTAACTTACCAGCTAAGCTTTCAAGATCACTTGATAAGATTAAAGACGATGAGCTTTATGATATCGACTTGTTAGTTGAAGGCGGTCTTGGTACAGTATATGCTTATACATACACCACTGGTCAATCAAGCTACGACGATACACTCTACAATGCAACGTTTCAAACAGAGCTTGACGCTTTAAGAGTAACTCAACCAGCAAATTCAGATATTTCTGATGCATATACAGCAGTAGTAAATGAGTTCCTTAACGTTGCAACTACATACCAACAAGGTGGTCGTGGTGATACATTCTTTATTGCTGACCCAGTAAGACAAATCTTTATCAAGGGTGCTAATACCAAGTACCAAGATACAAACGGATATGTTTTCTCTAGAGACACATATTGGGCTCTTAGAAATCTATATTCTGCGTTTGATACATCATATGCAGGTACATACGCTAACTGGATGGCAGTAATTGATCCAGTTACAAACGTTAAGACATGGGTACCACCATCAGGTTTCGTTGCATCAAGAATGGTAGCAACAGATTCGTTGATTGGTCCATGGATTGCACCAGCAGGCTTTACAAGAGGTATTGTACAAGGTGCTATTGACATTGCTTGGTCACCTAACCAACGTCAGCGTGATGAGCTTTATAAGGTTAGACTTAACCCAATTGCATCATTCCCAGGTCAAGGCATTGTTGTATATGGTCAGAAGACACTTCAGACTAAGCCAAGTGCATTTGATAGAATTAATGTACGTCGTGGTTTCCTTTACTACGAAAAAGCAGTTAAGAGCACAATGAAGTTCTTCGTATTTGAACCTAATACATCGTTCTTAAGAGGTAGAGTTCTTGCAACACTTAATCCGTTCTTTGAGCGTATTAAAGCTGCTGAAGGTGTATATGACTTCTTAGTTGTCTGCGATGACAGAAACAATACATCTGAGACGATCGACAACAATGAACTTATTGTTGACATCTATCTCAAGCCAGTAAGAGCTGCAGAGTTCATCTTGGTTAACTTCTATGCTACAAGAACAAGTGCAAACTTTGAAGAATTAGTAGCAAGAGCATAACCTAAACAATAAATATTATTATGGCAAACGCACAAACAATTCAAAAATTCTACCAAACAGCATACTCATCTGACTTCTCAAGAGATTTCCTCTTCAGAGTTAAGCTGATTCAGGGAAGAGGTCTTCCATCTTTCTCACCTGATGAGCTTGTATATGTAAAAGCTGCTAGCTTACCAGCACGTGAAATTCAAAACGTACCAGTTAAGTATATGGGACTTGGTTTCAATATCCCAGGTGGTGTAACATATCCAGGTTCTGATGCTTATGAGCTTGAGTTCTTTGTAGATGCATCATCTGATGTACGTAGAAAGTTTGAAATTGTTTCAAGAGAGCTTTTCAACGATCTTTCATCTACAGGTGCATATGAAACCCCAGACGCAAGCAGCATTGTTCAATTGGTGCAGCTTGATAAAGGTATGAATGAACTTGATACATATTCACTTATTGGTGCATCTCTTAGAAAGATTAATCCAATTGAATATAAGATCTCTGAAGGTAAGGGTGATGCAGTTTCATGCAAGGTAACACTTGCTTATCAGTTCTATACAGTAGCAACTGAAAATCCAACCGCTGCAAATCTTGTATATACCAATACAAATTCTATTCTTCAGCCATAATAGTATTAGTTTGTTGCCAGACTAAATAATTAGGTGCCAGACTACACCAGTAAATACTTAAACTTTATATCGAAGTCGTGGGATACCACGATACCTATAAAAACTTTATGGGTTTTAGAGTTTTTGTCGCTGCAAGATGTAATTAAAAACGTAGAAACTATACTAGAAGGTACTGAACGTACTGGTGGTACAAAGAAATTTCCTACGTTTGAAGGTATTATAACTGAATCGTTAAATGGTCAGCTTATTGCTACGAAGGTAGATTTACCCAGTGATGTAACCAACTATAATCGAACTGGTAACAGTAACATGGGGGGACTTTTAGGAGCTGCTTATGTTAGTAACAGGCAAAGTTATAATGATGTAAATATAGAGTTTCTAGAAACTAATAGAGACTTTACTAATTACGTTTTAAGACCATGGCAGATAGCAGTGAGTTATATGGGACTAATTGCTGATCCTAATATGAATCTTAAGTGTGATGTTAAATTATACCAATACACAAAATATAACAATGATAATTGGAAGATAATTAACACATACCTATTTGAAAATGTTGCTCCTACTGCAATACCTGGCAACACTCTTGATTATGATGTTCAGTCTAATCTCACAATAGCAAAAAAAGGTAGTTTTGTTTTCAATAGATATTACTTACTAGATAATGGTGATACTGGAGCTCCAACAACAGCTCCTCGTCAGTCGCAACCTTCATTTGGAGTTAGTGGTGATCCATATATACGTAGAACACCTGGTAATGAAGCTAATAGAGGCATTGTATTCCCTGAATATGGTAATCCAGATGTACCTATATCACCTGGAAATCCGTTTGCTCGAGATATTGCTGAGTTAAATCCAACTTATGGTAACCCAGCACCACCAGCGTAGTAGTTTTTCAATAAAAAACACTTAATTATATTGTGTTTAACTTTCCGCTGATATTACCATCTGGTAGAACTATTAGAGTACCTGAAATAACCAACGAACATCTTTTTACTATCTTCAAGTTTAGTGCAGCAGAAGATGTGGTGGGGTTTGCTGATTATATAGAAAATGAGATATTTAAAACCATAAACGGGTTAAATTGTATAGAGAAGGTTTATATAATACTCTACATTCGCATTTTATGTCTTGGTCCTATGATAGAAATGCTTGGGGTGGAAGAAGGTGGGGTAGCTCCAAAAATTTCAATTGATTTGTATAACGTAATTGAAAAAATAGAATCATTACCCACAGTTGATGAGGAAATTGTTGTGCAAGATTCACTTAAAATAACGTTAGGTATACCAACTAAAATAAATTATTCTTCCCCTGATGAAGTAATATTTAGTTGTATAAAAAGCATAACAACAGATGAAGCCACAATAAACTTTGATGATTTAACAATTCAGGAATTAGATTCTATCTATAATTCATTACCTCCTTTATTTGTATCGAAGTTAAATGATTTCTTAGTAAAAACTAATGATACGTTAGGAGATTTAGTGTTTATTAAGAATGATGAAGCATTAAAATTAAAGGAAATCAAAAGCGGTATAATAGGTAATGGAATTATTACAGTTATTTTATCGCTTTTTAAACATGATTACAAGTCTTTCGTAGAAATGATATATCATTTTATCAATAAAGTGGGGGGATCATACAATGATTTCCTTAAACTTACCCATCAAGACACACAAATTATGCTAAAAACTTATCAACTGGAAATGGAAAAACAGAACGATGAGTTGAACAAAGCAAAATCCGGTCATAAATAGCATTATATGTCATCAGTAAACAACTTTATCGATAAACTTAACAAGCTTAAGAGTGAAGAAATCGTATCTGTTAAGCTACCATCCAGTCAAAAGGAAATTAAACTTAACCCACTTAGTGTAAAACAACAAAAAAATCTTTTGAGGTTAACTATGGATGGCCCTGCAGGTGTTGCTAACACTCTAAAGGAAATTAATAATATCATTTTTGATAACGTTATTGATAAAGATGTTGATATTTCAAGTATTGACAAGTATGCTATCTTGTTAGAATTGAGAAAGAAGAGCTTGGGTTCATCTATCACAATTGATGATAAGAAGTATAACCTCAATGATATTGCAAAGCCAGAGAAACCTTCTCCAGGTGTGTTTTCTGCAACAGTAAAGTATTCTAACATTGAAGTCAAACTTGAATTACCTGATCTCTCTAAAGAGAACAAGTTTCTCTCTAAAGTAGCACATGAAATTAAGAAGGTGAAGGAAGATCAGGGCAAAGAAACGATTACTACAATGTATCTCTATGAAGTAATCAAGGTAATTAAAACTATTTCCTTTGACGGCACTGAAATTTCCTTCTCAGAACTTACAAATGATGAGTGTAAGCAAATTGTGGAAAATTTCCCAGTATCTCTCAATCAAAAGATTCTTAACTTTGTTAAAAAGACAAAAGATTACGAAAACAGTATTATCACTTTTTCAGATGGAGCTGTAGTCCCTATTCATACGCTATTCCTTACTGGGGAATAAATAATGATAGATGGATCCAGATATCGAAAGGAAGTTTAATGACTTAATCAGTATTTTAAAGAGTATTGAAGGTAAGGTTGGTTTACCCCCAGCTTCAGCTGATGACGAAAACCTGGTAATCACACCTGTTGATTCTGCTAAAGAGACGGAAACTGCAAAAATCTGGTATAGAGCGTTTGAAGATAGCCCTAGTTTTGGGTTTATGAAACCCCTCACTACCTTTTTAACTGGTGCGTTTCAGGATAGCTTGTTTCAAACATTCCAAAGAGTATTTGCAGGAGGAACAGCTGCTGGTTTTACACCCTCCCCTATACCTGGAATGCCATTAGCTGATTTCTTGGAGCTTGAAGTGGATGCAATCAGTGGTGTAAGTGAAGCACTTGTAGATTTAGGTCAATCAATTGCTACAGCAGCTGTAGGATTTTTGTTATTTTCGCTTGTTTCGTGGGATGGGGTAGCTAAAGGTGTAGCTGCTATGACGTTGCTTGTAATGTCATTGGGTTTTGCATCAGCAGTCTTACCAGAAACAGAAGGTATAGGTGAAATAATAGAATCTATAAGCTATTCCTTAGCTGCAGCTGCAGTTGGGTTTATGCTCTTTAGTCTAGTACCATTTGAAGGTATTGGTAAAGGTCTACTATTCATTAGCGGGGTGATCTTTTTATTAAATGGGTTAGCTCCAGCTGCAGAAAACTCTGTTGAAACAGCAGAGTTAATTACAGCTATTGGTCAAACACTATTAGTATCTTCAGTATCGTTCTTACTCTTTAATTTCGTAAACTGGGATAGTGTTTTTAAAGGTATTACAGTTTTAGCGTCTATTGTTCTTGCTGTTGCAGGTATTTCAAATGTAACAGATGATGCTTTAAGTGGTGCAGAAGCAGTTGAAGCTGTAGGTAGAACATTATTGATGTCAGCTGCATCATTTCTCATATTTTCGTTTGTTAATTGGAATAAAGCAATGGATGGTATTACAGTACTAACCTCAATAATAATCGGAGTTGCTTTCTTATCTACATTAGACTCAGATGTACGTAAAGGTGCGGAAGCAGTACAATTTGTAGGTGTTGGTCTATTAGCTTCATCGTTAGCATTTTTATTATTCTCATTTGTTGACTGGTCAGCTATAACAAAGGGGTTTGGAGCTCTATTAGGATTGGTAGGTATTGTTTCATTAATTGGTAAAATAAAAGGTCAGCTTATAGAAGGTGCATTAGCTATTGGTATTTTGAGTCTAGCTCTTTTACCGCTCTCGATAGCAATGCTTTTATTTGATACTATAGATACATCTGCAGTTGGTGTTATGGCAGCAAGTTTAACAACTTTAGGTTTAGCTGCTTATGTTATCGGCTTACCTGCTGTTGCGCCATTTATAGCAATCGGTGCAGGTGTATTACTACTACTTGGAGCATCTTTATTGGTATTTGGTCTAGCAATGCGTTCATTTACTAGTGATGAATCAGTTTGGGAAAAATTACCAATAGCTGGTGAAAATATTGCTTTATTTTTAGGTCAATTAAGCTTATCATATTTTAGTATATTAACTGCCGCAGCCGCTGCTCCATTCTTACTTGTTATCGGTTTAGCTTTAACACCATTAACAAATGCTCTAAGTGATCTTGTAAATAAAGGTATAGATTGGACCAAACTTCAAATGGTGGGTGAGGGTATAAATGTATTCTTATTAGCTCTTGGCGCTAACCCTCTAGCAGCTCTTTCTGCATCTGCTATATCTGTTTTTATAAGAATGGTGGGCTATAACTTGAAAGAAGTTATACCAGCTTTATTAGAGCTAAGTAAAACTGAGCTTAACCTAACCAATGTTTACAATTTTGGTATTGGTATTAATACACTATTAACTGGAATTGGAGATTCACTTTTTGCAGCTATAAAAGCATCAGTAGCATCAGTATTTGTTAAGAGTGCAGTAACAGATATTGTAGGTATAGTTCAGTCCTTGGCTGCGATTTCCGATATTGACACTGCAAGAATTCCAGGTAAGGGTGCAGATATTGCATCATTCTTAAATAGGTTTGTAAGTGAACTTAAGATTTCAACAATATTCTTCTTAGGTGTTCTTTCATTAACACTACCAGCATTTGCAGCTGGCATTTTAAGTATAGCTAATGGATTAACAACACTTAAAGCTCTTGATACTTCTGCTTATGGTGCTATTGGTGAAGGTATAGCAGACTTCTTTAACAACCTAGGCGATATCGATAGTGATTCACTAGAGCCTATAAGAGAGATTGGAGAAGTTTTACCTGTAATTGATAAAATGATAAGCACACTTTCAATTATGAGCGGACCTGGTCTAAGTAAGCTAGGCGATCTTAATTTTGCACCATTAGTTTCAAGTGCAGCTGCATTTGCTGCAGCTCTTAAGCCAGTAGCTGATACTATAAGAGACATTAATTCTGCTATCGGTGACTTTAGCTTTATTAAACTATCAGCTCTAGTAATGGGTCTTTCTAATCTAACAGTTTCTGTAAGTCAAGCAAGTAATGATATGAGTAAAACAAATGAAATTTTACAACAATCGTTATCAGTTCAAAGATTACAGCTTGAAGAATTGAAAGCACAAACAAGTATGTTAGCTAACCTTAAACCTCAAGCTCCTATAATTCCTCAACAAAATAATGCCGCTGGTGCTCGAGGATCAAATACGATAATATCACCAAGGCAGAACTTTGAATCATCTCCTTACTTCGTCAAACCTGTTAGATAAATATTATTATGGCTGAACAACAAAACAAACTGTTTACAATGGTGACTGGAGCACCGCAGCCAAGTCAAGCTGCAACTTCTACTGGTGTACCACAACAGCAAGCTGGAGGAACAGCAACTGGTAATATTGGTCAAGATATTGTACCCACAGTAGTTTCACCAGGTGGTGAAGGTAGTATTATAGATGTCATTAAAGACATGCAGATTACAGCTAATATCATACCAGCTAATTCTAGATTGAAAGAAAGTATACCATTTGTTATTCTTGATGAATATACACAAAAAGCTAACGCTATTTTAGCTCAAGCTACATACTTTGCAAGAGGTTTAGGATTTACAAAAGATGATATTGCTAAAGTAGCGGGTGGTCTAGATGAAGTAAGAGAAGCAGCATCAAGTGGGTTAAAAGATCTTGTAAGTTCGTTTGCAGAAAATACGAATGAAAGGCTTTCAAATTTAGTAGAGCAAGCTGGTAACAGAGCTACAGATCAAATATCAAACTTGCAATCAGCGTTTCGTACATCTAAAGGTACTGAATTAGCTGGTCCTCTTTTACCATATAATGGTTTATATGCTAGAGGTCAAAAACAAAGATCATATATACTGCCATACTTTGCTGATGGAAAGAGAAGGTTAAATAACAACTATTCTGATTCATCTTCAGGATTTGCTTCTAAAAGCATGTTCAACACGACAGTGAAAGAGTATGCAGATAAGTTAGAAGATTTTGCAATGCAGTTATTAGCAGCTGCTCCAGGAGCTTATGTTGAAAAATTTAAAAGCTTTTCACCATCTGAATCTCCCAATACATTTACGGTCGATTTTGATCTTATAAATACTATTGATCCATCTAAGATACAAACTCACTTTGATTTTATTTTTCTTTTATTATATCAAAACTTACCATTTCGAAAGAATATGGCAGAAATTTTACCACCTAGACTTTATGCATTAACAGTTCCTGGTGAGGTATACTACCCATTCTGTAATATTAGCTCTATTAAGATTGATTGTCTAGGTGTTAAAAGAATGTTTTCAATTAAACATCCACTAATAGGTAGTGATGTTAGTGCAAGTGTACCTGAAGTTTATTCTGTTTCTATAACAGTAAATCCTTTAACTTACGATGCTGCTAACTTTATGATTGCAGATGAAATTACCAAAGTTAAGTCGAGATCTGCTTCAACAACTCAAACAGCACCACCGCAGACAGTACCTAGACCTGCACCATTAACACCATAACATGGAAAAACAATTTAAAAACAACCAAATAAGTGAATTACCTCGCATACCCACAACGAGGTATGAAAACCTTCTTACTGTTTATTCAGTTAAAAAGGAAGGTAAAGATTTTTATTTTTATAATCTTACCAATAAAATTGTTTTACCTAGAAATATAGGCAGTGAATATCTGATTTCTACTACGATTAATACTTCAATGTCATGGCCTACCTTATCTTATAAAATATACGGTACGATGAACTTGTGGTATTTACTATATTTGCTAAATAACAAAGATAATAAAATATCCTTTACGGTTGAGCCTGGGGATAATATCGTTTTTATTAAAGCAGCATATCTAAATTCCATAATTCAAAAATTAAATGAGTAAGTTTGAAAATATAACATTGAACAACAGACAGTTTCGTTTTAGTTGTGCATTAATGAGTGGTAGTGTTAACACCCAAGGTGGTGAAACAAATGATATGTTTCCAGTCGGTTATAATAGTGTTAATAGAATAACAGTATACGACGATCTTTTTAGTCCGTTTATGTCTGCAGAGGTGGTACTTAAAGCACCAGGTAACTTTACTGAAAACGCCCCAGGTTTAAAGTTTAGATACACTTCTAATAATAGAAATCTTATTGGATTTTACTTAGAACCAGAAGATACAGCTGAATTAGCTGAACCTAATAATAAATTAAACCAATTATTTCTTGTTGGTAACATTGAAGATTATAATGCTATAGCAGAGTCTGTTAATTCTGCTCAATTTCATTTTTACAAGGTTATAGATTCCAATCAAGTACTGTTAGAGGAAAAAAAAGTTAGTAATGTTTACGAAAAAGTAAACACGGGTATTACAGCTTCTGATAATATTAAAGAAATTGTTAAGTTGGGTCTAGGACCGAACTATGTGGATGGTCAATTTACAGCTGGTGATACAAATGTGGATAGACCTTATCTTTTTCCAATTTATTTTTCATTAATGGATGCAATTAATTTCTTACTTCCATTCAATATTTCAGAAAAAAGCGGTTTACCAGCTCAGCTCTTTATAAGGTATGATTATCATACCAAGCAAATGAAAAACTTTTCACTTTTAGATTTGTTTTTAGAGCCAGATAAACTAGAAAATAATCTAGAAACATTCTACTTAGGTACCAATGATGGTGATCCCGATAATAGTGGTGATGTAGGTAATGTAAAGTTTCCTCAATCTAATTTTGTTCCTATTCAAAATACAGTTAACAATCTAACCTACAATAACGTGGATTTTAAATCTTCAAA
>JACCDU011258910.1_pt1 | contig 21050 bp, 19 predicted proteins | sample 7446081 | NCBI WGS metagenome assembly JACCDU01 (sample SAMN15323447, study PRJNA562643) | freshwater metagenome | isolation source: river surface water | place: USA:Blue River Watershed | collected 2017-08-17
CTGGAAGGTCGCAAACTGGGTTCGCCCCATCATGCCCGTCGTGGTTATCCCCCTCCTCGCATCGATCGTTGCTGGTATCGCAATGGTCTTCGTGTTCAAGGGACCCATCGGTGGTCTGATGTCGGCTCTGACCGGTTGGTTGAGCTCCATCCCCGTTGAGCAGATGGTCCTCCTGGGCATCATCCTCGGCCTCATGATGGCATTCGACATGGGTGGCCCCGTCAACAAGGTTGCTTACACCTTCGCAACCACTGGTCTGGGTACCGCAATGGCTGCTGCAACGATCGACCCCAACGCCAACGAATTCGTTGTCATGGCAATCGTTATGGCTGCAGGTATGACTCCTCCCCTCGGTCTCGCTCTCGCAACCGTTCTCGCAAAGAAGAAGTTCACCGAGACCGAGCGCGAAAACGGCAAGGCTGCATGGCTCATGGGTGCATCGTTCATCTCGGAGGGTGCAATCCCCTTCGCAGCTGCTGACCCCATCCGCGTCATCCCCGCAATCATGGCCGGTTCGGCTGTTACCGGTGCACTCGTTGCAGTGTTCCAGGTGCACCTGACCGCACCTCACGGTGGTATCTTCGTGTTCCCCCTGCTGGGCGCCGCAGTTCTGCCTTACCTGGTTGCAATCCTCGTCGGTACCGCTGTTACCGCCGGTGTTGTTATCGTCTCCAAGAAGAACGCTGAGTAATCAGTCACTTCGAGTGAGTAACTCGGAAGGGGCTCAGGGTAACCTGGGCCCCTTTCCTTATGCCCGGTTTCGGTGCGGCCGCGCCTAATAGAATGTGGGAATGGTCAGAATCGCGTCGGTCAATGTGAATGGTATTCGTGCCGCCTACCGCAAGGGAATGGGCGAATGGCTGGACGCCCGCGGGATCGACATCATGGGACTGCAGGAAGTCCGCGCGACGCGTGCCGATGTCGATGCGTTGATTGACTCGAACTGGCACGTGGTGAACGACGAGGCGACGGCAAAGGGCCGTGCTGGTGTCGCAATCGTGTCCCGGACCAAACCCTTGGCCGTGCGCACACAGTTCGGCGCCGACGATTTTGACAGCGCGGGCCGCTGGCTGGAAGCGGATTTCGACATCAATGGCACCCTGGTGACCTTCGTCTCGGTCTATGTTCACGCCGGCGCTGTGGATACCCCGAAGCAGGTCGAGAAGTACAAGTTCCTCGACGCGATGGAATCGAGGCTCGCCGAGCTGGGCGCGGATGGAAAGTATGCCCTTATCGTCGGTGACCTGAACGTCGGACACCGCACCCTGGACATCAAGAATTGGAAGGGCAACCTGAAGAACTCCGGTTTCTTGCCCGAAGAGCGCGTGTACTTTGACCGCATCCTCGGCGCCGAGGGCGACGACGACTACAACAACGGCGCGGGCCTCGGCTGGATCGATGTGGGCCGCCGGTTCGCCGGCGAAGTTCCCGGGCCGTACACCTGGTGGAGCCAGCGCGGTCAGGCGTTCGACACCGATACCGGTTGGCGCATCGACTATCACCTCGCGACCGCGCCGATGGCAGCGACCGCACAGAATTACACCGTTGACCGCGCCGACTCGTATGACACCCGGTGGAGCGATCACTCCCCCGTCGTCGTCGACTATTCACTGTAAGGAACACCATGACCGGTCCCCGTCTTTTCTCTGGAATGCAGCCCAGCGCCGATTCCCTGCACCTCGGTAACTATGCCGGCGCTTTGATGCAGTGGCGTGACATGCAGTCCAGCCACGACGCCGTGTTCTGTGTCGTCGACCTGCACGCGATTACCGTGCCGCAGGACCCGAAGCTGTTGCGCGAGAACACGCGCCGCACCGCCGCCCAGTACATTGCTGCGGGAATTGACCCCGAACACTCGACGCTGTTTGTGCAGTCTCACGTGTCAGCTCACGCCCAACTGGCGTGGGTGCTGAACACCCTGACGGGGTTCGGCGAGGCCAGCCGCATGACCCAGTTCAAGGACAAGTCGGCCAAGCAGGGCAGCGATGCGGCAAGCGTGGGGCTGTTCACCTATCCGATCCTGCAGGCCGCCGACATTCTGCTGTACGACGCCGTGACGGTGCCCGTGGGCGAGGACCAGCGCCAGCACATCGAACTCACTCGCGACCTTGCGAACCGTTTCAACAGCCGCTTCGGCCAAACCCTGACCGTGCCCGAGGCGCGAATCCTGAAGGAAACGGCGAAGATCTTTGACCTGCAGAACCCGGGGTCCAAGATGTCGAAGTCCGGCGAATCGCCCCAGGGCATCATCTGGTTGCTGGACGAACCGACGGTGACGGCGAAAAAGATTAAGTCGGCGGTGACCGACACCGAGCGTGAAATTCGTTTCGATACCACCACCAAGGCGGGCGTGTCCAACCTGTTGGGAATTCTGTCGATCCTGGGCGGCTCGAGCATCGAAGCCCTCGAGGCCGAATTCGCGGGCAAGGGCTATGGCGACCTGAAGGGCGCAGTGGCGGATGCCGTGGTGGCCGAGTTTGAGCCGATCCGTGCGCGGAGCCTCGAATTGCTGGCCGACCCCGCCGAACTGGACCGACTGTTGGCCATCAACGCCGAACGCGCTGACGAGATCGCCCAGGCCACCCTGGCCCGTGTGTACGACGCCGTGGGCTTCCTGCCGGCAGGCGCCCGCTAGTAACCGAGCAGTGGTGCGGTCGGTCTGTCGCGGGCCGAGCCCGAACTAGTCGATCCACCCCAGGCTGCGGTCCAGCGCCTTGCGCCAGTGACGCAGCAGCTCGTGTCGCGCGGTTTCCGTCATGGACGAGCTGAACCGTTCGGGTTCGCCCACGGACAGTGCACGAAGTTCTTCGATCGAGGTCCAGATGCCGGCACCCAACCCCGCCGCATAGGCGGCGCCCAGCGCGGTCGATTCGCCGCGGTTCGCACACACGATGTCGCGGTCCACAATGTCGGCCTGGAACTGCATGAGGTCGCGGTTGACGGTCATTCCCCCGTCCACCTTCAGGACCTGAACCCGTGAGCCTGTGTCGGCCTCGGCGGCGGCGATGATGTCTGCGGTCTGGAACGCGACCGATTCCAACGCCGCCCGAATGATGTGGTGCTTCGTGACGAAGCGGGTGAGGCCGGCGATCACACCGCGAGCGTCGGCACGCCAGTGCGGGGCAAACAGGCCGCTAAACGCGGGAACTATGTACACGCCGCCGTTGTCCGCAACCTCGCGGGCCAAGCGTTCACCCTCGTCGTTTGTCGAAAATAATCCGAGGCCGTCGCGCAGCCATTGGAACAGGGAGCCCGTGACGGCGACCGAACCCTCGAGTGCGTAGTGAACGGGCTGATTCCCCCACCGATACCCGACCGTGGAAATCAGGCCGTGAGATGACCGCACCAGTTCGGTGCCCGTCGACACGATCAAAAAGTTGCCGGTGCCATAGGTGGTCTTGCATTCGCCGGGTTCCAACGCCAACTGACCGAACGTCGCCGCTTGCTGGTCCCCCAGAACCGCCGCGATGGGGGTGCCCGCACACGGCAGCCCCTCGGCGACCTGCCCAAAATCGTCGATCGACGACACGATTCGCGGCAACACGGACGCGGGCACACGAAACAACGCACACAGTTCTTCGCACCACGACAGGGTGCGAATGTCCATCAGCAGGGTCCGCGATGCGTTGGTGACATCGGTGAGGTGCAGCCCACCGTTGATTCCGCCCGTCAGGTTCCACACCAACCACGAATCGATGGTGCCGGCACAGAGGTCGCCCCGTTCGGCGGCGGCCCGCGCCTCGGGGAATTCATCCAACAACCACGCGATTTTGGTGGCCGAGAAATAGGTGGCCAGCGGCAGGCCGGTCAGTTCGCGGGCGGCGGCAGAGCCGAACGAGGATTCCAGAACGTCGATGGTGTCCTGCGTGCGCGTGTCTTGCCACACGATTGCGTTGCCCATGGTGTCGCCCGTGACGCGGTTCCACAGCACGACGGTCTCGCGCTGGTTCGTGATGCCGATGGCGGTGGCGGCAGCGAACGAATCGTGCGCCGTCAGTGCGGATTCCACCTCGGTGAGGACGGTCAGGGTATTCGCCCAGATTTCGGCCGGATTGTGTTCAACCCAGCCCGGCTGGGGGAAAATTTGTTCGTGCGCCACCTGGTACTGCGCCCGCAGAGCGCCCGAGGAATCGTATGCGATTGCCCGGGTCGAGGTGGTCCCCTGGTCAACGGCGATGACGATCTGCGGCATAGGTTCACCCTACAGATGAGAATCCGCCCAGAACAGAGGACGAGCCTCGAAATCGGGCACAAACTGGGGGTAGAATGACAACTGAGCACGTGCTCCGGGGTCAGTGAAAATCTGAGCCGGCGGTTACAGTCCGCGACCCGCACGCCGAAAGGCAGGCGGTTGAGCTGGTGAAATTCCAGCACCGACGGTTAAAGTCCGGATGGGAGGAAGCACGAACGCGACGGCAGTGATGCCCCGCGTGGCGACCCTTGTCGCATCCCCGGAACCTGCTCGGACAGGAGACCGGATGAACCTCAGCTATGACGACGCGATGCGTCGAGCCTTGGCGCTGGCTGCACAGGGGCCCCGAATCGGCGGCAACCCGCAGGTCGGTTGTGTGTTGGTGGACGACGATGGCATGATCCTGGCCCAGGGATGGCACAAGGGCGCGGGCACCCCGCACGCCGAGGCCGACGCTCTGTCACAGATTTCGGATGCCCGAGGCCTGACCGCGGTCGTCACACTGGAACCCTGCAACCACACCGGTCGTACCGGCCCGTGCGCCCAGGCGCTCATCGCAGCGGGAGTCACGCGGGTCGTGTACGCGGTGGCCGACCCCAGCGGCGATGCGTCGGGAGGGGCAGCAACTCTGCGCGAGGCCGGCATCGAGGTCATCTCGGGAGTTCTCGAGGCCGAAGCCACCGAATTCCAACACCGCTGGTTGACCAGCGCCCGTTTGGGCCGCCCCTATGTGACCGCCAAATGGGCGTCGTCATTGGACGGACGTGCCGCAGCGACCGACGGCACCAGCCAGTGGATTACGGGCGCCGCCACACGCGAATACATTCACCGTCTACGTGCCGACAACGACCTGATCGCGGTCGGAACGGGCACCGTGCTGGCCGACAACCCCTCGCTGACTGCACGGGACGCCGAGGGACAGCTGTTGCTGAACCAGCCCCTCCCCGTGGTTTTCGGGTCCACCCCGATTCCCACGGACGCCGCACTGCACGCGCACCCGCGCGGCGTGATCACCGAGACCGGTGACTTGGCCGATGCGCTCGGGCGGCTTTTCCAGGCGGGCCACCGCAGCCTGTTCATCGAGGGCGGACCCACGCTCATGGCGGCGTTCATCCGCGCGGGCCTCGTCGACGAATACGTCATCTGTTTGGCCCCGATGCTGATCGGCGGTGACAAAACCGCCGTCGGTGACATCGGTGTGGACACATTGGCGGAAGCCCGTGGCCTGCGACTGGTCAGTACGGAAATTATCGGGGCCGACATTGTGATTACGGCACGGGAGGAACACTAATGTTTACGGGAATTATCAGCGAAAAGGGAACCATCACCTCGGTGGAACCCGTCGGGGACTCGGTTGTCGTGACCGTGCTGGCCCCCGTGGCCGTTTCCGGCGCGCATCACGGCGAATCCATTGCTGTCAGCGGTGTCTGCTTGACCGTCACCGGCCAGACCGAGGACACATTCACCGCCGATGTCATGGGACAGACCCTCGCCATGACGAACCCCCAGCAGTGGCAGCCCGGCCGCAGCGTCAACATCGAATCGGCCATGGCCGTGGGCGACAAACTGGGCGGCCACATCGTGCAGGGTCACGTCGATGACACCGCTCGGGTACTGTCGGTGACCGACAACGAGCCGTGGCGCGTACTGCGGTTTTCGCTGACCGAATCCACCGCGCCTCTGGTCGTGGACAAGGGTTCAATCGCCATCGACGGCGTGTCACTGACAGTGTCGGCCGCGGGCCGCGACTGGTGCGAGGTGTCGTTGATTCCCGAAACCCTCGTCGCCACAACTCTCGGCGGGCTTGCCGTGGGTGACACGGTGAACGTCGAAACCGACATCCTCGCACGCCATGTGGCGCGCCTCAATTCTTTTGCGACAGGAGCCCAGGCATGAGCCTCGCAACCATCGACACCGCTTTGGCCGAACTGCGGGCCGGCAAGCCGATCATCGTGGTCGACAACGAGGACCGCGAAAACGAGGGCGACATTGTCATGTCGGCCCAGCACGCCACCGTCGAATGGATCGCGTGGACGATTCGCCATACCAGCGGTTACCTGTGTGCACCGATGACCGCCGACCGCGCCGCCGTGCTCAACCTGCCGTTGATGGTGCAGGACAACAAGGACGTGCGCCGCACCGCCTACACCGTGTCGGTCGACGCGGCCCAGGGCGTCACCACCGGCATTTCGGCGGCTGACCGCGCGCGCACCCTGCACGTTCTGGCGAACCCCACGTCGACACCGTTCGACCTGATCCGCCCCGGCCACATCATTCCGCTGCGGGCCGTCGCGGGTGGAGTTCGTCAGCGCCCCGGCCACACCGAGGCCACCGTCGAGCTCTTGCAGCTGGCCGGGCTCGAACCGGTCGGCGTGATTGGCGAGATCACGAACGACGACGGCACCATGATGCGACTTCCCCAGTTGATCGATTTCGCAGCAGAACATGATGTTGTCGTGATTTCCATCGAGGACCTCGTGGAATACCTCGGTGACGCGCCTCTGAACACCCCTGCAGAATCCGAGCGGTACCAGTTCGAGGTCGAAACCACCGTGCCCACCGAACACGGGACCTTCCGCATGCGGGCGTACAGTGACCGCACGACCGGAGTCGACCACATTGCGATTGTCTCGGGCGAACCCACCGACGGCACCCTGCTGCGACTGCACTCGGAGTGCCTGACCGGCGAAGCTTTTGGTTCGCTCAAATGCGAGTGCGGTCCGCAATTGGACGCAGCACTCGAGCGTATCGACCGCGAGGGTGGCATTGTCATTTACCTGCGCGGCCACGAGGGCCGAGCAATCGGACTGACCAACAAACTGCGCGCCTATAAATTGCAGGAAGCCGGAATGGACACCTACGACGCGAATATCGCGCTGGGTTTGCCCGCCGACGCCCGTGAATATGGGGTTGCCGCCAAGATCCTGGGCGACCTCGGGGTCGAATCAGTGCGATTGTTGTCGAACAACCCCGACAAGCAGCGCCAGCTGGTGAACCTCGGCATCGAGGTCACGGAACTGGTCCCCCTGGTCGTGGGTGTCGGCGATGTGAATGCCGGGTACCTGGCCGCCAAACGCGACCGCATGGGTCACGAAATTCCCCTCGATATCGAAACAAGCTTCACCGCCTAGGCGGAACCGAAAGGACATCACAATGGCTGGACACGGATCACCGGACATCACCGTCTACGCGACGGGACTGAACGTCGTCGTTATCGCGGGTTCATGGCACGACCTGATTACCGACGGGCTCATCGCGGGCGCCCAGCGCGTGCTGACCGCCGCGGGCGCCACACACTCGCTGGTTCGCGTGCCCGGCGCGTTCGAACTGCCCCTCGCCGCGAGCGCCGTGCTGGAGTCGGGCGCCGACGCAGTGGTCACTCTGGGTGTGATTATTCGGGGTGGAACCCCCCACTTTGATTTCGTCGCCAATGCGGCCACCGACGGGTTGACCCGGGTGGCGTTGGATTACGGCAAGCCCGTCGGCTTTGGTGTTCTGACGTTGGACGACGAACAGCAGGGCATCGACCGCGCTGGCCTTCCCGGTTCGCACGAGGACAAGGGCGCCGAGGCCGCCACCGCCGCCATCGCCATGGCCGTGCTGCTGCGCGGGCTGGCCGACGCCGAGGCCGGGAACTAACCGTGTCCAGCCCCCGCCACCGTGGCCCGTTCGGCCGTTCGAACGCGCGTTATGACGGCCCGAAGGCGAAGTTTTCGGACCTCATGCCGTACCTGCGCGAACACCGCGGCATTCTGTCGGTGGTGATTGTGCTCAGCGTGATCGGCGCGGGGGCATCGTTGGCACAGCCTCTGCTGGTCTCGCAGGTCATCAACGCGGTCCAAGCGGGAACCGAACTGGGCTGGCTGGTGCCGGCACTGATCGGGCTCGTCGTCGGCGGGGCACTGTTGACCAGTTTCCGCCACTACCTGTTGCAGCGCACCGGCGAAAGCGTGGTGCTGTCGGCGCGCCGCCACCTCGTGTCACGCCTGTTGAACCTTCCCATCAGCGAATTCGACGCCCGCCGCACCGGTGACCTCGTGTCCCGTGTCGGCGCGGACACGACCATGTTGCGTGCCGTTCTGACCCAGGGTCTCGTCGAGGCCGTCGGTGGTGTGGTCACGTTCGTGGGCGCGATTATTGCCATGCTCATCATCGACGCACTGCTGTTTGGACTGACCTTCTCAGTCGTCATCGTGTCGATCATCATCGTCATTGTTATGTCGAGGCGCATCCGCACCTATTCACGCATCGCCCAAGACCGCGTCGGAGCCCTCACCGCGTCGGTGGAACGCGCCATCAGCGCGGTGCGCACCGTGCGTGCGGCGAACGCCACCGAACGCGAAGCCGACGTAATCGATGCCGACGCCCGCGGAGCATGGCGCGCGGGGCTCGATGTTGCCCGCATCTCGGCACTCGTGGTGCCCATTTCGTCCATCGCCATGCAGGTGTCCTTCCTCGTGGTGCTCGGCGTTGGTGGCTTCCGAGTCGCCAGCGGCGCCATCGAGGTCGCCCAACTGGTGTCGTTCATCCTGTTCCTGTTCATGATGATCATGCCGCTGGGCCAGGCCATCGGCGCGTTCACCTCGGTGTCGCAAGCGTTGGGCGCCTTGGCGCGTATTCGGGAAATCATCGACCTGCCCGCCGAAAGCGATGGCGATTCCGCCGCACAGAACCTGGGAAACCGGGACGAGGCGCGCGCCAGCGACCTGGGGCCAGTGGCCGTCGAATTTGACGCTGTCCAGTTCGGTTACGACACCGAGAACCCGATCCTGCACGATGTCAGCGTGAGCGTTCCGACCGGTTCGCGCGTGGCATTGGTGGGCCCCAGTGGTTCCGGCAAGTCGACCATGCTTGCGCTAATCGAACGTTTCTATGACGTGACCGCGGGCACAATCCGCGTGGGCGGTACCGACATTCGCGAATTGGACCGCTCCGAACTGCGGTCGCACATCGGGTACGTCGAGCAGGACGCCCCCGTTTTGGCGGGCAGCATCCGCGACAACCTCGTGTTGGGTCGACCCGATGCCACCGACGAGGACTGCCTGCGGGTACTGGCCGACGTCAACCTCTCGGGCATCGTCGAACGGTCCGAGGACGGATTGGGCGCCGCGGTTGGCGAGGGCGGCGTGCTGCTCAGCGGTGGCGAACGTCAACGACTGGCTATCGCCCGGGCACTGCTGGCCGCTCCCCCCATCCTGCTGTTGGACGAATCCACGTCCAGCCTCGACGGCATGAACGAACAGCTGATGAAAGCCGCCATCGACAAGGTGGCCGAGAACCGGACGCTGATCGTTATCGCCCACAGGCTCGCGACCGTCATCGACAGTGACAGCATCGTCGTGCTGCAGTCGGGTCGCGTACTGGGCGCCGGCACCCACGACGAATTGCTGGGCAGCGTCGACCTGTACCGCGAACTGGCCGAACACCAGCTGCTCGCAGCCCCGGCCGACTAGTCGGTGGTGGGCGCGGCCGTGGCGGGTGCGAGCGCCAATGTGCGCCCCGTAGCGTTCAATATTTTGAACACGGTACGAAGGCTGGGATTTGCTTCCCCCTGTTCAATTCGACTGATCACACCCTGCTGAATTCCCGTTGCCTCTGCCAGCTGGGTCTGGGTGAGCGATCGAGAGGTTCGCGCTTCTTTCAAGATTGAGCCGACTACGCGATGTTCGTTGTAATCAGCGACAAAGACCCGCGAAAGTTCTACGCCTATCTTGCGATATTCAGCCCACTCAGCCTCCTGCCATTGGCTGGCTTTCTCCTCGAGGACTTCCCCGACGGGAGTGAGCGAACGTGATTGCGTGGACATGTTTCAATTATGCATTTAAATATATATTTGGCAACCGTTCGCGTGGGAATCACAGTCGTCGCCCCACACTTGGACATCCCATTTAGCCACATCACCATAATCCTCGATTCGGCGGCGAGCGCGCAGAATTAATCCACAGCTACGAGAAGTCGGGGTCCGTGTCGGGGGTGTACTGGAAGGCGCTGGGGGCGTTGAAACCGTAGGCCAGCATGCCGCCGGATTCCTTCAGATAACAGGTGCCGCACAGCGATTCATAGGTGACGTCGACACCGTCGATAGCGACCTGGTCGCCGTCAAAGATGAACCGGTCGTTCGCCTTGCGGGCGTTGAACATGGCTTTGCGGCCACAACGGCAAATCGTTTTCAGCTCTTCGAGGTTGTGGGCGACCTCGAGCAGTCGGCGCGATCCGGGGAACGCGATGGTCTGGAAGTCGGTGCGAATACCGTAGGCCAGCACAGGGATGCCGTCGAGGATGGCGATGCGCAGCAGGTCGTCGACCTGGTTGGTGGTCAAGAATTGGGCTTCGTCGATCAGCAGGCAGGCGACGTCGGAACCGGATTCGCGCTGCACCTTTGCACGGTACGAATCGAACAAGGTGCGCACGTCGTCGGACGGGCCGATAACGAAATCGACGGGACGTTCCACGCCCAGGCGTGACACGATCGAGGCGTTGCCCCTGGTGTCGACGCGGGGCTTGGCGATCAGCACACGCTGGTGGCGTTCCTCGTAGTTATAGGCGGCCTGCAGCAGCGCCGTGCTCTTGCCCGAATTCATTGCACCGTAACGGAAATATAGCTTCGCCATGCCCGCAACTTTACCGAACTTCGGGCGTGTGGTCGGTGTTCCCGCACCCGCGAATTCCACCTGTTGTTCACCGGGGAAGCGTATTCTGGGCACATGACCACCACACCTTCCGCCGACCACGACCCCACCGATCTGACCGGCATCGATGATGCCGCTCTGGCCACGGTCAGTGACGACGTGTTGGCGGAATTGTTGGACGAGGACGCCCCCGACATCAACCCGGCGGATGCCGCGTGGCGCCACAACTATCCGTATTCCACCAAGATGACCCGTGGCGAATACGAACGAGCAAAGCACCTGTTGCAGGTGGAGTTGTTGAAACTGCAGTCGTGGGTGCGCGAATCGGGCGCCAAAATTGTCATCATCTTTGAGGGCCGCGACGCCGCGGGCAAGGGTGGCACCATCAAGCGCTTCATGGAGCACCTGAACCCCCGTGGTGCGCGCGTGATGGCACTGGAAAAACCCACCGAACGTGAACGTTCGCAATGGTATTTCCAGCGTTACACCCAGCACCTTCCCGCTGCCGGCGAAATCGTGTTGATGGACCGTTCCTGGTACAACCGTGCCGGCGTGGAACGCGTCATGGGCTACTGCACCAACGACGAATACTGGGAATTCATGCGCACCACGCCCCAGTTCGAACAGATGCTGGTGCAATCGGGCGTGCACCTGATCAAGTTCTGGTTCTCGGTGGGCGAGGCGGAACAGCGTCGCCGTTTCGAGGAACGCCGCGACGACCCCGTGAAGCGGTGGAAACTGTCCCCCACCGACCTTGCCAGCCGCGACAAATGGCAGCAGTACACCGAGGCGAAAGAGGCGATGTTCCAGAACACCGACTCGGAACACGCGCCGTGGACGGTCGTGAAATCGAATGACAAAAAGCGCGCCCGCATCGAAGCCATGCGGTGGGTGCTGCGCCAGTTCGACTACCCCGGCAAGAACGTCCTCCTCGTCGGCGAACCCGACGATCTGATCATCGGCAAGCCCGAGACCATGTACGACGAGGGCGAAAACCCCACGACGGCGTTGCCGCAGTTGCCCCGGGCCTGACATGACCCACCGAATTTATTCCATGCCGTTCGCTACGGTCTACCCGCTGTATGTGACCAAGCTGGAACGCAAAGGCCGCACCACCGAGGAACTCGACCAGGTAATCTGTTGGCTCACCGGGTTCAGCGTCGACGAATTACACACACTGGTGCGCGACGGGGTCACATTTCGCGAATTCTTTGACCGCGCCACCATCCACCCCAACGCGCCACTCATCACCGGAGTCATCTGCGGCGTTCGCATCGAAAACATCGAAGACCCGCTCATGCAGAAAATCCGGTACATGGACAAACTCGTCGACGAGCTGGCGAAGGGCCGGCCGATGGTGAAGGTGTTGCGGGGTTAGTTCCCAGAATTTCGCCCCAGGACTATGGTTACTCCATGAAACAGTTTCTATTGCGGGCGATCTCCTCGATCACAACAGCAGCGATGGCGGTGGGGCTGGCGTTGGTTGCCCTGCCCGCATCACCGGCGAACGCCGGGACGTACGTTACTGACTGGCAGGGCGGTGGTTCGGTCACCGTGTATCAGGGCGAGCAGGTGGACTGGGACTGGCTTCGGCCAAACTGTGACCCCGCCACTGATCGCATTGAGTTCCGTGGTGCACTGCCCGCTGGACTTTCGGTGACCAACATTTCGCACATCACCGGTGCAGCCACGGAAACGGGTTCCTTCTATCTCTATGATTTTTGGTGTTTTAACGGAAGCAGTGGCAGCAGCGCGAATTACGACACCACCACCATCACTGTACTTCAGCCGCTCTCTGCTGCACCGACGCTGAGCATCACCAACCTCGAAAACGCTGCCTGCGAATTTCAGCTGACGGGCACGATTCCCGACACTGCAGCACCCGGGACTGCCGAAATCAGCCTGAGCAATGGCACCAACACGGCGACACTCGGTTTGGACGGATACGCCGCAAACGACCCCATCTCGTTGACGCTTTCCCTCATCGACTACAGCACGTTCACGGCCGACTCTCACGTTGTGGCATACACACCGTCGGTGGCGAACCCATTTACCTGTGGCGACACCATTTCTGCAGTGCTGACGTATGCGGCGGACGCGCATTCGCCCAATAGCTCGCCCAGCGTCAGCTCTGTAATCAACCAGCCACCCTCTCAGGCGCCTACCGTCACTGTCGCAGATGGGATGACTCAGACGTGCGAGGCTGTCATCACCGGCACTCTGCCCGCGAGCCCGGTGCCTGGCAGCGTTCACTTGACGCTGACCAACAGCTTCGTTGGCAGGATACAGCTGGACCTCACGGATCTTGTCGGCACCGCTCCATTCGAAATACGGTTCAGGATGGACGACGCTTTGGAGGTCGCGAGCACCCCGCTGGTGACCGCGTCCTCATCGAGCGAGCAATACCCGTTCTGGTGTGGCGACACCATCACAGCAACACTGAGTTACCGTGAGGCAGACCGTGCCGTGGCGTCGGCTACCGCCTCGGCGTATGTCGTCGGTATCGACATGATTTCGTGGGGTTCGCAGCCGATTTCGATTGCTGTAACACCCCTTGGAGGGGTCGACTGCAGTGTGGCGGTCACGGTGTTGCCGATTGAACAGTGGGATGAATTCAACTACTTGCTGTTGAGAGTTGGCGACCTAGAGAACGAGAACTATGTCTCGATCCCGCTGTCTGGTTTTTCTTCTCAATACCCGTTCGTCGTCGTCGTTCCGTTGAACAATATGGAAAACACCTCCAGTCCCTATCTGGAGGATGCTGTGACTGTTCATGGCGATTTCAACTGTGGGGACTTCGCCACCGCTAACGCCGAGCAGAATTTTGTTGACCAACTGATGATCAGCAACCAACCCGAACCACAACAATCGTTCGTGAACTGCAATCTGGGATCAATTCGGTTTGACTACACGGAATGCATTCGTGCACCCAAGGGTTATTTTGTCGACAGTGCGGATGCCACGGAACCTACGGCATGCCCCACCGGATTTTCCACCGCCGCACCTGGCGCGGATTCCGCGAGCGATTGTTACCGCCAGTTGGTGCAGAAACTGAAAAAATTCAAGACTGTATCGGCGATGAAGTTTGCGGGGACGGCTGCTTTCGCGCTGCCGACCAACTCCGGCGGCAACGCCTCGGTGTCCGCATCAGGTCGTTGCACGGTTCGTGTGGTGAACCCGGGTGGCAAGGTTTCCGGGGTCAAGGTGACCGTGCGAACCGCCGTGATTACGGCGAAAAAGGCTCGCGGCAACTGTGTGGTCACGTTCACTGCACCAGAGCGCGGCAAGTACGCACCCATGACCAAACGGGTCACGATCCGAGTCAACAAGACGGGCCGCTAGCGTCACGTACTAATCTGTTGGGCTATCCCGCAGCCGGCTGGCACGCTGTCAGCCGGTTGCGGGGGTAAGCAGCCAGCGGGCTACAGCGGCACATTGAGTGTCGTCTTGGTGCGGCGCATGACGACGAGGCTTTTGAACCGTTTGACGTTGGCCGAGGCAAAGAACAGGTCGCGGGTCAGTCGATCGTATTCGGCCATGTCGGCGACTACGACGACGAGCGCGAAGTCCCATTCGCCGGTGACGTAATAGCACTGTTGAACTTCGGGGCGGGCGGCGAATTCGCGTTCCAGTTGGTCGATTTTGTCCAGTTCTTCGCTGACGGCTTCGATGTTCACGATGATGGTCAGAGGCTTGCCCAGCAGCTCGGGTGCGAGCACCGCGATGGTGCGCTGGATGATGCCCGCGTCGGTGAGCCGGCGGATGCGGCGGTTGATGGCGGTTGCCGACAGGCCGATTCGTGCGCCGAGGCTGCTTTGGGGTTGGCGGGCGTCGCGTTGCAGTTCGGCAAGCAGTGCGATGTCGAGCGAATCGAGTGTGGCGTCCATGCCCAAATCTTCCCCCACCACGCCCCTTTGCGCAATCTTTGTGCGCGAATTACCCGGTTTGTAACCTGTTTTCGCAGAGATATTGAAGTTTGTCCCTGTGGCTCGCACAATTAGCCCATGACCGCAGACTCCCCCGCAGGCGCTCCCGCAGACTCCGCCGCCAACACCCCCACATCAGCACAACTCGAGACCATCCGAGGGTGGAGGCGCGCCTTGCATCAAATTCCCGAGACCGGATTTGTGGAACACGCGACGAGCGACTACATCGCGGCAACACTAGCCTCGATGGGCATCCCGCATGTGCGCGGTGTCGGCGGCACGGGCATTGTGGCGTCGCTGAAACTGGGCGACAGCCCCCGGTCGATCGGCATTCGCGCCGACATGGACGGCCTGCCTATTGCCGAAGAAACCGGGCTGGACTGGGCGTCACGCCACGACGGCACCATGCACGCGTGCGGGCATGACGGTCACATGGCGATGGCGTTGGGCGCCGCCTCGGTGCTCGCCAACGAAGGCGGTTTCGACGGAACCGTGCATTTCGCGTTCCAACCGTCCGAAGAACACGGCCGAGGCGCGCAGGCGATGCTCGACGACGACATGGCCACCCGCTTCCCCATGCAGGCAATCTTCGGGCTGCACAACACCCCGGGGTTGGCCACCGGCCACCTGCACACTCGCCCCGGCGGCCTGATGGCCAGTGAAGACAATTTCACGATCCTCATCCACGGCCGCGGTGGCCACGCATCGGGCCCACACATGGTGGTCGACCCGTTGGTGATCGGCGCCGAAATCGTCACGGCATTGCAGACAATCGTGTCGCGCAGCATTCCGTCGACTCTGCCCGCCGTGGTGTCGTGCACCGAGTTCGTCACCGATGGCGCTCGTAACGCGATTCCCAGCAACGTGACCATCACGGGCGACACCCGCAGCTTTGACCCCGAGGTGCAGGTGATTATGGAGCAGCGCATGCGCGCCTTGGTGGAAAACATTTGCGCGGCGCACGGCGCGACGGGAACGGTGGAATACACACACGAGTTCGCCCCCACGATCAACGACCCTGCCAGCACGGATGCTGCGGTGGCGGCGGCCCGCGCGGCGATCGGTGCGGACAAGGTCGACGGGGCGTGCGCACCGTGGATGGCCAGCGAAGATTTCGGGGCGTTCAGCCGCGTGATTCCCGGCTGCTTCCTCTTTATTGGCAATGGTGCGACCGGCGAACACGGTGGCGTGCCGCTTCACAGTCACGACTACCAGTTCAACGACAACGCACTGGGTGCCGGGGTGTCGTTTTATGTCGAACTGGTGCGGTCGATGCTGCCGGTGGAGGTGCGCGCATGATCGCGCCCGTGACCCTGCACCACCGCAACCGCGACTGGGTGGCCGCCGAATTGTCCGGCGATATCCGCGATTTCCATCGCACCCTGCCCGGCTATGCGCCAACCCCGCTGGTGTCACTGCCCGAGGTCGCGCGCGAACTGGGCATGGCCCACGTGTTCGCCAAGGACGAATCCCAGCGGCTGGGGCTGCCCGCATTCAAGGCGCTCGGGGCGTCGTGGGCGGTCCACCGTGCCGTGGACTCGTTGCCCGCGGGCGACGCTGTGACCATTGTCACGGCCACCGACGGTAATCACGGCCGGGCCATCGCCCGTTTCGCTCGGCTTGCGGGCCAACATGCCGCAATCTGGGTGCCGCGCGGCGTGCACCCCGACGCCATCCAGGCCATCGTCGACGAGGGCGCCCACGTGACCGTGCTCGATGCCCCCTATGACGAGGCCGTGGCCGCAGCAGCGCAGGCCGCCGAGCAACCCGGGCACATCCTCATCCAGGACACTGCGTGGGAAGCTTACGAGGAAATCCCCCAGTGGATCGTCGACGGGTATGACACCCTGTTTGCGGAAATCGACGAGCAACTGGCCGTTGCGGGGGTGGCCAGCCCCAGCCTTGTCGCCGTTCCCACCGGGGTCGGATCTTTGCTTCAGGCCGCGCTGGTGCACTATCGTTCCGCGGGCCGCGGCGAATCGACGGCCGTGATTTCGGTGGAACCCGAGGTCGCATCGTGCATGGCGCCAAGCCTTTCTGCCGGCCACCCCGTCAGTGTGCAGACCGGCCAGACGATCATGTCGGGGCTGAACTGTGGCACACCGTCGTCGCTGGCATGGCCCGCCATCGTCAACGGGCTCGACGCTGCCGTATCAATCACAGAAGACGCCGACATTCGCGCCGCCCACGACCTCGCCCGCATGGGTGTGGCAGCGGGGCCGTGTGGGGCATCTGGGCTCGCGGGGGTACGTGTTGCGCTGGTTGGTAACCGTTCAGACGCAGACTCGGAAGCCCACCGTCAGCACTTGGGGGTCGACGCACACAGCACTATCGTGTTCGTCGTCACCGAAGGTGTGGATGCGAATCCGTTGCCGGTTTAGGGGCGCGCGCCCTCCGCTGACAACCTAGTCTTAAAGGACTATGCACACTTCTTTACAGAACCCTGGCGTTCGCGCTGGACTTGCCTCTGCGGTACTTTTTGGCGCGTCGACGCCGTTGGCCAAGCCGTTCACCGCCGAGATGAGCCCCTGGATGATTGCCGGGTTGCTGTACTTGGGCTCGGGCATCGGAATTTATGCCATCAGGGCCATTCGAGGGAAGTTCGTACTCGATTTGCCTCGCGAAAATCGAGGCTCACTGTTCGGCGCCGTATTCGTGGGCGGCGTGATTGCCCCTGTGTTGTTAATGTTTGGCTTGACAGGAATCGCGGCCTCGGACGCATCGCTGTTATTAAACACCGAGGTCATATTCACCGCGGTCATTGCCTGGGTTGTGTTCAAAGAAAATTTCGACATGCAGATTCTGCTGGGCATGGTGGCGATTGTGATCGGCGCAGTTGTGCTGTCATTCCAGGGCTTCCAGTGGGAGTCAGGCGCGCTGCCGGGTCTCGCGGTCCTCGGCGCATGTCTGTTCTGGGGTATCGATAACAATTTGACCCGTAATGTCTCCGGCGGCGACGCACTGTCCATCGCGTCCTTTAAGGGCCTTGTTGCAGGCCCGACAAACCTCGGCCTAGCTTTTGCTCTCGGCGCGCAGGCCCCCAGAGTGCTTGAAGTAATTTCCGTCATGGGTCTCGGGCTTGCGTGCTACGGCGTCAGCCTCGTACTGTTCATTCTGGCGTTGCGACACATCGGCACAGCCCGAGCGGGAGCATATTTTTCGGTGGCACCGTTCTTTGGCGCGGTGCTGGCGCTCATCATGGGATCGGCGCTGACGTGGAATTTAGTGGTGGCTGGAATTGTGATGGGTCTCGGTGTCGTGCTTCACTTGGTCGAGCGGCACGAGCACGAGCACTCTCACGGTGACCTGGTGCATACACACGCACATTTTCCGGACTTGCATCATCGACACAAGCACTGAGGCCAGGTGGCCGCTGCGGCGCAGACATTGTGCACACAGTTTCATGGCAAAACCGTAGTCCAGACATAGCTAAAACACAGGAAACTTTTCCCTGAATCGCTATGTTGGTCACCATGATGACATGCCCAAAATGCCAGTCCGAGATGCGCACCTACGAACGCAACGGAATCAATGTTGACCAGTGCTCGACCTGCCGAGGCATCTTCCTCGACCGAGGTGAACTTGAACACCTGATCGACGCAGAAGGTAGCTTTTACACGGCGGGCCAACCCACGGCCCCTGTCGCGCAGCCGCAACAACAACCGCAGTCGCGCCCCCAGCAGCAGTACAACTCGCACGATTCACACCACAACCGCGACCAGTACCAACAGCCCGGTGGATATTACAAAAAGAAGAAGAGCTTTTTGGGCGACCTTCTAGACTTCTAGCCCGTATTGGAACGACCACCTGCGTGCGTGTCCAGCGTTGTTGCAGGCCGCGCTGGTGCACTATCGTTCCGCGGGCCGCGGCGAATCGACGGCCGTGATTTCGGTGGAACCCGAGGCCGCATCGTGCATGGCCCCCAGCCTCGCTGCCGGCCACCCCGTCAGCGTGCAGACAGGCCAGACGATCATGTCGGGGCTGAACTGCGGCACACCGTCATCGCTGGCATGGCCCGCCATCGTCAACGGGCTCGACGCCGCCATATCAATCACCGAGAACGCTGACATTCGCGCCGCCCACGACCTCGCCCGCATGGGTGTGGCAGCGGGGCCGTGTGGGGCATCAGGGCTGGCTGGAGTTCGGGTAGCGCTGGGAGGTGATGGATCAAGCGCAGACTCGGAAGCCCACCGTCAACACTTGGGGGTCGACGAACACAGCACAATTGTGTTCGTTGTCACCGAAGGGGTGGACGCGAATCCGTTGCCGGTGTAATGGTCTTGCAATTCGTGGATTAGGCCTGGATCGAACCTTCTAATCCGTAGATATAGGTTGCACCGCTTCCGATACAGGATTTGTATCGTTCATAAGGTCAGTATATCTCTCAAGCGGTCATGGGATATCGAGAGATTTCGAGCGAATGGGTACTGTTTGGGGTACGAATTACCGGCATGAGTGACTGCTGTTTCTAGACAATGTCGGCAGAGGTGTCTATGATTAGAGCATAAATACCGGCCCACGCAGCTTTTAGTAGCGGTGGGCCGGTTGTATTTAACGCTAGGTTTGCTGAATGAAAGCCAAGCCACACTTAAATTTCGTCGATCAGGTTCTGCTCCTGAAAAACCGAGGGATGCAGGTTGACGATGAAGAGTCCGCAATCGCCTTTCTCCGTCAATTCAACTACTACAGGTTTGCCGAATACTCCTTTGCATTTCTTCCAAAACATCCGGATTTAGGAGATTCCTTTGATTTTGCAGGGACCTCTTTTAGTGACGTAATCGCCCTAATAGAGTTTGACTTTGCATTGCGAACATTCCTCTTCGAGGAGCTATCAAGGTTCGAAATAAAGTTACGAACTACCTTGGCTTACGCAGGAGGTTATGACGATCCGATTTTCCACATCACCGGCACCGGTATTAGGCGTGAGATCCTGAGTCTCAAGGCTGGTGATGGCAGAAGCCACGTCGAATGGGTTGGGCGATACAAATCAAAAGTTCAAGCTTTGTCTCCTGAAGACATGGCTCGAAACTTTGATATGGAAAACGCGGCGGAAATACCCATTTGGGGTGCAGTGGAATTAATGGACCTTGGGCAACTGTCGAGGCTCTACCGAATGACAGATCAGGGATTGGCGACCAGGATAGCCGAAGTATTTGACTGCACCCCTTCGGACCTGAAGAGTTGGATAGTCTCACTAAATGTTTTGAGAAACCACGTAGCGCACCAGAGCAGAATTTGGAATCGAAGATTTACATTTCCTCCTAAGACCAGTGCGAGCAAGATTCCACCATCGTTATTTCATCTTCGGGGTTCCAACGTTGACATAAATCTCCTCTATCCTCGACTCGCTGTTTTGGCATGGCTTGGCCGATGGTATTTGTTTGGAAGTGACTTCAAAACTGGAATCGAGGAGCTCATGCGAACCTTTCCATCGCATGAAGCGATTTCTCCAGAAACCATGGGTTTTCCTTCAGATTGGCGTGACGAGACGCTCTGGAAGTAGATCGCCTAGAGATCAGTGCGAAGATCCTGAGACTTGATGCGCGCTCTCTGGTGTCGGTGGCCGACAATACCCTTAATTGGTTCTCGTACAAAATTGATCTAAGGGACTGGTGGGCATATTGACCGATAGAGAATCGCTATCACGCTTCAATGAGCGGAGAGCAACCAGGATTGTGCAGGAAGTCTTGAAACAGCGCCAAGGATTGATTGTCAACCATGTCGGGTCAGATCATGATCTCGACTTTCTCGTATTTCTAGGTGACCGGCTAATAGGCATGGGCGAGGTCAAGTCTGATATTGATCCCCAGATTGCCGCTTCTTCGGATGCCCAAGCACAACATGATGCGTACCTCCTTGAACTGCCGAAAGGTTCAGGGCAATGGGGAGTCAGTTTTACCTCGGCGGCAAACTTCAAGAGCCTCAAATCCGAACTCCCAGAAGCCATCGCGCTCGCAAAGCAACATGAACTTACATTCGTCGCTCCAGAGCAATTGTGGCACGAGGATCACGAAAAACTTCGGGAGATAATGCAAAGGCTAGGTCTTGCCCACTTCTGGCTTGAACCCGGCAGTTCACTGGACCGCGCACTTCTCGTTAGAGAACCGTGGGGTGGCTTAGTCCCAGATCACTGCCCATCGCTGCAGAATTGGATTACCGAAACGTTACTCAACTACCAAGCACGTAAATCTATAGCAATCCTGAATTCCTCCGATGGCCTAGAGCAAAGACATTTCGTAATCTGCATCGAATCGAACTCGCCGTTACCTATTCGACTCTATGCTCTTCATCACGCCCTCGAAG
>JACCDU010368976.1_pt1 | contig 21049 bp, 18 predicted proteins | sample 7446081 | NCBI WGS metagenome assembly JACCDU01 (sample SAMN15323447, study PRJNA562643) | freshwater metagenome | isolation source: river surface water | place: USA:Blue River Watershed | collected 2017-08-17
AAACTCCTCCATCGTCGCCGCTTTGTCCGAGTTGATGCCGGAGCGCGCGAAGACCTTGAAGAAGGTCAGGACCACGATCTTCAGGTCGAGCCAGAGGGTGCGGTGGTCGACGTACCAGACGTCGTAGGCGAACTTCTGCTCCCAGCTGAGGGCGTTACGGCCGTTGACCTGGGCCCAGCCGGTGACGCCGGGCTTCACTTCCATGCGCCGGGCCTGGAAGGCGTCGTAACGCGGGAGGTAGCGCATCAGGAGCGGGCGCGGGCCGACGACGCTCATGTCGCCGACGAGCACGTTCCACATCTCGGGAAACTCGTCGAGGGTGGAGGCGCGGAGGAATTTCCCGAAGGCGGTGAGACGCACCTCGTCGGGCAGGAGCTGCCCATCGGGGCCGCGCTCGTCGGTCATGGTGCGGAATTTCACCATGCGGAAGGGCCGCCCGCGCAGCCCGGGGCGTTCCTGGATGAAGAGCACCGGGGAGCCCAGTTTCAGGCGGACGAGTCCGGCGACGACCAGCATGAGCGGGGTGAAGAGCACGAGCCAGCCGAGGGCGAAGAAGATGTCGAAGAGGCGCTTGACCATGGCTCAGCGGCGAGGGCTCCACAGCACAAGGTCGATCTCCTTGACCGCAACCTCCTTCTCGAAGGTTAGTTCATACCGGAGCGAATACCTGATTTCCCCGCGCCAGTCGTCGGGTTGACCAGCAACACCCCAGTCGAAGCCGTCGGGAACTTCCACCACCAAGCGTCCGCCGGTCGGGCGGCATTCCTGCGCGATCGTCCGCGTCTTTTTCCCGTCGGTGAAAGTCAGCACCAGCCGAGCCTTGGCTTCGGGGTCGCGGGTCTTCGCCGCATCCAGCTCCACTTGAAAATCCAGGATGAAGCCGGGGACGAGGCGGTCGCTCCAACCGCTGCCGACATCTCCTCTATTCGTGTAGGGAACCCCTTTGATCTTTCCGGCCGGGGCGAGGATATGGGCGTTGTAGTTGGTCGACTCATCCTCCGGACGCCCGTTCACCTGGTTACGCCGACTCGGGCTAAGTTCGCCGATGAAGTAAGCGCCGTCGTGATTACGGTCCTTGGTGTGCTCCATGCGCGCTTGGCGACGTTCGCGGTCTTCCGGCAATTGGGCGAGCCTCCAGAGCACGGCGCCGTTGCCGAGCGTGTCGCCGGCGGCCCAGGTGGCGAGCGCCCGTCGCGTAGGTCCGGCCACCCGCGCGAAACCGTAGGGCATGGCGGCGTCGAGCCACTCGGGGCGAGGATTGGTGGCGGCGAAACGGCTCCAGGCGACCGGGAGTCCATACGCCCCCCACGCGGTGTTGAAGGTGGACTCCGCCCGTCGGTAGGCGGACTCGGCGGCGGATAAGGCGCTGAGCTGGGCGACGGCTTCGGCGGCGTTGGCCGGATCGGCGGCGCGACGGGTCGCGACAACACCGCGGAAGGTACAACTCAAGGCCCAGGCCTCGGCGAACTGCTCGAAGCGCCAGCGTTGGTTCGCGAGCCGGAAAGTGGGCTTATCCTGGGCCGCGAGGAGGCGACGCGCGGCCTCGACCCGCGCGGAGACCGCGGCGAGCTCCGCCGAGGTGAGCACGAAGGTCGACCCCTCTGTACGAAAATGGCGGATCCACTGGTCGAGCCCCCCGGCGCGCGCGTCGCGTTCCCACGCGCCCTCGAGGACACGGTAAGCCGCACGCATCTCCACGGCCGCGGGACCGTAGGCCGCGGCGAACCAGGTCGCGAGCAGGGCCTCCGCATCCTGACCGGGATCCTGCAGGAGCTTCGCGCCCAACCAAGCCTTCGGGGCGTCGAAGGCCCAGAGCGGGGCCAGCTCGGCGTACCAACCGACGACCCCGGCGGCGTGCACCGTGCGGATGGCGTCGGCCTGCGCCCGGAAAGACACGCGCGGGACGGTGTAGTCGACCCCGTACCAATAATCATAAGCGCCGACGCGTCGGACGCCGGAGCGCACCCAGGCGGCGAGGTTGACCGATTCCATCGCGGCGAAGTCGGGGTTGGCGTAGGCGCTACGGTCGGCGCAGATCCAGGGGAAGATCGCCGGGTGCAGGCGGATCGTCGGGGCGCGCAAGGTCTGCAGGTAGCCCAACGTCCCGATGGCGTGGCGCAGGCCGGAAAGGTCACCTGACGGTTCCCAGAACGACTGGGCGACCTCGTTGAGGTAACCCATCACATAATCGGTCCGCACCGGACGGTCGCGATACCAACCCTCGGACGGCGGGGAACCGAGGAAGTGCAAGGTGTCATTGACGCCGAACGGCACGCTGAACGCACCGGGGTGCTGGTGGAACCACTCGCGGGTGTAGCGCGCGCCAATTTCCACCGCCGACGGGACCTTGAGGCGCGGCATCGGATCGTACCCGTTGAAGTCGGGCTTCGGCCGCGGCCAAACATCCCCATCCCACCACTCTTCATCATAAAACGGGGAAGCCTCGAAGAAGGGGTCCGTCCTGGAATATTTCCGCACGAAAGGGTCGAAGCGCGGACGGCGCGGATCGATCTGCGCCTTGCGCTCGGCCGTCCAGCGGGGCCGGGGGGAGGCGTTGGCGGTTTGTTCGTGAGGATCCTCCCGGCGGCGGTAGTTCGCGAAATCTTCCAGGAAATCGGCGAAGACCTCCTGGTTGAAGGCGCGGAAGAAGCCGTGCGAAAACTCCGGGGCTTTGCCGTAGCCGACGTTATAGGCCCATTCCTGGGAGAGCTCGTTGGACAGGCCGGAGATCTCGCGCCACGCGAAGGCCGGGCGGCAACGTTCGGCGGCAGGCACGCCCACCGACGACCGCATGACCCAATCGGCGCCTCGCGGGCCGGGAAAAGCGAAACAGACGCCGAGCGCTTGCTCGCAGAACCGGCCGACCGCGGCGCGGGTCGCGAGCGGATTCGTCCCGAGCAGGAAGACCGCCTCGCCTTCGACGTCGCGTACCAGCAGGTCGCCCTCCACGTCGGGTAGCGGGCGCCGCAACGCCTGCCACGCGGCGGTGCGACCGACGAAGAGCCCGCGGGCGGGCAAGGCGACCCCAGGTTGCTCCGCGATCAGTTCCGGGCGGACGCCGGTGACGCGCTCGCACCAATCGAGCAAGGTCTGGGCGGCGTACCATTCCTCCGTCTCCGGCGTCGCCGGGAGTACGACCGGAGCCCAGGCACCAGCCTCGAATAATCCGCCCGCGCGCAAGGTGACGGCGAGCAGCAGGAGGCAGTTGAAGGCCAAGAGGCGGGGCATCGGGTAGATTGTGCGGGCCAGGAAGCGAAGGCGCAAGATGAGTCGAGCCGTTGACCCGTTGGCCGGTTGGCCGGAACGAGACAAAACGAGTTGATTCGTTGGCAAGTTGGCCCGTTGACAAGGGATGCTATCGGCAGGGCTCACAGGAAAACCGGAGACCGGATGATTGACTGGGGTGAATCGTTCCGGGTGGCGGGTGGCGGCTCCGGGTGGCAGGTGGCGAGATTTGTTTTCCCAGCCGCTAACCGCCAACCGCTACCACCTAAAAGGGGCACAAAAAAGCCGCGCAGAAAGCGCGGCTTGCATGCCCGGAGGCCTGAGCGAGACGATTCAGGACAGCTGCCGGATAATCTCCCCGACCCGGCGAGCGAAGACCGCCGGTCCGTGGCTCTCGGCGGCGGTGAGCGAAGCGGCCTGCGCCGCCCCAAGGTCTGGCGACGTGGCGAGATCGATCAAGGCGTCGGCCAGGCCGGCTTCATCGCCGGGACGGAACAGCCGGGCATTGGCCGGGGTCGCGAAATCTTCCGCCGAACCGATCGCGTCCGAAAGCAGGAGCTGGCAGCCGGACAGCGCGGCTTCATGGACGACCACGCCCCACGCCTCCGAGAAACTAGGGAGGGCGAAGATGCGGGCCTGGCGGTAAAGCGAGCCTAGTTGCTCCGGCTGGATGAAGCCATGGACCTTGATGCGCGGGTGCGAGGGGATCGCAGACTGCAAGGGTCCGCTCCCATACAGGCAGAGTTCCCAATCCGGGAGCCGGTGGGCGACGCGGGCGAAAGCCCGGGCCAGCGGCACGCAGCCTTTCCGGTCGATGTACTGCCCGACGAAAAGAACCCGCTTAGGTCTTTCGGCCAGGGGAGGCCCATCGTGGAACAAGGCGGGGTCGGCGCCATACATGCCCTCGTGAATCAGCCGTTCGTCCATGCCGTACCAACGGGCCAATCTCCGGCCGGACTTGCCCGGCACCAGGATGGCGGCGAACTTGCGGCGTTGGCAAAGCCGGAACCAAGGCGCCCCGAGCCACTGGCGGAAATCCCCCCGCCAATTATTGTCCATCAGGAGGCACACCTTGCCGCCGGCGGCGCGGACTTCGTCTCCCAAGGCATTGAATGCCGGGTATGCCCAGCCTGATTGGAAAAAGACTCCGGGCACAGATAGCCCGAGGTCTTGCCATGAAACGGGGCGCGTGGCGTCGAGCCAATGCGCGGGCCAGCCGAGCGCTTCCTCCATGCCACCTACCGGAACAGCCGGGCGGGAGCCGATGACGGGGAAGGACCGGCCAAATTCCCGCCCTGCGGCCGCCAAAAGCCTGGCCGCATATTGCGGCAGACCATTCCATGAGAAAGCGAGGTCGTTCATGGGCAGCTGGCTCTTCTCTGTGGGTGTCTTAACCATGGCGTATCTGACGTTTACGTTCACTCAGACGAATCCATGCCTTGAGTACCGGCGCATAAAGGAAAGGGGTGACGAAAAGCGTGAATAATTTCATCGCCTTGACCGTACCGACCCGGCGAAGCGACCAGGCAAGCGCGACTTGCCCGGCCCGAACAAACAAAGACTTGGTCCTGAGCAGACGCTGCTCGACCGCGGAATAGGCCGCTTCCTGACGAAGATAAACGTCCAGTTCGTCCGGCAGGATACGTCCGCCAGCCCGGGCTTTCGCGATGTCCGCGCTGAGTTGCGCGCAGAATGCCTCCCGGTCATCGGCGAACCTGAGGTTGCGCCGGACCATCTCGGCCGAGGACTGCGCATGCGCGGGGCTGTGCAGATTGCCCGCATGCGTACGGTAGCGGACCAGCTTGCTGGCGATGAAACGACCTTCGCCCAGGATCAGTCCGCGGATAGGCAGGATGACATCCTCCCGCAGGATCTGCGGCGGCAACTCCGCGAATTCGCGGAACACATCGACGCGATAGGCGCAGGTGGCGCCGAGGATGGGGGCGTCCGTGCCCAGCAGCATCCCCACCAGGGAAAGCTCCGCATCCCGATGGCCCGCCCCTTCCCGTCCTCGGACCAGTTCACCTTCCTCGTCGATGACGCTGACCGCGGTGTGGGCAAATGCGACGCGGGGATCGGCAAAAACCCGCATGGTCCGGGCGACACGTTCCGGCTCGGAAACGTCATCGCCGGCACCGAAGACGATGACCCGCCCGGAGGCTTGACGCACCGCGGCGTTGATGACGCCGGGGATTCCCTGATTCTGCGGATGATCGATGCGGATGACCGGGATATCGGCCGGGAAGTCCCGCAGGGCTTCGTCGATCTTCCGGCGAGTTTCGTCCGGCGAGGCGTCGTCGGTGATGACCAATTCCAATGGGCGATATGTCTGCTTCGCCACCGAACGGATGGCCTCCGCCACGAATGCTTCGTGGCGGTAAGCGAATAGCGCGAAGGTGGCGAGCTCGGGCATGGGTTGGGGAATGGGCAAGGCCGGCATCAAGCGACGCGGTTGGCCCGATTGATGCGGCGTTATCTGGCCAGCGGGCCAGGGATGCGGCGGGCCGGGCCGGGACCCCGTCACGACAGGGTGGAACGAGGCGGGGTTGATCACCCTTGATCCGCTGCGGGCACCCGGAGCAGGACTTTCCTGCAGACCGGATCAGCCTTCGGGGGGCTCAGCGGGAACGACGATGGATGAGGGCTCTCAGTTTTACCGGAGAAGCGGCCTTCAATAGCGAGCGCAGCGCATAGCCCAATGCCCTGGGGCGAAAGCGCTCAGCGATCACGTGGCGAAGGGCGCTCGCGAGGACGGACCGGAATGATTGGGCGGGGTCGGCTGACTTCCAGCCCAGCATCAGGAGCGACTCCAAGAGCTCGATCCTGCGGAGTTCCGAGGCGTAGGCTTTGGCCCCGAGCAGGCCGCTCGAATGAACTTTTGCGGCATCGGCCCGGTATTGCCGGCAAGCATCGTACTCCGTACGCGCCCGCTGGGCATGCCTTGCGACGGAGATGGCCGGATCTTCATCGGGATGGCCGGCCCCGTTGGATGCGTTGCGGCCGTGCCAACGCCAATCCACCAAGGCTTCGGGCAAATACCATACTCCCCCCGTGAGCAACGCTCGGTAGAAACTGGAGTTATCTTCCGATGCGGCATGCTCGATAGCGCCGAGATTCCTCACGACCCCTGAACGATAGGCCGCAGAGGCTCCGATCACCGGGACATCGGACCAAAAAGCGTAGCCGCTCATCGCGGGATTCCTGCATAACAGTCCGGCCCGGCGGCTTCCTGACTCGAACCTTTCCCGGATCGTCCGGCCATCCCGATCGATGACTCGCACCTGGCTGACGACCGCCTGCGCCGCCGCCTCCGCCTCAAAGACCGCCACGACTTTGTCCAGCCTATCGGGGCGCGAGACATCGTCGCCGGCCATGCAGACGAGGATTTCTCCTTGGGCGTACCCTGTCGATCGGTCCCAGTTCTGCGCGATGCCGAGGTTGGCGGAGGCGGGCACCATCCGCACGACCGAGGCCCGTGGGTGCTGGTTGAGCACCGATTGGATCACCTCCATCGTCTTATCCGTCGAGCAATCATCCGCCACGATGACCTCGAAGTCGGGGTAGGCCTGATCCAAGGCCGAGCGCAGGGCTGCCTCGACAAACCTCTCCTGATTGTAGCACAGGAAAATGACGCTGACCTTAGGCCTTGGCATGGCGGATGACCGGATAGGCGGCCAAGGATACCGCCACGCTTGCCGCCAGGCATAGGCCCCCGGTCAACGGCGCGACGCCGTTCCGGGCGACGCCGAAGGCGAGGACGACCTGCAGCGCGCCCAGGGCTGCCCACCACCACGTGGCCGCGGTGTAGCCCAGGCCGCCGCGACGACGCATGAACGTGATGATGACCAGCGCATAGACGAGGGCTGAGAGCACCATCGCGATCCCGGCGCCGGCCAGTCCCGCCGACGGCAACAGGGCGATCGTCACAAGCGGAGCGAGGAGCGCCGCCGGTCCTTCGATAAGCAGATATTCCTGCGGGGTCGCCTTGGCGACAAGCCAATAGCCGGCCGGCCAGCTGATGATCCGGCAGGCGACACTGGCGGTCATCCATGCCATGAGTTCGGTGGCGCCCAGAAACTCTTCGGTGTAGTAGAAATCGAGCAGTGGTCCGCCGAAGACGATCATGCCGACGAACAAAGGCGTGGCGATGACCATGCTGGCCTGCACCTGCATGTTCGTGGCCCGCGCGATCTCCTCGCCGTCTCTCGCGGCGGATATCCTGGGATAATAGTCCAGCGCCATGGCCGAAAACACGAAGCCGGGAAGGCCGCCGGAAACCGCCAGCGCCGCCTGATAAAGTCCCGCTTCGAAGACCCCGAGCTGGTTGACCACGACCAACCTGGTCGCATAGGCGGCGACCTGGGCGATCGCGATGGCGGCGATGATGGATAATCCGGCCCTGACCAACGAATCCCGGATGCCCTTGTCGTCCGACGCGGCCGTCGGGTAGCGCGGGCGCCTGGACCATAGGCCGGCGACCGGGATCAGCGCCGCCAAGACCACCGAGACACCGAGACCAGCCAGCCCGCCGTACCAGATGAGCGGCGCGGCGACGAGGGCGCCGACCACGGCGAAGGCGGCCTGCGACCGCGCAAGAAAACCGACCTCGCCGCGACCTTGAATGACGGCGCACCAGATGCTGGTGAGGATGGCGGCGGGAACGGCGAGCGAAGCCGCGATGACCAGCGGCAGATGCTCGAATGACTGGAAGGTGGCCACGGCTACCAACGGCGACAAGACCAGGCCCAGCCCGAGGCCGAACACGCCGAGCGCCAGCGCCAGACGCGCGATGACCGATTCCACCTGCGGTCTCGCCTCGACACCGGCGCCGGCCACGGACTTCACGACCACCGTGGGGAGTCCCAAGGCGAGCACCTGGGACTCCAGGGCTACGACTTGGTTGAGGATGCCCGACAGACCGACGCCGGCTGGCCCCAGGCACATCGCCATCACCTTTCCCCGCAGCAAGGCGGCAACCATGGTCACGATGGACATCGCGCCGGTCATCGCGCTGGTCTTGAATATCCTGTCCAAACTCATCTTAGCCGATGACGTTGGCGTAAGCCGCGAAGAACTTACGGCGGTATTCCGCCCAGGTATGCTTCTCGGCCTCGGCGCGGGCGGCCTGGCCGAGCTGGAAGAGTTCGTCGCGATGCGTCAGGGCCCAGGCGAGTTCCTGCTCGATGGCGGCGACGCTGCCCGGCTCGATGAGCAAGCCGTTCCGCCGGTGCCGGATGAAGTCGGCACCGCCGGTGCTCGTCGTGCAGAGCACCGGGACCCCGCAAGCCATCGCCTCGAGGATGACGAGGCCGAAGCCCTCGGCGATCGAGGGCAAGGCGACCAGATCGCAACGCCGCAGGTCCGCCGCCAGCGCGGCGTCGGAAAGTCCGCTGCGGAGCTCGACGTCGACGGACTCGAACCCGCGGACAAGGTCGCGGTCGATCGCCGCCCGGGTATAGAGGATGAGCCTGGCGGCGCCCTTCGGCAAAGCGGCCAGGGCGCCGAGCAGGTAGCGGGCGCCTTTGCGCTGGGACAGCGCGCCGACGAAGCCGACGGTGAGCGGCTTGGCCGCCGGCGCCGCGGAGCGGGCCGTGAAGACGTCGAGGTCGACGCCGTAGCCGACGACGTGCGCCGGCGCGACGGATCCGGCGGCGGCCAACGAGCTCCGGGTGAAGGTGCTGGCGCAGATCACGGCGTCCGCCATCGCGCAGGCCTCGTCGTTGGCGGCGAAGAGCGGCGACATCTCGGCCTCCTCCATGAGCGAGGCGCGCGCTTCCGGGACTTTCTCGATCTCCTGCCGGAAGAGCTCCCGCAGGTATTTGCCGTTCGGATGGACCTGGAAGAGTATCCGCGGCAGACCGGAGCCCGCCATCATCCGGAAAGCCGCGGCGGCGTAATAGCTGTAGCCGATGAGCGGGGCGCGGCGGCGCAGGGCGACCTGGCCGGCCTTCTCGCCGAGCAACCGGTCGGCGATGGCCAGGTGCGGGGAATCTTTCCGCCGATCCAACCGCGCCCGGAGGGTCCGCACGAAGGCGCCCAGCGACCGGACGGCCTTGGTCGCCGGGATATCCGGGTGATGGCGGGCCGAGGCGAAACGGTGGAAGTTCTGGCCGGCCAGACCGGTCTCGGCCCAGAACTTCCCGAAGTAAGCCTCCGTGACCAAGGCCTCCAGGGCATGGTTCTCCTGCAAGGCCAGGGCGGACTGATAACGATCGCGCGGACCGGCGAAGCAGATGACGGCAGGTCTGGGCGTCATTTCTTGAGGCCAAGCAGGGCGACGTGCGGGGCGGAGCCGTACAGGTTCGGCCCGGCGTCGACGGTGTTGAACTGATGGACCGACCCGCAGGCCCCGCGGATCTGATCATAGTCGCCGAAGACGGAATAAGAATAAAAGAGCCCGTCGCCGGCGGAGACATGATAGCCCTTCCCCCCGGTGCGTAACCAGTCAAACGCCCGCCAGAGGCCGAGGGCGTTGAGCGCCTGCTTCAGGCGGCGGGCGAGCTTGCCGCCTTGGCCGAAGTTGTTGGCGTCGGAGATGAAGATGGCCTTGCGAGCGACGCGCAGCATCTCGCCGACCGCCCGGGCGGGCTGCGGGACGTGGTGCAGCACGGCGAACTCGCAGACGAGGTCGAACTCCCCGTCGGCGAACGCGAGGGCGTTGACATCCCCGTCCCGCAGCTCCTCCGCGGACAAGCCCGCCGCATGGCCGACCTGGCGCAAGGCCTCGACGGGCTCGATGCCGACGAACCGGACGCGCGGATGGCGCGCCTTCAGGAAGCGGAGGGCCCGACCGGTGCCGGAGCCGACGTCCAAGACGGACCGGATACCATGGTATTCGATCATGGCCGAAAGGACCGCCAAGGCGAACTGATGCTCGTCCTGGGGCGAAAGCTGCATGGCGTCATAGTTCTCGGCCGTCTCGGCGTAATACTGACGCTGCAACCGGATCTGTTCCTCGTGCGACATCGTCAGGAGGCCCGGAAGGCTTGTTTCACCGTCGCGATCACCCGCTCCCGATCCTGCTCGGCCATGCCGGAGCCGGACGGCAGGCAGAGGCCCTGGGCGAAGAGGCGTTCGCCGACGGCGCCGCCGTGCGTCTCGACCCCGGCGAAGACCGGCTGCAGGTGGAGCGGTTTCCACAGCGGGCGCGACTCGATGTCGGCCGCCTCGAGAGCCCGCCGCACGTCCTCGCGATCGCGGCCGGCGACCGCGGGATCGATGGTCAGGCAGGTCAGCCAGCGCGTCGACTGGCCCCAGGGCGCCTCCGGCTGGAAGGTGACGCCGGGCAGGTCGCCGAGCGCCTGCCGGTAGGCGCGGAAATGGGCGCGCCGGCGCGTGACCTTGCTGGCGAGCCGGAGCAGCTGGCCGCGGCCGATCCCTGCGCAGATGTTGGAGAGGCGATAGTTATAACCGATGGTCGCGTGCTGGTAGTGCGGCGCGGGGTCGCGCGCCTGCGTCGCGAGGAAACGCGCCTGCGTCGCCATCCCGGCGTCGGCCGTCACCAGCATCCCGCCGCCGGAGGTCGTGATGATCTTGTTGCCGTTGAAGGAGTGGATGCCGGCCCAGCCGAGCGAGCCGGGACAGCGGTCCCCGTAGGTCGCCCCCAGGGCCTCGGCGGCGTCCTCGATGAGCTTCACGCCATGCCGTTCGCAGCATGCCTGGATCGGGGCGATGTCGGCCGACTGACCGTAAAGGTGGACGAGCACGAGGGCTTTGGGCGGCCGGCCGGCGCGGGCCTTCGCCTCGATGGCGGCGCAGGCGAGCGCCGGGTCCATGTTCCAGCTGCGCTCCTCGCTGTCGATGAAGACCGGCCGGGCGCCGAGGTAGGTGATCGGCGCGGCCGAGGCGATGAACGTCAGGTCCGAGCAGAGGACCTCGTCGCCGGGCGCGACGCCGGCGAGGCGGAGGGCCAGGTGCAAGGCGGCGGTGCCCGATGAGAGCGCGACCGCGTGCGGCGAGCCGACCAAGGCCGCGAACTCCTGCTCGAAGGCGTCGAGGTGCGGCCCGACCGGGGCGACCCAGTTGGCCTCGAACGCCTCCAGGACGAACTCGACCTCGGCGGTGCCGACGTCGGGCGGGGAAAGGTAGATGCGGGACATGGGAGAGGGTTCAGCGCCAGGGGCGGTCGGGGAAGATCCCGAGCCCTTCGAGCTCCCGCAGCAGCGCCTGCACATCCTGGCGCGCGAGGAGCTCGGGGAAAGGCGTCGGCGAGGAGAGGCGGATGAACATCTGCTCGCTCTTCTGGTTGAGGCCATGGACGCGGATGTCCTTGAGCAGGAGCGGCAGGCGCTCCAGCCGGCCGATGAGGCCGTCGCGCCAACCCTGTTCCTGCGCCTCATAACGGTTGGGCTCCCCGTTCACGAGATGCCAGAAGGCGACATGCTGCAGGCCGCCGCGCGGGACGAGGTAGGTCCCGGCCTCATAGGGCAGCAACGCGCGCTCGCCGAGCCGGGCGGACACGGCGTAGCGCCGGTCGGTGCGCACGCAGCCGTTGTTGACCCAGCAGGAATCCGGGTTGTGGGAGCCGGCGTCCACGACCGAGACCTTGCCCGGCTCCCAGTAGGCGACGTAGACGAGGATCTGCAGCCCGTCCTTGGCGTAGACCGCCTGCGCGACCTGCGAATAGTTCAGGATGCCCTGCACGTTGGCGGCGGCCGCGGAGCCGACCGCGACGGGGATGTCGCGCCGCACCCAGCCGGCGACCACGGTCGGCAAGGCCCGCGGGAGCTCGCCGGTGAAACGACGGCGATGATCCGCGAACACCTCGACCGCGAGGAGGAGGGCGACCAGGCCGACCGTCGCGAGGACGCCGGCGATGAGCAGGAAGCGGCGCATGCTAGAGGATCCGGCCGGGATTACCGACCACGGTCACGCCCGGAGGGACATCCGCGATGACCACGGCGCCGGCGCCCAGGACCGCGCGGCTGCCGACCTTCTTGCCGGGGATGACCGAGACGCGGCTGCCCAGGAAGACCCGGTCGGCGACCTCGACCCGGCCGGTCAGGTCACCATGCGCGCTCACGGTGCTCCAGTCGCCGAGGCGGGCGTCATGCCCGATCGTCGCGTGGAGGTTCACCATCGCGAACTCACCCAGCTCGACGTCCGCGGAGACGATCGCTCCGGGGCACAGCACGACCCCCCGGCCGAGACGGACGCGCTCGCCGACCAGGGCGCGCGGGTGGATGAAGGTCAGGAACTCGGCGCCGGCGGCGACCAAGGGGGCGATGAGTCGTTCCTTCTGCGGCGGTAGGCCGAGCCCGCAGAGGAAGACCTCGTCGGCCGCCGGACGATGTCCCGTGAGGGGCCGGACCGGGGCGAAGTCGCCGAAGCGTTTCAACGCGGCCGGGTTGTCATCGAGGAAGGCGTCGAACGTCCAGGCAAGCCCGTGGTCGGGATGCTGCCGGGCCCAGGCATGCATCTCGCGACCGAAGCCGCCGGCGCCGACGATGAGGAGTTTCTTCATGTTAGGAAAGGAGGGCGACGAGGTCACGGGCGGTGCGACAAGCGCGGACCTGGGCGCCGGTGAGGGTACGCCCGTAGGCCTGCTCGGCGTGGGTGAGGACCAGGAGCACGGCCAAGGAGTCCCACTGCGGCAACCCGGCGAGGACGGTATCCATCCCCGCCGGCGCCGCGGCCAGCGCATCGACATCGGCCTGCAAGGCTTGCCAGCGTTGTTCCTCGGCAAGGCTCATGGGGCGGGCGGAAGCGGCGCGGTGGGCACGAGGGTCACCGGCCCCAGGGTCAGCGCGACGGCCCCCCAGGATAACCCGACGCCGAAGCCGCAGGCGACGACGCGGAGCGGACGGCGGCCCAGCTCCGGACCGAGGGCCTCGGCCAAGGCGCACGGAATCGAGGCGGAGCTTTGGTTGCCGAAACGCTCGACGAGGTCCATCGGGGTCTTGGCGGCCGGGAAGCCGCCCTTGCGACCGACGGCGGAAAGGACGAAGCGGTTCGCCTGATGCAGGACGAGCGCGTCCACGTCCGGCTCGGACCAGCGGGCGAGCGCCATCACCTCGGCGATCGCCGCCGGCACCTCGCGCAGGCTGAAGTTGAAGACCTCGGCCCCGTCCATGTGGAGGTCGCCGGGGTGGCGGACGTTACCGTCCGCGTCCGCGTGCTCGACCCAGGGCTCGGCGCCGCGCGGCGACCGGGCGCCCCCGCCCGGCACCTCGATGACGCGGGCACGGGCGCCGTCCGTGCCGAGCACGAAATGCCAGGCGCCGGCGGCCGGGTCGCGCACGACCAAGGTCGCGCTCCCGGCGTCGCCGAAGAGCGGGTCCGTCGCGCGATCGCGCGGGTTGGTCGTCCGGCTCAACGTGTCGCCGGCGCAAAGCAGGACGGCGCGCGCTCCGCCGTGCGCGCAGAGCAAGGCCGCCTGCTGCAGCGCGTAGACCCAACCGGAACAACCCAGCGAGACATCGTAGGCCGCCACGGTACGGGCGAGCCCGAGCCGGCCGTGGAGCAGGCACGCGTTGTTCGGTTGCGCGTGATCGGGCGTCTGCGTGACGAAGATGACCGCGTCGACCTGGGCGGCCGGCTCCGGACAGGCCGCGAGGAGACGCGTGGCGGCGTCGGCGCAAAGATCCAGCGCGGTCTGCCCGGGAGCCGCGACCAGCCGGCGACGCAGACCCACGGTGCGGGCGGTGCGTTCCAGCGCGCCGGCGTCCTGGCCCGCGGCGAGGCCATCCGCCAGGAAATCGCGGACCAGCGGGCCGGTCGTGACGGCGAGACCGGCGAGCCGGACGGCAGGGAGGATGGTCTGCATCGGGAAAGAGGATTCAGCGGCCGGCGAACTGGCGCAACCACGACTCGACGCACAGCACGCCCATCAGGGGGTAGGCGGCGTCCACCTCACCCCGGGCGTCCGCGTCGAGCAAGGCGATCACGCCGGCCCCCTGGAAGACCCCGGTGGCGTCCAGGCGGCCTTCGGCGGCGAGGCGCCGGAGCCGGCGCCCATAACTGCCGTGCAGCAGGCGGCGCAGCGGGAACCCGAACCCGGTCTTCGGGCGATCGAGCACCTCCGCGGGGATCACGCCGCGCATGGCCGCGCGCAGGAGATATTTGCCGGAGCGGCCGCGCTGCTTGAGGTCATCCGGCAGGCGTTCGGTGAAAGCCACCAGGTCGGGGTCGAGGAAGGGCACCCGGACCTCGACGCCGCACGCCATCGCCATCTTGTCGGTGTAGTTGAGGTTATGGTCGGCCAGGAAAAAGCTACGGTCGAGGTGGAGCATCTGATTGAGCCGGCTCACGCCCGTCGGCAAGGCGGCCAGGGCGTCGAGCATCGTATCCACCGAACGGAAGCGACGCAGCTCCTCCCGGAAACCGGGCGCCAACGCGGGAGCGAGGACCGAGTCGTCCAGCCAGAGGAAGTAGCTCGCCAACCGTTCGGCGGGCGGGGCGGACGCATGACCGAAAAGCTTGGCGAGGCGGCGGCCGGCGGGGTTGTCCCGCGGCAACTGCGCGCTCAGGTCGACCAAGGCCTCGCGCCAGGGCGGCGGCATCCAACCCCAGTAGCGCTCGGATGCCAGCGCCTGATGCCGGCGATAGCCGGAGAAGATATCGTCGCCGCCGGCGCCGGAAAGCAGGACCTTCACGCCCCGGTCGCGCGCGGCGGCGCAGATCGCGCGCGTCGCGAAAGCCGCGGGATCCGGGGTCGGCTCGTCCAGGCTCCGGACCAGCTCGTCGAGCTCATCCAGGCTTTCCTCCTCGAGACCCACCACGTGCAAAGGGACGCCGAGGCGCGTGCTCACCAGGCGCGCGTAGGGCAGGTCATCGGCGAAGCCTTCGGCCTCGCCGCCGCGGGGATCCAAGGAGAAGCAAGGGTAGTCGGCGCCGCGGGCGAGGTGCCGGACCGCGTGGTGCGCGATCGTGGTGGAATCGACCCCACCGGAAAGGAACCCGCCGAGCGGGACATCCGCGACCAGTTGCCGACGCACCGCCTGCGCCACGTAGTGACGACACGCCTCCACGGCGGTGGCACGCGGGAAAGCCTGCACCTCCTCGCGGTAATGCCCGGGGGCGAACGCCGCGAGGCGGACGGCGCCGTCCTCCGCGCACTCGAGGAAGTCGGCGGGCCGGAGCTTGCGGACGCCGCGGGCCGGCGTGCGCTCCCCGGGCGCATAGAGCAAGGTCAGGTAGGAGGCGATGGCATGGGCATCCGGCGTCAGGTCGACGCCCGGCACGGCGAGCAGGGCCTTCAGTTCCGAGGCGAACGCGAAACCCGCCGGGGTCCGCGTCCAGTAGAGCGGCTTCACGCCGGCCGCGTCCCGCGCGAGCAGGAGGCGCCGCTCGTCGGCGAACCAGGCGGCGAAGGCGAAGATCCCGTTCAGCCATGGCAGGCACCGGCGGCCATGGCGCGCCAGCAGTTCGACGAGAACCTCCGTATCGCTCGAGCCGCGCAACGTCGCGCCCTCGTGCTCCAGCCGGGCGCGGAGTTCCCGGTAGTTGTAGATCTCGCCGTTGAAGACCAGCGTGACCCGCCCGCGCGCATCGGACATCGGCTGATGACCGGCCGGGGAAAGGTCGAGGATCGCCAGGCGGACGTGCGCGAGGCCGACGCGACCGGAAGACCAGACGCCCTGCCCGTCCGGCCCCCGATGGGCCTGGGCCTGGTTCATCCGCGGCAGGAGTTCCGCCGCGAAATCACCGAGGTATCCCGCGATGCCGCACATGCTCAGCGCGTGCGCAAGCCCTCCTCGTAGATACGCAGGTAACGGCGGGCGAGCCGGTCCCAGTCGTGGACCTCCCGGATATAGCGACGCCCCGCCGCGCCCAGCGTCCGCGCCGCGGCGGGGTCGGCCAGCACGGGTGCCAACGCCGCCGCCAAGGCCGCGCCGCCTTGCGCGCACTCGCGCAGCGCGCCGAGCTCCGCCGCCGCCCGCATATAGCAACCCTCGGTGGCGACCACCGGCAAACCATGGGCCATCGCCTCGAGGATCGCCAAGGCCATACCCTCCGAGACGGACGCATGGACGAAGCAATCGGCGGCGGCGAAGGCCGCCGGCTTGGCCCGCTCGTCCAGGAAGCCGACCCAACGGACGCGCGCGGACAGGCCGGTCCGGTCGACCAACGCGCGCAAGGCGCGGAGGTAGGCGTCGTCGGCCTGGCCCGCCAGCACCAGGTGCAGGTCCGGCTCGCGCGGGGCGAGTTCGGCGAAGGCGGCGATGATGTCCTCCAGCCGTTTCTTCGGGTTGATCCGACCGATGAACAGCAGGACCTTGGCCGTGCCCGGCAGGGCATGCGCGGCGCGGAAGGCGGCGGCGCGGCGCGCGGACTCCGCCGGCGGGACCTCGGCGGACTCCGCCGCGGCGACGCCGTTCGGAATCACGGCCACCGGCGCGGTGACGCCGAGGGAGCGCAGCTGGGCTTCCTCGTACCCGGTCAGGGCGAAGACCCCGGCGGAACGGTTCAGGTCCAGGCGGCCGACGAACCGGATGTAGAGGCGCTTCTTCAGCGCGCGCCACGACCAGCCTTGGAACAACGAGGGATCCATGGCGCCGTGCGGGTGGTAATAGACCGGGAAGCCTCGGGCCGCGGCGGCCTCACCGACTTGCACGTTCAGCGGGTGGAAGGAGTTATGGGCGTGCAGCACGAACCCCGGCGGTAACGCGCGGAGGTGGGCCTCCAGCCGGTCGGACTTGACCAGCCCGAGGGCGGCATCGGGCATGAAATAACGCAGGGTGAGCCCGCCATGATCCTCCGTCGCGCCCGCCCGGAGCGCGTTGACCGCCCAGACTTCGACGTCGGCGCCCGCCCGACGCTGGGCGCTCGCGAGCTCGAAGACCATCTTCTGCACACCGCCGGCATAGGCTCCCGGCACGCAATCGTAGACGACGTGGATGATGGCTTTCATCGGGGCGGGGGGCCGCCCGGGGCGAAGCCGGGGGGCGGACCGAGCGTGAGATCCTCCTGCGCCAGCGGGTGCGCCGGCGGCGGATCGACCACCCGTCGGGCGAAGCCCGGCAAGGCATGCAGGATCCAGGCGAAGAGCATCGGCATGTTATGCACGACCGTGAAGACGAAGATCGACAGCAGGCCGTCGCGGAACAGCTGGATATAGGCCATCGCGAAGACCGTGTACAGGTAGCCGTCGAAACGAAGCAGCGGACCGCTGGTCGCCCGCAGGCACCACCGCGTGAGGAAGAAGCCGAGCAAGGCGGGCACGAGCACGATGCCGAGGTAGCGGAAATTCAGGTAGGATTCGCCGATGTAGGTGACGATGCGGCCCTCGACGTCGTACTGGCGGCGCGCCGTCGAGATCTCGATCGTATGGTCGCCCAGGCCGGGCTTGGCGGGCCAGAGGGATCGCGGGACCGGCAAGGTCACGATGGCCAGGTAGGTCGAGCCATAGTACACCTTGCCATAATCGTCGGCCATGGTGAGCGCCCCGGCGAATTGGTCGAGGAACTGCTCGCTGGAGGACCCCTCCAACCCCTTGGTCGAACGGAACGAATCGCCCACCAGCTGGGCCGCCTCGTTGAGATCGCCTGCCTGCACGGCCTGCCCGATCGCCTTGAGCCGGGGCAGGACCATGAATACCAACAGGGCGCCGAGCAGGATCGGCAGGCCCGGCCAGCGCCGCCGGCGTGCCTGCAGGTAGTAGGACGCGAGAAACACCAGCGGCAGGACGAGCATGAACCGGTGGTAACCCTGGACCGCGACCAAGGCCAGGTACAGGGCCGTCGGCAGCAGGAGGTACCAACGGAAGCCGCGCAGGTAGATGAGCAGGCCAAGGCAGCCGATCGGCCACATCCCCATCACCGTGTAGTAGTTCGTCTCGGTCAGCGCGTTCGCCGCGACGGCGCCCGCCTTGGAGGTCAGGAAGACGAAGAAACCGACCGGCAGGCAGAGACCGGCGACGACGAGGACCGCCGCGCGGTTGATGAGCCGGCGACGGATCGGCTCGTGGGCGGCCTGCTCGAACCGACGGTGGGCGAAGTAGGCGGCGCCGACGAAGACGACCAAGGCCACGTCGGCGAGCAACAAGGCGCGCTGGAATTCCTCCGGCCGGATGACATCGAACGCGGTATTGTCGGCGTACATCGGGCTGGCGCCATCGAAGAGCTGCCAGGCGCGGAAGCTGAAGCTATAGGCGTGGAAAAGGAGGTAGGTCGTGGCGGGATGCCAGAACGACAGGCGGGACGCCAGGAAAACGACGCACCCGATCAGGAGGATCGCATCGAGGAGGAGATACGGCAGCAAGGCGGTCATGTCAGCGGATCTTCTTGAGGCGGTCGCCGGAGACAGCGGGGACGAAACGCACCCGGGTGGGTACCTTGTGGCGAGCGAGGCGGGCGCGGCACGCCTGGCGGAGCGCGGTGCGGACGTCCTCCGCGTCGTGGCCCGGCGCGAGCACCACGTCGGCCACGACCGTCTGCCCGGTCAGGGCGCTGGGCTCGCCCGCGACCCGGCAGTCGCGGACGCCGGGCACGGTCAGCAGGACGGTCTCGACCTCGGCCGGCATGAGTTTCTCGCCGCCGACGTTGATGAGCTCGCCGACGCGACCGAGGATACGGAGCGCGCCGTCGGCGCGGACCTCGACGCGGTCGCCGGTCCGGAACCAACCATCCGCGGTGAAGCGCTCGTTGCCGGCGTTCAGGTAACCGGTGACCTGGGTGCGGCTGCGCAACCAAAGTTCGTCGTCCTCGACCTTCCAGGCCAGTCCGGGATCGTCGAAACGCAGGAAAGTCGAGCCGGGGTCGGGACTCTCGGTACGGAAGATACCGGTCTCGCTCGTGCCGAACGTCTGGATGAAACGGACGCGCGGGAACGCCGCCCGGAGCCGGCCGAGCAGGCTTTCGGGCATCGGCTCGGTGCCATAGGTGATGACGCGCAACGAGGTGAGCTCCGCGGCGGGGACGCCGGCCGCAAGCAGGAGGTTAAGGAAAGTCGGGGACGCGGGCAGGACGGCGACCTGGTGGCGGGCGATTGCCGCGGCGACGGAGCCGGCGGAGAGGTCGTCGGGCACCACGACGAGCGCGCCGGCGGCCAAAGCCCCGAGCAGCGTGTTCAGCCCGCCGATGTGATCGAAGCCGAGGAGCGCGAGCACCGGCAGGCCGCTGGGCCGACGCTCCTGGTAGGTCGCGAGCAGGTTCGTGAAATCCTGCACCATCGCCTTCGGTCGGCCGCTGGTGCCGCTGGAGAACAGGACCAGTCCCGCGGCGGCGCGTTCCGCCAACGCCTGGATCAGCGGGTATTCCTTGGGCTCGGCGACCCGGGGCAGCAGCCGGGCTTCGCGGCCCTCGACGGCGACGACCCAACGCGCCCCGACCTCGGCGAGCCGCGCCGGGTGCTCGGCGAGGTTGCCTGCCAGCGGAACGACCACGTGCCCTTCCTCGGCGAGCGCGAGCAACCAGGCGGCGGCCGCCGGTCCATGCCCGCCGACGATCGCGAAACAGGCGGGACGCGAGAGACCCAGCGCGGCAAGGGCGGCGCGCACCGAGGCGATCTCCGCCGCAAGTTCGGCGTAGGTCACGACGCCCCACGCGCCGGCGAGGGCGGGTCGCGCCCCGAAGGCCGCGCATCGACTGGAGAGCCAGTTCCGCAAATCAGGTCAGCGCGGCGAGGTAATGGATGGAGCCGCCGACGAGTCCCGGATCGACCGCCTGACGGAACAGGAAGTCCGCCGCTTCCGCGACCGTGGTACCGGCCGGGCGGCCGATGCGGGCGTTGAGCCGGGCGAGCGATTCCGCGCCGACCCCGCGCGTGAGCCGGGTGTCGACCGGGCCCAGGCCGACGGCGGCGACGAGGACGCCGTGCGGGCCGAGTTCGCGGGCGGCCACCCGGGTGAGCGCTTCGACCGCCGCCTTGCTGGCGACATAGGCGGCCTCGCCTTCCAACGCGAGCGGCACGGCCACCGTGGTGACATTGAGGATCCGGCCGCGGCGGGCGCGGACCATGGCCTTCCCCGCGGCCTGCAGGCAATGGAAGGTCCCGAGGTAATTGACCCGCGTGAGCTCGGCGGCCACCTCCGGCGGCGTGAGCAGGAGCGCGTTCATCGCGGCGATACCCGCGTTATTGACGAGCAGGTCGATCGTCGCTCCGTCCGCCGTGACGGCGGCGACCGCCGCGCGGACCGCCGCCGGGTCGCCCACGTCGACGGCATGCGCGACGAAGCCGGGCGGCGCCCAGCCATCGGGTTCGCGCGAGAACCCATGCACGGTCCAGCCCTCGGCGAGCAGCCGCTCGGCCAGGGCGCGGCCGAGGCCGCGGGAAGTTCCGGTGACGATCGCGAGGGGCATGGTTCAGGCGGCGAGGGTCGCGACGATGTGGTCGGCGAGGAGGCCCGCCCGGCGGAACGGCGAGGTCAGGCGACTCATCGCCTTCTCATCCGCCAGGACCACGTCGCGGCCGGTGGCGCGGCGGAGATCCTCCTCGAGGTCCGCGATCAACGTGACCAGCCCGATGCTATCCAAGGACGAGGCTTCGCCGAAGAGGCGCGTCTGCTCGTCGGCGTGCTCGAGCTCGGGCTTACCCAGCTCGCGGCCGAGCGCGGCGAGGCGGCGGAGCACCAGCTGGAGGACTTCGGGACGGGTCAGCATAAGCGAGGGGACCTTCAGCCGGCGGCGGCTTCGAGCGTGGCGACGAAGTCGGCGGCGAGGTCGGCGCGGGCGAAGCGGGTCTCGGCAAGCCGCCGGGCCGCCGCGCCTTGACGGGCCCGGCGGGCGGGGTCGGCGGCGAGCGCCTGCAAGGCGTCGGCGAAAGCGACCGGATCGGCCGGCGGGACCACGTTGCCGGCGTCGTGGTCAGCGATGAGCCCGGCAAGCCAGCCCGGGTAGTTGTTCACGACCGGGATGCCGGCGGCGGCGTAGTCGAAGAACTTGTT
>JACCDU010761301.1_pt1 | contig 21025 bp, 22 predicted proteins | sample 7446081 | NCBI WGS metagenome assembly JACCDU01 (sample SAMN15323447, study PRJNA562643) | freshwater metagenome | isolation source: river surface water | place: USA:Blue River Watershed | collected 2017-08-17
CCACGCGCCTGGGCCGCGGCTTTGTCGATCGTGTCGGTGCCGCTGCCGTGCTTGGAGATCACGCGCAGCGAAGGCGCGGCGTCCATGACCTTGGCGCCCACGGCACCGTAGCGCACGATGATGGCCATCGGGTCATGTTGTTGGCACAAGGCCACCATGTCGGCCTCGGTCGGGGTCTTGCCCGCATAGACGATCTCGAAGCCGGTCAGCAGGTCCAGGGCTTGTTGCGCCAGATCGGCACCGGTCACGATGAGGGCGGGGCGGCTCACAGTTCTTCTCCATCCTTGAGCACACCTGCAGCGCGCAGCGAAGGCACCAGCCACGAGGCGGCGGTCTTGCCTTCCTTGATCTGGGCGATGCGCTTGGCCTCGTCCTCGACCTTTTTGTGGGCCGCCGGGATCAGGCTGGCGAGCTTGTCTTTCTCGACCACCACGATGCCGTCGGCATCGGCCAGCACGAAGTCACCGGCCTGGACGCTCACGCCACCGCAGCTGATGGGGTGGCCGATGCGGCCACCGATGTTCTTGGTCGGGCCGTTGGGGTTGGTACCCACCGAAAAGACGGGGAAATCCATCTCGTCGATCTCCAGGCTGTCGCGCACCGCGCCGTCCACGATCACGCCCGCAATGCCCAGCTGGCGGCAGGCCGTCATCATGATCGTGCCCATCAGCGCCGAGGTCTGGTCGGCCTTGCCGTCGATCACCAGCACATCGCCGGGCTTGGCCATGGCAATCGCGGCGTGGATCATCAGGTTGTCGCCGGGGCGCACCTCGACGGTGAGGGCGGGGCCGGCCACCTGCATGCGCGGGCGCAGGGCCTGGATGCGGCCGTGCATGGTGCCGCGGCGACCTGCCACGTCGGCCAGGATGGCGGCTTGAAAGTCAGCAGCCTGCTTGACCAGCTCAGGGGAAACGCGCTCGAAGTCGCGCACGATGTCTTGGCTCATGGGAATGTCCTTGTGTGAAATGGAAAAAATCATGGGTTCAATCGGCTAGCCCACCCTGCAGGCCGCCGCGCTGCCTTCAGGCAACGAAAAGGGCGTCGATACAGGGCACCCAGGTGTTGCCCAGAGGGCGGTCAGTCCACTTTGGCACCAGAGTCCTTGACCACCGGGGCCCATTTGGCGATGTCGGTTTTGATCAACTTGCCAAATTCGTCGGACGATCCGGGCGTGACGTTCAGGCCTTGGTCTTCCAGCTTCTTGCGCAGGTCGGGTGAATTGAGCGCCTTGTTGAGTTCGGCGTTGACGGTGCTCACCACCGCAGCGGGCAGCTTGGCCGGGCCGAGCACACCGAACCAGGTCACGGCTTCAAAGCCTTTGTAGCCGGATTCGGCCACGGTCGGGGTCTGCGGCAGGTCGTCGGTGCGCTTGGCAGCGGTCACGGCCAGGGGGCGAAGCTTGCCGTTCTTGATGTGGCCCAGCAAGGTGGGGACCGAAGACATGTACAGCTGCACCTGGCCGCCGATCACGTCGTTGATGCCTTGCGATGCGCCCTTGTAGGGGATGTGGGTCAGCTTCACACCGGCTTCGCGCTGGAACAGCTCGGTGGCCAGGTGGGCGACGGTGCCGTTGCCCGAGGTGGCGTAATTGATGTGGCCGGGTTGGGCTTTCGCGGCCTTGACCACATCGGCCAGGGTCTTGAAGGGCGAGTCCATGGCCACCACCAGCACCAGGGGCGCATTGCCGATCAGGCCGATGGGGGTCAGATCCTTCACGGGGTCATAAGGCAGTTTGCTGTAGAGCGAGGGGTTGATCGCCAGGTTGCTGGTCTGGCCAATCACCAGGTTGTAGCCGTCGGCCGGGGCTTTGGCAGCCGTGTCGATGCCCAGGTTGCCGCCCGAACCGGGCTTGTTGTCGATGACGAAAGTCCATTTGGTGGTGGCCGTCATCTTCTGGGTCACATCGCGTGCCACGATGTCGGTGCCGCCGCCTGCCGGAAAGGGCACGATGGTCCGGATCGGTTTGGCAGGCCAGGCGTCCGCGAAGCTGAACATGGAGGTGCAGCTCAGCAAAATGGCCAAGGCGGCTTGTCGGCGTTGAAAGGGGTGTTGCATTTGGGAATGTCTCCGCAAGTTGGAATTTTTGGGTGAGCGGACTTTAAATTTGTCTTTCATTAAATACAATGTCATTTCACACAATGAAAGATGTTTCATGCCGCGACATGCCTCTTCCACACCCGATGCCACTTTGCCCAAGTCCGCCGATGGCGGGGTCATCGCCGTCGCCCGGGCCTTGCAGATCATGGAAGCCTTTCGCATCGGTGAGCGGCAACTGCCGCTGGCGGAGTTGAGCCGTCGCACGGGTTTGCACAACACCACGGTGCTGCGACTGGCCAGAACGCTGGCGAAGTCGGACTTCATGGTGCAAAGCGAGGACGGGCAGTGGCGGCTCGGGCCTGCGGCGGGCTGGCTGGGCGCGCGTTACCAGGCGGGCTTTGACATCAACAATGTGGTGGAGCCGACGCTGCGGGCGCTGACCCAGGAGACCCGTGAAAGCGCTTCTTTTTATGTGCGTGAAGGTCAGGAGCGGGCCTGCATTTCGCGCGTGGAAGGGCTGCAATCGGTGCGCCACCATGTGCGCATCGGCATGCGACTGCCTTTGAACTTGGGGGCACCAGGGCGTGTGATCCTGGCTTTTTCGGGCGAACCCGGCGAGATTTATGAAGACATCCGCCGGCGGGGTTACCACGTCTCGATGGGGGAGCGCGAACCTCAGGTGTCGAGCGTGGCCGCCCCCGTCTTTGGGCTCAATTGGAAGCTGCTGGGGTCCATGTGCATCTCCGGGCCGACCTCGCGTCTGGATCAGACCCAGTTGGAGGCCTTCGCTCAGACCGTGATGGACGCGGCCAACCGGCTGTCGTACGCTCTGGCAGGGGCCCGCTCGGCGGAGACCCCCAAGGTCATCTCCACCTGGCATCCCTGAAAAAAGTGCTATTTGGTGGCTGTCGCTCATTGTCATTGACCGTCTCGTCTCGACCCAAAACGGAAATCCACTATTTCCTGCCAATGACCGCTATTGAGGTTTCTGATGTACCAGAGGGCGGCGACCACCCCAAAAAGCTGCACTCGCTGCAACCAAGTTCAATACCGCGCAGAGCAAGAGAACGGGAACATAACCACCAAAGACATCACGGACGACACCGTAAATCGTAGGTCCGAATGCCATGGTGAGCTGTATGAATGCCGCTGCAAAGCCATAGATAACCCCAAATGAGGCTGCTCCGAATTCACGTCGAACGATGATGGGGGACAGCGTGGTGACATTTCCGCAGGTCAACCCGTAAGTGATGCTGAACAGTACAAACGCCCAAGTAAGCGGCAATATGGCCAAACCCAGCAAAGAGATTGCTGCAATCAGCAGCACGACGGTTCCCACCAATCGTACATCCAGGTGATCTGCATAGCGGGCCAGCAACAACCGACCGATCAATGATGCAACGCCTCCAGCAAAAACTACCGTTGCCGCACCTTCCACGCCCAACACTGGAATAGCGATAGGTACATGGTGGCTTAGAAATCCAACCTGAACCAGCAAGCCAAGACCAAATGCCAGCACGACCGTTTTGAATTGCCACGTAGCTGCTGCCTGTTGGAGGCTCCACTGGATGGACACAGGTGTCTGACCATCCTTTTGGCTCTCCATCCCGTCCGGGAGCAAGCCGATGTCTTGTGGACGCCTCTTTAATACAAATCCCGCCAAAGGCAGGACCAAGGTCACAGTGGCAATGGCTGCAATCATGAAGGTCGTTTGGAATCCCCAAACCTTGATGCCACTCATCAGCAAGGGGGTACCGATCATTCCTGCAATGCTGGCCCCCAACATGGAAGTCGACATGGCACGGCCTTGAAAGCGTTCAAACCATGGGGCCAGAGTGCTGCCAACCGTATTGGTTGACAGGCAAGCCATCCCTAGCCCCAAGACCAAGAAACTGCCGATCACGTGCCATTTTTCGGTGCAATATGGCATCAGCAATACGCCTGTCGCCATGGCCACTGCGCCAACCGCTACAACCAAACGCGGCCCATTCTTCGCAATGGTTCTCCCCACACTCACTGAAAGCAATGCACTCAAAATATATGCCGCCGTGACAGCCGTGGAGACGGTCGTCACAGAGAACCCCTGAAAACTTGTCAGGGCGTAGATGTAAACGCCCATGCCGAAAATTCCTAATGACCAACTGACGGTCACAAACAGCATGCAGGCGGCAACGATCCGCCATCCATAGAACATGGTTCTCATGATTTTCTTGAGTTCAGAAACTTGAAGGTTGGAAGCAACGTCAGTGAAGTCACTGCTGCCAAAAGCCACCAGCCAAATTGGAATGCCTCAAGTCGTGCTTGAAGAGATGCAGGTGAACCGACGATGGCGACGAACATTGCCACACCAATCGCAATCGAAGCTTGGCGCAGCATGTTGATTGCCCCCGAACCTGTTGCAAACGCATCGGGTGGCAAAGCCTGAGTCGCTGTCCCCATCAACGCAGGGAAGATCAGTCCGACGCCAATGCCATTGCAGGTCATGCCCATGACGATCAATGCGGTATTGGGCTCTGTGCCGATGAATGAGGCCCAGATGCCAAAGCCCATCATGATGAGTGCCGTGCCCAAAGTAACGGGGTAAACAGCTCCACCGCGTTCGATCAATCGACCCGTGAGCAATGAGGAGGTCAGTGGCACCATCAGAGGGCCTGGGATGATGGCAAGGCCCGCTTGCAAAGCACTCCAGCCCCAGGCAGACTGTCCCCAAACTGCCACCGAGAACAGCATAGCCCCGAAACTGACCGAATACGGAATCATGGCCAAGGCGGCACCCGAATATGGTCGAATTCGAAAGAGTGCCGGATCAACCAATGGATTAGGTGACTTAAGAGAGTGAAGGCAGAACAAGCCCAACAAGACCAGCGATATCGCCATGCTTGAAATGACTTGCGGAGAGTGCCATCCCCAAGCATTGATTTTGACGATGGCAAAGATCAGGGCCGCGATCCCTGTCGTCACCAAGAATGCCGCGAGCAAGCTGGGTCGTTTCACATCGTGACCAGGAACATTCGGAAGATGCCGCCACCCGATCAGGATCGAACTGGCACCCAAAGTGGCGTTAGCTACAAAAACCCAGCGCCAGTCGATCGACACCAGAGCGCCGCCGAGCACAGGTCCAAGTGCTGCCGCCAAACCACCAATACCTGCCCAGTTGCGGACTGCCGCTCCCCGACGCTCAGGTGGGAATGTGGCCAAGATCAACCCAATAGAGGTTGGCGTCATGAGTGCAGCACCCGCTGCAGCGAGTACGCGATAGGCGACCAACTCCCAGACGTTGCTGGCGGTGGCGCTCGCCGCTGCTGCCAAAGTGAAAATGCCAACGCCAAGAATGAAACTGCGGTCGCGCCGATAGCCCTCAGCTAAGCGCCCAAAGAACACCAGCAATGCGGCATAGGCAATGGCATACCCATTCAGGACCCATGACAAATCCTCCAGCGGCACATCTTTGAATTCAGCCGCAATCTTGGGCAGTGCGATGTTGATGCTGAAGAGGTCTAGATTAGGGATGGCTGTGCCGACGCATGCGACAGCAAATATTTTCTTGAGATTGGCCATCTGTTCAACCAAAAATGGCCACGTTCTGGCGTGCGACGAGAACTGGTTTTCCGTCAGGGCTCCAGATCACTGTTTCTTGCGCTGAATAACCCTCCCGTGAGGTATTGGCAGTAGCTTGAACCAACCACCAGCCCGTCGATGTGAACGGCTTGTCGTCCAGCATGTCGATGGACCAAGTCATGGTGCTGATCGGGATGAACTCCTTGGACAAAACCAAAGAAGGTGGTGGCAGTGCATCTGCAAGCGCGAGCAGTCGCACCAGGCTGGCCTCATCACCTGCATCGTGATGACGCAGCCAAACCGTCATTTCGGGTTTGGCCCCAACAGTTCTGGGCCTCGCCCCCGCTGCAAGTCGGCCATCAAAGTGGCTCATGAAGTTTGGACGGTCAGGCCAAACGTAATAGCCTGGACAGTCTTCCGGACCTGCGACCTTGGGCATGACAAACGATTGATGGTCGTGCGAAGAGGTGCGACCTGCGCCAAAACACAGTGTTGATCTGACCGCCAATCCGCTGTCACCCGTCAAATCGCAACCCACCAGAGTGGTGGACTTGCCCTTGCGAAGCACATCGGCAGAAATACTCAACTTGCCTGTGGCAGGCCCCACAAAGCAAAACTGTGCTGAACGCAGTGGCGGCAGGTCCTCAAGACTGCGTAACGTTGCCTGCAAACACAACGCCGCCGAGAGACCACCGTAGGCTGTGCGACCCTGCAACCAATCGGCTGGGAGAACGATGCTGTGATTCCTGTTGTCTTGCTCCATAGCGGCTGTCAAAACCGAAAATGGGGTCATCTCAGAAGTGATGTTGCTCATGGCGTTCCCCAATCAGGAGGCAAATTTGGTGAAATCGGGTTGACGACGCTCAGCAAAGGCACTGAAGGCTTCGCGTGCTTCGTCACTCTTGAGCCGTTCACCAAAGATTGCGCTCTCCTGCTTCATCCGTGCCAGGATCGTTTCGGCATCGCGCATCAGTTTTTTTGTCGCCACCAGTGAGCCTGCGGGCTTTTTGGCCAAGGTTTGGGCTGCACTGCGTGCCGCAGGTAGGACTTCATCTAGCGGCAGTGCTTTGTTTGCCAACCCCAATGCCACGGCCTCTGTGCCGCTGATGCTCTCACCCAGTGCAAATGCTGCAAATGCTTTGACATACCCAATGCGAGCAGGCATCAGCATGCTGGATGCAGCTTCTGGCACGAGCGCCAGATTGACAAAAGGCGCTGAGAGCTTGGCTGTGTCGGCCACATACACCAGATCGCAGTGCAGCAGCATGGTGGTTCCCACACCGACAGCGATACCGGGCACAGCTGCAACGATGGGTTTTTCAAATTGACCAATGGTTTGAATAAATGGCCCCGCCTGAGGCTCCCCACCTTTACCTGACGACACATTCGCAAAATCACCCAGGTCGTTGCCAGCCGTGAAAGCATTTCCCTCTGCACCAATGAGAACGGCGCGAATGGATTTGTCGTGTCGGGCACTTTCCAGTGCTTCACGCGCTGCGCGGTACATGTCGTTGGTCAGGGCGTTCTTTTTATCGGGTCTGGAAAAAATGATTTCAAGTACGCCGTCTTGCTGTTCGATTTTGATGTGTTCTGTCATTTATGGTCTCCTAAGGTTGTGTTCGATGAAACGTGTTGCTTCTTTCTCAGGCCGTTTGCCCATCAAGAAATTCGTAGTCTGTGTACCCGGCTTCACCGCCGCCATAAATGGTCTTGGGATTGGGTTCATTGAGCGCCGCACCTGAAACCAGCCGTTTAGGCAAGTCAGGGTTGGCAATGAACATGCGGCCAAATCCCACCAAGTCAGCGATGCCTGCATTCAGAGCGTCCTCGGCTGTCTGCGCTGTAAATCCACCTGAAGCAATCAACGGGCCGGTAAACATTGGGCGGAACAAGGTGCAAACGGATTCGGGGGCAGCCAAGTTCTTCTCTGCCGTCAAGCCTGCGCGCGCTTGTGGCTCGATCAAATCCAAATAAGCGATGCCTTGCTGGGACAACTTCGTGATCACGTAGGTGTAGAGCGCCGCAGGATCACTGTCGGCCATATCGCCCACATCGCTGTACGGTGACAACCGCACCCCAATTCGGTCCAACGGCCAGACTTGCGCCACGGCTGCCAGGACCTCAAACAGCAAGCGTGCTCTGTTTTCGATGGAGCCCCCGTAAATGTCTTGGCGCAGATTGGAGTTGTCTTCGAGGAACTGTTGAAGCAAGTAGCCATTGGCGGCATGGATTTCGACACCATCAAAACCGGCTTTCATAGCGTTCTCAGCAGCCCGCTTGTACGCGGCCACGATGTCCTTGATTTCATCCTGCTCAAGAGCATGCGGCACTTCATGAGGGACCCGCCCGAACGTGCTGGTGAATGCGTTGCCTTTGGGCGCTATGGCTGATGGTGCAACGGGCAATGCGCCACCTTCTTGCAGTGAGGAGTGCGAGATGCGACCCACATGCCAAAGTTGCAAGACAAAGTGAGCGCCTTTTCCTTTGACGGCCTTCACGACCTGAGTCCAACCCTCGATCTGTTGATCGGTATAGATGCCCGGCGTTTGCGGATATCCCTGGCCCTGCTGTGAAATCTGGGTGGCCTCGGCAATGATCAACCCACCAGGGGTTGCCCGTTGGGCGTAATAGGCGGCAGCAAAAGGCGACGGCACCCCATCAGCCCCGGCACGCATGCGAGTAAGAGGTGGCATCACGATGCGATGAGACAGTGCCAACGCACCAAGTTTGAATGTGGAGTTGAGTTTCATGAGATGACCGGTCGTCTTGATTTTGATTAAAAAAACAAGGGGCATCAGCCCCTCATGCGAAAAATCCCGCAAATACGACTTGCTCGAAGTCTTCCATTGCTGATCCGTTGAGTTCTACCTTTGAACGCAGAACAGCACCTTCCCAAGCATTTACCAAAAATGCGGCCAAGGCTTTTGGTGGAATTTGAGCTTTGAGCTTGCCCGCAGACTTCGCATCCTCAATACAGCGCTCAAGCGCAAGACTCCAGTCTGCATAAATCTTGGCCAGACGTTCCCTGAATTCAGGGTTGCCGGACATTTCTGAGCTGAAGTTGCCGATCATGCAGCCGCGCTCGTATTTGATTTTGGCCAATGCTTTCGAGAGCTTTTGAAAATGCTGACGGAGTCGCTCAACAGGGTCAATCGAATCATCGGCCAGCAAGGCACGCCGGGCTGTTCCGTTGACCCAGAACATTTCCAGCGCCGCCATAGCAAGCGCCTCTTTACTTTCGAAGTGGTTGTAGAACGAACCCTTGGGCACACCGGCAGCTTGGGTGATGTCCTGAACAGCACAGCCATTGAATCCTTGCGTATGCAGGGTTCGCAGACCAGCTTCTAGCAGTTGTTCGCGCACGTTAGGCTTAGGCATGGATCGGATAATATGACCAGTCGTCTTAAATGTCAATCAAGCACAAAACCCTTTCCCAAACGGGATGAGTACAGGAGCCGTCAATGGACCATCTTCAACTGCTGCAACAAATCAACGCCACAGCTCAGTTCAATCAGTGGGTTGGTCTAGAGGTCCTACATGCCGGTGAAGGACATGTGGAGCTAGCCCTCAAATGGAAAGACGAGTTGGGCCAATACTCGGGGTTTTTGCATGCCGCTTTGATTGGTGGCCTGATCGATACCGCATGTGGTTTCGCTGCGGCAACTGTGGCGGGCCCGAAAGTCTTGGCATCCAATTTCTCGGTCAATTGCTTGCGTCCTGCGGTCGGTGAAATCTTCCTTGCAAGAGCAAAAATCATCAAAGCAGGGAGGACCCAAGTGTTTACAGCGTGTGATCTGTTTGCTGTCAAAGATGGCGTGGAAAAGCTGGTCGCCAACGGGCAAACGATTCTGACCGTTGCGAGTTGAGCGCTCAAGTACCCATTCCGCCAACCTAAAGGCGACATTCAAAATGTGTCAGTGGGCGTCTGCTTCTGGCCGAGTGCGGTCACGATCAAAAAATCGTCCGATCATGTACTGACTTCCATCAACATGCGGGAATTCGCATGGCGTGATGGGCAACAGCTACCGATGAGCGAAAAAAAGCCTGCGGGTGCAGGCTGGGTGGACTCAGATGTGCAAAGCGGCCAGACCGCCAATCACCACGCCAACGAGGCCAGCGCCGTACATCACATATTCGAGCCATTTGCGACGCGACAGCAGGGCAATCGCGGCCATGGCAATGGCCACTTGCAGCACGGTGGTCGCTTGTGCCCAGCGGTGGTGCTGGTGCATTTGGTCGTCCGATTTTTCGTCCCAGGCTTTGGCTTCGGCCTCCAACTTTTCGGCACCGGTTTTGATCTCGGATTTCTCAGACTTGTAGCGCTTGATTTCGCCTTCGTAGAACTCTTTCTTGCTGGCCGGGGCCAGTTCCAGGGCCAGCTCGCTCAGGTTTTGTTTGCTGCTTTTTGCCTGGTAATAGTTCCATTGGTTGGAGGCTTCGGTCTTTTTGATGGCCGCATTGTTTTTGTACAGACCCGCATTGGCCTGTGTGGCACCGCCCATGTAGCCAAACAGCGCACCCACCGTGGCGATCACGGCGGTGAACATGGCAATCGAGCTGGTGTGGCCATCACCATGGCCTTGCGCGGCGTGCTCCAGTTCGTGGTCGTGCGGGCCGTGGACGTGAAAACCGTGTCCGGACATGTGGGTCTCCTCAAATGGGGTGTTGGTAGGTCACAAAGCTGAAGGGCAAACCGTTGGCCGCCACATGGTGCTCGCGCTGGCTTTCTTTCCAGCCCTTGCCCAATGTGGGGGCATAGGCGTCGCCTTCAAAATCCTGGTCGATTTCGGTCACCACGGCGCTGCTGGCCAGTGGTTCAGCCTGCCGGTAAATCTCGGCACCGCCGATGATCCAGGCGTCGGACACCCCTTCGCACAGGCGCATGGCGTCTTCGATCGAAGTGGCCCGCAGCGCGCCTTCGGCTTGCCAGTCAGTTTGACGGGTGATGACGATGTTGAGGCGGCCCGGCAGGGGACGGAATTTGGCAGGCAGCGAGTCCCAGGTCTTGCGGCCCATGATGACCGGCTGGCCCAGCGTCACGCGCTTGAAGTGCGCCAGGTCTTCGGGCAGGTGCCAGGGCATTTGATTGTCCTTGCCGATCACGCCATTGCGGGCACGGGCATAAATCAGGTGCAGTTTCATCAGACGGCCACCGGTGCTTTGATGGCCGGGTGGCATTCGTAACCGGTCACCTCAAAGTCCTCGTATTCGTAGTCGAAGATCGATGTGGGCTTGCGCTTGATGTTCAGGGTCGGGTAGGCCATGGGCGAGCGGCTCAGCTGCAGCTCGACTTGCTCGTGGTGGTTCGAGTAAATGTGGCAGTCCCCACCCGTCCAGATGAAGTCGCCCACATCCATGTCGCATTGCTGCGCGATCATGTGCGTGAGCAGGGCGTAACTGGCGATGTTGAAGGGCACGCCCAAAAAGATGTCGGCGCTGCGCTGGTACAGCTGGCAGCTGAGTTTGGGCTTGTCGCCCGCCTTTTGTGGCGGGGCCACATAAAACTGGAAGAACGCATGGCAGGGCATGAGGGCCATTTGGTCCAGCTCGGCCACGTTCCAGGCGCTCACGATGATGCGGCGACTGTCGGGGTTGCTTTTGAGCGTGTCCATGACCTGCTGGATCTGGTCGATGTGGCCGCCGTTCGGCGTGGGCCAGTTGCGCCACTGCACGCCATACACCGGGCCCAGGTCGCCGTCTTCGCGGGCCCATTCGTCCCAGATGGTGCAGCCGCGCTCTTGCAGCCACTTCACGTTGCTGTCGCCCCGCAAAAACCACAGCAGCTCGACGATGATGGCTTTGAGGAAGACTTTTTTGGTGGTGACCAGTGGGAAGCCTTCGCTCAGGTCAAAACGCATCTGGTGGCCGAACACGCTGCGTGTGCCGGTGCCGGTGCGGTCGCCTTTTTGCACGCCCGTCGTGTAGACGTGGCGCATGAAATCTTCGTATTGGCTGCGGATGGGGCGGGCGACGGTGTTCATGGTTTGGAGTGTAAAGCTTGTCAAATTTGCCAAATTATTCCGAGCCAAGGACGCGACCCGGGTTGAACAAATTCTGAGGGTCCAGCGCTTGCTTGACGGCCCGCATCATGGCCAGCGCCGTGGGGTCTTTGTAGAGCGGCAATTTGCCCACCTTGAGCTCGCCCACCCCGTGTTCGGCGCTGATCGAGCCGTCGAACTTGCGCACCTGGTCAAACACCAGGGTGTTGACCCGCTCTTCGTGCTCTTGCAAGAAGGCTTTGCCGTCCACGCCTTCTGGGGCCTGCACGTTGTAATGCAGATTGCCATCACCCAGGTGACCAAAATCCACCATGCGCACGCCAGGGACCTCGCGGGCCAACAGGGCATCGGTCTCGGCCACAAAAGCCGGGATGCGCGAGACCGGGATGCTGATGTCGTGCTTGATGTTCAGACCTTCTTCGGCCTGCGCCATGGTGATGCTCTCGCGGATGTGCCACAGGCCTTGGGCCTGGCTCAGGTTTTCGGCGACCACTGCATCGGTGACGCAACCGTGTTCCAGCGCGGTTTCGAGCAGGGCCTCAAACTGGCTGCGGGCATGCTGTTCGTTTTCACTGTCGGAATTTTCGAGCAGCACACACCAGGGGGTGTCTTTCCACAAGGGCACTCGCAGCTGAGGATAGTGTTTGTCGACCAGACCGAGGGCAAACTGGCCCATGACTTCAAAGCCGGTCAGGCCCGGGCCCAGACGCTGGTGCGCCAGGCCCAGCAGTTGCACGGCCGCTTCCATGCTGGGCACGGCGGCCCAGGCGGTCAGCTGCGCGGCAGGCAGTGGGTAGAGCTTCATGGTGGCGGCGGTGATGATGCCCAGCGTGCCTTCGCTGCCGATCATCAGGTTGCGCAGGTCGTAGCCGGTGTTGTCCTTGCGCAGACCCGACAGGCCGTGCCAGATGTCTCCTTGGGCGGTGACGACTTCCAGGCCCAGGCACAGCTCGCGCGTGTTGCCGTAGCGCACCACTTGCGTGCCACCGGCGTTGGTGCCCAGGTTACCGCCAATCGTGCAGCTGCCTTCAGAGCCCAGGCTCAAGGGGAACAAGAACCCAGCGTTTTCTGCAACAGCCTGCAGGTTTTGCAGCACGCAGCCGGCTTCCACCGTCAAGGTCAGGTTGGCCGGGTCGATGGCGCGCACCGCGTTCATGCGGGTCATGCTCAGCACGATCTGGGTGCCTGAATCGTCGGGCACGCCACCCACCACCAAGCCGGTGTTGCCGCCTTGCGGCACGATGGCGGTGTTGGCCGCTGCGCAGGCCTTGACCACGGCGGCCACTTCCTGGGTGTTGCCCGGGCGCACCACGGCCAAGGCGCGGCCCCGCACACGTTTGCGCCAGTCTTGCTCCCAGGCGCTCAGATCGGCCTCCGGGTCGTTCGGGGTCAACACATGGGCTGCGCCACAAATCTGGCGCAGTTGGGCAATCAGCGGTGAGGTCGATGGCATGGCATTCCTGTGCAGGGTCACAGCCTTGCGGCCGCGGGGTCAATCTCTCAATTTTTGGGCACGGGCACAAAGTGGCCGGTGGCCTTGGCGGCCCGGATGCGGATGCGCACATGCAGCGCGCAGGCCACAAACAGGCTGGTGCACAGCAGCACCTGCATCAGGGCCAGACCGTTGGAAGGCCATTTGTCGCCCCAAGCACGCACCGCACCTTCGGTGAAATACAGCCAGACCAGCAGGCTCACCCAGCGGTAGGTGTACATGCGGTGCTTGAGCAGGCCCGCCAGTGGCAGGCACAAAGGCAGCACCTTGATGGCCCACCAGGAGCCGCCCGGGCGCAAGGGCGCGAGCCACAACTCCCAGGCCAGGCCCACAAAAATCAGGCCGAGCAGGCTGCCCACGGCAAGCCAGCGCGTGAAATTCACGCCAGCGGGGATGTTGTCAGTATTTGGGTTCATGGCGGTGGCATCATACCGGGCATGAAATCTCTTCCGTCTGTGCCCTCGTGGCGTGAACACATCGCCGCGTGGTGGCAGGAGCTGGCCGAGTTGCCCTGGCGTCAGATGTCGGGTGTTTTGACCCAGCGTTTTCGCGATGCCCGACTGGGCGTGAGCGCCAGCTCGCTCACCTTCACCACGGTGCTGGCTTTGGTGCCTTTGTTTGTGGTGGGCCTGTCGGTGTTTGCCGCTTTCCCGATGTTTGGCAAGTTCCAGGACACGATCCAGCGTTGGTTGATCGACAGCCTGGTGCCCGAGAGCATTTCCCGGCAGGTGCTCAATTACCTGACGCAGTTTTCGCGCAAAGCCAGTCGGCTGGGCTCGGTGGGTCTGGTGGCGGTGGTCATGACGGCGGTGGCCCTGATGGTGACGATCGAGCGCACGCTGGGCCAGATCTGGCGCATCGATCGGCAGCGGCCATTGGCACAGCGCGTCTTGCTGTACTGGTCGGCCATCACCTTGGGACCGCTGTTTTTGGGGGCCAGTCTGGCCATCACTTCTTATGTGGTGACGGCTTCGCGCGATGTGGTCGATGTGCTGCCGGGCATCGTGCGCTGGTTGCTCGACGGCATCGAGTTCTTCTTGCTGGTCGCATGCGTCAGCGGTTTGTATTTTTATGTGCCTTACACCCGGGTGCAGTGGCGTCATGCGGTGACCGCTGGATTTTTGACCGCAGGGGGCATCGAGGTTGCCAAGAAGCTGCTGGCGGTTTACCTGACCCAGATTCCCACCTATTCGGTCATTTATGGCGCTTTTGCAGCCGTGCCGATTTTGCTGGTCTGGATTTATGTGATGTGGGTGATTGTGCTACTGGGTGCGGTGATCGCGGCCAGCATGCCCGAGGTGCGGCGGCAGCATTTGCGCAAGGCAGAAGGTGCGGGCTGGCGTTTTCGCTTGGCACTCGAGGTGGTCTCGGTGCTGGAGGCGCTCAAGGACTCACCTGAGCGGGGCCTGGGGGCTGTCGCCCTGGCCGAGCGTTTGCGTGTGGAGCCGCGCGAGTTGGCCGCTGTGCTGGACACCTTGGCGGCGCTGGATTGGGTGAGACGCCTGAGTGAAGAAGGTGGCGCTCAGACGGCACGCCATGTGCTGTTGACCGATCCGGCCCACACCCCTGTCGGGCCACTGGCCGAGCGCTTGTTGGTGTTGCGTGAGTCTGTGGCCGATCCGGTTTGGACCGCCACAGGACTGGACCAGTTGCGGCTCAAGCAGCTGCTGGCGCTGAAGCCGGGTTGAAATCACAGGGCCATGGCCGGGCGATCAGCCCGGCAGGGGGCCTTTCATTCCAGTCGAATATGGCCGTCGGTGATCAGCTTTTGCGACTTGGCCATGTCATCGGCCTGGAATTTTCGGAAGTCTTCGATGCTGCCACCCGAGACGATCATGCCTTGACCAATGAGCTTGTCCTTCATGTCGGTGGTCAAGGCCTTGTTGACCTGGGCGTTGAGCAAATCTTTGATCTCTTGTGGCACTTTGACCGGGGCCCACAAACCATACCAGCTGTAAAACTCGTAGCCCGGGATCGTTTCAGACACGGTGGGCACGTCGGGCAGGTTGGGGGTGCGCTGGGCCGATGTCACGGCCACCACACGCAGCAGTCCGCTCTTGTGGTACTGCAATGAACCCAGAATGGGGTCGATGAAACCGTCGATCTGGCCACCAATCAGGTCCTGAAAGGCCGGAGCGGTGCCCTTGTAAGGGACCACGGTGTAGTCCAAGCCGCCGTTTTTCTTGAGCAGTTCGGTGGCGAGATGCCCGGCCGAGCCGACCGAGCCCACTGCAAAAGTCATCTTGCCGGGGTTGGCCTTGGCATAGGCGATCAGCGATTTGATGTCGGTGACCGGCAGGTTCTTGTTGATGGCCACCGACAGCGGTGCCTTGGCCACCAGCGCCACGGGGGCAAAGTCTTTCACCACGCCGTAAGGCACTTGTTTCATGGTCATGGGGGCGGTGGTGAAGGTGGACGCATTGAACAGCAGGGTGTAACCGTCGGCCTGGGCCTTGGCCACCGCATCAGCACCGATCGTGCCGTTGCCACCGGGTTTGTTTTCCACCACGAACTGTTGGCCGGTTTGCTCACTGAGCTTCAAGGCCAATTGGCGACCGATGGCATCGAGGGTGCCGCCCGGCGGGAAGGGGATGATCACCTTGACGGGCTTGTTGGGATAAGCCTGTGCCAACGCTGCCAGTGGCTGGGTCGCCAGCAAGGCCGAGAAGGTTGTCATGGCCAGCAGGGCCAGGGTTTTGCGTTTCATGGTTTGTCTCCTTTGTGGTTGTCGAAAAATCATCAAAGCGATGCGCCGCCGCACATCACCAGGTTCTGTCCGGTCATGGCGCCACCGTGCGGGCCGACCAGGAAAGCGGCCAGCGCGGCCACTTCATCGGGCTGCACCAGGCGGCCGATCAGCGGCATCTTGGGCAGCGTCTGGGCACGCGCCGGATCGCGCAAGAAAGGTGTGTCGGTCGCGCCCGGCGCGATCACGTTGGCGGTGATGCCGCGCGGACCCAGTTCGAGCGCCCAGGAGCGCACCATGCCGATCAGCGCAGCCTTGGTGGCAGCGTACTGGCTGCGCGTGGGGGAACCGTTGGCGGTGCGGCTGCCCATCAAAACGATGCGCGCACCATCGGGCATGTGGGCCAGCAAGGTGTTGGCCATCACCTCGGCCGCCTGCACATGCAAACGCCACATGGCCAGGCCGTTGTCGCTGTCGAGTTCGCCCAGCGGTGCGGTGCGCATGAACCCCGCGGCATGGATGAAGGCCTGCACGGGTGTGCCGTTCTCGGTGATTTGTGCGCAGACCTGCGGCAGGCCGTCGATATCGGCCACATCGGCCTGCACGATGCGCAGGTGTTCGTGTGTCTCGGCAGGCATCGAGCGGCACAGGCCGGTGACGCGCCAGCCTTCGGCGAGCAGTCGCTGAGCAATCGCTTTTCCGATGCCCGACGACGCACCGGTCACGACAGCGTGGGGCAGTGCCATGAAAGAAGTGGTCACGTTCGGCCTCAATCGGGTTGGATGCCACCGTCGCGGATCACGCGGGTCCACTGCGCGGATTGCTTTTTGACCCAAGCGGCAAATTCGTCGGGCGTGTTGTCAAAGGGCTCCAGCGCTTGCTGACGCAGTTGCTCGCGCACGTCGGCTTGGCGCAGCACCGTGGCGATGGCTTGGTTCAGGCGGCGAACGGTCTCGGGCGCAGTGCCTTGCGGCGCGAACACCGCCTGCGCGATCCACGATTCAAAACCCGGGAAACCCGCTTCGGCGACCGTACCGATTTGTGGCAATTCGTTCATGCGGCGCGGTGAAGTGACGGCCAGCACCTTGAGCTTGCCCGATTTGATCAGGCCGGCCACGGTGGCGTAGCCGGTGAACACCATGTCGATCTGTCCACCCACGGTGTCGTTGATGGCGGGGCCCGAGCCTTTGTAGGGCACATGCACCACCTTCATGCCTGTGACCTGGTTGAGCAGTTCAACGGTCAAATGCGGCGAGGTGCCGTTGCCCGAGGAGGCGATGGCCAGCTTGCCTGGACGTGCCTTGTCCATGGCCAGCAGCTCGGCCATGTTGTTGGCGGCAAAACCCGGCGCGCTCACCAGCACGTGCGGGAACTGCGCCAGGTTGATCACCGGCACCAGATCGCCCGGTGTGTAGGGCAGCTTGCCGTAGAGCGCGGGGCTGATCGTGACCACGCCTGCATCGGCCAGCAGCACGGTGCTGCCGTCCGGTGGTGCTTTGGCCACGAAAGCGGCGCCGATGGTGCCCCCTGCGCCCGGCTTGTTGTCGATCACCACCGTCTGCTTGAGCAGCTCGGCCAGACGCGGCTGCAGGATGCGCGCGAAATTGTCCGAGCCACCACCGGGCCCGAAGGGCACGACGATGCGCAGGGTCTTGTCCTGTGCCTGCACCCACGGTGCGTTCAGGCCTGCCAGGGCCAGCAGAACCAGCGCGAGGCTTCTTCGGGTGGTGCGCAGCATGACGTGCTCCTGGAAGATTTGACGATGCGGCTCAGGCTTGACGGTATTTCGCGGCCACGGCATCCGCACCGGCCATCATCAGGTACAGGTCGATGCCCACGCCCACCAGGGTGGCACCGCCTTCAAAGTAGTGGTCGGCCTTGCCGTCACCGGCCAGCACGCCCACGGCCTTGCCTGCCGCATTGGCGGTTTTGAAGGCCTGTGCGATGGCCGCTTGCACCACCGGGTGGCCGGACTGTCCGCGGTAGCCCAGGCTGGCGGCCAGATCGGACGGGCCGATGAAGACCGCATCCACGCCAGGCACGCGGCAGATGGCATCCAGGTTGTCCAGCGCTTCTTGCGATTCGATCTGCAGGATCAAGCCGATCTCGTCGTTGGCACGGGCCATGTAGTCCTTGTAGCGGCCATAGTTGCCAGCGCGGGTGCTGCCGGCCACGCCACGCAGACCCTCTGGCGCGAAGCGGGTGAAGGCCACAGCGTCGCGCGCCTCGTCGGCGTTGCGCACATTGGGCACCATGATGTTGGCTGCACCCGCGTCGAGCACGCGCTTCATCCAGGCCATGTCCAGAATCGGCACACGCACGATGGCTGCCGTGGGGGTGCCGCGCACCGCCAGCAGCTGCTGGCCCACGTCGTACAGGTCGGTGGGGCTGTGCTCCATGTCAAAGAGCAGCCAGTCAAAGCCGCAGGTGGCCGCTGCTTCGGCCACTTGCTGGTGGGCCAGGGTGACCCACAGGCCGACCTGGCGGCGGTTGGCGATCAGGGCTTGTTTGAAGGTGTTGACGGGCAGGGAGTTCATGGGGGGTGTCCTTTGAAAATCAGAGCAGGGCGGCGTAGAGCTGACGCATGTCGTCACGGCTCATGGCGCGGGGGTTGTTGTCGAGCAGGCGGGTGACCTTGGAGGCACCTTCAACCAGGCCGACGATGTCGGCGGCTGCAATGCCGAAGCTTTTGAGCGAGTTCGGGATGTTCAGGTCGGTGTTGAGCTGGCGCAGTGCCTGCACAAAGGCGTCGGCCGCAGCAGCGTCAGACAGGTCCTGCACGGCGAGGCCCATGGCCGCGGCCATCGAGGCAAAGCGCTTTTCGTTGCCCGCTTGGTTGAAGGCCATCACCGAGGGCAGCAAGATGGCGTTGGACAGGCCGTGCGCCATGCGGTACTTGCCGCCCAGCGGATAGGCCAGCGCGTGCACGGCGGTGGTGCTGGAGGTCGCGATGCACACGCCACCCCAGTAAGCGCCCATGAGCATGTCTTCGCGTGCGGCCACATCCTGGCCGTTGTTGAAGGCGCGGCGGATGCTGCGGCCGATCAGGCGGATGGCTTCGAGCGCGTACAGGTCGCTGAAGGCGTTGCCTTTTTTGGAGCAATAGCACTCGATGGCGTGGGTGAGCGCGTCCATGCCGGTCGATGCAGTCACATCGGGCGGCAGGCTCAGGGTGAGCAGCGGGTCGAGAATGACCGCGTCGGGCAGCAGGCGAGGGCTGACGATGCCGATCTTCAGTTCGTCTTCGGGCACCAGGATGATGGAGTTGGGTGTGGCCTCGGCACCGGTTCCCGAGGTGGTGGGCACCATGATGTTGGGCAGGCCACGGGCGGTGATCTCGACTTTTTTGGTCAGCACATCGCGCAGGTCGAGGTCGTGCGCCAGCAGCACGGCCAGGATCTTGGCCACGTCGATGGCGCTGCCGCCGCCGATACCGACCACCAGGTCATGCGGGCCAGCGGCGCGTGCAGCAGCTTCGATGGCCTGCACATCGGCCACTTCGGGCTCGGGTGGCGTGCTGTCGATCACCGTGACGGCCAGACCGGCAGCTTCAAGGCTCTGGCGTGCGGGTGCAGTCAGCTTGGCCACGCTCTTGGTGGTCACGATCAACACCCGGCGGGCGTTGAAGTACGCGGCCAGTTCGGTCAGTTGCGAGAGGCTGCCGGCACCGGCGTGCACGCGGCCGGGATTCAGCAACAAATAAGGGGTGGAACTCATCACTTGTCTTTCGTGTTCAGGCACCTTGCGTGATCCAGTCGGGCATCACACGCGCATGGCGGATGTGCTGACGGAACACGGTGTAAGCCAGGTGCAGGGCACCGTCGGCGCTCTGGCGGATCGAAGGGTAGGAGTACTCGCGGTTCAGGCGCTGCTCGGAGTTGTTGGTCATGCAGAAACCGTCGCCGGTTTCCAGGTTGCGCTGCCAGGGCCACGTCAGGCCATCGTCTTCAGACAGGGCCAGCGTGAGCGGCGCACGCGGCGCACCCCAGAAGGCGCGACGCTTTGGGGCTTCGCCCGCCACCTTGTTGGGCGCGGCGTCGCCTTCGTCGAGCTCGTCGTACAGCGACTCGCGTCGACCCGTGGCGTCTTTCGCGCTGCTGTGGTTGAAGATCATCGCCAGACGACCGTCCTGCAGACGAATCGCCTGGATGGACGAGTTGTTGTTGGGCAGCACGGTGGGCTGCGGTGCCTCCCAGGTGAGGCCGCCGTCGCTGCTGCGCGTGCGGTAGACATGGTCGGCCCAGCGGCTGCGGAAGAAGGCGAGCAGGGTTTTGCCATCCTGATTCCCATGTGCAGCCGGCACGATGTTCATGTGCACGCAGCCCAGGCTGCCCGGCACTTCGATGCGTTGCCAGCTCTGGCCCTGGTCGGTCGAGCGCAGCACGGCGCTGTCGTCCAGACTGCCGTCCCAGGCCATGCCCGGCACCGGCACGCAGCGGAAGATGCCCAGCAACCAGCTGCCGTCTGCCTGCACCTGGATCGGCTGACGCACGAAGGTGCCTGCGGGCGCATCGGTCACGGTCTCGGTCGGGCCCCAGGTCTGGCCGTTGTCTTTGGAGATGCGGCGGCGCACCACGGCGGTGTCCTGGTGTCCTGCGCTTTGCGCGGTGTGCAGCAGCCACAGGTCGCCATTGGGCGCGGGGAACAAAATCGGGTTTTGCTCCGAGCGGTCAGGGTCGCTGGACAGCTGCACCGGCTCGCTCCACTGCGTGCTGCCCGGGACCAGGCGCGACATGAACACGCAGATGTCCGACTTGCCCTCCATCGAGCCGCCAAACCACACGCAAGCGAGCGTGCCGTCCTTGAGCACCATCAGGTTGGCGGCGTGGGCCTGCACGCGCGGCGAAGGCAGGTCGGCCACCAGGCGCTGGGCGTCTTCGGGATGGGTGTGCAGTTTTCCGTCGTGACCGGTCAGCATGCTGCGGCCTCCTTGGCTCGGGCGCGCTGGCCGTTGATCAGTTTGAAGGCGTACTCCGCCGCCTCGACCAAGCTGTTGGCATCGGCAATGCCTTGACCGGCAATGTCAAAAGCCGTGCCGTGGTCCACCGAGGTGCGCAGGATCGGCAGCCCCAGCGTGATGTTGACGCCGCTGATGGCTTGCCACTTGCCGGTTTCGGGATCGACCTGGAAGCCCAGCAGCTTGACCGGGATGTGGCCCTGGTCGTGGAACATGGCGACCACTGCATCGAACTGGCGCGCGCGCAGCTTGATGAACACAGTGTCGCCCGGGTGTGGGCCGCTCAGGCCTTTGTC
>JACCDU010986727.1_pt1 | contig 21017 bp, 16 predicted proteins | sample 7446081 | NCBI WGS metagenome assembly JACCDU01 (sample SAMN15323447, study PRJNA562643) | freshwater metagenome | isolation source: river surface water | place: USA:Blue River Watershed | collected 2017-08-17
ATTTCAAAGCCGCTGTAGTTGCTGCCGTAGCGGGTCAGCTTGGCGTGCTCGATGTGCAGCGTGACGTTGGTCACCGCGTCCAGAAATTCGCGGTCGTGGCTGATCACGATCATGGTGCCCGCGTATCGCTGCAGCCAGGCTTCCAGCCACACCAACGCATCCAGGTCCAGGTGGTTGGTGGGTTCGTCGAGCAGCAAGATGTCGGACGGGCACATCAGCGCCCGGGCCAGCTGCAAGCGCATGCGCCAGCCGCCCGAAAAGCTGTTCACCGGGTTGTTGAGTTCATCCACCCGAAAGCCCAGGCCCAAAATCAGCGCTTCGGCGCGGGGCAGGGCGTCGTGGTCGCCCGCGTCGGCGAGATCCGTGTAAACGTGGGCCATCTCCATGCCGTCGCCACTTTCTTCGGCCGCAGCCAGGCGTTGGCGCAATTCGGCCAGGCGGGTGTCGCCTTCCAGCACAAATTCGCTGGCACTCTGGTCGGTCTCGGGCATGTTTTGCGCGACCTGAGCCATGCGCCAGGCTTTGGGCATCTCGAAGTCGCCGCCGTCTTCGTGCAGCGTGCCGTTGAACAGCGCAAACAAGGTGGATTTGCCCGCGCCATTGCGTCCGACCAGTCCAACCTTTTCTCCGGGGTTGAGGGTGACCGAAGTTTGGTCCAGCAACACTTTGGTGCCGCGGCGAAGGGTGACGTTTCTGAGGTTGATCATGAAAGCAAAATGCCCCGGAACCGATCCGGGGTGTGGGCCGTGACCGGGGTCAGGCCATGGGATTCAAAGAAGGGTCAAAAGGGATTCGCGGGTGGTCAGCAAGACCTGGTCTTCACCCGAGCTGGTGTCCAGCCAGGCGACTTCAAGGTGGGGGAAGGCGGCTTCAAAGTGCTCGCGCTCGTTGCCGATCTCCAGCACCAGCACGGCGTGTTCGCTCATGCGCGATGGCGCATCCTTGAACAGCTGTCTTACAAAGTCCATGCCGTCCGTGCCCCCTGCCAGCGCCAGTTCAGGTTCTGCGCGGTACTCGGCGGGCAGCGCGTCCATGCCGGCTTGGCACACATAGGGCGGGTTGCACAAGATCAAATCAAAGGGGCCAGGCAATGCACTCAGACCATCGCTGTGCACCAGTTGGACGCGGTCTTGCAGACCGTGGCGCTCCACATTGATGGCGGCCACCGCCAAGGCGTCGTCTGAAATGTCGGCACCCGTCACCTGCACCTCAGGCCAGGCCAGCGCTGCCAGCACGGCCAGGCTGCCATTGCCGGTGCACAGGTCCAGCACGTGTTGGGTTCGCTCACTCAGCCAGGCGTCGATGGTGCCGTCGGCCAGCACCTCAGCGATCAGGCTGCGCGGCACGATGGCGCGCTCGTCGATGTAAAACGACACGCCTTGCAACCAGGCTTCGCGGGTCAGGTAGGCAGCAGGCTTGCGCGTGGTGATGCGCTCTTCGATCAGCGCAGCGCAGGCCGCTTGCTGCTCGGGCGTCACGAGCTGATCGGCCACATCATGGAGATCGGTGTCGAGCGGCAGACCCAGACGCCAGAGCACCAGCCAGACGGCTTCGTCAAAGGCGTTGAGGGTACCGTGACCAAAGGCCACCTCGGCGTTTTCCAGTCGGGCTGCTGATTGATCAATCAGCGCAGACAAAGTCATGGCGCTCATGCGGACAGGCCCAGGTTGAGTTGTTCCAACGTGCGGCGGTAGATGGCTTTGAGCGGCGCGATGTCGGCCAAGGCCACATGCTCGTTGACCTTGTGGATGGTCGCATTCGGCGGGCCGAACTCGATCACTTGGGGGCAGATCTGCGCGATGAAGCGGCCATCGCTCGTGCCGCCGCTGGTGGACAGCTCGGTGGTGAGGCCTGTTTCATCGGCAATCGCTTTTTGCACGGCGTCTACCAAGGTGCCGGGCGTGGTCAAAAACGGCAGACCGCCGATGGTCCATGTCAGTTCGTACTGCAGGCCATGTTGGTCCAGCACGGCAGTCAGGCGCTGCTGCAGGCTCTCGGGCGTGGATTCGGTGCAAAAGCGGAAGTTGAAATCGACCACGCAGTCACCGGGAATCACGTTGCTCGCGCCCGTGCCCGCGTGGATGTTGCTCACTTGCCAGCTGGTGGGCGGGAAGAAGGCGTTGCCTTCGTCCCAGCGGATGCTGACCAGCTCGGCCAACGCTGGGGCCAGGCGGTGGATGGGGTTGTCGGCCAGGTGCGGGTAGGCGATGTGACCCTGAATCCCTTTAACGGTCAGTTTCCCGCTCATGGTGCCACGGCGGCCGTTCTTGATCATGTCGCCCGTTTGCTGCACCGAGGTGGGCTCGCCCACGATGCAAAACTGCGGCGCGTTACCACGGGCCTTGAGTTGTTTGCAGACCACCACGGTGCCGTCCAGCGCAGGGCCTTCTTCGTCGCTTGTCAGCAAGAAAGCGATGCCCAAGGCCGGGTTCGGGGTGGCGGCCAGAAACTCCTGCACCGCCACCACCATGGCGGCCAGCGAGGTTTTCATGTCGCTCGCACCGCGACCGAACAGCTTGCCGTCCTTGTGGGTGGGGGTGAAGGGGTCGCTGTCCCATTGCGTGAGCGGCCCGGTGGGCACCACGTCGGTGTGCCCGGCAAAAGCCAGGGTCTGGCCCGAGCTGCCTGCCCGTTTGGCCCAAAGGTTGCGCACGCGGAAGGTCTCGGGCCCGGACTCGATGAACTCGCAGTCAAAGCCCAGGGGCCTCAAGGCATCGGCGATGATGTCCATGCAACCCGCATCGTCGGGCGTGACGGAGGGGCGGGCGATCAGCTGCTCGGCCAGACGCAGGGTGTCGTGACAGGTAGTGGCGTTCATGGTGTTCACGGCTCAGGCTTTGCTGGGGTGGGCGCGCACAAAGCGGGCGATGCGCTCGGCAGCTTCCAGGCACTCGGCGGTTTCAGCGACAAGTGCCATGCGGATTCGGCCCTGGCCGGGGTTGAAGCCGTTGAACTCGCGCGCCAAATAGCTGCCCGGCAGCACGGTGACATGTTCTTTTTCGTACAGCGCTTTGGCAAACGCGGCGTCGTCGCCTTGCCAGCCCGCAGGCACGCCAGCCCAGAGGTAAAAGCTGGCGTCGGGCAGTTTGACGTCCAGCACTTCGGCCAGCACGGGCGTGACCTGGGCGAACTTGGTGCGGTATTGGTTGCGGTTGTCCACCACATGGCTTTCGTCACCCCAAGCGGCGATGCTGGCCGCTTGCACCACCGGGCTCATGGCGCTGCCGTGGTAGGTGCGGTAGAGCAGGAACTGCTTGATGATGGCCGCGTCACCCGCCACAAAGCCGCTGCGCAGGCCGGGCACGTTGCTGCGTTTGGAAAGACTCGTGAAGGCGATCAGGCGCTTGAAGTCGGTGCGGCCCAGCTGGTGGGCGGCTTCGAGACCGCTCAAGGGGGCTTCTTCGCGGAAATAAATTTCGCTGTAGCACTCGTCCGACGCGATCACGAAGCCGTGCTGGTCGGACAGGGCAAACAGCTTTTCCCACTCGGACAGGGGCATGACCGCGCCCGTGGGGTTGCCGGGCGAGCAAACGAACAGCAACTGCGTGCGGGCCCAGACCTCTGCAGGCACGCTGTCCCAGTCGTTGGCAAAGTTGCGCGCCGGGTCGCTGGGCACGTAATAGGGCTCGGCACCGGACAACAAGGCCGCGCCTTCGTAGATTTGATAAAACGGGTTGGGGCTGACCACCGTGGCACCTGGGCGGCTCGGGTCGACGACGGTTTGCGTCAAAGCAAACAGGGCCTCACGTGAACCATTGACCGGCAGCACCTGCGTGGCCGGGTCCAGCGTCAGCTGATAGCGGGTTTGCAGCCAGGCGGCGCAGGCCTTTCGCAGGGCGGGCTCGCCCGCCGTGGCGGGGTAGGCCGACAAACCGGTGGCCACAGACGCCTTGAGCGCTTCCTGAATGAAAGCGGGTGTGGCGTGTTTGGGCTCGCCGATGCCCAGACTGATGGGCTGGAGGGCGGGGTTGGGCGTCATACCCGAAAACAGTTGTTTCAGCCGCTCAAAAGGGTAGGGCTGCAGCTTGGCGAGGAGGGGATTCATCCCCCGATTATCCGGGATCATCCGGGCAGGGCAGCTGGGTTAACATCGAACTCTGTTCCCGATGTCTGGGGACAGGCTTTTTACACGCGGTGACGGCGCTCGAGAGTCGTCATTTCGTTTTCTCTTTTTGGACCGACCTGACGCCGTGCGCCTCAATTCCATCAAGCTTTCTGGCTTCAAATCGTTCGCCGAACCGACCAACTTCTTGCTGCCCGGGCAACTGGTGGGGGTGGTTGGGCCCAACGGCTGCGGCAAATCCAACATCATGGACGCCGTGCGCTGGGTGTTGGGCGAGTCCAAGGCGTCCGAGCTGCGTGGCGAGTCCATGCAGGACGTCATCTTCAATGGCACCACCACCCGCAAACCGGCCAGCCGCGCCAGCGTGGAGCTGGTCTTTGACAACGCCGACCACCGTGCGGGCGGCCAGTGGGGCCAGTTTGCCGAGATCGCCGTCAAGCGCGTGCTCACCCGCGACGGCAACAGCAGCTACTACATCAACAACCAGCCGGTGCGCCGCCGCGATGTGCAGGACGTGTTCCTGGGCACGGGCTTGGGCCCACGTGCCTACGCCATCATTGGCCAGGGCACCATCAGCCGCATCATCGAGTCGCGCCCTGAAGAGCTGCGCCTGTTTCTGGAAGAAGCTGCAGGTGTCTCCAAGTACAAGGAGCGCCGCCGCGAGACCGAGAACCGCCTGTCCGACACGCGCGAGAACCTGACCCGTGTGGAAGACATCCTGCGCGAGTTGAACGCCAACCTTGAAAAACTCGAGAAGCAGGCCGAAGTCGCCCAGCGTTACAACAACCTGCAAGCCGACAGCACGCTCAAACAGCACCAGCTGTGGTTCCTGAAGCGCCGCGACGCGGAAAGCGAGCAGGGCAAGGTCAAGTCCGATGTGGACCAGGCCGTGAATGCGCTTGAATCGCGCATCGCCGATCTGCGCCATGTGGAGTCCGATCTGGAAACCATCCGCCAGGCGCACTACGACGCGGGCGATCAGGTCAACCAGGCGCAAGGCGCCTTGTACGAAGCCAGCGCCGAAGTCGGCCGTCTGGAAGCCGAAATCCGTTTTGTGGTCGAAGGCCGCCAACGCGCCGAACAGCGCCTGCAGCAGTTGATCGAGCAAACTGCCCAATGGGGCACCCGCAGCGAAGACGCCCAGGCCGAGCTGGAAACCCTGGCCGAGCAAGCGGCCATGGCCGAAGACCAGAGCATGACGCTGGCCGCTCAGGTCGAAGACCAGGCCATGGCTTTGCCTGACTTGGAAGAAGCCCTGCGCAAGGCTCAGAACGATGCCACCACCCAGCGTGCTAGCGTGGTGCAGGTGCAGCAGCAAATTGGCGTGCTGGCTGCTGACCAGCGCAACGTGGAGGAGCAATCGCGCCAACTCGAAAACCGCCGTGAACGCTTGCTGAGCGACCGCAACGCTTTGGCCGCACCCGATGAGGCGCGCCTGCACGCGCTGCAAGAGCAGCTGGCCGCGGCCGAAGCCCTGGCTGCCGAGTCTGAAGCCCGCCTGCACGAATTGCAAGAGCAAGTGCCGGTGCTGGACGAAGACCGCCGCGAACGTCAAAAAGCGGTCAACGAGGAATCGGCCCGCCTGGCCGATTTGAGTGCCCGCATCGAAGCACTCAAGGCCTTGCAAGAAAAAGTCCGTACCGACGGCAAGCTCAAGCCCTGGCTGTCCAAGCACGGCATGGACGGGCTGGAAGGCTTGTGGAGCCGAATCCACATCGAGTCGGGCTGGGAAAACGCACTGGAATCGGCTTTGCGCGAACGCTTGTCGGCCCTGGAAGTGTCACGTCTGGACATGGTGCGCGCCTTTGCGGCTGATGCGCCACCGGCCAAGCTGTCTTTCTTCACGTCGCCCTTGGCATCGAGCGCCACGCCACGCAGCGGCATGCCTGGCGGCTGTGTGCCTTTGGCCCAAAAGCTGCGCATTTCTGACGCGGGCTTGTCCGCACTGGTGACCGATTGGCTGCAAGGCTGCTACACCGCCCCCAACATGGAAGATGCGCTGGCCTGGCGCAGCCAGCTCAAGCCCGGCGAAACCCTGTTCGTGCAAGCTGGCCATGCGGTCGATCTGAACAGCGTCGTGTTTTACGCCCAGGACTCCGAGCAAGCCGGTTTGTTGGCCCGCGCCCAAGACATTGAAAACCTTGAAAAGCAGCAACGCGCCCAGACCCTGATCGCCGAAGAAAGCCGCAGCGCCCTGGTGCGTGCCGAAGCGGCTTATGCCGATGCTTCGCAGCGCCTGATCACGGTGCGCCGCGAAGCGGCCGAAAACCAGTCACGTACCCATGAGTTGCAGGTCGAAACCCTGCGCCTGTCGCAACTGGTGGAGCAAACCCGTGCCCGCAGCGAGCAGATCAGCAACGATCTGGCCGAAGTGGAGGCCTTGCTCGATGAGCTGCAAGAGCGCCGCGTCACGGCAGAAGCCCGGTTTGAAGAGCTGGACATGCAACTGGCCGACAGCCAGGAGCGCCACGCCCAGCTGGACGAGCGCGTGATGGAGGCCGAGCGCAAGCTGGCCGAGTGCCGCGAACAGCAACGCAGCCTGGAGCGCCGCGCCCAAGAGGCCCAGTTCTCTCAGCGCAGCCTGGATGCACGCCGCGCAGAACTCAGCCGTACGATCGAAACCGCGCAGCAGCAAGTCACCAGCATCGACGCCGAAATGCAACGCGCCCGTGACGAACTCAGTCGCTTGACCGATGCCGCTGCGCAGGCGGGCTTGCAAAACGTGCTGGCCGTCAAGATGGAGCGCGAGCAAACCCTGGCCGCACGCCGCAGCGCCTACGACGACCTCACGGCCAAGTTGCGCGCCAGTGACGAGCGCCGTGTGGCATTTGAACGCGAACTGGAGCCCCTGCGCCAGCGCATCACCGATTTGCAGCTCAAGGAGCAAGCGGCTCGCCTGGGGCTGGAGCAATACAGCCAGCTGTTGGCCGATGCGCAGGCCGATCTGGAGGCTGTGGCCCAGTCCATCGAAACCGGCCAAGTCCGGGTGACTGGTCTTCAAGGCGAGATCGACCGCATCCACCGCGAAATCACCGCATTGGGTCCGGTCAACCTGGCCGCATTGGAGGAGCTCACCACCTCGCGCGAGCGCAAGACCTTCCTGGATTCGCAAAACGCCGACCTGACCGAGGCGATGAACACCCTGGAAGACGCGATCCGCAAGATCGACGGTGAAACCCGCGAATTGCTCGGCGGCACGTGCAAGATCGTCAACGAGCACTTCAGCCGCATGTTCCCCGAGCTGTTTGGCGGTGGCAATGCGCGCCTGGTGATGACCGGTGACGAAATTCTGGACGCAGGCGTGCAGGTATTGGCCCAACCACCCGGCAAGAAAAACCAGACGATTCACCTGCTGTCGGGCGGCGAAAAAGCCCTGACGGCGATCGCCTTGGTGTTTGCGATTTTCCAGCTCAACCCGGCACCGTTTTGCTTGCTCGACGAGGTGGACGCGCCGCTGGACGACGCCAACACCGAACGCTACGCCAAGCTGGTGGCGGGCATGGGCAAAGAAACCCAGTTCCTGTTCATCAGCCACAACAAGATCGCCATGGAAATGGCCGAACAGTTGATCGGGGTGACCATGCAGGAGCAGGGCGTGTCACGCATCGTGGCTGTGGACATGGAGTCTGCGGTGTCAATGGCCGATGTGGCCTGAAATTGAAGATTTTTTATGCTGGATTCCTTGAGTTCTTTGCAAGTCAGCCTGGCCGGTATCGGTGGTCTGACCTTGGTGGCGGTGGTGGTTTACAACTATTGGACCTCGCGCAAAAATGCGCCGCGCCAGGCCGAACCGCAAACCGAGTCCTTGCCGGATCAGGTGTTGGGCCTGGATACAGCCGAGCCGCAAGAGCCGGTTTTGAATGATGACTTTGCCAGCCTTCCGCAACCTGAGCGCAAGGCGCAGCTGGATGCTTTGATCGATGTGATCGCCATGATCGAAGTGGATCAACCGGTGTCGGGTGATGCGGCATTGGCGGCCTTGCCTGCCACCCGCCGCGTGGGCACCAAGCCCTTCAACGTGGAGGGCTGCAGCCAACTCAATGGCGAGTGGGAGCCTTTGTTGGCAGGTCGCCGGTATTCGGCCTTTCAGGCCGGTGTGCAGCTGGCCAACCGCATGGGGCCGCTCAATGAAATCGAGTTTTCCGAATTCGTGGTCAAAACCCAGGCTTTTGCCGATGCGGTCAATGGCACGGCCACTTTCAGTGACATGCTGGAAGAAGTGGCCCGCGCCCGCGAGCTGGACCAATTTGCCAGCGGCCATGACGCGCAGCTGAGCTTCACTCTGTGCGCCCGCGCCGCAGCCTGGAGCCCTGGATACATCCAGCAGCACGCTGCGCGTTTGGGCTTTGTTGCCGGGGTGATTCCGGGGCGCATGGTGTTGCCATCTGCCGTGCAGGGCTTCCCGCCGGTTCTGTCCTTGACCTTTGACACCCAGGCCGCACTGGCCGATGACCCAGCTTTGTCGGCCATTCGCGAGTTTTCATTGAGTCTTGACCTGCCCCAGATTGCCCGCGAAGACCAGGCTTTTGAACGATTGCGCGAAGCGGCCAGTCGTTTGGCCCAAGAGATGGACGGCCTGGTCACCGATGGTGGCGGGCAGGTGCTGGGTGACGAGGTGCTCGACCAGATTGCCACCGACCTGCGCCAGCTGTACGACGCGCTTGACCAACGTGAGTTGTCTGCCGGCTCGCAGCAAGCACGCCGCCTTTTTTCCTGATTCGGACCCGCCACCATGTCCACCATGGACCTGTTTGGGGATGCCCCGGAAAGCGGCGCGGACAAAACCCGCGATGTGGCACGAGCCGCCGAGCTGCGCTCGCTCTTGCACCACCACGCGCATTGCTACTACACGCTCGATGCGCCCGAAGTGCCTGACGCCGAATACGACCGCTTGTTTCGCGAGTTGCAAGCGCTGGAAGCGGCGCACCCTGAATTGTTGACGCCTGACTCGCCCACGCAGCGTGTGGGCGGCCAGGTGCTGGATGCGTTTGCATCGGTGCAGCACCGCGTGCCCATGCTGAGCATCCGCACCGAAACCGACACCGAAGCCAGCGGGGCCGAGGCCTTTGATGCCCGTGTGCGCAAGGAATTGAACCTGAGCGATGCCGATCCCGCCGTTCAGTATGTGGCCGAGCTGAAGTTCGACGGCTTGGCCATGAGCTTGCGCTACGAAGCCGGTGTGCTGGTCCAGGCCGCCACGCGCGGTGATGGCGAGACGGGTGAAGAGGTCACCGCCAACATCCGCACCATTGGCCAGATTCCGCTGCGTTTGCCCACCGATGCGCCAGCGGTGCTGGAGGTGCGCGGCGAGGTCTACATGCGCCGCGATGATTTTGAAAAGCTCAACGAGCGTCAGCGTGCGCGCATTGCCGCGGGCATCAAGGGCGAAAAAACCTTCGTCAATCCACGCAATGCCGCGGCAGGCGCGGTGCGCCAGCTCGATTCCGGCATTGCCGCCGAGCGGCCCTTGAGCTTTTTTGCCTATGGCTGGGGTGACATCACTGCGGCCACTGAAGGCGGACCCGTGTGGACCACGCACTACCAAGCCTTGCAGCAACTGAAAAGCTGGGGATTTCCGGTGGCCGAGCAAACTTCGTGTGTGGAGGGTGCTGCGGGCCTGGTGGGCTTTCACCAGCGCATGGCTGCCGAGCGCGATGCCTTGCCTTATGACATCGATGGCGTGGTCTACAAAGTCAACCGCCTGGACTGGCAGCAGCAACTGGGTTTTGTGACCCGCGAGCCGCGCTGGGCCGTGGCCCACAAATACCCGGCGCAAGAAGAAATGACCCAGGTGCTGGCCATCGATGTGCAGGTGGGGCGGACTGGCAAGCTCACCCCCGTGGCCAAGTTGGCGCCCGTATTTGTCGGCGGCGTGACGGTGACCAATGCCACGCTGCACAACGAACTCGAAGCCCGCCGCAAGGATGTGCGGGTGGGCGACACCGTGATCGTGCGCCGTGCCGGTGACGTGATCCCGGAGGTGGTGTCCGTGGTGCTGGACAAGCGCCCGGCAGGTGCCGAGGTGTTCACCATGATGAGTCACTGCCCGGTCTGTGGCAGCTTGGCCGAGCGGGAAGAGGGCGAAGCCGACCACCGCTGCACCGGTGGCCTGTTTTGCAGCGCGCAGCGCAAACAAGCGGTGTGGCATTTTGCGCACCGCCGCGCCATGGACATCGAGGGCTTGGGCGACAAGCTGGTGGACCAATTGGTCGACTCAGCTCAGGTCAACACATTGGCGGATCTGTACCACCTGCAACTGGACCAGCTGGCCAGCATGGACCGGATGGCCGAAAAGTCGGCGGTCAATCTGCTCGAGGCCTTGGAAAAATCCAAGCAAGCCACCTTGCCCCGGTTTTTGTTTGGTTTGGGCATTCGCCATGTGGGCGAGGCCACGGCCAAGGAGCTGGCCCGGCACTTCGGTCAGCTGGACGCCATCATGGTCGCCAGCGAAGACGCGCTCTTGCAAGTGGCCGATGTGGGCCCCATCGTGGCGCACAGCATCCACACTTTCTTTGCCCAGGCGCACAACCGCGAAGTGGTGCAGGCCTTGCGCGATGCAGGCATCACCTGGGCCGAGGGTGATGCCTTGGCCCCAACCGACATGCCGCTGGCAGGCGTCACGGTGGTGCTGACGGGCACGCTGCAAAGCATGGGTCGCGACGAAGCCAAAGACAAACTCGAAGCCTTGGGTGCCAAAGTGGCGGGCTCGGTCAGCAAGAAAACAAGCTATGTGGTGGCCGGTGCCGAGGCGGGCAGCAAGCTCGACAAGGCCCAGGCTTTGGGTGTGCCGGTGCTCGATGACGCAGGCTTGGCCACGCTGTTGGCAGGAGAAAAACCATGACGGTTCGCGACATTCTCAAAATGGGCGACGAACGCCTGCTGCGCACAGCGGCTGCGGTCACGGCCTTCGATACGCCCCAGTTGCATGCCCTTGTGTCGGACATGCTGGAGACCATGGCGGCGGTCAACGGCGCAGGCTTGGCTGCGCCTCAAATCGGCGTGGACTTGCAGGTGGTGATATTTGGCAGCGGTCAGGTTAATCCGCGTTACCCGCATGAACCGGCGTTCCCGCAAACCGTGTTGATCAACCCGGTCATCACGCCTTTGGGCGATGAAGAGCAAGAAGGCTGGGAAGGCTGCCTGTCGGTGCCGGGCATGCGGGCCATCGTGCCGCGCTGGCAGCGCATCCGCTACACAGGCTTTGATGCCCAGGGTCAGGCCATTGACCGCATCGCCGACGGTTTCCATGCCCGGGTGGTGCAACACGAGTGCGACCACCTGATTGGCAAGCTCTACCCCATGCGGGTCAGGGACTTCAGCAAATTTGGTTTCACGTCGGTGCTGTTTCCAGGGCTGGACGACAACACCGACGACTGAGCACTCAAAGGCGCTTGAGTTTGTCCAGCGCAGCCAAGAGCGTCTCGTCCTTCTTGGCAAAGCAAAAACGGATGACTTGCTGATCAAAGCCATCGCCGTAAAACGCGGACAGTGGAATCGCTGCCACACCAATCTCGGTGGTCAGCCATTTGCAGAACTCGGCTTCGCCCAGGTTTTTCTCGGGCACATCCAGCTCTGAAATATCGACGCACTGGAAGTAGGTGCCTTCGCCGGGCAGCAGCTTGAACTTGGTTTGGGCCAGCCCCTGGCGGAACAAGTCGCGCTTGCGTTGATAAAACGCGGGCAGCTCCAGATACGGTTTGGGGTCGGCCATGTAGCGGGCCAGGGCATGCTGCATGGGGGTGTTCACCGTGAACACATTGAACTGGTGCACTTTGCGAAATTCAGTAGTCAATGAGGCGGGTGCGGCTACGGTGCCCACTTTCCAGCCCGTCACATGGTAGGTCTTGCCAAAGCTGGAGACGATGAAGGCACGTGCAGCCAGTCCGTCAAAGTGCGCAGCGCTCCAGTGCTGGTTGGGCGCATAAACCATGTGTTCATAGACTTCGTCGCTGATCAGGACGATGTCGGTGGGGTCCAGGATGTCTTGCAGCGTCAACATGTCCTGGCGCGACCAGATCATGCCACTGGGGTTGTGGGGCGAGTTGATCAGGATGGCGCGGGTTTTGGGCCCAATGGCCGCACGGATCTTGTCAAAGTCGGGGCGGAAGGTGCCGGGGGTCAGCGGCACGGGCACCACCACGCCACCAGCCAATTCGATGTTGGGCACATAGCTGTCGTAGCAGGGCTCCAGCACGATGACCTCGTCCCCGGGGTGAACGATGGCCAGGATGGTGGTCAGGATCGCCTGGGTGGCGCCTGCCGTGACGGTGATTTCACTCACGGGGTCGTAATGGCGGCCATACAGCGTCTGGATTTTTTGCGAGACCGCCTCGCGCAGCGGCGCCACACCGGTCATGGGCGGGTATTGGTTCAAGCCTTCGCGCATGGCGTCGTTCACCAGGTCCAGCAAGCGCGGATCACAAGGGAAATCCGGAAAGCCCTGACCCAGATTGACCGCGCCTTTTTCAGAGGCCAAGGCGGACATGACGGTGAAGATGGTGGTGCCCATGTTCGGGGCTTTGGAGACCAGGTTCGGGGTGCGTGCGTGCATGGCGTGTTTCGAAAAAATGGGAAAGCGCGAATTCAAAGTTCGTAATCGTTGACGTGGCCGGTCATGGCTTTGGCAATCAGGGGGGCGGTCAGTCGGTCGCTGAGCAATTGCGCGAAATGGTAAACAAAGTGGCGCAAGTAGGCACCGCGCTTGAAGGCCACTCGGGCCACGTTCATGCCCAGCAATTGGCCCAAGGGCCTGACGGCGAGGTCTTGCACCGGGTCGTCCTTGACGGCCATCTCGGCCACGATGCCGATGCCCAGGCCCAGCCGCACATAGGTTTTGATGACGTCCGAGTCGATCGCTTCGAGTGCGATGCGCGGGTGCAGCTTCTTGGCTGCAAAGGCTTGGTCGATGCGGCTGCGCCCGGTGAAGGACGGGTGGTAGGTGATCAGGGATTCGGCGGCGATGTCTTCGAGCGACACGTTTTCCTTGGCGGCCAGTGGGTGATCCAGGGGCAGTACCAGCACGTGCTGCCACTCGTAGCAGGGCAGGGTGACCAGTTCTTCATAGGCCGACAAGGACTCTGTGGCGATGCCGATTTCGGCCACATCCTGCAGCAGCATTTGGGCCACTTGATCCGGCGCTCCCTGGTGCAGGCTGATGTTGACCAGCGGGTATTTTTCGCGCAGTTTGGCCACCGGCAAAGGCAGCACATAGCGCGCTTGGGTGTGGGTGGTCGCGATCGAGAGGGTGCCGCTGTCTTGCGCGCTGTACTGGTCGCCAATCTTGCGCAGGTTGCCCACTTCACGCAGGATCACTTCGATGCTTTGCAGCACATGCTGGCCGGGCTCGGTGATGCGTTTGAGGCGTTTGCCGTGCCGGGCAAAGATTTCAATGCCCAGTTCTTCTTCCAGCTCAATGATGGCTTTGGACACACCGGGCTGCGAGGTGTGCAGCGCTTTGGCGGTTTCAGTCAGGTTCAGATTGCGGCGGGCAGCTTCCTGAACGAAGCGAAATTGATGCAGATTCATATGCTTGATGTCATATTGATTGACATCATTATGCTTTACGAGTCTATGGATGGTGCCCGGCTGCGATGTCGGCCATCAAGGCTGTCATGGCCGGGTGTTCTCCAATGGAAGCGGTCAGCTCAAACTGCACTTGGGGATAGGCTTGCCGAAGGTCTTCAACCAGTTGGGGCAGGTCTTCGCGCGCATGCCGCCCCACACCCAGGAACATGGGCACGATGCGCAGGCGGGCAATGCCTTGTTTCATCAATTGCTCGACCACTTCGGGCAAGGCCGGCGTGGTCAACTCCAGAAATGCGCAGGCCACGGGCAGTGCGGGCCACTGTTGCTGCATCTGTCGGGCCACGGCATCGATGGGCAGACGCCACAAAGGGTCGCGTGAGCCATGGGCAAAAAGAATCACGCCTGTGCGGCTGGAAAAATCGGTGTTCATCGTCTTAAAACCATCCACCAGAAGGCGGCCAGGGATATGGCGCTGTAAATCAAGGAAGGCGCAGCCGATGTCAGCCAGGGCTCCCAATTTTGCAGAACACCGACAAAGTTGAAGACATTGTTCAACAGGGAAAAGCTGATGCCGGCCAAAACGCCGACAAAGACGTGGCCCGCAATCTGACCTGAGCGAAAGTGCAGGTAAGCAAATGGGAGCGCCAGAACCAGCATCACCAGACAGCTCAAGGGGTAGAACACCTTTCGCCAGAATTCGACTTCATAACGCTGGGAGTTTTGCTTGTTGCTGGACAAGTGGCGCATGTACTTGAAGAGCTCCCAGGTGCGCATGCGATCTGGCGTGAGCAATGCAGCGGCGACCATGTCCGCACTGATGGCTGTGGGCCAGACGGCTTGATTGGCCTTGTCGGCACGGTATTTCAAGGCCAGCGTTGAAGATTCAAGAACAATTCTTTTTTGCTCCACCTGCCGAAGAGCCCATTGTCCATTTTCAATGTCTGCTTGTTCAGCGGTCGTGATGGCCAGCAGTTGACCCGCATCGTTGAACTCGTGAATGCGCACATCACGCAGATGTTCAATGCCGTCGAAACTGCGCACGTTCACTGCGAAATGTCGGTCCTGTTGGTTTTCTTTCAGCCATGCGCCGGTTTGTCCCAGCGTCAAATGGCCTTGGTAGATGGCTTTGATCTGGATGGCCTGGCGGTCTGCCCAAGGTGCGATGTAATCGCCAATCACGAAAGTCAGACCCACAAAAATCAAGCCCAGTCGCAGCAAGGTGCCCAATGCGCGCAAGGGGTCCAGACCCCCTGTGCGCAAGATGGTGAATTCCGAACTCTGGGCCAGCCGTGCCATCACAAAAATGCACCCAATCAGCACCGACAAGGGCAGCAGTTGGTAAAGGTGTTCCGGGATCTTGAGCGCGATGTAGAGCAATGCTTGCTGTAGCCCGTAGCCCTTGGCCGCGTGGCGAGCGACAGACTGCAGCTCATCGACCAAATCGAAAAACATGAACAGGGCCAAAAAGCCAGCGGCGACAAAGGCCACCGCCGTGATGATCTCGCCATGCAGAAGGCGGCGGACTGTTTTCATGGTGTGGCCTTCCATGTGCGTTCACGGCTTGGCCAAAAAGAGCGCCATGACCAGTTCATGTGGCGCGCATACAGCCAGGTGGTGGCCACCAAAAACACCCCACCGTGCAGAGCCAACAGGAATGGCATGAGCTGGACGCGACCTGTGGAGACCCAGCTTTGCCCCACATTGAGCATGTTGTAGTAAGCAATGAAGATGAACAGCGCCAGCCCCAGATGGTAACTGCGCCCCACACGCGGGTTGATCGCAGAGACCGCCAGCGCCAGCAGCACCAGGTTGATGGCCGACAGGCCCAGACCCAACCTCCAGCCCAGTTCTCCGAGGTTTTCGCGACTTGGTGTCTTGAGCAAGTCCCAGCTGTCAACATATCGGCTGTTCAAAGCCAGGTTGGCAGGCATGACCTCTGTATCGACCAGGACTTCGTAATGCTCGAACTGGGTCAAGCGTGTTTCCCCCGTCTGAACGTTGGTGAGCCATTGCTGTCCCTTGTCCAGTCGCAAAAATCGCTCATTGCCCACCATGTCGATGCGACCTTGTTGTGCTGTGGTCACTGTTTCGATGCCGTTGTCGATGCTGGAGACAAACACATGGTTGCCAAAGCGGTTGTCAGGGCTGTCCTTGTCGATGAAAAAGACCCGCTTGCCCCCCGAGGATTCCTGGAACTGCCCAGGTGCGACGCGCTCCAGGTCGTTGCGCTGTTCATAGCGCTGTTGCAACTCCTGCATCTGCCGGTTGCTCCAGGGCCACGCCAACAGCGCAAGCAAAGCGATGATCACCAAAATTGGCCAGGCAAAGCGCAGCAGGGGCCTGACAAAAAAGGCCAAGCCTTGCCCGCTGGAAAACCAAATCACCATTTCACTGTCGCTGTACATCCGAGACAGGGCAGACACCACGGCAATGAAGAGGCTGAGGGTGATGATGGTGGTCATCTGGCTCAAGACACTGAAGCCCATGACCAGCATGACTTCAGACGGGTTGACGCTGCCGCGGCTGGCTTGACCCAAGGTCCGAATCAGAATGACGGTCATCACGATGGTGATCAAAATCACCAGCGTGGCACCGAAATTGCGTGCAAGGTCCTTGCGTAAAGAGGAATGGAATAACATTGGAGAGAAGGAAAAGCTGAATTATGAACTTCGAAATCCAAAAACGCGCGCTCTCCCGTGTCATTCGTGACGATCTGGATGCTTTGATCGTTTTCTGGCCCACGCCGACAGACAAAAAGTCTTCAGACAATGACCCTGTGTCCATCGTGGTGCAGCAAGCGGTTCAAAAGGGGGATCTGGCATTCAAAGCGGGTGCCGTTTTGCCCATGTATGCACAGGCGGGCGTCAAGGCGCGCCACGTGCTTGTGGTGTGCACAGAAGACAACAAACCCGCACAGATTCGCAGCGCAGTGAATGCCGCGTGGAATGCGTTGAAGGGTGCCAAGCCGAAACATGTGGGCATCCACACGGTGGGCGAATGGACGAGTCGCAGCTTGCAAACCGCATCGGCCGCTTTGGCTGAAGCCAGTTACAGCTACACCACCACGCTCAGCAAGCCCCAGCACCGGACTTTGAAACAAGTCACATTCAGCGCGGCCGAAGTCAGCGCTGAACACCGCACAACGCTGGCGCAGGCGCAAGCGCTGACCGCTGGTGTTGAACTGGCCAAAGAGTGGGCCAACCGACCGGCCAACCACGCCACGCCGACTTTGTTGGCGCAAGCGGCCAAAACGGTGGCCAAAGGTGCCGCTTTCAAGTGCGAAGTTCTGGGCCCCAAAGAGGTTGCCAAGCTGGGCATGGGCTCTTTCATGGCTGTGGCTCAGGGTGCGGCCGAGCCATTGCGTTTCATCGTAATGCGCTACAACGGCGCAGTCAGTACGCAAGCCCCGATCGTGTTAGTGGGCAAGGGCATCACGTTTGACACCGGTGGCATCTCGATGAAGCCCGCTGCCGAGATGGACGAAATGAAGTACGACATGAGCGGTGCCGCCAGTGTGCTGGGTGTGTTCAAAGCTTTGGGTGAGCTCCAGCCGGCGATCAATGTGGTGGGCTTGATTCCTGCGACCGAGAACATGCCCGATGGTCTGGCGGTCAAGCCGGGTGATGTGGTCACCAGCATGAGCGGGCAGACCATTGAAATCCTTAACACCGACGCAGAAGGGCGTCTGGTTTTGTGCGATGCCTTGACCTATGCCGAGCGCTTCAAACCACAAGCCGTGATCGACATTGCCACCCTGACGGGGGCCTGTGTGATCGCCTTGGGTGGCGTTCGTTCGGGCCTCTTCACCAGCGACGACGAACTGGCGCAGCACCTGCAGCAAGCCGGTGAGCGCTCGGGCGATCTGTGCTGGCGCATGCCGATGGACGATGAGTATGCCGAAGGCCTGAAAACCCGTTTTGCCGATGTGGCCAACGTGGCGGGCCGGCAGGCGGGTTCGGTCACCGCGGCCAAGTTCCTCGAGCGTTTTGCAAAAAAATACCCTTGGGCACATCTGGACATTGCTGGCACGGCCTGGAAGAGTGGCGCCGCCAAAGGTGCCACAGGCCGTCCTGTGGCTTTGCTGATGCACTACCTGTTGGCCAAAGCTTCAGCCCCCGCACGGACCCGCCGTCACGCATGAGCGAGACCATGACCCGGATTGAGTTCCACTTCAATGCGCCTGAGCGTTTGCAATACGCCTGTCGCTTGCTGCGCAAAGCCCATGCTCAAAATCTGCGCGTTGGCGTGGTGGGGTCGGCCCCGGCTTTGCGCCAGCTGGATGCGGCCTTGTGGACCTTTTCGGCTGCGGACTTTCTGCCCCACAGCACCGCTTCAGACCACGTGGACATTCAAAATGCTTCAGCGATCTTGCTCACGGAAGATCCGGCACTTTGTGTGGGACGGCCTGTCTTGGTGAATCTGGGCGATGAGGTGCCAGCCGGGTTCGAGCGCTTTGCGCGCCTGATCGAAATTGTGGCGGTGGACGACCACGGTCGCATGACGGCGCGCCAGCGCTGGAAGCATTACACCGCCCATGGCTATGATTTGTTGCAGCACGATTTATCCAAACGGACCGCACCATGACCATTGACCCAGCAAGCCATGTCCCGAGTGGTGACATTCCCGTTCTGACGCATGTGGTGCCCGCCCATGAAATTCCGGCGGCGGTGATGGCTGCGCTGGATGCCCGCCTGGCAGAGAAAGCCTCGGTGATGGCCTTGTCCGCTGAGCTGATGCAAAACCTGCGTCCCGAGTTGGACCGCATGGCCTCGGAATTGGTGCAGCGCAGTGTCCGGGGTATGTGGGCCAAACGCGCCGAGATTTACCAAAACATCGGACGTCAATCCGACTGAATGAATGCCTGCCTGTTTAGGTTTTCCCTGAGTCACAAATTTGACCAATTGCAGTATTGTTCCCCCTTGCTTGATTGAAGCAATTTCTTCCTTGGAGTCTTTATGAAATTTTCAGATCGTCGTTCTTTGACCGTGGTGGCTGTGGCCGTGGCGGCCGTCGTTTTGGCCGCTTGCGGCAAAAAAGAGGCTGCTTCTGATGCGCAAGTCATCAAAATTGGTCATGTCGGCCCCGTCAGTGGTGCGATTGCCCACCTGGGCAAGGACAATGAAAACGGTGCACGCATGGCCATTGAAGAGCTCAATGCCGCCGGCCTGAAAATGGGCGACAAGGTTGTTAAATTCGAACTGCTGGCCGAAGACGATGCCGCAGATCCCAAGCAAGGCACTGCCGCGGCCCAGAAATTGGTGGACGCCAAAGTCAATGGCGTGATCGGTCACCTGAACTCGGGCACCACCATCCCCGCCTCGCAGATTTACAACACCGCAGGCATTCCCCAGATTTCCCCATCGGCCACCAACCCCAAATACACACGCCAAGGCTATGCGGGCGCTTTCCGTGTGGTGGCTGACGATGTGCACCTGGGTGGCACACTCGGCAAATACGCAGTGGAAACCCTCAAAGGCAAAAACATTGCGGTGATCGATGACCGCACGGCATACGGTCAGGGTGTGGCCGAAGAGTTCAAAAAAGGTGCCTCGGCCGCAGGCGCTACCGTGGTGGGCCATGAGTTCACCACCGACAAGGCTTCTGACTTCAACGCGATCTTGACCACCCTGAAGGCCAAAAAGCCGGACGTCGTGTTCTTCGGCGGCATGGACGCTGTGGCCGGCCCCATGCTGCGCCAGATGAAGTCATTGGGCATCAACGCCAAATTCATGGGCGGCGATGGCATTTGCACCACCGAACTGGCCAAGCTTGCGGGTGACGCCATGAAAGATGACACCGTTTTCTGCGCTGAAGCCGGTGGTGTTGAAGGTGAACAGAAAGCCGGCATGGACAAGTTCCGTTCGGACTTCAAGGCCAAGTTCAATGCCGATGTGCAGGTCTACGCGCCTTATGTGTATGACGCTGTGAAAGTCATGGCCACCGCCATGGTGAACGCGGGTTCTGCCGATCCAGCCAAGTACCTGCCAGCCTTGAAGGCCATCAAGTACAAAGGTGTGACAGGTGACATCGTCTTTGACGAAAAAGGCGACATCAAGAACGGTGCTTTGACTTTGTACACCTACAAAGGTGGCGAGCGCACCCAGCTGGCCGTGGTTCGCTGATGACCTTGGCCCTGAGCGACTCGGGGCCATTGAGACCATCTGGACATAAAAAAAGCCTGCACAGTGTGCAGGCTTTTTTATTTTGGCGGAGCAGGCGGGATTCGAACCCGCGGTGGGCTATTAACCCACACACGCTTTCCAGGCGTGCGACTTAAACCACTCATCCACCGCTCCGAAGCCTTCGATTGTAGCAGTGGAAAAGCGCATTCTGAGTGCCTGCAGACAATTCATCATCGGTGTGGACAGCAGGTTTTTTGATGAAATCTGATTTTTGTCGCGTGGAAGTCACTTTTTATCCTTAAACTTCGCGCCTGTTTCTCCCTCTTTAGGGCCCGAGCCCACACCCGCCATGAAATTCCGCTTTCCGATTGTCATCATTGACGAAGATTACCGTTCTGAAAACACATCAGGGTTGGGGATTCGCGCTTTGGCGGACGCCATCGTCAGTGAGGGCTTTGAGGTTTTAGGTGTGACGAGCTACGGCGATTTGTCGCAGTTTGCGCAGCAGCAAAGCCGCGCCAGCGCTTTCATCTTGTCGATCGATGATGAAGAGTTTTCTCCGGGGCCAGACTTGGACCCGGCTGTGGTGAATCTGCGCGCTTTCATCGAAGAAGTGCGCCGCAAGAACGCCGATGTGCCGATCTACATTTACGGCGAGACCAAGACCAGCCAGCACTTGCCCAACGACATCTTGCGCGAGCTGCATGGCTTCATCCACATGTTCGAGGACACGCCCGAGTTCGTGGCGCGCCACATCATCCGCGAGGCCAAGAGCTACCTGGAGGGTCTGCAGCCGCCTTTTTTCAAGGCACTGCTGGACTACGCCGAAGACGGTTCTTATTCGTGGCACTGCCCTGGCCACTCCGGTGGCGTGGCCTTCCTCAAAAGCCCGGTGGGCCAGATGTACCACCAGTTCTACGGCGAGAACATGCTGCGAGCTGACGTCTGCAATGCGGTCGAAGAACTGGGCCAGCTGCTGGACCACAACGGCGCCATTGGCGAGAGCGAACGCAATGCTGCGCGCATTTTCAATGCCGACCACTGTTTCTTTGTGACCAACGGCACCAGCACCTCCAACAAGATGGTCTGGCACCACGCGGTGGCGCCGGGCGATGTGGTGGTGGTCGACCGCAACTGCCACAAGTCCATCTTGCACTCGATCATCATGACCGGGGCGATTCCGGTGTTTTTGAAGCCCACACGCAACCACTTCGGCATCATCGGCCCGATCCCCAAGAGCGAGTTCGAGCCCGCAGCGATTCAGGCCAAGATCAAGAAGAACCCGCTGCTCAAGGGTGTGGATGCCA
>JACCDU010656799.1_pt1 | contig 21015 bp, 18 predicted proteins | sample 7446081 | NCBI WGS metagenome assembly JACCDU01 (sample SAMN15323447, study PRJNA562643) | freshwater metagenome | isolation source: river surface water | place: USA:Blue River Watershed | collected 2017-08-17
CCACCCAAGGTCATGTAAATGATTTGCTGGTACAAAAATGGCCCCAGCACCGCAGCCGTGGCATAACGATGCGCCATAGCCGATGCCATGTGACCCAAGCCACCACTCACACCTGCAGCCACAACGATCAACCAGGTCTGCCAGCCCTCAGGGGACTGCCAATGCCACAACGCAAACGGTGCGAGCAACAAGGTGGCAACGGCCGCGGAAGCGAGTTGTGTGGTGACGGGATTGTCGCTGCCGACCAAACGGCGCGTCATCAAGTTAAACCCGGCATACAAACAGGCATTCAAGATGCTGAGAAAAATAGCCGGGTGAAAGCCATGGCTGCCGGGTCGGATGATGATGAGAACCCCTAGAAAACCAATCCCAATCGCGATCCACCGTTTGGTGTCCAAGCGTTCACCCAAAAGCCAGGCGGAAATCAACGCAATCAAAATCGGTACAGAAAACTGAACAGCACCCGTTTCAGCCAACTGCAAATACTGCAGCGCAAAAAAATTCAGCGCGGTCATGACCGCCAGCATGACACCACGCAGCAATTGCAAGCGTGGGTTGTTGACCACAAACAAACGCGAGCCCATCGACGGCGTGAACATGACCGTGGTCAATACCGTGTGAACCAAAAACCGCAACCACACCACTTGCAGCACTGGCAGCGTTTGCACCAGCCATTTGGCACTGGTGTCTAACACCGCAAACATCACGGTGGTGGCGGTGACCAAGGCAATACCAATTTGGCGGTTACGGGCGGTATCGCTTAAGAGTTTTGACATGGGCTCATTGGTATGACGTTTGATTTTCAAGGCGATTGTCGCCTACAGATCAATCGCCTCAGACAGCGCGGCGATGCAAGGCCAACTGTCCCATCAGTCGGGCGCTAACATCGGCCGATGACTCAGGTTGATTTCATCAAAGGCCGAACCCGGATGTTTGGCATCGTCGGCGATCCGATTGCACAAGTGCGTTCGCCTGAAATGATCACTTGGGAGTTCCATCGTCGAGGCGTCGATGCCTTGCTCGTGCCCCTGCATGTGCCCGCGGCGGAGTTTGACACCGTCATGCCAGCCTTGATGCGCATGCCTAATTTTGGTGGCTTTGTGCTGACCATTCCTTTCAAGACCCGGGCGCTGGCTTTTGCCAACCATCTGGGTTTGCAGGCGCAGGTTTTGGGAAGTCTCAATTTACTGGTGCGACGCTCCGATGGCAGCTGGGGCGGGGATATTCTTGATGGCATGGGCTGCGTTGCAGCTTTTCAGAGTCGCGGTATTCCGATCGAGGGGCGAAAACTCATGATCGTGGGCCTGGGAGGCGCCGGCGGGGCCATTGCCTGCGCTATGGCAGCCCGACAGCCTGCGCATCTGCGACTGCACGATTTGAATCTACAACGGTGTGCGTTCATTCAATCGTGTATCGCGCGCATCAGTCCGACGACGGTGGTCGACATCGGCCCACCCACCATTGAGGGCATGGATATTTTGATCAATGCCTCGCCGGTGGGCATGCTCGAGGACGCACGGTTGCCCTTGGAGGTGCAGACCTTGCCTTCTGATTTGGTGGTGTTCGATGCCATCGTGATGCCCGAACAGACCCCTTTGTTGGCTTTGGCCGAACACTGTGGCTGCACGGTGGTCAGAGGACGGGAGATGATGCTCGGTCAGATTCCAAAATTGGTCGATGGGTTTCTCAACCCCGACGACATCTGAAACAAAAAAGCCACCCGAAGGTGGCTTTTTGATTGGGTAATTGTGGTGGGCAGTACAAGTTTCGAACTTGTGACCCCTGCAGTGTGAATGCAGTGCTCTACCCCTGAGCTAACCGCCCTTATCCATCGCTGGAAAGACCATGATTATGCCACAAAATTTGCGGCATTTCGCCAAACTGTTTTTCCGTTGCTGGCTTTATCGAGTTGGGCCAGCACATCTTCATGCTGGGACAGCTCCTGCTCAGACGCGGCAATCACCGGCAAGCTGATGTGGCGCAGGTCCACCGCCTCGGTACTGCGCGTGTCGGCGTCGCCCGTTTCGACATCCATCAGCAAGGCATCTTGGCCGCGCGTCATGTTGATGTAGACGTCGGCCAGCAACTCGGCATCGAGCAAAGCGCCGTGCAAGGTACGGCCTGAGTTGTCAACTTCCAAGCGGTCGCACAAAGCATCGAGCGAGTTGCGCTTGCCGGGGAACATTTCTTTGGCCATCACCAAGGTGTCAGTGACGGCGTCGATGTAGGTGCGCAAAGGTTGGCGACCTTGGAGTTCGAGTTCTTTGTTCAAGAACCCGATATCAAATGGCGCGTTGTGGATGAGGATTTCGGCACCTTCGATATAGGCCAAAAATTGGTCCACCACCTCGCCAAACTTGGGTTTGTCGCTCAAGAACTCCGAGGTCAAGCCGTGAACACGCAAGGCTTCTTCATGGCTGTCGCGCTCAGGGTTCAAGTAAAAATGCAGGTTGTTGCCGGTGAGCTTGCGGTGCAGCAGCTCGACGCAACCAATTTCAACCACGCGATCACCCTCGTCTGGCGACAAGCCCGTGGTTTCGGTATCTAGAAAAATCTGGCGCATGGTCAGTGATTTTCTTTGGCGTGGTTGATGGTGTACTTGGGAATTTCCACCACCAAGTTTTGCTGCGCCACGATGGCTTGGCAACTCAGGCGTGAATTGGGCTCCAAGCCCCAGGCGCGGTCGAGCAAATCGTCTTCGTTTTCATCGGCTTCATTCAAGGAGTTGAAACCTTCGCGCACGATGACATGGCAGGTGGTGCAGGCGCAGCTCATGTCGCAGGCGTGCTCAATGTTGATATGGTTCTCCAACAGCACTTCGCAAATGGTGCTGCCAGCGGCAGCTTGCAGCTCTGCGCCCTGTGGGCAGAGTTCGGCGTGGGGCAAGATTTTGATCACTGTCATTTACATATTCTCGATGTTTTGTCCGGCCAAGGCGTGTTGAATACCTCGATTCATACGCTGGGCGGCGAAGGCTTCGGTGCCTTTGGCAAGCGCTTCGGTGATGGCCTCAATGGCCGCTGCGTCTTCTAACTTTTTAGCGTCTAGCGTGGCCGCCATCAACGCATCGATACGCGTGCGGTCTTCGGGTGACAACAAATCACCATCAGCTTCCAGCGCACTTTGGGTAGCCAGCCACATGCGGTCGGCGTCTACACGGGCCTCCACCAAAGCACGGGCTTTGATGTCTTGCTCTGCGGTTTTGAAGCTGTCTTGCAACATGGTGGCAATTTGATCATCTGACAAGCCATATGACGGCTTGACGGTGATGTTGGCTGTGACGCCACTGAGCTGCTCGAGGGCACTCACGCTCAACATGCCATCGGCGTCCACCGTGAAGGTCACGCGGATACGCGCAGCGCCAGCGGCCATGGGGGGAATGCCACGCAACTCGAAACGCGCCAAGCTGCGGCAGTCGGCCACCATGTCGCGTTCGCCCTGCACCACATGCAAGGCCAAGGCGGTTTGCCCGTCTTGGTAGGTGGTGAAGTCTTGCGCCATCGCCGTGGGAATGGTCTGGTTGCGCGGCACGATGCGCTCCACCAATCCACCCATGGTTTCAATGCCCAGCGACAAAGGAATCACGTCCAACAACAGCAACTCACCCTCGGGGTTGTTGCCTACGAGCTGGTTGGCTTGAATGGCGGCGCCTAAGGCCACCACTTCGTCAGGGTTGAGGTTATTCAACGGGGCACAGCCCAACAAGTCCGCCACGGCATGCTGGACTTGCGGCATACGGGTGGAGCCGCCGACCATCACCACACCTTGAATCTCGTCTTTGCTGAGCTTGGCGTCGCGCAAGGCTTTGCGCACGGCCGACAAGGTGCGTTGAGTCAACGCAGCAGTGGCGGCTTCAAACTCGGCGCGTGTGACGGCGTGGCTCAAGGCTCCACCCGACAAGCTGACTTCAAAGTTGGCGCTATCCGCCGCAGACAAAGCTTCTTTACAAGCACGCGCGGCCACCAACACATTGGATTTGTCGGCCGGTGTGGCAATGGTGCAGCCCGTTTGGCTTTGCACCCAATCGACCAAGGCGCGGTCGTAATCGTCGCCGCCCAAAGCCGAGTCGCCGCCGGTGGCCAGCACTTCAAACACACCACGGGTCAAACGCAGGATGGAAATATCAAACGTGCCGCCGCCCAAGTCATACACGGCATACACGCCTTCGCTGGCTTGGTCTAAGCCATAGGCAATGGCCGCCGCCGTCGGCTCGTTGATGAGGCGCAGCACATGGATGCCCGCGAGTTGTGCAGCATCTTTGGTGGCTTGGCGTTGGGCATCGTCAAAGTACGCAGGCACGGTGATGACAGCGCCGTACAAATCGTCGTTGAAGGTGTCTTCGGCGCGGAAACGCAAGGTAGCCAGAATTTCGGCGCTCACCTCAACCGGTGACTTCTCGCCCACACAGGTTTGAATCGCCAGCATGCCGGGCTTGTCGATCAAGGTGTAGGGCAACTGCGCGCGATTGGCAATGTCGGCCACGCCACGGCCCATGAAACGTTTGACAGACACCAGGGTGTTTTGTGGGTCTTCGGCTTGCGCCGCCAAGGCAGCGCGGCCAATTTGGCGGCCATCGTTCTCCAGGTAACGCACAGCCGAGGGCAAGATGACATGGCCTTCGGCATCGGGCAAGCACTCGGCCACGCCATTGCGCATTGCAGCCACCAGGGAATGAGTGGTGCCTAAGTCAATGCCCACCGCGATGCGTCGCTGGTGTGGGTCTGGCGCTTGGCCAGGTTCGGAAATTTGTAACAACGCCATAGGTATGTATTGTCGCTTTCAAGAGGCGTCTAGTTGGTCAATGCGGCTGTCGATGTCGCGCAAAAACTTCTCGATGAACATCAGCCCCCTCACCTGCTGCGCGGCTGCGGGCAGGTCGTGGTTGGTGTCGATGAGTTGCGCGCATTGCTGCAAAGCGGTTTGGTGCGCTTGTTGCACTTCGTCATGCAAGGCTTCGAGCGCGGCCACCTCGGTGGCGTCGTCCATGGCCTCACGCCATTCCATGTGCTGCATCAAAAATGCGGCGGGCATGGCGGTGTTGTTCTCGGCTTGAATCGGAGCGCCGCCAAGCTCGCACAAATAGGCGGCGCGGCGCATCGGGTCTTTCAGGCGCTGGTAGGCCTCGTTGATGCGCACCGACCATTGCATGGCCACACGCTGTGCGGCAGTGCCTTGCGCGGCAAATTTGTCGGGATGCGTTTCGCGTTGCAAGTCTTTCCAACGTGCATCGAGCTGGGCACGATCTTGTGCAAATTGTGCCGGGACGCCAAAGAGTTCAAAGTCGCTGACCGCGAGCTGTGCCGACAACGGCAGGGCCGGTTCGCTCACGTCAGGCCTCGCTTTAAATACGGAACGATTCGCCGCAACCGCAACGGTCACGTTCGTTGGGGTTGAGGAATTTGAAACCTTCGTTCAAGCCTTCGCGCACAAAATCGAGCTGCGTGCCATCGATGTAGGCCAAGCTCTTGGGGTCGATCAACACCTTGACACCGTGGTCTTCAAAAATCACGTCTTCCGGTTCTTGTTCGTCCACGTATTCGAGCTTGTAGGCCAAGCCGGAGCAGCCCGTGGTCTTAACGCCCAAACGCACGCCTACGCCCTTGCCGCGTTTGGCCAGGTAGCGGGTCACGTGCCGTGCCGCAGCTTCAGTCAGTGTGACAGCCATGATTTATGCCGCATGTTTCTTTTTGTAATCGTCCACCGCTGCCTTGATCGCGTCTTCGGCCAAGATGGAGCAGTGAATTTTCACGGGCGGCAGCGCCAGCTCTTCCGCAATTTCGCTGTTTTTCAAGGCTGCTGCTTCGTCCAAGGTTTTGCCTTTGACCCACTCGGTCACGAGTGACGAAGAGGCAATGGCCGAGCCACAGCCGTAGGTTTTGAAACGTGCATCTTCAATCACGCCTGTCGTCGGGTCGACCTTGATTTGCAGCTTCATCACGTCGCCGCAGGCGGGCGCGCCCACCATGCCGGTGCCGACGGAATCGTCACCCTTGTCAAAGGAGCCCACGTTGCGGGGATTTTCATAGTGGTCAACCACTTTTTCAGAATAAGCCATGGTGAATCTCCTTGATTAATGCGCAGCCCATTGGATGGTGCTAATGTCGATGCCTTCTTTGTACATGTCCCACAAGGGGCTCAAATCACGCAGCTTGGCCACGTTGAGGCGAATGGTTTGAATCGCGTAGTCGATTTCTTCTTCGGTGGTGAAGCGGCCAATCGTCATGCGCAAGCTGCTGTGGGCCAACTCATCGCTGCGACCCAAGGCGCGCAACACATAGCTGGGCTCCAAGCTGGCCGAGGTACAGGCCGAGCCCGAGGACACCGCCAAGCCCTTGATACCCATGATGAGCGACTCGCCTTCCACATAGTTGAAACTGATGTTCAGGTTGTGGGGCACGCGGTGTTCTAGGTTGCCGTTGATGAAGACTTGCTCCATGTCGGTCAACCCATCGAGCAAGCGCTTTTGCAACTTTTGGGCCTTGGCCAAGTCTTGCGCCATTTCGAGTTTGGCCAAGCGAAATGCTTCGCCCATGCCCACACACTGGTGGGTGGGCAAGGTGCCGCTGCGCATGCCACGCTCGTGGCCACCACCGTGCATTTGCGCTTCCAAGCGCACGCGCGGCTTGCGACGCACATACAAAGCGCCAATGCCTTTGGGGCCGTAGGTTTTGTGCGAGGCCAAGCTCATCAAGTCGACCGGCAAGGTGGTCAAGTCAATCGCGACCTTGCCGGTGGACTGCGCCGCATCGACGTGGAAGATGATGCCTTTTTCGCGACACATCGCGCCAATGCCAGCGATGTCTTGAATCACGCCAATTTCATTGTTCACATGCATGACGCTGATGAGGATGGTGTCTGGGCGAATCGCCGCTTTGAGCACGTCCATGTTCAGCATGCCGTCTTCTTGCACGTCGAGGTAACTCACCTCAAAGCCTTGACGCTCCAGCTCGCGCATGGTGTCGAGCACGGCTTTGTGCTCGGTCTTCACGGTGATGAGGTGTTTGCCTTTGGACTTGTAGAAATGTGCTGCGCCTTTGATGGCGAGGTTGTTGGACTCGGTCGCACCCGAGGTCCAGACGATTTCGCGTGGGTCGGCGCCAATCAGAGCCGCCACCTCTTCACGGGCTTTTTCCACCGCGGCTTCGGCTTCCCAGCCCCAGGCATGACTGCGCGACGCCGGGTTGCCAAAGTGCTCGCGCAACCAGGGAATCATGGCGTCCACTACGCGTGGGTCACACGGTGTGGTCGCGCCGTAGTCGAGGTAAATGGGGAAATGGGGTGTCATGTCCATGATGGCTCAATCAAAAATGGCTTAGGTTTTGGCGAAGGCATTGCCCAAGGCGAACACCGAGTTGGGGGCGTTCACACGAATGGGTTTGACCACGGGGGCGCTGGAAATCGCACGGCGAATCGCCGGCTTGTTTTCAATTTCGACGCCTTTGGCGAGTTGCTCATCGACCAACTTTTGCAGCGTGACCGAGTCCAAGAACTCGACCATGCGTTGGTTGAGCGAAGCCCACAGCTCGTGCGTCATGCAACGGCCGGTCTCGCCCAGGCAGTTTTCCTTGCCGCCGCAGTGGGTGGCGTCGATGGGCTCGTCGACCGACACAATGATGTCGGCCACGGTAATGTCCGCCGCTTTGCGACCGAGCGAGTAACCGCCGCCAGGGCCACGGGTGGACTCCACCAGGTCGTGGCGACGCAGCTTACCGAACAACTGTTCGAGGTAAGACAACGAGATTTGTTGACGTTGGCTGATGGCAGCCAAGGTGACGGGACCGTTGTTTTGGCGCAAGGCCAAATCAATCATGGCGGTGACCGCAAAACGACCTTTGGTGGTGAGACGCATGGCAAGCTCCTTTGTGGTTGGGCTTTGTCGACTAATTGAGTCAAGTATACCCCAATCCCCTCAGTTTTGCTCGGGTACTCTGTCGCGCAAGCGATTTGTCGGCGACAAAAACCTCGCGAAAACCCTAGATCACGACTTTTGCGCCAGCACCGCCACGTTGTCGTGCCCTGTCCCGCCGAAGGCTTGCTCGCGCAGGGTGGCCAGTTGGTCGCGCACGCGGGCCGCGTTTTCGAACTCGAGGTTGCGGGCATGTTCCATCATCAGCTTTTCCAGGCGTTTGATTTCTTTGGCCACATCGCGTTCGCTCATGTCCTCGATGGCGGCGCGTTGGATCTCGCGCTCTTGTGCTTCTTTGCCGGCCTTCTCGCTGTACACACCGTCGATCAAATCGCGCACCTGCTTGAACACACCGCGCGGCGTGATGCCATGGGCTTCGTTGTGGGCGATTTGTTTGGCGCGGCGACGTTCGGTTTCGCCAATGGCCTTCTTCATGGACTCGGTCATGCGGTCGGCATACAGAATGGCTTTGCCACTCAGGTTACGCGCGGCGCGGCCAATGGTTTGAATCAAGCTGCGCTCAGAGCGCAAGAAGCCTTCTTTGTCGGCGTCCAAAATCGCCACCAACGAGACCTCGGGCAAGTCAATGCCCTCGCGCAGCAAGTTGATGCCCACCAACACATCGAACGCGCCGAGACGCAAGTCACGCAGAATTTCCACCCGCTCCACCGTGTCCACATCGCTGTGCACATAGCGCACTTTGACGCCGTTGTCGGTGAGATAGTCGGTCAATTGCTCGGCCATGCGCTTGGTCAGGGTGGTGATGAGCACGCGCTCGTTCAAGTCCACCCGGATACGGATTTCTTGCAACACATCGTCGACTTGGTGCGTGGCGGGGCGCACTTCCACAATGGGGTCCACCAAGCCCGTGGGACGCACCAACTGCTCCACCACTTTGCTGGCGTGGGTCTTTTCATACTCAGCCGGCGTGGCCGAGACAAACACCACTTGGCGCATGCGTTTTTCAAACTCATCGAGCTTTAAGGGCCGGTTGTCCAAGGCGCTGGGCAAACGAAAGCCGTATTCCACCAAGGTGGTCTTGCGCGCGCGGTCACCGTTGTACATGCCGCCGAGCTGGCCAATCATGACGTGGCTCTCATCCAAGAACATCACCGCATCTTTGGGCATGTAGTCGGTCAAGGTGCTGGGCGGTGCACCGGGCGCAGCACCCGACAAATGGCGGGTGTAGTTCTCAATGCCTTTGCAATGGCCGACTTCGCTGAGCATCTCCAAGTCAAAGCGGGTGCGTTGCTCCAAGCGCTGGGCTTCGACCAACTTGTTCATGCCCACCAGCTCTTTCAAGCGCTCGGCCAGCTCCACCTTGATGGTTTCCACTGCCGCCAACACGCGATCACGCGGGGTGACGTAGTGGCTGGATGGGTAAATGGTGAAGCGTGGAATCTTTTGACGAATGCGTCCTGTGAGTGGGTCAAACAGTTGCAGGCTTTCAATTTCGTCATCGAACAACTCAATGCGAATGGCCAGCTCAGAGTGTTCAGCAGGAAACACGTCGATGGTGTCGCCACGCACGCGGAATTTGCCGCGTGAAAAATCTTGGTCGTTGCGCTCGTACTGCATGCGTACCAGCTGGGCAATGGCGTCACGCTGGCCGACTTTGTCGCCCGCACGCAAGGTCATGATCATCTGGTGGTAGCTCTCGGGCTCGCCAATGCCGTAGATGGCCGACACGGTAGCCACCACGATCACGTCGCGACGCTCCAAGATGCTCTTGGTGCAGCTCAGGCGCATTTGCTCGATGTGCTCGTTGATGGCACTGTCTTTTTCGATGAACAAATCGCGCTGCGGCACATAGGCCTCGGGCTGGTAGTAGTCGTAGTAGCTGACGAAATACTCCACCGCGTTGTTGGGAAAGAACTCACGGAACTCGCTGTACAGCTGCGCCGCCAAGGTTTTGTTGGGCGCAAAGATGATGGCAGGACGGCCCAGCTGGGCAATCACGTTGGCCATGGTGAAGGTTTTGCCCGAGCCCGTCACGCCCAACAGGGTTTGAAACACCTCGCCATCGTTGATGCCTTCGACCAATTGGGCAATGGCTGTGGGCTGATCGCCCGCAGGGGGGTAAGGCTGAAACAGCTCAAACGGCGAGCCGGGGTAGCTGACCAAGGTGCCCTTGGGCGCCTCTGCCGGCGGTGTGGCTGGCGACACGGGCGCAAGTGTTTCTGGGGTGTCAGACATGGTGTTTGAAAACGGTATGGCTCGAAAAAAACGTGCGGCTCCAAAAACCGTACGGGTTGACCCTTAAAATTCAGGCCGAACATGCAAGCCTACCGCAGACTGCGCAAGCTCACCTAATTCCCTTTCTTTATCCGTGATCAAGGACTGACGATGTCAATGTTTACCGCCGTCGAAATGGCACCCCGCGACCCCATCTTGGGCCTCAACGAGCAATTTGCCGCTGATACCAACCCCAACAAAGTCAACCTTGGCGTGGGCGTGTATTTCGACGACAACGGCAAACTGCCCCTGTTGCAGTGCGTGCAAGCGGCAGAAAAAACCATGATGGCGACCCCAGCCGCACGTGGCTACTTGCCCATCGACGGCATTGCCGCCTATGACGCGGCCGTCAAAGGCTTGGTATTCGGCGCTGACTCCGAGCCCGTCACATCGGGTCGCGTAGCCACCGTGCAAGGCATTGGCGGCACCGGCGGCTTGAAAATCGGTGCTGACTTTTTGAAGCGCCTGAGCCCCAACGCCACCGTGTTGATTTCTGACCCCAGCTGGGAAAACCACCGCGCTTTGTTCACCAACGCCGGTTTCAAGGTCGACACCTACGCTTACTACGACGCAGCCAAGCGCGGCGTGAACTTTGACGGCATGTTGGCCTCATTGAACGCCGCTGCCGCTGGCACCGTGGTGGTGTTGCACGCGTGCTGCCACAACCCCACCGGCTACGACATCAGCCCAGCCCAATGGGACCAGGTGGTGGCGGTAGTCAAGGCCAAAAACCTCACCGCGTTCTTGGATATGGCCTACCAAGGCTTTGGCCACGGCATTGCCGAAGACGGCGCAGTGATTCAAAAGTTTGTCGCTGCAGGCTTGTGCTTCTTTGTGTCCACCTCGTTCTCCAAGAGCTTCAGCTTGTACGGCGAGCGCGTGGGTGCCTTGAGCGTCTTGTGCGCGGACAAAGAAGAAGCAGGTCGCGTGTTGTCGCAACTCAAAATCGTGATTCGCACCAACTACTCCAACCCCCCCATCCACGGCGGTGCCGTGGTGGCGGCTGTGCTGGGCAACCCCGAGCTGCGCGCCTTGTGGGAAAAAGAACTGGGCGAAATGCGCGTGCGTATCAAGGCCATGCGTCAAAAGCTGGTCGATGGCCTCAAAGCCGCTGGCGTCAAACAAGACATGAGCTTCATCACCACCCAAATCGGCATGTTCAGCTACTCGGGCTTGAGCAAAGACCAAATGGTGCGTTTGCGCTCTGAGTTTGGTGTGTACGGCACCGACACCGGCCGCATGTGCGTGGCTGCTCTGAACAGCAAGAACATCGACTATGTGTGTCAAGCGATCGCAAAAGTGATGTAACGCGACACCGTTGGCACGCTTGGCGTGGCGCAAAGAAAAGGGCCTGTGAAGGCCCTTTTTTATTGTGATGAAAGCACGCGCGTGATGCAACCCATTGCAGTCCATCCAGCGGTTCAACCCCAAATCACAGAACGCATCGCGATGGATGCCAGCTGATAGCCCTCGTTGAAAAACTCAACCGGCTCCCCCGCCTCTGCCGCACCGGCGGCGTAAAGCAAGGGCAAAAAGTGGTCATAGCTGGGATGCGACATCTTCGCGATGTCACCTTGGGCTTGAAAGTCCACCAACGCTTCGTTGTGGTCGGATTTGATTTGGGTGGCTACCCATTGGTCAAACGCAATCGCCCAGTCATACGCTTGGTTGTCGGGCGCTGAGCGGTTCATGGTACGCAGGTTGTGCACGGTGTTGCCACTGGCCACGATAAGCACCCCCTGATCGCGCAAGCCACGCAATTGCTGACCCAGTGCGTAATGTTCAGCAGCGGGTCGGTGGTAATCAATGCTCAGTTGCACCACCGGAATGTCAGCAGCTGGAAACATGGGCTTGAGCACGCTCCATGCCCCATGGTCCAAGCCCCACTCAGTCAAGTCCAGGCCCACAGGCTCGCCGTTGTGAGGCTGGCGCAGTTGTTTCGCGGTCTGCGCGGCCCATTCGGGTGCACCGGGCGCGGGATATTGCTGTTCAAACAGTTCTTGTGGAAAGCCACCAAAGTCATGGATGGTTTTGGGTTTGTCCATGCCTGTCAGCCACCAGCCCTGGGTGATCCAATGGGCCGAAATGCACAAAATCAGTTGAGGCTTGGCCCAACGGAGGCCAAATTGAGCCCCTAAATCCTGCCAAGCCCGGCGGTACGAACTGTCTTCAATCGCATTCATGGGGCTGCCGTGCCCCACAAAAAGTACAGGCATCCGGGTCGAAAATATAACAGTGCTCATGAATGGTCCAAGACAGAAAAAGATGCCTAGTAAATTGGGGGACAGACTCCATTTTCAACGATGAAACTGCTGCTATATTGCACTGCAACAATTTTGTGAGATACGACTTATGCTTTACCAAATCTTCGAAACACAGCGCACCTTGATGGAGCCATTCGCAGACTTTGCGCAGGCCGCATCGAAGCTCTACAGCAACCCCATGTCGCCCATTGGTCAAAACGCCATGGCGCAGCGCGTGTCCGCAGGTTACGACTTGCTCTACCGCTTGGGCAAAGACTACGAAAAACCAGAATTTGGCATCCAATCAGTGGAAGTTGATGGCGTCAGCGTCGCCATTCACGAGCGCATTGAAATCAACAAGCCTTTTTGCGAATTGCGTCGTTTCAAGCGTTTTTCAGACGATGCTGCCACGCTAGGTAAACTCAAAAACCAACCGGTGGTGTTGATCGTGGCACCTCTGTCGGGTCACTACGCCACCTTGCTGCGTGACACCGTCAAGACCATGCTCAAAGACCACAAGGTTTACATCACTGACTGGCGCAATGCACGCTTGGTGCCTTTGAGCGAAGGTGAATTCCACCTCGACGACTATGTGAACTACGTGCAAGAGTTCGTTCGCGACTTGCAAGCCAAATACGGCAACTGCCACATCATGAGCGTGTGCCAGCCCACGGTCCCAGTCTTGGCTGCAGTGTCTTTGATGGCCAGCCGTGGTGAACAAACGCCTTTGAGCATGACCATGATGGGCGGCCCCATCGACGCCACCAAGTCCCCCACTGCCGTCAACAACTTGGCCACCAACAAGAGCCACAGCTGGTTTGAAAACAATGTGATCTACCGTGTGCCCGACAATTTCCCCGGAGCAGGTCGTCGCGTTTACCCAGGTTTCTTGCAGCACACCGGCTTTGTGGCCATGAACCCCGATCGCCATTTGAAGAGCCATTACGACTACTTCAAGGACCTGATCAAGGGCGACAACTCCAGCGCCGAATCGCACCGTCAGTTCTACGACGAGTACAACGCCGTGCTCGATATGGACGCAGACTACTACCTGGAAACCATCAACACCGTGTTCCAAGAGTTCAAACTGGTACGCGGCACCTGGGAAGTTAAAAACCCGCAAGGCAAGCTTGAACTGGTGCGCCCACAAGACATTCGCAACACTCCGTTGTTAACCGTCGAAGGCGAGTTGGACGATATTTCTGGCTCAGGCCAAACCGAAGCGGCGCACAAGCTGTGCAGCGGCATCGTGCGCCAAGCGCATCACCACTTGGAAGCCAAAGGCGCAGGCCACTATGGCATCTTCAGTGGCCGCCGTTGGCGCGAGGTGGTCTATCCACACGTCAAGAGCTTCATCTTGGAGCACAACAAGGCAGGCAAAGCAGCCAAAGTGGCTGCGCCCAAAAAAGCTGTTGCAGCTAAAAAGGTCCGCCCTGCTGTGGCCAAAAAAGTGGCTATCAAGGCCGCTGCCAAGCCTGTCGCCAGAAAAGCGGCTTCTGCCAAGAAGTGAGCCTCGCCCAACAGCTCAACGATGCCCTGCCGCAAACGCAATGCACGCGCTGCGGCTACCCGGATTGCCAACGCTATGCCCAAGCCATGGCGCTTGGCGAAGCGGGCATCAACCAGTGCCCGCCCGGAGGCCAAGAGGGTGTAGTGCGCTTGGCGGCCTTGACCGGCCAACCTGTCACCCCCCTCAATCCTGACAACGGCTTAGAAGGCCCGCGCACCATTGCCATCATTGACGAGGCCTGGTGCATTGGCTGCACGCTGTGCATCGGCGTGTGCCCCACCGATGCCATCGTGGGAGCTAACAAACGCATGCACACGGTGATTGAGCCGTATTGCACCGGCTGTGAGTTGTGCATCCCCGCCTGTCCCGTCGACTGCATTTCGCTCGAACCGGTTGACCTTGACCTCAGCGGCTGGGCCGCGTGGCCGCAGCATTTGGCCGACTTGGCACGCACACGCTATGACGCACGCCAGATACGCCTGCAACGTGAAGCCGCAGAGCACGACCAACGCTTGCAAGCCAAAGCCTTGAAAAAATTAGCCGATTTGCCCGCCCACACCAAAGGCACTGAGCATGCACCCGAGGTGGACCGCAAACGTGCCATCATCGAAGCAGCGCTCGCCAAAGCCAAAGCACGTCACGCCACGAAGGTGTGAACAATATGGGGGCGCCCTCCTCCACGCCAGTGATTTCACCTCCCCTATGCACACACACTTATCTGCACGCAGAGAACTTCTGCTCCTTCTGAGCTTGGCTGGCATTCAGTTCACACACATTGTGGACTTCATGATCATGATGCCGCTGGGGCCACAACTCACCGGTCTGTTTGACATCAGCTTTGCTGAATTTGGTTTGCTGGTTTCGGCCTACACCGTGGCGGCGGGACTGTCTGGTTTGTTTGCCACCATGTTCATTGACCGTTTCGACCGCAAGCGTTTGCTGCTCACCCTGTATGTGTTGTTTGCACTGACCACCATCGCATGTGGCGTGGCCCCCACTTATGGCTGGTTGATGGCGGCACGCATTGCCGCTGGTTTTTTTGGCGGCGTGCTGTCGACCATGACACAAACCATCATCGGCGACGTGGTGCCCTTTGCCCGACGCGGCCGCGCCACAGGCATCGTGATGACCTCGTTCTCGGTGGCCACCGTTGCAGGTGTGCCCGCAGGGCTGATGTTTGCCAATCTGTGGGGCTGGCACACCGCGTTCTTTGCCATTGGGGTGATGTGCCTCATCGTCGGCACACTGGCGGTCTACAGCGTGCCCAAACTGGACGCCCATGTGGCCCACGCCAAAGACAAACATGTGTTGCATGCCATGGGACAAGTCCTGGGTGAGGCCAACCAACGCATGGCCTTGCTGTTATCGGCCACCATGATGTTTGCCGCCTTCACCATCATTCCCTACATCACGCTGTACATGCAGAACAACCAGGTGATGGCAGCCCACGAAATTCCGTGGCTTTACTTTTGCGGTGGCGTGGTCACGCTGTTCAGCGGACGCTGGGTCGGCGGTGTGACCGACCGCTTGGGCAAACGCGAAACCTTTCAACGTGCCGTGCTGTTCTCGATCATCCCGATGTTTGCCATCACGCTGCTCAAACCTGTGCCGCTGTATGTGGTGTTGCTGGTGACCACCACCCTGTTCTTCGCCATGAACGCTCGCATGATTCCAGGCATGGCGTTGCTCACCTCAGCAGCCAACCCCAAATTTCGCGGCACCTTCATGTCGCTCAACGGTGCGGTTCAATCGTTCTCCATGGGCGTGGCGGCATGGGTGGGCGGCATGCTGCTGCACAACGAACCAAGCGGCCAAGTAACGCGCTATTGGTGGTGTGCCGTGGTCGCCTCGTGCGCATCTTTGCTGGCCTATGTGTTAGCCAAGCGCGTGTCTATGCACGAGTAACACCCATTCTTACGCGCATGTGCAAAGCAGCATAAAAAAGCCGCTCATTGAGCGGCTTTCTCATTAAGCATGCCTTCAAAAAGGCACACCATCAAACGTTTAAGCGTGTGAAGCTGCCAAGGCCGCAAAGGCCTTGACCACTTCGGCCGGGGCTTGCACCAGCTCAATCAACACGCCTTCGCCCCCGATCGGGAATTCATCATTGCCCTTGGGATGCAAGAAGGTGATGTCAAAACCTGCCGCGCCCTTGCGGATGCCACCGGGTGCAAAGCGCACGCCTTGTGCGGTGAGCCATTCCACCGCCACCGGCAGGTCATCGATCCACAGGCCCACGTGGTTCAACGGCGTGGCGTGAACCGCAGGTTTTTTCTCGATGTCCATGGGTTGCATCAGATCGACTTCGACCTTGAAGGGGCCGACACCGATAGCGCAAATGTCCTCGTCCACGTTCTCGCGTTCGCTTTGAAACGTACCGGTGACTTCGAGGCCAAACATATCCACCCACAGCTTTTTCAGACGGCCCTTGTCAGGGCCGCCAATAGCGATTTGCTGAATACCGAGGACTTTGAAGGGACGGTTCGCCGTGCTCATTTATTCAAACTCCACAATCATTTGGTCCACCGTCAGTGATTCGCCTTTGGACGCCACCACTTTTTTGACCACGCCATCTTGCGCTGCGAACAAAACGTTTTCCATCTTCATCGCTTCGATCACGGCCACGCGTTCGCCCGCTTGCACTTTTTGGCCAGGCTGCACCGCCACATCGACCAACAAGCCAGGCATGGGAGAAATCACATATTTGCTCAAGTCGGGGGGTGCTTTGAATGGCATGAGCTTGTGCAGCTCCGCCATACGGGGCGACATCACCAAGGCTTCGATGCGGGTGCCGTTGTGCTGCACTTGCAAGGCCAAGGGGTTCTTCAAAGTGCCGCGTTCCACTTGCGCGGTGAAAGGCTTGCCATTGACCAAACCTTCAATGCGGATGTCGTTCAAGCGTGAGTTGCTTTCAATCGCATAGGTCTTGCCCGCGATGGTGATTTGCGCCACGCCAGACTTGCCCACGAACTCGTCCACATGCACTTGTACATAGCGGTTCTTACCGCCCTGGCCCAACTCGACCACGGTGTAGTCTTGACCCACTTTGACGTCATAGCCGGGCAACTGGCCACTCAGATTGGCGGCGCGCTCACGCGACTTGCGACGCACAAACGCGGCCAAGGCAGCCAAAAAGTCATGGTCATCATGCGGCACATCTTCGGCACGGAAGCCATGTGCGTACTGCTCGGCAATGAACCCGGTGTTGAAGTCACCCGAGACAAACTTGGGATGCGCCAGCAAGGCTGCTTGGAAGGGAATGTTCGAGCTGATGCCGCGAATCACAAAGCCGTTCAAGGCTTCGCGCATCTTGGCAATCGCCTCGTTGCGGTCTTTGCCGTGCACGATGAGCTTGGCGATCATCGAGTCATAGAACATCGGAATCTCGCCACCGTCTTGCACCCCGGTGTCCACACGCACGCCGAGCAAGTCAGCGGTGTTGCCTTGGAACATGGTTTGTTTGGGCGTTTGAAAACGCACCAAACGACCTGTCGAAGGCAGGAAGTTGCGGAACGGGTCTTCGGCGTTGATGCGGCATTCAATGGCCCAGCCATTGCGTTGCACATCTTTTTGCGCGATCGGCAATTTCTCGCCAGCAGCCACGCGAATCATCATCTCGACCAAGTCCAGGCCGGTGATGGCTTCGGTTACAGGATGCTCCACCTGCAAACGGGTGTTCATCTCGAGGAAGTAGAAGTCTTGGTCTTTGCCGACCACAAATTCCACAGTGCCTGCCGATTGGTATTTCACCGCCTTGGCCAAGGCCACAGCTTGTTCGCCCATGGCTTTGCGGGTGGCTTCAGTGATGAAAGGCGATGGTGCCTCTTCGATGACTTTTTGGTGACGGCGCTGAATCGAGCACTCACGCTCATTCAAATACACCACGTTGCCATGGCTGTCGCCCAGCACCTGGATTTCGATGTGGCGCGGTTCGAGCACGTATTTCTCGATGAACACGCGGTCATCGCCAAAGCTGTTGCGCGCTTCGTTGCGGCATGACGTGAAACCTTCAAACGCTTCCTTGTCGTTGAAGGCCACGCGCAGGCCCTTGCCGCCGCCGCCCGCCGATGCTTTGATCATGACGGGGTAGCCAATGCCTTTGGCAATCTCCACCGCTTGCTCAGCGGTATCGATGGCATCGTTGTAACCAGGAATGGTGTTGACCTTGGCCTCGTTGGCCAACTTCTTGGACGCGATCTTGTCGCCCATGGCCGCGATCGAGTGGGCCTTGGGTCCGATGAAGGCAATGCCTTCGTCTTCGCAGCGTTTGGCGAACTCGGTGTTCTCGCTCAAAAAGCCATAGCCAGGGTGAATGGCTTGTGCGCCTGTGGCCTTGGCCGCAGCGATGATTTTGTCTGCCACGAGGTAAGACTCGCGTGAGGGCGCGGGGCCTAACAGCACGGCTTCGTCGGCCAGTTGCACATGGCGTGCTTCTTTGTCCGCCTCAGAATAAACAGCCACGGTTTGGATGCCCATCTTGTGAGCAGTGGCGATGACGCGGCAAGCAATTTCGCCACGGTTTGCAATCAGGATTTTCTTAAACATCTGCATTCCTTATTCAGATCTCAATTCAATGCTTTGGCTGAGCTCGCAATGGATACGGCATATCCATCTCCGCTCATGTCCCCCGCCCTGCGGGCTCCTCCTTTACTTCGCTGCGGTGGACACACCGTATCCATTGCTGCGAAGGCCTTGCGCTGCATATCTCATGCACCCGATCAAAGCGGAATGTTGCCGTGCTTGCGCCATGGGTTGTCGATCTTCTTGTCTTTCAACATCACCAGCGAGCGGCAGATGCGCTTGCGGGTTTCGTGCGGTTGAATCACGTCGTCGATGAAGCCGCGTGCACCCGCCACAAACGGGTTGGCAAAGCGGGCTTTGTATTCGGCTTCTTTGGCGGCTAGTTTTTCAGGATCGCCTTTGTCTTCGCGGAAGATGATTTCCACCGCACCCTTGGCACCCATCACCGCAATCTCAGCGTTGGGCCAGGCAAAGTTCACGTCGCCGCGCAAGTGCTTGGAGGCCATCACGTCATACGCGCCGCCATAGGCCTTGCGGGTGATGACGGTGATTTTTGGCACGGTGCACTCGGCGTACGCATACAGCAACTTGGCACCGTGCTTGATGATGCCGCCGTACTCTTGCGAGGTACCGGGCATGAAGCCGGGTACGTCGACAAACGTGACGACGGGAATGTTGAAGGCATCGCAGAAGCGCACAAAACGCGCCGCCTTGATGGAGCTCTTGATGTCCAAGCAACCGGCCAACACCAAAGGTTGGTTGGCCACGATGCCCACGGTTTGGCCTTCCATGCGGGCAAAACCGTTCAGGATGTTTTTGGCGTAGTCGGGTTGCAGCTCAAAGAAGTCGCCATCGTCCACAGTTTTGACGATGAGCTCTTTCATGTCATAGGCCTTGTTGGGGTTCTCAGGCACCAAGGTGTCCAAGCTCATGTCCATGCGGCCCGATGGATCGCCGCTGGCACGCACAGGTGCTTTTTCGCGGTTGTTCAAAGGCAGGTAGTTGTAGAGACGACGCAGCATCAACAAAGCTTCGACGTCGTTCTCAAAGGCCATGTCAGCCACACCGCTCTTGGTGGTGTGGGTCAAGGCGCCACCCAACTCTTCAGCCGTCACTTCTTCGTGGGTCACGGTCTTGACCACTTCAGGACCAGTCACAAACATATACGACGTGTCTTTGACCATGAAGATGAAGTCGGTCAGCGCGGGTGAATACACTGCACCGCCGGCCGATGGGCCCATGATCATGCTGATCTGTGGCACCACGCCGCTGGCCATGACGTTGCGCTGGAACACTTCGGCGTAACCACCGAGCGAGGCCACGCCTTCTTGAATGCGCGCACCGCCCGAGTCGTTCAAACCGATCACCGGTGCGCCGACCTTCATGGCTTGGTCCATGATTTTGCAAATCTTCTCGGCATGCGTTTCAGACAAGGCGCCGCCGTAAACCGTGAAGTCCTGGCTGAACACAAAGACCAAACGGCCATTGATCATGCCGTAACCGGTGACCACGCCGTCGCCCGGGATCTTGTTGCCTTCCATGCCGAAGTCGGTGCAACGGTGTTCGACGAACATGTCCCACTCTTCGAAGGTGCCTTCGTCCAGCAAGACCTCAATGCGCTCACGCGCGGTCAGCTTGCCCTTGCTGTGTTGGGCGTCGATGCGTTTTTGGCCACCGCCCAAGCGTGCCGCAGCGCGCTTCTTCTCCAGTTGTTCAATGATGTCTTGCATGGTTGCTCTCTTTTCTCCAGGAAGATTTTCAAATTAACTCTGTGCCTGAACTTTTCGATTCATAAGCACTGAGCAGTTGACGGGCTGCCGTCGAAGCAGCCAACTGCCCCGCGCCCACTTGGTGACTGAGTTGGGGCAGCAGTGCTTGCACACGTGACTGCGCCCGAAAATTTTGTTTCAAACCTGCGTCAATGCGTTCCCACATCCACGACAAGGCTTGGTGTTGGCGACGCTCGACAAAACGACCGCTCTCCATTTGTAAGGCTTTGAACTCGCCGACCGCAGCCCAAAAAGCATCGACCCCTTGGTTCAGCAAGGCGCTGAGCTGCACCACTTTGGGATGCCACACCTGCGTGTTGCGATGTGCATGGCCCGAGCTACCGTGCATGCCCAAAAGTTGCAACGCACTGGTGATTTGCAGTTGGGCGCGCGTGGCGGCAGTGGCGTCAATGTCTGCTTTATTGATGACTACCAAATCGGCAATCTCCATCACACCTTTTTTGATGGCTTGCAAATCGTCACCTGCGTTGGGCAGTTGCAGCAGCACAAACATATCGGTCATATTGGCCACGGCGGTTTCGCTTTGACCCACGCCCACGGTTTCAACAATCACCACGTCGTAGCCTGCAGCCTCACAGACCAACATGGATTCACGGGTTTTTTCAGCGACACCACCCAAGGTGCCACTGGACGGGCTAGGGCGAATGTAGGCTTGATCGTGCACGCTCAAAAACTCCATGCGGGTTTTGTCACCCAAGATGGAGCCACCAGAAACAGTCGAAGACGGGTCAATGGTCAGGACTGCCACACGGTGGCCCTGAGCAATCAAGTAAAGGCCTAGCGCTTCTATGAAGGTCGATTTACCCACAC
>JACCDU010397288.1_pt1 | contig 21005 bp, 16 predicted proteins | sample 7446081 | NCBI WGS metagenome assembly JACCDU01 (sample SAMN15323447, study PRJNA562643) | freshwater metagenome | isolation source: river surface water | place: USA:Blue River Watershed | collected 2017-08-17
CGGTCCAGGAAGCCGGTGTTGATGAAGGCCACACGGCTCTTGGCTGCGGCGATGCAGGCCTTGAGGTTGGCGCTGGTGCGGCGCTCTTCGTCCATGATGCCCAGCTTCACGGTGGAGGGCTTCATGCCCAGCACTTTTTCGACGCGGCCAAACAGCTCGTCCGCAAACGCGACTTCGGCCGGGCCGTGCATCTTGGGTTTGACGATGTAGACGCTGCCGGTGCGGCTGTTGCGCAGGGGGTGCGAAGACTTTTTCTGCAAGTCGACCAAAGCGCAAGTCACGGTGACCATCGCGTCCATGATGCCTTCGGGGATCTCTTTCATGCTGCCGTCGGCGGCTTTGTAAAGGATGGCGGGGTTGGTCATCAAGTGACCCACGTTGCGCACGAACATGAGCGAACGGCCATGCAGTTTGACGGTACCTTTGCCTGTGGGCTTGGTGTACTCGCGGTCACCGTTCATGGTGCGGGTGAAGGTCTTGCCGCCCTTTTGCACTTCTTCGCTCAGGGTGCCCTGCAAGATGCCCAGCCAGTTGGCATAGGCCAGCACTTTGTCTTCGGCATCCACAGCGGCCACGGAGTCTTCCAGATCGAGGATGGTGGACAAAGCGCTTTCTGCGATCAGGTCGGACACGCCTGCAGGATCGGTCTTGCCAATGGGTGTGGACTTGTTGATTTGCAGGTCCAGGTGCAGGCCATTGTGCACGAACAGCACCGAGGCTGGGGCCTTGGCGTCGCCGGTGTAGCCCACGAATTGCTTGGCATCGGCCAGGGTGGTGCTCTTGCCGTTGGCCAAGGTCACAACCAGTTTGCCTGCCTTGACAGCGTAACCTTTGCTGCCGACATGCGAGCCGGTCTTGAGCGGCGCAGTGCGGTCGAGCACATGGCGGCAGTAGTCGATGACTTTGGCGCCGCGCTTGGGGTTGTAGCCAGTGCCTTTTTCGCAACCATCGGCCTCGCTGATCGCATCGGTGCCGTACAGCGCATCGTACAAACTGCCCCAGCGTGCGTTGGCGGCGTTCAGGGCGTAACGGGCGTTCAGGATCGGCACCACCAGTTGGGGACCGGCCAGCTTGGCGAGTTCGGCGTCCACATTGGCGGTCGTGGCTTGGGCATTCTTGGGCTCAGGCACCAGATAGCCGATCTGGCTCAGGTATTTGCGGTAAGCCTTCATGGCCTTGCCTTCACCGACCGGGCCGGGGTTGGCGGTGTGCCACTGGTCCATGGCAGTCTGGATGCGGTCACGCTCAGCCAACAAAGCGATGTTCTTGGGTGCCAGGTCGGCCACGATGCTGTCAAAGCCCGCCCAGAACTTGTCCTTGTCCACGCCGGTGGCAGGCAAGAGGGTGTCGTTGATGAAGCTCAGCAAGGGATTGGCCACTTGCAGCTTGTGGATCGCGGTGCGTTCGGTCATGGGAACCTCGGATGTTGAAAAAAGGAATTTGGACACTCTGCCGACCCCGCGCTTTCAGGCACGAAAGACTTTGCAGCATGGAAAGGACTTTATTCTAAGTTTCGATGGGGATAAAGACGGCAAAAATTCATTAACCCATGACTTTTTTGCACAAATTCCAAATGAAAAAGCATAATGCCCGCCATGGACAAGCTCAAAGCCTTCGACACCTTTGTCTCGGTCGCCACCAAAGGCAGCCTGACGGCCGCCGCGCGCGGTGAGGGCGTGGCCCCGGCCATCATCGGCCGCCGGCTCGACGCGCTCGAAGAGCATCTGGGCGTGAAGCTGCTGGTGCGCACCACGCGGCGCATCACCCTGACCCACGAAGGCAGCGCCTTTTTGGAAGATTGTCAGCGCTTGCTCTCGGATGTAGCCAATGCAGAAGCCAGCGTCTCAGCCGGCGGTGTGAAAGCCAGTGGCCATTTGCGCATCACGGCCCCGGCGGGTTTTGGCAGGCGTCATGTGGCCCCGCTGGTACCCAAGTTCCGCGCCCAACATCCCGACGTGACCATCTCACTGAACCTGAGCGACCGGGTGGTGGACCTGGCAGGCGAAGGTTTTGATTGCGCGGTGCGCGTGGGCGACTTGCCCGACTCGTCACTGGTGAGCGTGCGCATGGCCGACAACCGCCGCCTGTGTGTGGCCACGCCCGCTTATCTGGCACGGCGGGGTGTTCCGCAGCAGCCTGCGGATTTGCTGCAACACGATTGCCTGACCTTGTCCAGCGATGCCTCGCAAACTCGGGGCTGGGCATTTCGCACACCAGACAAACCGCATGAAGTGATGCACCTGCGCCCCGGTGGTCCTCTGGATTGCTCGGATGGTCAGGTGCTGCACGACTGGTGCCTGGCCGGTTATGGCATTGCCTGGCGCAGCACCTGGGAGGTCGAAGCAGAAATCCAGGCCGGGCAGCTGGTGGCTGTGCTGGAAGACTATGCCGCACCGCCCAATGGCATTTACGTGGTGTTCCCACAGCGTAAGCACTTGCCTTTGCGCGTGCGCTTGTGGATCGACCACCTCAAACTGCACTACAGCAACGCCGAGTTCTGGCAGCGTGTAGGGCTTGAGCCCATGAAAAAAGCCTGACGCGCGTCAGGCTTTGGGAGTCACCCGGCATTGAGCCCGGCGGGGGCCATCACTTGGCTTTGAGGCATTCCGACATGAACATTTTGCGTTCATCGCCTTTTTTGCCACTCTCTTTGGCTTCAGCATTGCAAGTTTTCATCTTGTTTTGCTGGGTTTCCTTTTTGTTGGCGCTCAAACACTCTTTCATGAAGGCCTTGCGCTCGTCGCCTTTCTTGCCTTCGGCCTCTTTGTTGCACATGGCCATTTTGTTTTGCTGCGGTGTTTTGTCGGCGGGGGCCGGATCGGCAGCATGAGCCCAAGCCGTAGCCAAAGTCAAACCCAAAGCGAGGATGGATAAACCGTGACGCATATGAAACTCCCTGATGAATTGAAATGAATGCTGACGCAAGTTGAACCTCGTCAACTCCTGCATTAGGGCACCAAGCATCGCACTTTGTCCATCAAACCCTTGTAATCAACTGTAAATAGACGCACACGAGCACCTCCGGCCGTGCCCCGTAAAATCCCCCCATGCTTTCTGCCAAACAACATTTGCTGGCCGCCTTGTCGGCTGAACTCGAAAAACTCCAACCTGGCGCTGGTCGCCGTGCGGCATTCGAATCCCCCAAAGTAGCGGCCCATGGCGACTTGGCGTGCACCGCCGCCATGCAGCTGGCCAAAGCCCTGAAACAGAACCCCCGCCAATTGGGCGAAGCTCTTCGCGCCGCTTTGTTGGCCAGCCCTGCTTTTGAGCGCTGGGTCGACGCCATCGAGCTGGCGGGCCCGGGCTTCATCAACATCCGTCTGAAAGACGCGGCCAAACAGGCCATCGTCCATGAGGTCCTGCAAGCGGCTGAATGCTTTGGCCACCAGCCCGCCCAAGCCCACAAAGTGCTGGTCGAATTCGTCTCGGCCAACCCCACCGGCCCGCTGCACGTGGGGCATGGCCGACAGGCCGCATTGGGCGACGCCATCTGCAACCTGCTGGCCACACAAGGCGAGCAGGTGTACCGCGAGTTTTATTACAACGATGCAGGTGTGCAGATCGGCACCTTGGCCAACTCCACCCAGCTGCGCGCCAAGGGCTTCAAGCCCGGTGATGCCGAATGGCCCGAGGCTGCCTACAACGGCGATTACATCCAGGACATTGCCAACGACTTCCTGGCGAAGAAAACCGTCAAATCCGACGACCGCGAGTTCACCGCCACCGGCGATGTGAACGACCTGGATGGCATGCGCCAGTTCGCCGTGGCCTATCTGCGCCACGAACAAGACCTGGACCTCAAAGCCTTCGAGGTGAAGTTCGACAACTACTACTTGGAGTCGAGCCTCTACACCAGCGGCAAGGTCGATGCCGCCGTACAAAAGCTCAAGGATGCAGGCAAAACCTATGAGCAAGACGGCGCGCTGTGGCTCAAGTCCACCGATTACGGTGACGACAAGGACCGTGTCATGCGCAAGGGCGATGGCACTTACACCTATTTCGTGCCGGATGTGGCTTACCACATCACCAAATGGGAGCGCGGCTTTGGCCGGGTGGTAAACATCCAGGGCACCGACCACCACGGCACGATTGCCCGGGTGCGTGCGGGCCTGCAGGCAGCGGGTGTCGGCATTCCCGAGGGCTACCCCGACTACGTTCTGCACACCATGGTGCGCGTGATGCGGGGCGGCGAAGAGGTCAAGATCTCCAAGCGCGCAGGCAGCTACGTCACGCTGCGCGACCTGATCGAGTGGACCAGCAAGGATGCGGTGCGTTTCTTCTTGCTCAGCCGCAAGCCCGACACCGAATACATCTTCGACATCGACCTGGCGCTGGCGCAGAACAATGACAACCCGGTGTACTACGTGCAGTACGCCCACGCCCGCATTTGCTCGGTGCTGAACGCATGGGGTGGCGACAAAGCCAGCCTGACGCATGCCGACTTGAGTGCACTGCAAAGCCCTCAAGCCCATGCACTGATGCTGGCACTGGCCAAGTACCCTGAGATGCTGACGTCAGCTGCCAAGGATTTTGCGCCGCACGACGTGACCTTCTACCTGCCCGATCTGGCATCGCTCTACCACAGCTACTACGACGCCGAGCGGATTTTGGTAGACGACGAAGCCGTGAAAAAAGCCCGTCTGGCCTTGATTGCAGCCACAGCCCAGGTCATCCAGAACGGCCTGAAAGTCCTGGGCGTGTCTGCCCCCTCCAAGATGTAATCCCATGATGAAAAACTCTCAACGCGGCGGTACTTTTCTGGGCTTCATCATGGGCCTGGTGGTGGGTCTGGGACTGTCGCTGGCCGTGGCCATCTATGTGACCAAGGTACCCACACCTTTTTCCAACAAGAACCAGCCCCGTTCCTCAGAACAAGACAGTGCAGAGGCGCAAAAGAACAAGGACTGGAACCCCAACACGGTGCTGCAGCCCAAAGCGCCTGCCGAGACGCCGCCAACACCACCAGTGTCAGCAACAGAACCTGCTGCACCAGCCGTCAATGCGGACGCAGCACGCAAACCCACGGAAAAAGCCCCTGTCGAGGCCGCCAAATCTGAACCACGCCCAGCGGTCACGGCTGACCCTTTGGGTGATCTGGCCAAAGCCAAATCCGGCTTGTCCACACCCGCTGCTACCGGCAACGTGACGGCCGATCCCTTTGACTACGTGATCCAGGTCGGTGCTTACCGCACCCTGGCCGATGCCGATGCCCAAAAAGCCAAGCTGGCTTTGATGGGCGTGGATGCCAAAGTGTCTGAGCGGGATCAAAATGGACGCACGGTATACCGCGTACGCTTGGGACCTTATGACGACAAAGCCGCCGCAGAAAAAGTACGCGCTCGACTGGAAAGCAACAACATCGAGAACACCTTGGTGCGGGTGCAGCGCTGAGCGCCCATTTCATTTTTGAATCGAACGAGGGAGTCCACATGAAACGTCGCCTTTTTTCTTCTGCTTTGCTGGCCACGTCCGCATGGCTCGGCCAATCTGCCGCTTGGGCACAAGCCCTGTTCAAGTCCGGCAAAGACTATTTGCCGCTGGAACGCCCTGTCGCCACGGAAGCAGGCAATGGCAAGATCGAACTGATCGAGTTCTTCTGGTACAGCTGCCCGCATTGCAATGCGTTTGAGCCCACCTTCGCGCAATGGATCAAAACCGCCCCCAAAGACGTGGTGGTGCGCCGCATCCCTGTGGCCTTCCGTGACGATTTCGCACCCCAGCAACGCCTGTTCTTCGCCCTGGAGGCCATGAACCTGCTCGATAGCCTGCACGCCAAGGTGTTTGCCGCCATCCATGTGGAAAAGCAGGCCCTCAATACCGAAGCGGCCATCGTCGATTGGATTGGCAAGCAAGGCGTGGACAAAGCCAAGTTCAGCGAAGCCTACAAGTCCTTCGGTGTGGCCAGCAAACTCAAGCGCGCCGTACAGCTGCAAAACGATTTCCGCGTGGAGGGGGTGCCCTCATTCGGCATCGCTGGCCGCTTCTACACCGATGGCTCGATTGCCGGCAGCATGGAACGGGCCCTCAAAGTGGCCGAATCCCTGATCGCCCAAAGCCGAACACGCGGCTGACACCGTCAGGACGCACCCCGATGGTGCAAAAGCCCGTCTGGCAAGCTTGCGGACGGGCTTTTTTTATGCCCCCAGGGTCTTGTACTGCAGTTCTGACAACGCTTGCGCCTACAATCAAAAAGCACCTGACAGCAAGATTCATGCCCTCTCAATTTTCCCTCCGCCTGATCGCTTTTTCCGCTCTGAGCCTGAGTGTGCTGTGCACGCCTGCGCATGCCGAAAAGGCCGACAAGGACAAACCGATGAACATCGAGGCGGACAACATGCGCCACGATGAAAACAAGAAGCTGACCCAATTCAACGGGAAAATCGTCGCACTCAAGGGCACGCTGATCATGCGCGCCGACCGCATGGAAGTCCAGGAAGACGGCAAGGGCCAGCAAATTGCCACCTTTTGGGCTGCGCCCAAAGAGCGGATCTTCTTTCGCCAAAAACGCGAGGGCGTCGACGAGTACACCGAGGGCGAAGCCGAAATCGCCATCTACGACAAACAAGCGGACCAGGTCAGCCTGATCCAGCGTGCCGAAGCCCGCATTTTGCGAGGGACCGAAATAGCCAACCGCGTCACAGGCGACAAGATCGTCTTCAACAACACCACCGAAGTGATGACGGTCGATGGCCAACCCAAAGGCCCCACGGCCAGCGGACGCAGTGAGCGTGTGCGCGCCGTGCTGACACCCAGCAAAGACAAAACAACCAGTGCCCCGGGCGTGACGCCTGCGCTGCGCAGCAGCCCTACTTTGGGTGAAAGCAAAAAACCATGAGCGACACCCCCACCAGCCGTCTGGAAGCACGGCACCTGAAAAAAGCCTACGGCAGCCGCAAGGTCGTACACGACGTGTCGATGCAGGTGTCCAAAGGCGAAGTGGTCGGCTTGTTGGGCCCCAACGGTGCAGGCAAGACGACGTCGTTCTACATGATCGTGGGCCTGGTGCGCACCGATGGTGGCCAGATCCTGATCGATGGCCAGGACGTCACGCGCATGCCCATCCACAAGCGGGCGCGCATGGGTTTGTCCTACCTGCCGCAAGAAGCCTCGATTTTTCGCAAGCTCACGGTGGCCGACAATGTGCGCGCCATTCTGGAATTGCACACCGATGAACAAGGTCACTCATTGCGTGCGCCAGAAATTGAAAAACGCCTGGATGCCTTGCTCGCCGATTTGCGGGTGGACCACCTGCGCGACTCGCCCGCTGTGGCATTGTCGGGTGGCGAGCGCCGGCGGGTGGAGATTGCCCGCGCTCTGGCGACCGATCCGCGTTTCATCTTGCTCGACGAACCGTTTGCAGGCATCGACCCGATTGCGGTGATCGAGATCCAGCGCATCATTGCCTTCCTCAAGCAGCGTGGCATTGGCGTGCTGATCACCGACCACAACGTGCGCGAGACCTTGGGCATTTGTGACCACGCCTTCATCATCAGCGATGGTCATGTGCTGGCACAAGGCACACCAGACGAGATCGTGGCCAACGCCGATGTGCGGCGTGTTTATCTGGGCGAACACTTCCGAATGTGATGCGCCCTGACTTGACTCCTGACATGGAAGCTGCAGCGTGAAACCCGGTCTCTCGCTGCGCATGTCCCAGCACCTGGCGCTCACGCCCCAGTTGCAACAATCGATCCGACTGCTCCAGCTGTCCACGCTGGAGTTGTCGCAAGAGGTCGAGCAAATGCTCGACGAAAACCCCTTCCTGGAACGCACCGAAGAAGAAGCGCCGCAAGAAGCTTTTGGCCTGGATCAAACAGACACCCGCGTCAGCCTGGGCGATCGCGTGAGCGAAAGCGCCAATGAATCAGGCGGCGATGACAGCCTCAGCGAAATCTCTGGCGAAGCGGTGACCGATGTGGCCGAAAGCTGGGACGGCGACGGCAGTGTCGAGATGCGCCCCGACGACAGCGAATGGGGTGGCGATGCGGCCCCCCGCCAAAACAACGGGGACGACACCGCCGATGCGACCGAGCTGGCCCGCAGCATAGGCTCGCTCACCGACTTCTTGCACCGCCAGGCCTTGTCGTTGCGCCTGTCCGAGATCGACCGCGCGGCCTTGCGCTTCTTGATCGAGTCCCTCAACGACGACGGTTACCTGACCGACCCCCTGCCCGAGCTGGCTGCGAATCTGGCAGGCAGCGAAGACGACGAACAACTGGATGAGCTGGTGCACCGCTTCACCGTAGCGCTGGGCTTGCTGCAATCGCTCGAACCCGTGGGCGTGGGCGCACGCGACCTGGCCGAATGCCTGCGCATCCAGATCAAGGCCTTGCTGCAAGACGCCCCCAACGATGCCATGATGCAAGCCGCGCTCAAGGTCTGCGGCCAGCCCATGGAACTGTTGGCCAAACGCGACTTCAAACGCCTGGCCGTGCTGACCGGCGAGACCGAAGCGCTGATCAAAGCCGCCATCCCCTTCATCGCGCGGCTCGAACCCAAACCAGGCCGCCCCTTTGTGCAAGCCGAGCAAAACATCATCGTGCCCGATGTGATCGTGACGAACACGCGCAAGACCGGCGCACCGAAATTCCGCATCCAGCTCAATCCGGATGTGATGCCCAAGCTGCGTGTGCACGACATCTATGCCAACGCCCTGCGCGGTGGCAAAGGCGAGTCGCACGCTGGCCTGCAGCAGCGGCTGCAGGAAGCGCGTTGGTTCATCAAGAACATTCAGCAACGCTTTGACACCATCTTGCGCGTGTCCTCGGCCATCGTGGAGCGACAAAAAAACTTTCTGGTGCAAGGCGAGCTGGCCATGCGCCCGCTGGTGCTGCGTGAGATCGCCGACGAGCTGGGCATGCACGAGTCCACCATCAGCCGCGTGACCACCGCCAAATACATGGCCACACCGCAAGGCACGTTTGAGTTGAAGTACTTCTTTGGCTCGGGGCTGGGCACCGACAGCGGCAATGCCGCGTCGAGCACCGCCGTGCGGGCCTTGATCAAACAACTCATTGCGGCTGAAAATCCAGCCAAGCCTTTGTCCGACAACCAGCTTTCAGAAATGCTCAAGGAGCAAGGCATCGACTGCGCCCGCCGCACCGTGGCCAAATACCGAGAAGCCCTGAAGATCGCACCCGCCAATCTGCGCAAAACACTTTGAGAAACCCGCTGCTGTGAATTCACTCCAACTTTTCATGCCCTGCGCTGCTGGCGTTGAGGGCTTTCTGGCCGACGAGATCCATCAGATCACAGGCCTGACCGGTCACGACTTGCTCACCGGTCGCGGCGGTGTGTTGGCCCGTGCCTCTTGGCGTGATGCCCAACGCATCAACCTGCACAGCCGCCTGACCCAACGCGTGCTGGTGCAACTGTCCGAGACGCCCTACCGCAACGAAAACGACCTCTACCAAGCCGCCAGCGCCGTGGCCTGGGAGATCTGGTTCACGCCCAAGCAAACTTTCAAGATCGAGATCACCGCACAACACAGCCCGCTGACCAGCCTGAACTTTGCCGCGCTCAAGATCAAGGACGCGGTGGCCGACCGCTTTCGTGCCAAGCGCGGCGAGCGCCCCAGTGTCGACACCAGCTGGCCCGATGTGCGCATCTACGCCCACGTCACGCCAGAAACCCTCAACCTGTACATCGACACCTCGGGGGAGCCTTTGTTCAAGCGCGGCTGGCGCACCGACAAGGGCGACGCGCCTTTGAAGGAAACCCTGGCCGCCGCCATGATCGCGGCCAGTGGTTGGGACGCCACGGTGCCCTTGTACGACCCGTGCTGCGGCAGCGGCACCATCCCGATCGAAGCAGCGCAGATCGCCTGCGGCATCGCCCCCGGTTTGCAGCGCCGTTTTGGCTTTGAAAAACTGCTGCCCTTCCAGGGCCATGTGTGGCAAGGCCTGATCGAGGAGGCCCGCGACCTGGAACACGAGCCCACCGCGCCGATTTTTGGCAGCGATGTGGCCTTCCGCATGGTGGACTTTGCCGAGCGCAACGCCGAGCGAGCAGGCGTGTCAGGCATGGTGGAGTTCCGCGGCGGCGATGCGCTGCAACGCATGCCCCCCAGCGAAACACCCGGCGTGATGCTGCTCAACCCACCCTATGGCGAACGCATTGCAGCGGCGGGGGTGGCCGGGCGTGGGCGCGACAGTTTTCAGCCGGGTGCATTGGCCAGTGCCCGAGCGGCAGATCAAAGCCACCACCGCGAAACCGCGCAGGTTGACGACGGCGGCGAGTTCTTTGCCCAACTGGCCAGCCACTGGAAGAAGAACTACAGCGGCTGGAGCGCCTGGATGCTCACGCCCGACCTCAAGCTGCCCAGCAAGATGCGCCTCAAAGAATCGCGCCGCGTGCCCATGTGGAACGGCCCCATCGAATGCCGCCTGTTCCGTTTTGACATGGTCAAAGGCAGCTTGAAGCGCCCCGCCGCAAACGCCTCCTCCTCGGTGGCCGACGGAACCCCCACGCCATGAGCGCAATGGCGGGCGGCAACGCCCCGGCACGCTGTGTGCTGGACACCAACATCGTGCTCGACCTGTGGGTATTTGACGACCCCCGCGCCAAGGCCCTGCGCCTGAGCGTCGAGACCGGCCACACGCACTGGCTGGCCACCTCGGCCATGCGCGAAGAGCTGGCCCGCGTGCTGGCTTACCCCCAAATCGTCAAACGTCTCACGCACCGCAAGCTGCCCGCAGACACGGTGCTGGGCCACTTTGACCGCTGGGCCCAATTGCAGGCCGATGCGCCCAAGGCCCCCTACGCCTGCAAAGATGCAGACGATCAAAAATTCATTGACCTGGCCGTGGCGCATCAGACCACATTGCACAGCAAAGACGCGCAAGTGCTGTGCATGCGCAAACGGCTGGAGCGCTGCGGTGTGACGCTGAACCCTACAATCCTCGCCTGAACACTGGAACCCTCATGAACACCACCGCTGGCTTGCAAGCCGAAGACTTCGACACCCTGGACAACATCCTCGACGACCTGCGCGAGCGCTTTGAAGAAACGCCGCAATGGGAATTCTGCGAAGGCTTCATGGCCGCACTGGTGTGCTGCCGCCGTGCCATACCCGATGCCGAATGGCTGCCCATGCTGCTGGGCGTGGACGAAGGTGAAGAAGGCGGCAGCTTTGCCGATGATGCCCAGCGCCAGCAATTTCTGGCCCTGTGGCAGCGCCGCTTTGACGAAATCAAGCTGGCCCTGGACACGCCGGTGGAAGCGCTCGATGACGACAAGGCCTACGCACCTGAAGTGATGGACGTGCGCGGCGCGATTGCCACGCTGCCCGAAGAAGAACGCGCCGAGATCGACGACAACGAGATCCCCGCATTTGCGCAAGTCTGGGCGCTGGGTTTCATGTTTGCCGTGGAGAACTGGCCCGACGAATGGGCCGCACCCAAAGACAAGGACGCTGCCAAGTGGCACGACCTGTCGCTCGAAGCCATCGTGGCCCTGACCGAAGACGACACCGATGTGCCCACCTTGTCAGCGCTGTCTGAAGACGGCCCGCCAAGCGTGAGCGAAAACCGCCTGAACGCCTATGGCGAAGCGCTGTGGGCGGTGTACGACCTGCGCGAAATCTGGCGCAACATCGGCCCGCGTGTGGAGCAGGTCATCAAGGAAGTCACGCCCGGTCGCAACGACCCTTGCAGCTGTGGCAGCGGCAAAAAATACAAGAAGTGCTGCGGCGCCTGATCAGGCAAAAAACCCAGTCAAGGCCTGAGCCGTCAGCTCAGGCAACTCTTCCGGGATGAAGTGCCCGGCGGGCACCGCCTGTCCTGACACCTGGCCGCTGCACTGGGCCTGCCAAAGTTCCAGCGGCTTGAACATGCGGTTGACCACGCCGCGCTCGCCCCAGAGCACCAGGGTGTCGCAAGCGATTTTCTGGCCGCGCTCACGCGCTTCGCGGTCGTGCTGCAAATCAATGCCGGTGCTGGCGCGGTAGTCTTCGGCCGCGCTGTGGATCGCAGCAGACCATCCCTTGTCGTTCAGGACCGGATTGCAGAAAGCATTTTCGTATTCGGCCAAGGCTTGGGGCTCGATGTAGCCCAGCCCCTGGCTGCCCCAGCCACCCAGCTTGGCGTGCAGGTAAGCCTTGGGGTTGCCGCCGATCATGAACTCGGGCAAGGGCGCGGGCTGCGTCAGGTGGAACCAGTGGTAATAAGCCTGCGCAAAGGCAAAGTACGGGTCCGCCACCGGGCCGGCGACTTCAGGCTGTTTGCCCCAGTGACCGCTGTACATGTCGAGCGTGGGCGCGATGTCAATCACGCACAGGCGTTTGACGCGGGGCGAATGGTCCAGCGCCAGGCGGTGCGCGACACGACCGCCCCGGTCGTGTCCACACACAAAGAAATCCTGCACACCGAGCATGTCGAGCAGGTTGACCACTTCCTTCGCCATGGACCGTTTGCTGTAGTGGGCATGCTCGGCATCCCCCACCGCGTGTGAAGACTCGCCATAACCGCGCAGGTCAGGCATCACGATGCGGTAATGCCCGGCCAGGCGTTGCGCCACACGGTGCCACATCACATGGGTTTGCGGAAAGCCGTGCAGCAAGACCAGCACTGGCTTGTCGCTGCGCCAATCGTCGGATCGCCGGAACGTAACGGGCAGACCTTGAATGCTCAGGGTCTGCTTTTCAAAGCCCTCGAACCAAGACACGCTTCAGTCCACCTTGGCACCCGAGGCCTTGACCACGGCAGCCCACTTCTTGTGTTCGGCTTCAATCAATGCCGCAAACTGGGCCGACGTGTTGCCGCTCGGGATGGCACCTTGCGCCTGCAACTTGTCCTTGATGGCAGGCGTGTTCAGCGACTTGGCCACTTCCTGCTGAATGCGGTTGACGATCTCCATGGACGTGCCTGCGGGGGCCAGCAGGCCGAACCAGCTGCTGGCTTCAAACCCTTTGAGGCCTGCCGCTTCTTCGATGGTGGGCAGCTCGGGCATGGCCGAAGAGCGTTGACCACTGGTCACGGCCAGCGCCTTGATCTTGCCCGCCTTGATGAGCTGCATGGCCGAAGGCAGGTTGTCGAACATCACATCCATATTGCCCGCAGCCATGTCCAACAGTGCCGGGCCGGAGCCACGGTATGGGATGTGCGCCATGAAGATACCGGTCTGGCTCTTGAACAACTCGCCCGCCAGATGAATCGATGTGCCGTTGCCACTGGACGCCATGTTGAGCTTGCCGGGGTTGGCCTTGGCGTACTTGGTGAAGTCATTGACGCTGTTGATCTTGTGGGTCGCGGCAAAGTCGGCGTTGATCACCATCACATTGGGCACTCCGGCCACCAGCGTGACCGGCACGAAGTCCTTGAAAGGGTCATAGGGCAACTTGGCATAGAGCGCCCGGTTGATGCCATGCGTGCCCACCGTGCCCATGAGCAGGGTGTAGCCGTCACCAGCCGATTTGGCCACCAGCTCAGCCCCCAGGTTGCCACCGGCACCGGCCTTGTTCTCGACCACGAACTGCTGGCCAAAGGCCTTGGTCAACTCGGGGGCCACAGCGCGGGCCAGGATGTCGGTGGTGCCGCCGGGCGCAAAAGGCACCACGATCTTGACGGGCTTGTTGGGCCAGGCGCTTTGGGCCAACACGGTAAAGCCTGTGCTCGACAAAGCCAGCGCAAGAACTGTGTGCAACACCGGGCGGCGGGTGAAGTGGGTCATGCGGGTCTCCAAAAAAGTGATCTTGATCGGCTCATGATGCCCTTGTCGCTCGTAAAAAACTGTCACCCCGGCGAAGCCCCGCATCAGGGATTGCGAGCATGGACAGCCCACTTCAGGCGCAGCCCAAAAAGCCCACAGCCTTTGGCCCGAAAGATGCCTTTTGTAGACTCTACAATCGAAGTCAATGAATCTTTTAACGCCATCTCATGTCTCGGAGTCCACCCGCATGACATCTCGTTACGCCCCTGCCGTTCTGGCACGCTCCCTTCTGGAGAATGTCCGCAGCCTGGGTGTGGTCAGTCAAGATGACTCCGCACTGAAGCGCTATGCTGCCGATCTGCAAACAAGCCTTCGCAACATGGATGAGGGCGTGGTCATTGAAGAATACAGCGGCGATGCTTTTTTGAGTCTGATCAGTCGTCTGAATCAGGAAGTCGCCCCTTATTTGCTCCAGCAAGATGTGCCAGATGCAGGTCAATCGTCGCTGCGGGTCTGGGTGATTCATCAAGCGCATTTGCTCACCCCCGAACAGCAATCGATCATCTTCCGACTGATTGAGTTGTTCCCGGCTTTGCCTTTTCGCGCCATTTGGCTGAGCGACCAAGCTTTGCAAGCCTGGAAGGAGCATGCCAACACCGAATGCATTTTTCTGGATCTGGACGAAGTTGACACATCGGAAATGACCAGCTCCGGGTCATTGGTTCATCCTGATCCATTGGGCATGACGGCGCCGGAAATGGCAGAAATGACAACATCCAAGGCTGAACCAAGCCCATTCGAGTGGCCCGCAAGCAAGCTCAGCCCGGGCCTGAAAATCGGTACCGGACTTGTGTCCGCTGGCCTGCTCGGGGCGTTGATCTGGGGAAACTTTGGACCATCATCAACGCCAGCAGCGCCAGAGTCGGCCAGGTTGACGCAAACCCTACCGGCCCCCACAACAACAGCCTCCGCTGCGCAGCCCGGCGACACAACGGCAATCAAGGCGGCCGAAACGCCAGCCCCCCCAACCCCAACGGCCAACGCCGCCAGCAAACCCGTCCCCGCCAAGCCCCCACATGCCGATGACAAGACGCTGCCCGATGCGGCGCAAGCCGGGGCGCGCTGGCTCAGGGCCTTGCCCGCCGACACCCATGTGGTTGAACACGGCAGCTTTGGCAATCTGGAGATGGCACAAAAACTCAAGTCCAAGCACAAGGAGCTGACCAACGCCCGCATCGTGGCCGTCCGCAAATCACCAAGCGCTGGCGAATGGCAATTCACCGTGATCACCGGCCCCTTCCGCTCGGAAGATCGGGCCAAGTCTTATGTGTCTCGACTTGAATGGAAGTCGAGCACGCGCATCCGGGCCACGGACAAACTCAAAGCCCAAATCGCCCCCTGAGGGCTTCAGGCAAAATGGATAGGCGCTTCAGCAGCGCCGTCCACCCTTCCAAGCCGCAGCGCTACAAGCCTCGGCAGAACCCTTGCCCATGCTGACACTCCATTCATTGGCCAACAAGGCGCTGCGCCCCATCGGCGTCTTCACCGACATTGACGACACATTGACCACTGAGGGGGCCATCACACCTGATGCCTTGCAGGCCTTGGCGGATTTGAAGGCAGCAGGTTTGCATGTGGTGCCGATCACCGGTCGGCCCGTGGGCTGGAGCGAACCCTTTGTGAATCGTTGGCCAGTGGACGCCATCGTGGCCGAAAACGGCGCAGTGGGTTTGTTGCCCGACCCGACGCACAGTCTGCGCAAGATCTACCAGCAAGACGCCGCCACGCGAGAGCGCAACTTCGCACGCATGCAGGCTGTTGGCCAGCGTGTGCTGCGCGAAGTTCCCAGGGCACAACTGTCACAAGACCATGCAGGCCGCGAGACCGATATCGCCATCGACCACAGCGAGTTTGCGCACCTGCCGCAAAGCGCCATCGATGCGGTGGTAAGCATCATGCAAAACGAAGGCATGACGGCCACCGTGAGCAGCATCCACATCAACGGCTGGTTTGGCGAGCACAGCAAACTCTCTGGTGCCCGCTGGATCGTGCGCACCTTGTGGGGCCGCGATCTGGACGCTGAAATCGACCGCTGGGTTTATGTGGGAGACTCGACCAACGATCAGGTGATGTTCGAACGCTTCCCGCACAGCGTGGGCGTGGCCAACATCCGGCGCTTTGAGGCACAACTGACCCACCCTCCCCGCTACATCACCCCCAGTGAACGTGGCGCGGGCTTTGCCGAATTGGCACAACACCTGCTGAACGGCATCGCGTGAACACCCACACATCCTTATTGACCTGGTCTGAAAAAGACAGCGAACGCAGCGCCTTGTGGCGCTCTGACCAGAACCTGCCCGCCCGCGTGGTGCTGGCCGACGACACCCTGACGGCCGATGCGGCCTACCGCCTGGCTTGCGAAGGCACGGGACTGCTGTGGCGCGGCGACTTTCAAAACGCGCGCCAATTGCTGCAAGCGATGGCAAGGCGCATCGACAAACCGCAAAAAGCCAAACGTAAGAAAACCGATGCAGCAGCCCCCATGCCGGGCGCGGCCTTCCACACCCACCGCCAGGCCCAGGCCCAGCGCACACGGGTGCTCAGCCAGGTGCTGATCGAGTTGAACGGCGACTACAGCATCGCCCTGCGCCGAGCGCCCGATGCGACGCAAGCTTGTGCACAAGCCTTTGGCCCCGCCACGGGTGAAGCCTCGGTGATCTCGCTGCGCGCCCTGCAAGGCGTGATCGGCGCTTTTGAATGGCGCAAGAACGGCGTCGAAGTGCCCGCATTGGGCGAAGGCCTGCGCATCCACCCGCATTACGGTGTGTTCTCACCGGTGCGTGGCGAGTATGTGGACCTGGTCGCCAAAGCCCCCTTGCCTTCGGCTCTGAAAGAACACTCAGTAGCTTTTGACATCGGCGTGGGCACCGGCGTGCTATCGGCCGTGCTGGCAAGGCGTGGAGCCAAGCAAGTGGTGGCCACCGACATGGCCGAACGTGCCTTGGTCTGCGCCCGCGACAACCTGCAACGCCTCGGCCTGCAAAACCAGGTGCAGTTGCTGCAAACCGATCTGTTCCCGCCTGGCCAGGCCGCGCTGGTGGTGTGCAACCCGCCGTGGCTGCCCGCCCGCCCCACCTCGGTGCTGGAACAGGCGGTGTACGACGAAGGCAGCCAGATGCTCAAAGGGTTTCTGGGTGGCTTGAAAGCCCACCTGTCCGAAGGCGGCGAAGGCTGGCTGATCTTGTCAGACCTGGCCGAGCATTTGGGCTTGCGCAGCCGCGAAGCCTTGCTCGGCTGGATTGCGGATGCAAGCCTGAAAGTGCTGGGCCGCCTTGATGTGAAGCCGGTACACGGCAAGACCCGCGACGAGACCGATCCGCTGCATGCTGCGCGGGCAGCAGAAGTCACGTCCTTGTGGCGCTTGGGCGTGGCGGACTGATCACATCCGCGCCAGCACCGGCGCAAGCGCCTTGCCCGTGTGGGTGCCCAAGATCACCAAGGCTTCCGGTGTGCTGGCGGCCACGATGCGGCCACCGGCGTTACCGCCTTCGGGCCCCAGATCAATCACCCAGTCGGCTTCAGCGATCACGTCGAGGTCATGCTCGATCACGACCATACTGTGACCGGCATTGACCAGTCGGTGCAGCACACGGATGAGCTTGTCCACATCGGCCATGTGCAGGCCCACGGTAGGCTCGTCCAGCACATAGAGCGTGTGGGGTGCCTTGTTGCCGCGTTTGCCCACGTCGTCACGCACCTTGGTCAGTTCGGTCACCAGCTTGATGCGCTGCGCTTCGCCGCCGCTGAGCGTGGGTGAAGGCTGGCCCAGCGTGAGATAGCCCAGGCCCACGTCCTTGAGCAGCTGCAGCGGGTGCGCGATGCTGGGCATGCTGGCGAAGAAGTCCACGGCTTCATCGACTTCCATCTGCAGCACGTCGCCAATGCTCTTGCCGCGCCAGCTGACCGCCAGAGTTTCGGGGTTGAAGCGGGCACCGTGGCAGGTTTCGCACGGCACTTTCACGTCGGGCAAAAAGCTCATCTCGATGGTGCGCATGCCCTGCCCTTCGCAGCTGGGGCAACGGCCTTCGCCGGTGTTGAAACTGAAGCGCCCGGCGGCATAACCCCGCGCTTTGGCCTCCAGCGTTTCGGCAAACAGCTTGCGGATGGTGTCCCAAAAACCGATGTAGGTCGCCGGGCAGGAGCGCGGTGTTTTGCCGATCGGGGTCTGATCGACTTCGAGCACGCGGTCGATGCTTTCAAAGCCCTGGACATCGGTGCAAGCACTCAAAGCCACACGTTGGCCTGCGTCTTGCGCAGAGCGGCCTGCTTGGGTGCTGCGTTGCTGCACCAACGCCTGCACATTGGCCAGCAACACATCACGAGCCAGCGTGGACTTGCCGGAGCCACTGACGCCGGTCACGGCCACCAAGCGTTTGAGCGGCACTTGCACATCGACCTGCCGCAGGTTGTGCAGGTTGGCGCCGGTGAGGGTCAGCCAATCTAGCACCAAAGCCTCTGGGTGGGGCGGTGGGGTAGGCGACGATTTCTGTGTACCCCCGCAGTATGAGGAGCCTGCCGCGCCGCCCCACCCAGAGGCGTCCACGGTACGCCTTGGCTGCAAAGGGTGTTTCATCGCATGCAGCAAATAACGCCCGGTTTGAGAATCCGCAGAAGCCGTGATGTCAGACACCGCGCCTTGCGCCACCAGACGGCCTCCGCGTTTGCCCGCGCTGGGGCCAATGTCGATGATGTGATCGGCGCGTCGGATGGTGTCTTCGTCGTGCTCCACCACCACCAAGGTGTTGCCCTTGTCGCCCAGCTTGTGCAAGGCGTTGAGCAAGATCTGGTTGTCTCGCGCATGAAGGCCAATGGTGGGCTCATCCAGCACATAGCACACGCCTTGCAGATTGCTGCCCAGTTGCGCGGCCAGGCGGATGCGCTGCGCTTCGCCCCCCGACAAGGTGGGTGCGCCACGGTCGAGCGTGAGGTAGCCCAGCCCCACTTCTTCGAGAAACTCCAGACGGCCCTTGATCTCGGGCACCAGGTCGCGGGCGATGTCGGCGTCTCGGCCCACGAGCTGCAACTTGTCGACCCACTGGCGCACATCGCTGACCGAGAGGCTGGCGATGTCGGTGATGCGCCAGGCCTCGCCATTGGCCGCGCTCAGGCGCACCGCTCGGGCCGTGGCATTCAAACGCGTGCCTTCGCAGCTGGGACAGGCCACGTTGGCCAGATCTTCAATCTCGGGCTCGGCAAAGGTTTGTTCGCGGCCTTTGTCCTTGTCGTCACGCACCGAGTCGTCAAACACTTTGCGCTCGTCCTTGCTGAGCTGGACGCCCGTGCCCACGCAATCGGGGCACCAGCCATGCTTGCTGTTGTACGAGAACAGGCGCGGATCGAGTTCAGCATAGGAGGTGGCGCAAGCCGGGCAAGCGCGCAAGGTCGAAAACACGCGGTGCTGCCCAATGCGGGCCGTGGACTCACCTGCAGCCATGGCTTCCTTCAAGCCATCGAGATGGCTGAGCACATGCATCACGCCTCTGCCGTGTTCGAGCGCCGTGTTCAGCGCGCGACGCAGAGCGCTTTCGTTGGCAGGCAACACATCCAGGCTGGCCACGGGCAGCTCGATGTTGTGCTCCTTGAACCGGTCAATGCGCGGAAAACCTTGCGTCGGCAAAAACTCGCCATCCACACGCAGGTGCGTGTAGCCACGCGGGCGTGCCCAGTCCGCCAGCTCGGTGTACACGCCTTTGCGGTTGACCACCAAGGGGGCCAGCAGGCCAATGTGCTGGCCCTTGAACTGCGTCATCAACTGCGCAGCGATGCTGTCGGGCGTTTGCGGCTGCACCGGGGTGTCATCGTGCACGCAGTGCTGGATGCCGAGCTTGACGTACAAGAGACGCAAGAAATGCCAGACCTCAGTGGTCGTGCCCACGGTGGATTTGCGGCCTCCGCGTGACAGGCGCTGCTCGATGGCCACGGTGGGCGGGATGCCGTACACCGCATCGACCTCCGGGCGACCTGCAGGCTGCACGATGCTTCGGGCGTAGGCGTTCAGGCTTTCGAGGTAACGGCGCTGGCCTTCGTTGAACAAAATGTCAAACGCCAGCGTGGATTTGCCCGAGCCACTGACACCAGTGACCACGTTGAACTGGCCGCGTGGAATGTCCACGCTCAGGTTTTTGAGGTTGTGCTCTTTGGCGTTGACGATCTGGATGTTGTTGTTCAACACAGGAGAACGCCGGGCGAGCGCCATTGCTGTCGAGCCCCCCTGACTTCGGACGCTCGCCAGCGATGTGGGGGTGTCTGAGGGCGCCGATTTCTGCGTACCCCCGCAGTATGAGGCGTCCTCAGACACCCCCACATCGCCCTCATAGACACTCAAACGCTCAGCCACACCCTGCACCTCACCCATGGACTCGGCGTATTCACGCAGCGCCAAACCGGTGTGCGAGGTGGCGTGCTGGCGCACGTCTTCGGGAGTGCCTTGGGCCACGATCAGCCCTCCCGCATAGCCACCTTCAGGGCCCAAATCGATCAGCCAGTCGCTGGCACGGATCACGTCCAGGTTGTGCTCAATGACGATCAGTGAGTGGCCCGCTTCAAGCAGCTTGCGCAATGCACGCATCAGCTTGGCGATGTCGTCAAAGTGCAGGCCGGTGGTCGGTTCGTCGAACAAGAACAGCGTGCCTTTTCGCGCCAGGCTTTGACGGCTCTTGGACGCGGATTTGGCAGCTTCGGCCAAAAAACCTGCGAGCTTGAGACGCTGCGCCTCGCCGCCTGAGAGTGTGGGCACAGGCTGGCCCAGACGCACGTATTCGAGGCCCACATCCACGATGGGTTGCAGGGCGCGGATCACCTCACGGTCTTGGGCGAACAGGGCCGCCGCTTCGCTCACGGTCAACTCCAGAATGTCGGCCACATTCAGCAAACGCGGCTGGCCACCGATGGCCTGGCGTTCGATGTTGATCTCGAGGATTTCAGGGCGGTAGCGTTGGCCATTGCAGTCCGGGCAGCGCAAATACACGTCAGACAAGAACTGCATCTCGACGTGCTCAAAACCCGAGCCACCGCAGGTGGGACAGCGACCATCGCCACTGTTGAAGCTGAACTTGCTGGCGGTGTAGCCGCGCTGACGCGACTCGGGCGCTGTGGCAAAGAGTTCGCGGATCGCGTCCCACGCGCCCACATAGCTGACCGGATTGGAGCGGGCGGTTTTGCCAATGGGTGACTGGTCCACAAACACCACATCGCTCAAATGATCGGCCCCCAGCAAGCGGTCGTGTGCGCCGGGCGTTTCGGTGGCTTTGCCAAAGTGGCGCATCAGCGCCGGGGCCAGCACGTCCTGGATCAAGCTC
>JACCDU010343281.1_pt1 | contig 21002 bp, 17 predicted proteins | sample 7446081 | NCBI WGS metagenome assembly JACCDU01 (sample SAMN15323447, study PRJNA562643) | freshwater metagenome | isolation source: river surface water | place: USA:Blue River Watershed | collected 2017-08-17
CACACTAAATAAACTAAATCTAAAATTAAATTAAAATGTCAAAAGTAAAATTAGGAATAAACGGTTTCGGAAGAATTGGAAGAATCGTTTTTAGAGAGTCTTTCAACAGAGATAATGTTGAGGTAGTTGCTATCAACGATTTATTGGATGTTGATCACTTGGCTTACTTATTAAAATATGATTCAGTTCACGGACGTTTCAATGGAACTGTTGAAGTGAAAGAAGGTAAATTATATGTAAACGGAAGACACATTCGTATCACTGCTGAAAGAAATCCAGCTGATTTGAAATGGAATGAAGTGGATGTTGATGTAGTTGCTGAATGTACAGGTTTCTTTACTACAGTTGAAACTGCAAGCGAGCACATCAAAGGTGGTGCAAAGAAAGTAATTATTTCTGCTCCTTCAGCTGATGCTCCAATGTTTGTAATGGGAGTGAACCACGAAACTGCAAAAGCGTCTGACGTAGTTGTTTCTAATGCTTCTTGTACTACAAACTGTTTAGCTCCAATGGCTAAAGTAATCCACGATAACTTCGAAATTGTTGAAGGTTTAATGACAACTGTTCACGCTACAACTTCAACTCAAATGACAAACGATGGTCCATCTAGAAAAGATTTTAGAGGTGGTCGTTCTGCATTAGTTAATATGATTCCTTCTTCTACAGGTGCTGCTAAAGCAGTAGGAGTTGTAATTCCATCATTAAACGGAAAATTAACAGGTATGTCAATGCGTGTTCCAACTGTTGACGTTTCAGCAGTAGATTTAACTGTAAAATTAGCAAAAGAAACTTCGTATGCTGAGATTATGGCAGTATTGAAAAAAGCATCTGAAACTACAATGAAAGGAATCTTAGGATTTACTGAAGATGATGTGGTATCTAATGACTTCGTATCTGATTCAAGAACTTCTATTATTGATGCTAAAGCTGGAATTGGTTTGAATTCTACTTTTTTCAAAATTATTTCTTGGTATGATAATGAATACGGATATTCAAGTAAGTTGATTGATTTATCTGTACATATTTCAGGTTTAAAATAATACACACTTTTTCAATAAAATCCCGTTATTGTTATTGTAACGGGATTTTGTTTTTTCACTATTTACTTATTTCCAAAACGTTATTAAAAGTTTAATTTTAGAGCATTGGAAATTAAAGTCCAAAAACAAAAACAAACCCAAAAAACCAAAAGATGAAATTAATTGTTGATAGTGGTTCTACCAAAGCCGATTGGATAGCTATAGATGATAGTGGTAAAATTTTATTTACTACTCAAACCTTAGGATTGAATCCAGAAATTCTGGATGAAGAAGAAGTTATTGAACGTTTGAATGATCGTTTTGATATTTTACAAAACAAAAATGAGGCAACTCATTTATTCTTTTATGGTGCGGGTTGTGGAACTGAACGAATGAAATTATTTCTTTCCCAAGTTTTTCAAGCCTATTTTCCTAATGCTATTGTTGTAGTTGAGGAAGATACGTATGCTGCTGTATTTGCTACTACTCCAAAAGGAGAGAAAGCAATTGTTAGTATTTTAGGTACAGGATCCAATTGCAGTTATTTTGACGGCAAAGAATTGCATCAGAAAGTACAATCATTAGGTTATATTATAATGGACGATTGTAGTGGTAATGTTTTTGGAAAAGAGTTAATTAGAAAGTATTATTTCAATAAAATGCCGCAACATTTGGCAGTTGAATTTGAAAAAGAGTACGATATGACACCTGATTACATTAAGAGCAAATTGTACAAAGAAGCTAATCCAAATGCGTATCTAGCGACTTTTGCCAAATTCTTAATCCAACATAAAGAAGATCCTTTCTGTAAAAAAATCATATACAAAGGGATGAAATCTTTTGTCAAAAATTACATAAGACAATACGATAATTACCAAGAAGTTCCTGTTCATTTTGTAGGTTCAATTGCTTTTTACCTAAAAGAAGAATTAGAAGTGACTTTTGAAAAATACCAAATTAAATTAGGTAACGTGTTAAGACGACCAATCGATGGATTGATCGCGTATCACGTAGCTAATAAATAATTATTAGAGTTTTTTTATGATGCAACTGCAATCATAGAGATTTCTACATTTACATTTTTTGGCAAACATGCCACTTGAACCGTTTCACGAGCTGGAGCGGTTTTTTCGTTAAAATAACTGCCGTAAACGCTGTTGATAGCAGCAAAGTCATTCATGTTAGAAATGAATATGGTTGACTTAACTACATTTTCAAAGGTCATCCCAGCAGATTCTAATACCGCCTTCATGTTTTCCATTACTTGCTTAGTTTCTATTTCTATAGAATCTAAAACTAGATCTCCAGTTGCAGGGTTGATAGCAATTTGACCTGAAGTATATAAGGTATTTCCTGAAAGTACGGCTTGATTATATGGGCCAATAGGAGCAGGTGCTTTTTCTGTAAATAGAATTTGTTTCATAATTATTAATTTATCGAATGATTGTACTTCGTTTATCCCATTTGATGTCGCTCAATACGCCAGATTTGATTCCAATAAAGAAGCCCCAATTAGCATAGGTTCCAAAAGGAGACCAATTGAAATCCATTCTCCAACTTAACAAATCTCTTTCAAAACGAATTTGAGTGTAGGTCACCCCTTTTTGAACAAAATCATATCCAGTTGAAATTCCAGTCTTCCATTTTGGAGTTAAATCGGCATTAATTGAAATCATAATGGAGTTGCCAATTATTTTCTTTTCACGATTATTATTTCCATAAGTTAAGGAATAAGCAAAGGTCATATCCCAAGGTAATTTGGAATGAAAAAATTCAGAAACGGTGTCTTCACCTTTATCTTCGTTTTCATCAAACAAACTTTTTTGCTCATTACCTAAATTCGGTTTTCCAAATAAATCATCCTCTCGACCACCATTTCGTTTGGTTTGATCCGAATCACTTTTTTTAGCTTTGTCAGAGCTTGAAAGTGAATAATTCAGGGTCATATTGGCGCTTGTCATACGAAACAAACTTCCGCCATTGTCTATATTGTACACATTAATTCTCTTACCGGAATTGTCTATGGCATAAGGATCTAGAGTAGCTCCAAAATTAACATTCATTTTATCATTAAAAAATTGGGTACCACCACTTACTCGAACTGGTGACCAAGCTAATGTTTTTACTCCATCTGCATTTAAATCATAACTGGTAGATAAATTTAAATTGTTCAGTAGCATCACTTTTTTTGCTTCTGTTTTGGTGCTGTCTCTATCGGTTACTTTAGCTTCAATAGTATTGCTTAAATCAAATCCCAAACTATTCGAATTAGAATTACTTGGTGAACCAAAAATTCCTCCTTCAAATCGGGAGTATTCCTTTATCATCGTTCCGCTTCCATCAGCAGCATAGGTGTCGTAATATTTTTCAAAACTCGGTGTATAACCATACGAAATAGAAGGACGCATTACATGTCTAATAGCTTGAATTTTTTTATTGGCCCCACGATTAAATGTTCCATATATTGTTGTTCCAAGACTTGATGAAAAAGAATAGGTCCTAAACGCATCAAAACCTTTTACTTCGGTATCTACCACTTTTCCTTGGGTAGCATCAAAATTTTTATTGATGGTTTTAGTATACCAAACTTCTTTATAATTCAGGGAAGATGAAGCACTAAAATATTTAAATAATTTGAAATTGGTGCTCAAGGGTATACTGTGTTGTAATCCTACTTTTGCATTTTCAAACATTTGAGGCTTAAAAAATAATGAATCGGTTGTAGTAATACTGTTTTTCGCACTCAAATCGTATTGTAAATTGATGTTTTTGAAAAATCCTTTTTTTACGCCATCTTTTTTGACAAAAGGATAAACCCTATCTATACTGTATTGCAGCGTTGGCAATGTCATGTCAATTTGTTCGGTTTGAGTATTTTGCGAATGTGTGGCGGTTATCGATAATCTGGACTGAGGTCCTGCACCTACAAAATTTCTAGAATAAGAAACCGAAGAATTCATAGTATTGTTCAAATTTGAACCTATGTTGACTTGATTAATAGACTGTTTGAAATATTTACTACTACCTAAATTGACTGATGCTGAAAAACTTGCATTTGGATTGGCTTTACTATCTCGAGAGTGAGACCATTGGATGTTATAAATTTTTTGTTTGGAATAATCGGGATATCCTCGCTCGCTTGAAATTAAATTTTCAAAACGAATATTTACATTGCCACGGTAATTATACCGTTTGGCATAATTGGATTCAAAACGCATCCCATAGCTTCCATTGGTATAGTAGTCTCCTAATACAGTTAAATCATAATTGTCGCTTAAAGCAAAATAATATCCTCCGTTTTGAAGTGAAAAACCTCTTGTATTAGAATCGTTATAACTGGGTAATAAAATTCCTGAAATACTAGTTTCTTTTGACATTGGAAAAAAAGCAAAAGGTAAGGCAATCGGAGTAGGTACATTGGCAATTACCATATTTGTAACTCCAGTAACTACTTTTTTACCAGGTACAAATTTCACTTTATTAGTCTGAAAATAGTATTCTGGATTATCTACATCTTTAGAAGTTGTAAATCGGGCCCCTTTCAAAAAATAAACCGAATCATTTTCTTTCTTGGTAAGTGCCGCTTTTATTTTGAATTCGCCTTGGTCTGAACGAGAATTCCAAATGATGGCTTTTTTAGTTTTAAAATTAAACCGAATTGAATCCGGTTCAACGACATTAGCGCCTTGTTTGAAATTAGGGAATTGCGTGTAGTTTCCTGCGGAATCTTTAATTCTTCCAGCATAAACCTCGTCTTTTTCATAATCCAAAAGAATAATACCAGATTTTAATTCAACATCTTGATAATACAATTCGGCATTATCATATAGAATAATGTGTTTTTTCTTTTGATCAATCTTCGTATAATCCTTGGCTTTGTATTTAACTTTTCCGTCTAAAAAGGCTTGTTTCTTGGTAGTGCTGTCTTTTTTTACCAAACTAGATGTACTATCAGTTGCTGATTTAAGGGATTTTTCAGGATTAGTTTTGGAATTTTTTAAAGTACTCGCGGGGCTAATTGCAGTAGTTTTTTTATTGATATCTTGGCCATATATTTCACCCAATCCAATTGTTAGGAAAAAGCCTAGAAAAACGATATGAAATAAGTTTGTACGCAAAGGTTTAAATGCTATTTTTGTAAAAATATGGTTTGTTTTTTGATGTGCCAAACTTACATATTATTTTCGGCAAAAATAGTCAAATAAATATTTTAAAACCATCTAGATTTAATTAAAATTAACATTCAGATATATGTCTTTTAATACAAAAATAATAGGTGTTTACTCCTTTTTCTTATTGGTACTTTCCATGCCAATTGCAGCTCAAAATCCTAAATTTAAAGTTACATTAGATGCCGGTCATGGTGCACATGACTACGGCGCTGTTTATAGTGGCCGAATTGAAAAAAATATTGCTTTAGCAGTTGTATTGAAAGTGGGTAAAATTTTGGAGCGAACGAATAAGATTGATATTGTTTATACACGAGATACCGATGTTTTTATCGATTTAATTGAACGCGCTAATATTGCCAATCGTGCCAAGTCGGATATTTTTGTTTCTATCCATTGCAACGCTAATAAAAATACCGCCGCCGATGGAACTGAGACCTATGTAATGGGTTTGAACAAATTAGCGTCTAATTTGGAAGTGGCCAAAAAGGAAAACTCGGTAATTACAAAAGAGAAAGATTACAAACAAAAATACGATGGTTTTGATCCTAATTCGCCAGAATCAATTATGGGATTAACCTTAATGCAAGAAGAATTTTTAGATAACAGTATTTTTTTAGCAAGTAAAGTTGAAGAACAATTTGGTAAATTAGGAAAAAAATTGCGTCAAGGTGGTGTAAAACAAGCACCTTTTATGGTGTTGCACAAAGCCTACATGCCAAGAGTGTTGATAGAAATGGGGTTTATATCCAATCCATTGGAGGGAGAATTATTAAAATCAGAGGAAGGGCAACAAGATATGGCGGAAGCTATTGCTAATGCCATTATCAGTTATCGAAATGAGTTTTTTGGTGATGGAATTTTACCAATCAAAGAATTGAAACCATCCAAAAGAATTGCTCCTAAGCCAATTAAAGACACTTTGATTCAAGAGAAACCAAAAGTTGCAATTGACACCAAAGACATCAAAAAAACAGAACCAGTTAAAGAAAAGCAAACGGCTTTAATTTATAAAGTTCAAATTGGTGTAAGTCCCAAAGAAGTAGCGTTGGAAGCGAAGAATTTTAAAGGTTTGGAACCCATAAGTAAAGTTGATTTAAAAAAGTCTTTTATTTATATGTATGGTGAAACATCCGATTATGAAACAGCTAAGAACTTGTTAAAAGAGGCCAAATCGAAAGGGTATAACTCAGCGTTTTTAGTTGCTTTTAATAATGGTATTAAAATTAGTATTCAAGAAGCATTGAAATTATAGGCAAGTCAATTATTTAGTGTTAATTTTGTAAAAAAATAAAATTTTGAAACTATCAAGAGAAATCAAAACAGCGGTTTTAGTCATTGCCTCTGTAGTATTGTTTATTTGGGGCTACAGTTTTTTAAAAGGAAAAGCGCTGTTTGCTAATTACAAAACCTTTTATGTAACCTATACCAATGTGGAAGGGCTTGTTAAATCGGCTCCAGTGACATTAAATGGTTTGGCTATTGGAAAAGTAAACGATATTAAAATCAATGAGACGGATGGTTCGATAGTTGTTGAATTGCAAATTACTTCTGACTTCCCTATTTCAAGTACTAGTGCGGCGGTTTTGTATGAGCCAGGTTTTATAGGTGGAAAACAAATTGCAATTGAGCCCGATTTTAAAAATAAAACATTGGCAGAGGATGGCCAGGAATTGTCAGGTGAATTGAAACTGAGTTTAACAGCATCCATCCAAGAAAAATTAGTTCCATTACAAGCAAAATTTGAAACGGTATTAGTTGAAGTAGAAAAATTATTGCAAGGTGTTAATAGTGTTTTGGACAAAAAATCTCAAGAAAATCTTAAGATTACTTTAGCTGAGTTAAGCAAAACAATGGTCGAAATCCATGCTGCTTCAGCCAATGTGAATTCCATTTTGACAGACAATAAATCTGATTTAAAAGGTGTTGTAACCAATTTCAAGAAAGTATCAACTGATTTTGCTAAAATTTCCGATTCGATTTCTAAAGCCGATTTAGGAAAAACAGTTAAAAACTTCAATACTTCATTGGCTAAAGTAGATGCCATTTTATTGGATTTAGAAGCCGGTAAAGGTTCAGCTGGTAAGTTGCTAAAAGATGATGCGTTGTATTCTAAATTGAAATCAACAACCAAAGAAATGGAATTGTTGTTACAAGATGTGCGATTGTTTCCTACTCGTTATATCAATGTTTCTGTTTTTGGTAAAAAAAATAAACCTTATGTAAGTCCTGTTCAAGATTCCGTTTTTGTAGGACCCGTAAAAGGAGCTAAGTCTAAAGAAAAATAATAGTAGTATGAACTATTTAGATAATATAGTATTTGCAATTATATTGAGTTTAGGATTTGGTTATTTTTATTTAAACATAAAAAAACTAGTTCGTAATATCAATTTAGGTATTGCTGTTGATCGAAATGATAATCCAAAAGCAAGATGGTCTAATATGGCTATGATTGCTTTAGGACAATCCAAAATGGTGAAGCGTCCAGTAGCAGGATTTTTTCATATTATAGTGTATGTAGGTTTTGTGATCATTAATATTGAATTGCTTGAAATCATCATAGATGGGCTATTTGGAACACATAGAATTTTTGCTTTTTTGGGTAGTATTTACGATCTGTTAATTGCTTCATTTGAAATTTTAGCGGTATTGGTTTTAGTGGCGGTGTCCGTGTTTTGGACAAGAAGAAATATAATTCAATTAAAGCGTTTTTCTAGTTCTGATTTGAATGGAACTCCAAAAAAAGATGCTAATTATATTCTGTATTTCGAAGTGGTGTTAATGACTTTATTTTTATTGATGAATGCCTCTGATTTGCATTTGCAAAATGTCCCAGGCGGTTTTTCTCATTTTATTAAAGCAGGTTCATTTCCAATAAGTCAGTTTATAGAACCTCTTTTTAATGGTTTGTCTAATGAACTGGTGATGCTATTATCGGAATTGTTTTGGTGGTTACATATCATAGGAATTTTGATATTCATGAACTACTTATATTATTCAAAACACTTGCATATTCTGTTAGCATTTCCAAACACCTATTTTGCTAATTTAAATCCGGAAGGGCAATTTGATAATTTAGCCTCAGTAACCAACGAAGTTAAATTAATGATGGATCCCAACACCGATCCTTTTGCAGCAGCTCCCGAAACTGCAGCGGCACCAGCAAAATTTGGCGCTAGCGATGTACAAGATCTGAATTGGGTTCAATTGTTGAATGCTTACACTTGTACCGAATGTGGACGTTGTACTTCTTCCTGTCCAGCTAACCAAACGGGTAAAAAATTATCTCCACGAAAAATCATGATGGATACCCGAGATCGTTTGGAGGAAGTGGGTAAAAACATTGACGCCAATAAGGGTATTTTTATTCCAGATAACAAGTCTTTGTTAAACGATTATATCACTCCAGAGGAACTTTGGGCCTGTACTTCTTGTAATGCTTGCGTAGAAGAATGTCCTGTAAGTATTAGTCCGTTGTCAATTATTATGGATATGCGTCGCTACCTTGTAATGGAGCAAAGTGCTGCTCCAATGGCTTTAAATTCTATGATGACTAATATTGAAAATAATGGTGCGCCATGGCAATACAGTCAACAAGATCGATTGAATTGGAAAAACGAATAAATAGTAATTTCTATTATTAATAGAATAACTTAATTATAAAATTGATACCATGTCCGAAAATTTAGTAGTACCTACAATGGCCGAAATGCTTGCTCAAGGAAAACAACCTGAAGTATTGTTTTGGGTAGGTTGTGCAGGTAGTTTTGACGATAGAGCAAAAAAAATAACCAAAGCATTTGTGCGTATTTTGAATCGTGCCAATGTATCATTTGCTGTTTTAGGAGCTGAAGAAAGTTGTACTGGTGATCCAGCTAAAAGAGCAGGGAATGAGTTTTTGTTCCAAATGCAAGCCATGATGAACATCGAAGTGCTTAATGCTTATGAAGCCAAGAAAATAGTTACAGCTTGTCCACATTGTTTTAATACCTTAAAAAATGAATATCCGGAATTAGGAGGAAAATATGAAGTAGTTCACCACACCGAATTTTTAAAGTCCTTATTGGATGAAGGACGTTTGACTATTGAAGGAGGACAATTTAAAGGCAAAAAAATCACCTTTCACGATCCCTGTTATTTGGGTCGTGCCAATAAAATTTACGAAGCGCCTCGAGATTTAATTCAGAAGTTAGACGTGGAATTAGTTGAAATGAAACGTTCCAAAGCGAACGGTTTGTGTTGTGGAGCGGGTGGGGCTCAAATGTTTAAAGATGCGGAAGCTGGTTCCAAAGAAATCAATATTGAACGAACTGAAGATGCTCTAGAAACACAACCCGATATTATTGCAGCAGGTTGCCCATTTTGTAATACCATGTTAACAGATGGAATTAAAAATAAAGAAAAAGAAAGCGAAGTGAAGGTACTGGATATTGCAGAACTAATTGCTAATGCACAAGATTTATAAATAAAATATTCTAATTAACTCAATACAATTGTATTATGTACGTTCCATTTGAAAGTTTACCCGAAGAGTCTAGAATTTGGATTTACCAATCCAATAGAAAATTTTCGGATGATGAAATGACCGAAATCGAAACTGCTTTACAGGCATTTCTTCAAAACTGGGCGGCGCATGGTACAAGTTTGGAATCCTCTTACCAATTGAAATACAATCGTTTTATTATTTTGGCTGTCAATCAAGAGGTTCAAAATGCAACCGGTTGTTCGATTGACGCTTCGGTTGAGTTTATTCAAAGTTTAGAAAAGAAATACAGCGTTGATTTGTTAGATAAAATGAATGTGACCTTCAAATTAGGCGAGCATATTGCCCACAAACCTTTGATTGATTTTAAAAAAATGGTAAAAGATAAGGCAGTTACTGAAAACACGATTGTTTTCAATAATTTGATCAATACTATCGAAGAATTTAATGACTCCTGGGAAGTTCCTGCTTTAGATAGTTGGCACAGCCGTTTTTTTTAATACTCAATTGATGAAAACGTTCTTTACTAAAATTGTACTTTCTTTTTTATTGCTTCTTATGGTTTCCAATTGTGGAACTATTCAAAGTACGTTTATTTCGCCTACACCAATTCTACTAAATAAACCTGAAATTTCTGATTTTGAAGAGGTATATATTCCTCAAGAAAAATCAGCAAGGAAAAACTTTTTCAAAGATTCAGAAGCCGAAACTCGTTGGGCTGATAGTATCTACAGCCAAATGACGTTACAAGAAAAAGTGGGTCAATTGTTTATGGTTGCTGCGTATTCCAACAAAGATAGTAACCACATAAATGCTATTGAAAAATTAATTAAAGACCAGAAAATTGGTGGTGTCATTTTTTTTCAAGGCGGTCCTTTGCGTCAAGCGAATTTGACCAATCGCTACCAAACGAAATCTAAAATTCCTTTGTTCGTAGGTATTGATGCCGAATGGGGTTTGAGCATGCGCTTGGATTCTACTTATCGTTATCCTTGGAACATGACCTTGGGAGCTATCAAAGACCTAAATCTTATTGAAAATGTTGGAGAGTTAATGGGTAAAGAAAGTCGTAGAATGGGCGTTCATTTTAATTTTGCCCCCGTTTTAGACATTAATACCAATCCTAAAAATCCAATCATTGGCAATCGTTCTTTTGGTGAGAATAAATTTAATGTAACCGAAAAAGCAATTGCATTAATGAAGGGGGTTCAAAAGCAAGGTGTCTTTTCAACTGGAAAACATTTTCCAGGTCATGGGGATACGTCTATTGATTCTCATTTAGGCTTACCTACACTTTCTTTTTCTAAAGAACATTTAGATAAAGTAGAACTGTATCCTTATAATAAAATTATAGATGAAGGATTAGTTTCTGTTATGGTAGCGCATTTGGATGTTCCTAGTTTAGAATTTCGCCAAAATTATCCAACTTCAACTTCGTATAATGTAGTTACTAATTTGTTGCAAAAAGAGTTAAAATTTGACGGATTAATTTTTACAGATGCTCTGAATATGAAAGGGGTCAGCAAGTTTAAAAAACCAGGTGACGTTGAATTAGATGCCTTTCTTGCTGGTAATGATATTTTGCTTTTTTCTGAGAACGTTCCAATTGGCACAGAAACTATTATAAAAGCCTATGAAGATAAAATCGTCTCTGAAGAACGTTTGGAACAATCGGTAAAAAAGATATTAAAATACAAATACAAAGCTGGTTTGAACACATTTAAACCAATAGCAATTTCAAATCTAATCAAGGATATTAATCCGCTTGCCAATGAGGCTTTGCAATACCGATTGTATGAAAATGCCTTAACGGTTTTGAAAAATGATCGTACTATTTTACCAATTAAAGAGCTGAATACTCAAAAGATCGCCTATGTTAAATTGGGTGATGATTACAATACTAAATTTGTTTCAACACTAAAAAAATACACAGAAGTTACTGAAGTTAGTGCCGCTACAATTGATAGTTTGAACCTGAAATTAAAAGAGTTTTCTACAGTAATTATTGGCTATCACAAAGCAGACAAGCCCTGGAAGAATAATGATTTTACAGCTACCGAAAAGGAATGGCTTCAAAAAATTGCAATCAATAATACCGTCATTTTGGATGTTTTTGCAAAACCATATTCATTATTGCCAATAACCAATTTTGACGACATTGAAGGACTAATTGTTTCCTATCAAAATAATGATGTGGCGCAAGAAGTTAGTGCTGAACTGGTATTTGGTGCAATTGAAGCTAAAGGAAAATTGCCTGTTTCTATAAATGATTCGTTTCAAGTTAATGAGGGACTTTCTACTATTAAAATGAATCGATTAGGTTTTACAACTCCCGAGAATGTGGCGATGAGTTCCGAAAAATTAGCTCAAATTGAAACCATTGCACAAAAAGCAATCCGCGAGAAAATGGCTCCTGGAATACAAGTTTTGGTTGCAAGAAAAGGGAAAGTTATTTATCAAAAGGCTTTCGGTAATTACACCTATGATTCCGATACAAAAGTAACGAACGAAACCATTTTTGATATCGCATCTGTAAGTAAGATTGTGGGTACACTTCCTAATGTAGTGCAACAATACGATCAACAAAAGATTAACCTGAACACAACTTTAGCAGAAATGGTTCCTATATTTGCTAATTCGGATAAAAAAAATATTCATTTCAAAGAGTTACTTACTCATTCTGCGGGTTTAGTTTCTTGGATTCCATTTTACAAAGCTACATTGGATGCTAAGGAAAAACCCTTAGCACAATACTATAGAAAAATTGCCGATTCCCAATTCTCAAAACAAGTAGCCGATAGTTTGTTCATTCGAAATGATTATCATGATACCATTATGAAAATGATTGTAGATAGTAAGTTGTCTTTAAAAAAAGAATACAAATACAGTGATTTTACCTTTATCATTTTGGGTAATTATCTGGAAAAAGCCACTGGAGTTTCTCTAGATGTTTTGGCAACAGAACAATTCTTCAAACCTATTGGTGCTAATAACACTCTTTATAATCCTTTGCAAAAAATGGATAAAAATCGAATAGCGCCAACCGAAGTGGATTCGTATTTTCGTTATCAAACCATTCAAGGTTATGTGCACGACATGGCTGCCGCACTAGAAGGAGGAGTTGCTGGTCACGCCGGTGTTTTTTCAAATGCTATGGATGTTGCTAAAATAATGCAGCTGTATTTGCAAAAAGGGAATTATGGTAACCAACAATTTTTTTCTGAGAAAACCTTTGATGATTTTAACAGTTGTTATTTTTGTTCAGAAGGAAATCGAAGAGGTTTAGGTTTTGATAAACCTCAATTGACTGGAGATAGTCCCACTTGTGGTTGTGTTTCTTCATCAAGTTTTGGCCATACCGGTTTCACAGGAACAATGGCTTGGGCTGATCCAGTTACTGAAATTGTGTATGTATTTCTGTCCAATAGAACCTATCCAACGAATCCGATTAATACTTTATCTAAAGAACACATTCGCGAAGACATTCAAAGAATTATTAATGAAGCCATTATAAAATAGTTGAAATGAATAAATTAAGTTGTACTATTTTTTTCTTGATGAGTTTTTTTGTTGCTAGCGCTCAAAACATTGACATTGACATTTTAACTAAAATCAATGTCAATAGAAATTCAGCTTTTGATCCTACTTTTAAATCAATTACAAATACAGCCGTGCCGCTTAGTATTGCCACTCCAGTGGTAATGTATTCTATTGGTTTAATTCAAAAAGATTCAGTAATAAAACAAAAAGCACTATTTATAGGCGAGACTTTTTTGGCTTCTGCTTTTGTTACAATTGCATCAAAATCAATTATTAAAAGAGATAGACCGTATGTAACTCATCCATCAATTCAACCTTTATCGGTAGAAGGCAGTTATTCTATGCCTTCTGGTCATACCTCTTCAGCATTTGCAACGGCGACTTCATTAAGTTTGGCTTTTCCTAAATGGTATGTAGTGGTACCTTCCTTTGTTTGGGCAAGTTCGGTTGGGTATTCTCGTATGCATTTGGGGGTTCATTATCCTTCTGATGTTCTTGTTGGAGCTTTGGTTGGAAGCGGTTCTGCTTTTCTCACCCAAAAAGCCAACCAATGGCTAAATAAAAAGCGAGAGAAGAATAATAATTAATTTCTTTCTGCATTAAGTAGAAACCGCCTTTATTTCTGTAAATTCGTATTCTTAAATTATACCAATGAGAATTGCAATCGTATGTTATCCCACATTTGGCGGGAGTGGAGTTGTGGCTACCGAATTAGGTCTTGAATTAGCTCGACGTGGTCACGAAATTCATTTCATAACCTATAGTCAACCCGTACGTTTGGCACTCTTAAATCCGAACGTTCATTATCACGAAGTAAACGTTCCTGAATATCCATTATTTCATTACCAACCCTACGAATTGGCTTTGTCAAGCAAATTAGTTGATATGGTAAAATTGTATAAGATAGAAGTTTTACACGTACATTATGCAATTCCGCATGCCTATGCAGGTTATATGGCTAAGCAAATGCTAAAGGACGAAGGAATTGATATCCCTATGGTAACGACACTTCACGGAACCGATATTACTTTGGTAGGGAATCACCCATTTTACAAACCAGCAGTTACTTTTAGCATTAATAAGTCTGATTTTGTAACTTCTGTTTCGCAAAGTTTGAAAGACGATACTCTCAAATTATTCAATATTAAAAATGAAATTCAAGTCATTCCGAATTTTATTGAATTGGATAAAATCAAGAAAGAAGATAAATCTCCTTGTCAACGTTCGGTTATGGCCAATGACGAGGAACGTATTATTACGCACATAAGTAATTTTAGAAAAGTCAAACGTATACCCGATATAATTGCAATTTTCAACAAGATTCAAAAGGAAATTCCGGCCAAATTAATGATGGTAGGTGAGGGTCCAGAAAAAGAAAAAGCAGAGCATTTGTGTCGTGAATTAGGAATTCAGGATAAAGTAATTTTCTTTGGCAACAGTAATGAGATTGACACCATTTTATGCCAAACTGATTTATTCTTATTACCCTCAAAAACTGAAAGTTTTGGATTGGTAGCACTTGAAGCCATGGCGTGTGGCGTACCAGTAATATCGAGTAATGCAGGCGGATTGCCTGAAGTTAATAAAGACGGTTTTTCCGGCTATTTAAGCGAAGTAGGTGATGTTGACGGCATGGCCAAAAATGCGATGAAAATTTTAAAAGAAGATGCTGTATTAACTGAGTTTAAGAAAAATGCTCTAATTACTGCCCAGCAATTTGATATTAAAAAAATTCTACCATTATACGAAGATTTATACCAAAGAGCCATTGCTAAATATTCATAATATTAAAAAAGCCACTTAAGTGTGGCTTTTTTAATAGCTAGTAGTATTCCATCTAGTTTTATGATTCTCAAAACGAAATTCAATGGGGTAGTGTAAATCTTTAAACCTTAAATTTTTAAACTTTAAACTAAAATGGTACTTTTGTTCAAAACTAATTACAATGGCAGGAAATAGCTACGGCACACTATTTAGAATTACTACTTTTGGAGAGTCCCATGGAGAAGCGTTAGGCGGAATAATTGACGGATGTCCTCCAGGTATTACGATTGACTTAGAAGCAGTTCAATTAGAGATGTCTCGAAGAAAACCAGGACAATCCGCTATTGTAACCCAACGTAAAGAACCAGACGATGTGCAATTTCTTTCAGGTATTTTTGAAGGAAAAACAACGGGTACACCAATTGGTTTTATCATTCCCAATACCAATCAAAAATCAGACGATTATTCTCATATAAAAGACAATTATAGACCTAGTCATGCCGATTATGTGTACGACCAAAAATATGGTTTTAGAGATTATCGCGGAGGCGGAAGAAGTTCTGCTCGTGAAACGGCAAGTAGAGTAGTAGCAGGAGCCATTGCAAAGCAAATGTTACCCAAAATAAAAATCAATGCTTTTGTATCCTCAGTGGGTCATATTCATTTAGACAAGAAATACCAAGAATTAGATTTCTCCAAAATAGAAAGCAATCCCGTTCGTTGTCCTGATGCCGATTCAGCAGCTAAAATGGAAGAATACATTCGTGAAATTCGCAAGCAAGGCGATACCGTTGGTGGCGTTGTAACTTGTGTGATTCAAAATGTACCTGTTGGATTAGGAGAACCTGTTTTTGACAAACTTCATGCTGAACTTGGCAAAGCCATGCTTTCGATTAATGCGGTTAAGGGATTTGAATTTGGAAGTGGTTTTTGTGGTGCCGAAATGAAAGGGAGCGATCACAATGATTTGTATCACGAAGATGGAACGACTAAAACGAATCTTTCTGGAGGAATCCAAGGCGGAATTAGTAACGGTATGGATATTTATTTTCGAGTAGCCTTCAAACCAGTTGCCACTATTATGCAAAAACAAGAATCTTTAGATAATAAAGGAAATATTACTGAAATGACAGGAAAAGGGCGTCACGATCCTTGTGTGGTTCCTCGTGCAGTTCCTATTGTAGAAGCAATGGCTGCCATTGTTTTGGCCGATTTTCATTTGTTAAACAAAACCTATTCAAAATAACAGGAGCTATTTCCTGCTGTACGCTATATCTTTACCAGCGAACTCCGCTGTTAAAGGATACCGCTTCCATCAGGGCTAACCAAAACCAAAACCAAAATGAAAGAAACTACTAATAAGCCGTCCTTTTTATCAGGACTTACGGGACAAATTTTAATTGCCATGATCGTGGGGGCCGTTTTAGGAATTGCTATCCATACCAATTGTACGGATGAAATTGCCCAGTCTTTCAGTAGCAAAATAAAAATGCTGGCAACCGTTTTTATTCGTTTGGTGCAAATGATAATTTCTCCTTTGGTATTCACTACACTAGTGGTAGGGATTGCTAAATTAGGAGATATCAAAGCTGTTGGCCGTATTGGAGGAAAAGCTTTAGGTTGGTTTTTTACAGCCTCTTTTATTTCCTTATTGCTAGGAATGTTTTTTGTAAATATTTTGCAACCCGGACTTGGATTAAATCTTTCTAATGTTGATTTGACAGCCGCTTCAGAAGTAACTGCAAAAACTACCACTTTATCTTTTGAAAACTTCATTGAACATATTGTTCCCAAAAGTATTTTTGAGGCTATGGCTACTAATGAAATTTTGCAAATTGTAATTTTTTCTATCTTTTTTGGATTAGCTGCAGCAGCTATTGGGGAGTCAGTTAAGCCAGTTGTAAATGCACTTGATAAAACTTCACATATTGTTTTAAAAATGGTAAACTATGTTATGAAGTTTGCGCCTATTGGCGTATTTGGTGCTATTGCGGGTGTTTTTGCCGTTCGTGATTTTCAAGAATTAGCGATTACCTATTTCAAATATTTTGGATCTTTTTTAATCGGAATTTCATCATTATGGGCTGTTCTTATTCTAGTGGGCTATATCTTCTTAAAATCAAGAATGTCAACCCTTTTAAAAAGAATTTCAAGCCCGTTAATAGTTGCCTTTGGAACTACAAGTAGCGAGGCAGTATTTCCAAAATTAACAGAAGAATTAGAACGTTTTGGAGTAAAGGATAAAATTGTTTCCTTCATGTTGCCTTTGGGATATTCATTTAATCTAGACGGAAGTATGATGTACATGACTTTTGCTAGTATTTTTATCGCGCAAGCCTATGGAATTGATTTAGATTTAGGAACACAATTCACCATGTTGCTTGTTTTGATGTTAACTAGTAAAGGAATTGCAGGTGTTCCAAGAGCGAGTTTAGTGGTAGTAGCCGCAACTTGTGGCATGTTTGATATCCCAGTTGAAGGGATTGCATTAATATTGCCAATTGATCACTTTTGTGATATGTTTAGAACGGCAACCAATGTATTAGGAAATGCATTAGCTACATCTGTAGTTGGGCAATGGGAAGACAAAATTGAAGCAGGAAATTAATCTGTTTTCAATTCATTTTACATAAAAAAAACGTTGGTATTAATACCAACGTTTTTTGTTTTGCTTGGAAGCGTTTGATTTTCTTGATTTGTGAGCACCACCACTTCGATTCGAATTGTTGGGTTTATTTGCAATAGCTGCAGGACTTCCAGAGTGCCAAGGATAAGGATGATCTGTAATGGTTTGCACATCTACTTTGATCAATTTCTGAATGTCTTTCCAGTATGGCTCTTCGTCTTTACTACAAAATGAAATCGCAATTCCGCCATTTCCGGCACGACCGGTTCGACCGATTCGGTGAACATAGGTTTCAGGAATATTGGGTAAATCAAAATTGATTACAAAAGGCAATTGGTCAATATCAATACCACGAGCAGCAATATCAGTAGCTACAAGCACACCCACTTCTTTATTTTTAAATGCTTCTAGAACACGTTGTCTAGCGTTTTGTGATTTGTCACCATGTATCGCTTCAGCAGCAATATTGTTTTTTCGCAAGGCTTTTACCACATTATCAGCTCCGTGTTTTGTTCTTGAAAAAACTAAAACATCCGATAGATTTTCATTGTTAATTAAATGATAGAGTAGGTTTCTTTTCTCTGTTTTTTCTACAAAATAAATGCGTTGTTCTACTTTTTCAGCGGTAGACGAAACGGGAGAAACTTCCACCTTTGCCGGGTCCTTTAAAAACATCTCAGCTAATTCTCTGATCGCTATTGGCATTGTTGCTGAGAATAATAAGGTTTGTCTGTTACTTGGCGTAAGCTTCACAATTTTCTTGACATCATTGATAAAACCCATATCTAACATTTGATCGGCTTCGTCCAATACTAAGGTGTGTAAATGATCAAAATTGATAAAACCCTGTTTGTGCAAATCCAATAATCTACCAGGAGTTGCAATCACCACATCGACACCTTTTTTCAAGGTATCTACTTGTGGAATTTGAGAGACACCACCAAAAAGAGTGATTTGAGTTAGATTAGTATATTTGGCATATGTGTCAAAATTCTGACCTATTTGAACAGCTAATTCACGTGTTGGAGTTACAATTAAAGCCCTAATTTCCTTAGCTTTTTTAGATGAACCAACGATTCGGTGTAATTGATGAATAATTGGAATAGCAAATGCCGCTGTTTTTCCTGTACCTGTTTGAGCACATCCAATTACATCTCTACCCGATAAAACTAAAGGTATAGCTTGTTCTTGAATAGGAGTAGGTTGGGTATAGCCTTCTTCATAGACGGCTTTTTGAATACTTTTTGAAAGTGATAAATCTTCGAATAACATATTTTTGGTATTAAATACGCTGTAATAAGTACAGCAATACTTTGCAAAGATAGTGTTATTATTTTTGATCCATTAAATTGGCAACTCTTCTGGCTGAGGAATTATTTTTTCATTATTGGACTTAATGAAGTCAGTAATTAAGTGCCCAATGATTTTACCTATTAAATGATCATTTTTTTCTTCACCTAATTCGGGAGCGCCTTCACATAGATGCAGATAAGTGGCATTTTTAAATTGGCCAAAATAGGAAACAAAATGGCGTAATTCTTCAATTGAAAATCCAGTAAGTGTCATAGTACTACTGGCTATATTGGGTATTGCTCCCAAATCTATTTCCAATCCAAATGGTTCTTGAGTTATGAATTCTGAGGCTTGAAGCATTTCTTCTTCAAAATCTTTTTCTTTTCGAATGCGAATGCTATCATAGGTGACATATTGTAAACGATCTTCTAATTTTTTAAACGAGTCCAACACACTTTTGGTAACGTGGTTTTCATGCAAACCAAATACAAAATATTTTTTCAGAAATCCCTCTTCAAAGGCATATGAAAATGCATTTCCATTGTGACGGCCTTCTAAAATTCTAAAATCAGAATGGGCGTCAAAGTTGATTGCATTGATTGGTTTGCCATTTGCTAAAGCAGTTCCTTTAATATTACCATAGGCGTTATTTTGCCCACCGCCAATAATAATCGGTGTTTTACCTAATTTAATTATATGAAAAATAATATGCGAAACCTCTTTGTCTATTGCCTCCACTAATTGACTTAACTTAGAGCGATCATCAATATCATTGAAATCCAAGTTAGTTACTTCTGCCATCTCATTGGTTACATCAATAGTTCCCAATATCACAATTTGGTTTCCTTTGCAAAAACGGTTGTGCTGAATATTGGCAATACTTTTTATAGCACTTTTCCATGCAGAAGCAGCGCCAGGTCTACCATAATTAGCTCTAATACCTATATCCTCTGGGATTCCGAAGACTACATATTTTGCGTCACAAGTTGCAAGAAATTCTAATGGATCAACTCCTTTAGGTACCGTAATCATTTTTTCGCCAAATTTAATTTCACCATTTCGATGATTGGTAATTTTGCCTAAATCGGTACTTGTAAAAGGAATTAGTTTGTCCATTGTTAAAAAATGTTTGTCCAAAAATACTATAAATGTGTCAAAAAACGTTGTGTGGTAGCGATATATTATTATTTTTGTCGAAACAATTAAACTATAAATTATTAAAATGGAAAATCAAAAAAGCAATTCGAATTTGAAAGCAATTGTAATTGTATTAGCGCTATTACTTTTGGGCAGTTTAGGTTATATTTTTAAAATGTCAACAGATGCTGAAGTGGTTCGTACGGAATTAAAAACTACATTGACTGAGAAAGAATCAGTAATGAAAGATTTGCAAGCGTTAAAAGCAACTTATGATGCTGCAATTGCTGAAAATACCACAATGTCAGAAGAATTGATTAAAGAGAGAGATAAAGTAGTTGCTTTAATGGCTGATTTGAAAAAATCGAATGGAGATGTTTCAAAATTTAAATCTCAATTGACTGCACTTCAAAATAACATGAAAGTTTTGATTGCTGAAAATGATAACTTGAAAAAACAAAACGTGACTTTGACCGTTCAACGTGATAGTACAAGAGTTGTTTTGGTAGAGTCTAAAAAAGCGAATGAAGTATTGACTTCTCAAAATACAGAATTAGCTAAAACTGTTGAAAAAGGATCTATTTTAACTGTGTTGAATACTAAAGGTGCTGCTTACAAAGTAAGAAGTTCTGGTAAACAAATAGAAACAGATAAAGCAAGTAGAGCTGATATTTTAAAAGTTAGTTTTACAATTGCTGAAAATAAAATCGCAAAATCAGGAACTAAAATGTTTTATGTTCAAGTTATTGATAGCGAAAACAATGTGGTTGGAGAAAAGAAAGTAGAAAATTTTGGAACTAAATCATTAACTTACAGTTTTACAACCATTGTAAAATATGATAACAAAACAGTTGATGTTACAGAAGATTTAGCAGGAAGTAAATTTGTAAAAGGAACTTATACAGTAAATGTTTTTGACAAAGCTGAATTGGTTTCAAGAACAAGTTTTTCTTTGAGATAATTCTATTTCA
>JACCDU010879819.1_pt1 | contig 20999 bp, 19 predicted proteins | sample 7446081 | NCBI WGS metagenome assembly JACCDU01 (sample SAMN15323447, study PRJNA562643) | freshwater metagenome | isolation source: river surface water | place: USA:Blue River Watershed | collected 2017-08-17
GACGAGGGTGGCTTTGCCCCCAGCGTCGAGAGCCACGAAGCCGCGCTGCAGCTGATCCTGCAGGCCATCGACCAGGCCGGCTACACGGCCGGCGAGCAGATCGCCCTGGGCCTGGACTGCGCCGCGAGCGAGTTCTACAAAGACGGCAAGTACGTGCTCGAAGGCGAAGGCGGCATTGCGCTCACCGCCGAGCAATGGACCGACATGCTGGCCACCTGGGTCGACAAATACCCCATCATCTCCATCGAAGACGGCATGGCCGAAGGCGACTGGGATGGCTGGAAGCACCTCACCGAAAAACTCGGCGACAAGGTGCAGCTGGTCGGTGACGACCTGTTCGTGACCAACACCAAGATCCTCAAGGAAGGCATCGACAAGGGCATCGCCAACTCGATCCTCATCAAGATCAACCAGATCGGCACCCTGACCGAAACCTTCGAAGCCATCGAGATGGCCAAGCGCGCGGGCTACACCGCCGTCATCAGCCACCGCTCGGGCGAGACCGAAGACTCCACCATCGCCGACATCGCCGTCGGCCTGAACGCCGGCCAGATCAAGACCGGCTCGCTCTCGCGTTCGGACCGCATGGCCAAGTACAACCAGCTGCTGCGCATCGAGGAAGACCTGGGCGATGTGGCCGTCTACCCGGGCCGCGCCGCCTTCTACAACCTCAAGTGAACCTGAACGGCGCTGCTGCGATGGGCAACCGCCTCATTCCGATCGTGCTGGTGGCCCTGCTGCTCGTGCTGCAAGGCCAGCTCTGGTTCGGTCGCGGCAGCCTGCCCTTTGTCGCCGAGCTCGAGCAACAGCTGCGCGAGCAAAAGCGCGCCAACGACGAGGCGCGGCGCAGCAACGAGCAGCTCAGCGCCGAGGTCAATGACCTCAAGGAAGGCCTGAACATGGTCGAAGAGCGGGCCCGCCACGAGCTCGGCATGGTCAAGCCCAACGAAATCTTCGTGCAAATTGCCAAGTGAGCCGTCCCTGGCCGCGCGCCGGCGCATCGCGGTGCTGGGCGCCCCCGGTACCGGCGCCCCAGACCTCGCCGAGCGCCTGCAAGCGGCCCTGAGCGGTCACCCCGAACTCGACATCAGCAGCCCCCCATCGCCCGACACCGTGCACGGGCTGGTGCTGCTCATGGGCCTGCCGGCGGGGGCGCCCTCGCCCGAGGTGCGCGCGGCACAACAGCAGGCCGACACCGCGCTGCGCGCGCAGCTGCAGGCGCTGGCGCTGCCGTTTCGTGTGGTCTATGGCGAGGGTGCAGCGCAGCTGAACCACGCGCTGCTGGCCCTGGGCCTCACGGCCGACGAGGCCGCGCAAGCGCAGCGCGAGGCGGCCCAGTTCGACCTGAACCGCGGGCGCACGCCCTGGTCGTGTGAGAAATGCAGCGACCCCGAATGCGAGCACCGGCTCTTCACCGGCCTGCTCAGGCCGTGACCCCGTTCGGGCTGAGCTTGACCAAGCCCCTTCGACAGGCTCTGGGCAAGCGGTTTCAAGCCTCAGTGCAGTGAATCGCCAGCCGACTTGTGTGCGCCAGCGGTGAAGAGGCCCGCCGCGTCGACCGGGTCGAAACGGTACTGCGCGCCGCAAAAATCGCAGCCCACCTCGATCTGGCCCTGCTCGGCGATGATGCCCTCGGCCTCGGCCACGCCCAGGTTGCGGATCATCTGTGCCACGCGCTCGCGGCTGCAGTTGCAGGCAAAGCGCGGCCCCTGCTCGCCCAACAGCGGCTCGAAGCGCGCCAGCGGCTCTTCCCAGAACAGGCGGTGCAGGATGGTCTCGGCATCCAGGCTCAAAAGCTCTTCGCGCTTCAGGCTCTTGGCCAGGATGGCGATGCGGCTGAAATCCTCGCTCTGGCCCAACTCGGCCTCACGCGCCACCGAATCGGCCTGCCCCGCCAGATTGCCCTCGCCTTCGATGGGCAGGCGCTGGATCAAGAGGCCGGCGGCCACCCGGTCGTCGGCGGCCAGCACCAGCACCGTGTCGAGCTGCTCGGACTGCAGCATGTAGTGCTCGAGCACCTCTTGCAGGCGCTCGAGTTTTTCGCCCTGGTCGCCAAACAGCGGCACCACGCCCTGGTAGGGCTGCTGGCCCGGCAGGCGGTCCTGGGGGTCGAGCGTGATGGCGCAGCGGCCCTGGTTGTGCAGGTTCACCATCTGGCTGAGCGTGGCGTCCTCGGCCACCTCGCCGACCTGGGTGCAGGTGGCGCGCAGGCTGAAGTCGGGCTGCACCTCGACCACGCCCACCTTGACCGGGCCGTCGCCAAAAATCTGCAGGATGAGCGCGCCGTTGAACTTGATGTTGCCCTGCATCAGCACACCGGCCGCCGCCATCTCGCCGAGCAGCTGGCGCACCGGCGCCGGATAGGGCCCGGTGTGGGTGTTGGCCGCGCGGCGCGCGAGGATGTCCTGCCAGGCGTCGGTCAGGCGAACCAGCATGCCGCGCACCGGCATGCCCTCGAAAATGAATTTGTGCAGTTCAGACAATGTGCAGGGTCGCCCCGCGTGGGGCGCCTTTCTTCAAGCGATTTTCTTCAAGCCCGCCTTAAACCGGTGGGCATTTTCGATGTAGTGCTGGGCACTGCGGCGCAGACCCTCGATCTGCTCGGGCGTGAGCTGGCGCACCACCTTGGCCGGCGTGCCCATGATCATGCTGCCGTCCGGGAACTCCTTGCCTTCGGTCACGAGCGAGCCCGCACCCACCAGGCAGTTCTTGCCGATTTTCGCACCGTTGAGCACCACCGCGCCGATGCCGATCAGCGATTCGTCGCCGATGGTGCAGCCGTGCAGCATGACCATGTGGCCCACCGTCACATGCTTGCCCACGGTCAGCGGCATGCCGTGGTCGGCGTGCAGCACGCTGCCGTCCTGGATGTTGGCGCCCTCGCCGATCGTGATGTGCTCGGTGTCGCCGCGCACCGTGGCGCCAAACCACACGCTGGCATCGGCCTCCAGCGTCACGGCGCCCATCACCTGGGCACTGTCGGCCACCCAGGCGCTGCCGTGCACTTGGGGGCTGTGGTCGTCGAGCTGGTAAATCGCCATGGTCTAGTCTCCGGTCAAATCATTGGGCGGGGCGGTTGAAAAGGATTTTCTAGAATTGTAGGGATGGAACTGAGAGCCCAAGCCCTGCATGCCCTGGCCCTGGCCGAGCCCGAGGCCAAATGCGCCGCGGTGCAGGCCCTGTGGGCCGGGCGCGCGCACTGGCGCTTCGACGCCCCCCAGCTGCCCGAGCCGCCATGCGGGCTGCCGGGGCGCCCCGCGCTGCCGCGCCTGATCGAGCCCGCCAGCGTGCCGCAGCGCAGCCCGTTCACGCCCGAGGGCCGCGCGGCGCTGGTGCACGCCATTTGCCACATCGAGTTCAACGCCATCAACCTCGCGCTCGACGCGGTCTGGCGTTTCGACGGCATGCCCGAAGACTTCTACCGCGACTGGCTGCGCGTGGCCGAAGAAGAATCGCGCCACTTCCAGATGCTGCAGGCGCAGCTGCAGGCCATGGGCCAGCGCTATGGCGACTTCGACGCGCACGACGGCCTGTGGGCCATGTGCGAGAAAACGGCGAACGACATCACCGCGCGCATGGCGCTGGTGCCGCGCACGCTCGAAGCGCGCGGCCTGGACGCGACGCCCCTGATCCAGGCGCGGCTGCGCAAGGTGAACACGCCCGATGCGCACGCGGTCTGCGCCTGCCTGGACGTGATCCTGCGCGACGAGATCGGTCATGTGGCGATCGGCAACCGCTGGTACCGCTGGCTCTGCGAGCGCCAGGGGCTCGAGCCCGTGGCGCACTACAAGCACCTGGCGCAGCGCCACCGCGCACCGCGCCTGCGCCCACCCTTCAACACCGCAGCGCGCGAGGCCGCGGGCTTCAGCGCCGAAGAAATCGCTTTCCTGGCCTCGGACGGCGTGTCGGCCTGAGGCCTGAGCCCTCAGCCCCTGGGGTGGTGCTGCGCGTGCAGCGTCTTCAGGCGCTCGCGCGCCACATGGGTGTAAATGGTGGTGGTCGAGATGTCGGCGTGGCCCAGCAGCATCTGCACCGCGCGCAGGTCGGCGCCGTGGTTGAGCAGGTGCGTGGCAAAGGCGTGGCGCAGCGTGTGCGGCGACAGCGGCGTGGTGATGCCGGCCTGCAGCGCGTAGCGCTTGACCAGGTTCCAGAACATCACGCGCGACATGGCCGTGCCCGGCTTGGGGCCGGCGGCGGTGACGAACAGCGCATCGCTTTGGCGAGCGCCGAGCAGCGCCGGGCGCGCCTGCCGCAGGTAGTGCTCAAGCCAGCGCCCGGCCTCCTGGCCAAAGGGCACGAGCCGTTCCTTGCTGCCCTTGCCCAGCACGCGCAGCACCGCGTCGTTCAGCGACACGTGCAGGGCCTTGAGGCCCACGAGTTCGCTCACGCGCAGGCCGCTCGCGTACATGAGCTCGAGCATGGCGCGGTCGCGCAGGCCCAGATCGGTGGCGACATCGGGCGCGGCCAGCAGCGCATCGACCTGCGCTTCGCTGAGGGTCTTGGGCATGCGCAGCGGCTGCTTGGCCGACAGCAGTTTGAGCGTGGGGTCGGTGTGCACCAGGCCTTCGCGCAGGGCCCAGCGGAAAAAACGTTTGAACACCGTCAGGCGGCGGTTCGCCGAGGTCGCCTTGCTCTGCGCATGGCGCTCGGCGAAATAGGCCTGCAGCTGGTGTTCTTGCGTGTGCAGCAGCGCGTGGCCCTGCGTCAACAGCAGCCAGCGCGCGTACAGCGTGAGGTCACGCTTGTATGCGGCCAGCGTGTTGCCTGAGAGGCCGTCTTCGAGCCAGAGCGCGTCGGCAAAGCGGTCGATGACGTCCTGGCTCTCGGGGTGCATCAATCCAGACGCAGCTTTTGCGTGTCGACGACTTTCTTGTAGACCTCGAACTCGGCTTTCATCTGGGCGGCGAACTGCTCGGGCGTGTTGGCCACGATCAGCGAGCCCGTGTCCTCGATGCGCTTGCGCACGGCCGGCTCTTCCAACGCCTTTTTCACGCCGGCATTGACCTTGTCGACGACCTCCTTGGGCAGGCCCTTGGGACCGTAGATGCCGTAATACGCCATGCGGTTGACGGGCTCGAGGCCGACATCCTTGAAGGTCGGCACACCGGGCAGCACCGCCAGGCGCTGCGGCGCGGCCACGACGATGGCGATCAGCTTGCCCGACTGGATGAAGGGCAGCGCCGAAGGCAGGTTGTCAAAGATGATCGGCACCTGGCCGGCCACGGTGTCGTTCAAGGCCGGGCCCGCGCCGCGGTAGGGGATGTGGGTGATGAACACGCGCTCCAGGCTCTTCCACAGCTCGGTCTGCAGGTGGCCGATGCCGCCCGTGCCCGAGGAGGAATAGGAGTACTTGCCCGGGTTCTTGCGGATCTCGGCCACGAAGCCCGCGTAGTCCTTGGCCGGGAAGCTCGGGTGGACCGCGATCACGTTGGGCGTGGCCGCCACGTTGATGATGGGCGTGAAGTCGGTCAGCGGGTTGTAGGGGATCTTGGGGTTGATCGCGGGGTTGGCGGCCGTGGTCGACACGGTGGCCATGCCCAGGCTGTAGCCATCGGGCGCGGACTTGGCCGTTTCGTTGGCACCGACCACGCCGCCGCCGCCGGCCTTGTTCTCGATCACCACAGGCTGACCCAGCACCTTGCCCAGGGGTTCAGCGATGGTGCGGGCCACGATGTCGGTGGTGCCACCCGGTGCAAAAGGCACCTGCAGTTTCACAGGACGGTTGGGATAGGCCTGTGCCCAGGCCTGGGTGGCCAGCACCGATGCGGCCGCCAGGGCCAGCCATGCACGACGTGTCATCAACATCACTCCTTTAAAAAACAACGGTTGATCATAAGCACAAATCGCGCGCCCCTCCCCCCGCACTTGCCCGCACCCGCCCGCAGGCGACAAGAGCTTGGCGCCCGAGCGGCTATGCTCGCCGCGTGAACTTTGCCCAGCTGCTTTTCCCCGATTTTTCGCTCATCCTGTGTGGTTATCTGCTGTGCCGCTTCACAGCACTCAACCGCTCGGTCTGGCAGCATGTCGACAGCCTGGTCTACTACTTTTTGTTTCCCCTGCTGCTGTTCCATTCGATCGTCAAAAGCCCGATCGACCTGGGCGCAGCGTCCAGCCTGATCGCCGCCGGCCTGTCGCTGGCAGCCAGCGCGATTGCCCTGTCCTACAGCCTGCCGCACTGGCCACTGCTCGGCCGCTTTCTGGACCGGCGCGAGCACGCGGCCAGCGCCCAGGTGGGCTTTCGTTTCAACTCCTTCATCGCGCTCGCGCTGGCCGACCGCATTGCCGGTCCGCAGGGCCTGCTGCTGGTCTCGATGCTGATCGGCGTGTGCGTGCCCATCTTCAACATCGGGGCGGTCTGGCCCATGGCCCGGCACGGCAACACGCATTTCGGCCGCGAGCTGCTGCGCAACCCGCTGATCATCGCGACCCTCTCGGGCCTGCTGGCCAACGTGCTGGGCTTTCGCCTGCCGTTCTGGCTCGAACCCACGGTGCAACGCATCGGCGGCGCCGCCCTCGCGCTGGGCCTGATGGCGGCCGGCGCCGGCATGCAGCTGGGTTCGCTGCGCCAGGGCAAGGTGCTGGGCCTGAGCGTGCTCCTGTGCAAGCACCTGGCGCTGCCCTTGCTGGCCTGGTGCTGGAGCCGGGTGTGGCAACTCGATGCCACGCAGACCACGGTGCTGCTCGCTTTCTCGGCCTTGCCCACGGCCTCGACCTGCTATGTGCTGGCCTCGCGCATGGGCTACAACGGGCCTTATGTGGCGGCGCTCGTGACGCTGTCAACGCTCTCGGGCCTGGTCAGCCTGCCGTTTGCACTGGGCGTATTGGCCTGAGCCCTTTTCGTCGGCCTGCAGAGCGGCGGACGGCTGGCCTGGGCACGACGGCGCCTCTGCAGGGCTGAGGAGCGCAGGGGCACGAGGGCGAAAAGCGAGGCTTGTCTGAGCCCCGAAGGGGCGAGTTTGCCTCGCGGGCCCTCGGGCCACGAGCACCGCAAGGCAGTCGCGCAGCGACCCCTGCAGTGAAGCTGCCGGGCCCAGGCCAGCCGTCCGTCGCGCCCCACCACAGGTCTGCGAGATCAACGCGCCAGCGACCAGGCCACCTGCTCGGCCACCACGGCATCCGGGTGAGCCTGCCAACGCTGCAGGGCGGCGCGCAAGGCCTGCGCCTCAGCCCCCGTCAAGCTTTCTGTGGCCAGCGCATTGCCCGCCGCCAAGGCCAGGTTGCGCAGCCAGCGCGCGTGGCCGATGCGGCGGATGGCGCTGCCTTCGGTGCGGCGCAAAAACTCGGCCTCGTCCCAGGTGAGCAGTTCGGCGATGGTGGCGCCCGCCAGGCCCGCGCGCGGCTGCCAGTCGGGCAAGGCGTGCACCTGGGCGAACTTGTTCCAGGGGCACACGAGCTGGCAATCGTCGCAGCCGTAGACGCGGTTGCCGACCAGCGGCCGCAGGTCTTCAGGGATGGGCCCCGCATGCTCGATCGTGAGGTAGGAGATGCAACGCCGCGCATCGAGCCGATACGGGGCGACGATGGCCTGCGTCGGGCAGGCGTCCAGGCAGGCCGTGCACTGGCCGCAATGCGCGCTCACGGCCGGCGTCGGCGGCAGCGCGAGGTCGACGAAGAGCTCGCCCAGAAAGAACATCGACCCCGCCTCGCGCGAGAGCGCCAGCGTGTGCTTGCCGCGCCAGCCCAGGCCGCTGCGCGCGGCCAGCTCGACCTCGAGCACCGGCGCCGAATCGGTGAAGGCGCGGTGGCCGAAGGGCCCGACCTCGGCCGCGATGCGCTCGGCCAGTTTTTGCAAGCGCGTGCGCAGCACCTTGTGGTAATCGCGTCCCCGCGCATAGAGCGAGACCACGGCCTCGCCCGGCTGCAGCGCGCGCGCGCGTTCGCGCTCGGGCCAATCCGCGGGCGTGCCCTCGGGCAAGTAATCGATGCGCGCCGTGATCACGCTCACGGTGCCCGGCACCAGCTCGGCGGGGCGCGCGCGCTTCATGCCGTGGCTGGCCATGTACGCCATCTCACCTTGAAAACCCGCCGCTAACCAGGCCTGCAGGCCGGGTTCTGCGCTGCCCAGGTCGATGCCCGAGACCGCCATTTGCGACAATCCGAGCTCATGGCCCCAGCCCTGGATCTGGGTCCACAGCTGTTCAGGATCGATTGCCGAATGAGTGCGCTTCACGCCGCGATTGTAGAAAGCCCCTCCCCGCCCCTGCAGGTCACGCTGCACTGGGCCGACGAGGCCGCGACCCAGGCCTGGGCCGAGGCGTTGGCGCGCGCGCTCGTGCGCTGGCCCGGCGGGCGCGATGCGGCCATCGAGCTGCGCGGTGACCTCGGCGCGGGCAAGACCACGCTGGTGCGCCACCTGCTTCGCGCCTGCGGCGTGCAAGGCCGCATCAAGAGCCCGACCTATGCCGTGGTCGAGCCGCACCAGGGCACGCTGGACGGCGCGCCCTGGCCGATCTGGCATTTCGACTTCTACCGCTTCAACGACCCGCGCGAGTGGGCGGACGCGGGCTTTCGCGACATCTTCGCCGGCCCCGGCCTCAAGCTCATGGAGTGGCCCGACAAGGTGGCCGGCCAGCTGCCGCCGCCCGACTGGGTGATCGCCATCGAGGCGATCGACGAATCCGCGCGCCAGGTGCAGCTGCACGCCGAGACCGCGCGCGGGCGCCAATGGCTGGAGGCCGGCCTTGCAGGCTGAGCGCCGCCAGCTCTTGCGGCTCATGCGCGCTGGCGCCGCGGTGCTCACGCTCGGCGTGGGCGAACTCGCGCGCGGCGCCAACCTGGTGGCGGTGCGCGTCTGGCCCGCGCCCGAGTACAGCCGCGTCACGCTCGAATCCGATGTGCCGCTCAAGGCGCGCCAGACCTTCGTGCCCTCGCCGCCGCGCCTGGCGGTCGACATCGAGGGGCTCGAACTCAACCCCGCGCTGCGCGAGCTGGTGGGCAAGGTGCAGGCCGACGACCCCAACATCGCCGGCATCCGCGTCGGCCAGTACAGCCCCAACGTGGTGCGCCTGGTGATCGACCTCAAACGCGCCATCGCGCCGCAGGTCTTCACGCTCGCGCCCGTGGCCGCCTACCAGCACCGCCTGGTGTTCGACCTCTACCCGAGCGTGCCCATCGACCCGCTCGAGCAGCTGATCCAGGAGCGCATCGGCGGGGCCCCGGCCGCCTTGCCCGCGGCCAGCGCCCCCAACGCGGGCCTGCCCGCGCCCGGCGCCCTGCCCGGCCCCATGAACGACCCGCTGGGCGAGCTGATCGCGCGCCAGGGCCAGGCGCGCCCGCCCTCGACGCGCCGCCAGGACGTGGCCCCGCCCAGCGGGCCGGTGCTCGAAAGCCCCGACCACCCGCCGCGCGAGCGTGTGGGCACCGACCGCCTGATCGTGGTCGCGCTCGACCCTGGCCACGGCGGCGAGGACCCGGGCGCGATCGGCCCGGGCGGCACGCGCGAAAAAGACGTGGTGCTGCGCATCGCGCACAAGCTGCGCGAGCGCATCAACGCCACCAGCGTGGGCAGCAACCCGATGCGCGCCTTCCTCACGCGCGACGCCGACTTTTTCGTGCCCCTGCATGTGCGGGTGCAAAAGGCGCGGCGCGTGCAGGCAGACCTGTTCGTGAGCATCCACGCCGACGCCTTTTTCACGCCGCAGGCGCGCGGCGCCAGCGTGTTCGCGCTGAGCCAGGGCGCGGCATCCAGCAGCGCGGCGCGCTGGATGGCGCAAAAGGAAAACAAGGCCGACCTGATCGGCGGCCTCAACCTGGGCGGCCAAGACGCGCAGGTGCAGCACGCCCTCTTGGACATGAGCACCACCGCGCAGATCAAGGACAGCCTGCAGCTGGGCCACGCCATGCTGCGCGAGATCGGCAACGTCGGGCGCCTGCACAAGCCGCGCGTCGAGCAGGCCGGCTTTGCGGTGCTCAAGGCGCCCGACATCCCGAGCGTGCTGGTCGAGACCGCCTTCATCAGCAACCCCGAGGAAGAGGAAAAACTGCGCAGCGAGGCCTACCAGGACAAGCTGGTGGACGCGCTGATGCGCGGCATCGTGCAGTACTTCTCGCGCAACCCGCCGCTGGCCCGCAGCCGCCGGGTCTGAGGGGTTTGCGCCGCCCGGGCTGCGCGATGGGCCGTGGGCCTGGGCACTGGGCGCCGAGCCTCGGCCTGTCCGCCGCCGTCAAGACCGAACAAGCCCCCGACGCGCGCTCAGGAGGGCTGGCGCGCGTCGGCCCGCGCGCTGTGGCGGGCGCGCCAGGCGCCGCCCAGCGCGATCAGCCCCGGCACCAGGATCAGGGCCCAGATGATCTTGGACAGGTGCGCCTGCACCAGCGGCAGGTTGCCGAAGAAATAGCCGGCCAGCAGCAGGCCGACCACCCACAGCAGGGCCCCCACCACGTTGTAGAGCGTGAATTTGCTGCGCGTCATCTCGGCCACGCCCGCGACAAAGGGCACAAACGTCCGCACAAAAGGCATGAAGCGCGCCAGCACGATGGTGATGCCGCCATGGCGCTCGTAAAACGCGTGCGCCTGCTCGAAGGCCTGGCGGTTGAACCAGCGCGAATGCTCCCAGCGGAACACCTTGGGCCCGAAATAGCGGCCGAGGCTGTAGTTGAGCTGGTCACCCATGATGGCCGCGGCCAGCAGCAGGCCCATGGCCAGCGGCAGGTTCAACAGCCCCGCGCCGCACAGCGCGCCCACGATGAACAGCAGCGAATCGCCCGGCAGGAAGGGCATCAGCACCAGCCCGGTCTCGACGAACACGATCGCAAACAGCAGCGCATAGACCCAGGCGCCGTGCTGGCCCACAAAGGCCTGCAGATGGCGGTCCACATGGAGGATGAAATCGATGAGCTGCAAGAGGATGTCCATCGCCCGATTATCGCGGCGGCCAGTGCCCGCCACCGCGCTGGGCCGCGGGGCGCTGTGGCACACTGCGAGTTGCTCTGGACACCCCAGCCTGCGCGCCGTGCGGGGCTGGCCGATCTTGAAAGTTGGAACCCGATGAAACGCTCTTTGCTGACCCACAGCCTGCTCTGCGCCGCCCTCCTGGCCGGCCAGGCCTGGGCCCAATCGCCCGCCCTGCCCGCCGGCGCGTTCGCCACCGTCAACGGCGTCGCGCTCAGCCAGTCGGCCTTCGACAAGGTGCTGCAGCTCAACCTCGACCGCGGACAGAAAGACTCGCCCCAGCTGCGCCAGGCCCTGCGCACCGAGCTGATTGCGCGCGAACTGATGGTGCAGGAGGCCAACCGCCGCGCCCTGAGCCAAAGCCCGGCCGCGCAAGAAGCCTGGGCAGCCCTGCAGCAAAACTTCCTGATCGACCTGCTGGTCAACGACCACCTCACGCAAAACCCGCTGAGCGAGGCCGATCTGCGGGCCGAATACACGCGCCAGACCGGCCTGCTGCAAGACGCCCAGCAATACCAGCTGCGCCACATCGTGCTGGCCAGCGAAAGCGAGGCCAAGGCCGTGCTGTCCAGCCTCAAGAAGGGGCAAGACTTCGCGCGCCTGGCCCGCGAAAAATCCATCGACGCCAGCCGCGACCAGGGCGGCAACCTGGGCTGGCTGACCTCCACCGACCTGGTGCCGCCCGTGGCGCGCGCCGTGGCCGCCGCCAAGAAAACCGGGCTGCTGGCCGCCCCCGTCGAGGTCGATGGGCGCTGGCACCTGGTGCAGATCGACGAACGCCGCCCCTTCCAGGTGCCCCGGTTCGAAGACGCCCTGCCGCAACTGCGCCAGGCCCTGGTGCAGCAGCGCCGCATGCAGCTGCTCGAGCAGCTGGCCAAGGCCGCCCGCATCCAGCCCTGACCCTGCCGAAAGCCAAGCCATGCCCCAAGACAAAGCCAACGCCGCCCCCAGCGAAACCACCCGTGTCTCGGCCAGCGACGCGCCCAGCGCGCCCGCGGACGGCACCACGGTGCAGGGCCGCAGCGTGTTCCTGGTCGAAACCACGGCCAGCGGCATCGCGGTGCAAACCACCTTCCTGACCGAAGACGGCCAGATGCTGCAGATGCCGGCGATCTTCCCCAACCTCGATTACGCGCTCGCGCAGATCGACGAGTTGCGCCGCCTGGTCAGCCTGCACTTCGCGCAGGCCGCGCAGGTTGGCGCCCAGGTCATCGCGGCGCAGGCGGCACAGGCCGCGCCCAACCCGCCCGACACCAGCGCCTGAACGCCCTTGCCGTGCGTCGCCCCATCCGCGAACTCCCCGATGAACTGATCAGCCAGATCGCCGCCGGCGAGGTGGTCGAGCGCCCGGCTTCGGTCGTGCGCGAGCTGGTGGACAACGCGCTCGATGCCGGCGCGCGCAACATCACGCTGCGCCTTCTGGGCGGCGGCACGCGCCTGATCGCGGTCGAAGACGACGGCGGTGGCATCGCGCAAGGCGAGCTGGCCACCGCGCTCAAGCGCCACGCCACCAGCAAGATCGGCAACCTGGATGACCTCGAATCGGTGATGACCATGGGTTTCCGTGGCGAAGCCCTGGCCGCCATCAACTCGGTGTCTGAACTCACCCTGCTCTCGCGCATGGACGGCCAGGCCAGCGCCTTCGCGCTCGATGGCCGCACCGGCGAAGTGCGGCCCGCGCCGCGCGCCGTGGGCACCACGGTCGAGGTCAAGGAGCTGTTTTTCTCGACGCCCGCGCGCCGCAAATTTTTGAAGAGCGACAGCACCGAGCTGGCGCACTGCATCGAGGCCGTGCGCCGCCACGCGCTGGCGCGCCCCGATGTGAGCTTTGCCATCTGGCACGAGGGCAAGCTGGTCGAGCAGTGGCGCGTGCACCCGGGTGCGGCCGGGCTGGAGCAGCGCCTGGCCGATGTGCTGGGCCATGACTTCGTCGCGCAATCGCTCGCGGTGGACCTGCAGATCGGCCCACTGCACGTGATCGGTCGCGCGGGCACGCCCGACGCCGCGCGCTCGCGGCCCGACCACCAGTTCGCCTATGTCAACGGCCGCTTTGTGCGCGACAAGGTCGTGATGCACGGCGCGCGCAGCGCCTACGAGGACGTGCTGCACGGCCAGAAGCAGCCGGCCTATGCCCTCTTCATCCAGATCGACCCCACGCTGGTCGATGTGAACGTGCACCCGACCAAGATCGAGGTGCGTTTTCGCGACAGCCGCGCGGTGCACCAGGCGGTGCGCCACGCCATCGAGCAGGCCCTGGCCGCGCCGCGTTCGCAGGCCCTGGCCGATGCGCCGGCCGATGCGCTGCGCCTGAGCGCCAGCCCCGCGCCCCAGGCCCTGCCCGAGTCGGCGCGCTGGCGCCAGGGCCATATGCCGCTCGAAGCACCGCCGCCAAGAGCCGCCTCAGCACTGTGGGAGGCCGCCCCTGCGGCCGAAGGGGCTTCGCGCGCAGGGGCGCGCGCCTACGGTGAGTTCCCCCAGGCCCAGGAGGCCGCGCCGGTGTGGGAGGCCGCCCCTGCGGCCGAGGAGCTTTCGCGCGCGGGGGCGCGCTCCTACAGTGAGTTCCCTCAGGCCCAGCCCATGTGGGAGGCCGCCCCTGCGGCCGAAGGGGTTTCGCGCGCAGGGGCGCGCTCCTACGGTGAGTTCCCTCAGGCCCAGCCCGTGTGGGAGGCCGCCCCCGCGGCCGAAGGGGTTTCGCGCGCGGGGGCGCGCGCCCACCATGAAGAGCCCGCCTGGCCGCTGGGCCGCGCCCTCGCGCAGCTGCACGGCGTCTACATCCTGGCCGAAAACGCGCAGGGCCTGGTGGTGGTCGACATGCACGCCGCGCACGAGCGCATCGTCTACGAAAAGCTCAAGCAGCAGCTGGGGCAAAACGGTGAAGGTGTGGCGGGCCGCATCGCGAGCCAGCCGCTCTTGATCCCCGCCACCTTCGCCGCCACGCCCGCCGAGGTGGCCACCGCCGAAAGCGCGGCCGACGCGCTTGCGCAGCTCGGCTTCGAAATCTCGCCGCTCTCGGCCAAGACGCTCGCGGTGCGCGCCGTGCCCACCAGCCTCGCGCAGGGCGACGCGGTCGAGCTCGCGCGCAGCGTGCTGGCCGAACTCGCGCAGCACGAGGCCAGCACCGTGGTGCAGCGCGCGCAAAACGAAATCCTGGCCACCATGGCCTGCCACGGCGCGGTGCGCGCCAACCGCCAGCTCACGCTGACCGAGATGAACGCGCTCTTGCGGCAAATGGAAGCGACCGAGCGCTCGGACCAGTGCAACCACGGCCGCCCCACCTGGCGCCAGCTGGGCATGCGCGATCTGGACGCGCTGTTCCTGCGGGGCCGCTGATGCGCGCACCCGCCCGGCCCTCGCGCATGTCGCCGAACCTGGTCGTGCTGCTGCTCGCGCTGCTCCTGGGCCTGCAAGCGGTCACGACCGACCTGTACCTGCCCGCGCTGCCCGCGATCCGCGATGTGTTTGGCGCGAGCATGGGCGAGGTCCAGCTCACGCTGAGCGCGCTGCTGCTGGCCTTCGGCATTTCGCAACTGGTCTGGGGCCCGCTGTCCGACCGCTTCGGCCGCCGCCCGATCCTGATCGGCGGCATGGCGGCCTATGTGGCCGCCTCGCTGGCCTGCACCTTCGCGCCCGCCATGGGCTGGCTGATCGCGGCGCGTGCCGTGCAGGGCGTGGCCATGGGCGCGGCGGTGATGGCCGCACGCGCCATCGTGCGCGACCTCTACCCGCCCTCGCAGGGCGCGACCGTGATGTCCAAGGCGCTGACCGGCCTGGGCATCATCGCCTGCGCCTGCGCGCCGCTGGGCGGCGTGCTGACCGACCACGTGGGCTGGCGCTACACCCTGCTGGCCGTGGGCAGCTTCGGCCTCGTCACGCTGGCCATGCTGGTCTGGCGCTTTGAAGAGACGCTGGCCCAGCCCAACCCCCAGGCGCTGGCGCTGGCCAGCCTCTGGCGCGCCAACCGCGAAATCCTGCGCCACCCGACCTTTCGCACCTGGTGCGCGATCTCGGCGGGCTCCTACCTGGGCCTGTTCACCTTTCTGGCCACCTCGTCCTTCGTCTTCACGCGCAGCCTGGGCTACAGCAAGACGGCCTACGGCCTGTTCATGCTGACCATGTCGCTGTCCTACATCGTCGGCACCCTCTGGTGCCGCTGGATGCTGCGGCGCACCAGCGTGCACCGCACGGTGGGCGTGGCGGCCGTGCTCACGCTCAGCGCGGGTGTGCTGATCACCGTGCTGGCCCATGCGGGCCGGGGGCAAGACTGGTACGGCGCCTGGGCGGTGATGGGGCCGATCTACCTCTTCATGTTCGGCCACGGCGTGCACCAGCCCTGCGGCCAGAGCGGCGCGGTCGCACCCTTTCCGCACCGCGCGGGCACGGCCTCGGCGCTCAACGGCTTTCTGATGATGCTGGGGGCCTTCTTCATGGGCGGCTGGCTCGGTGAGCACATGGACGAGCCGGTGTTCGCGCTCGCGCACGGCCTGTTGCTGTGGTGCGTGTTCATCGCGGTGGTGGCCTGGACCGCGGTGCAGCGCCACGGCCGCCCGCTCGAAGTGCCGGCCGCCGCATGAGCCCGCGCGCCATCGACGCGATCGCGCTGGTCGGCCCGACCGCGAGCGGCAAGACCGCGGCCGCGCTCGCGCTGGCGGAGGCACTGCAGGCGCAAGGCGGGGCCGAGGTCATCAGCATGGACTCGGCCCTGGTGTACCGCGGCATGGACATCGGCACCGCCAAACCGAGCCGCGAGGAGCTGGCCGCCGTGCCGCACCACCTGATCGACATCCTCGATCCGCTGCAAAGCTACAGCGCAGCCGACTTCGCGCGCGATGTCACGCACCTGATCGCCGACATCCGCGCGCGTGGCAAAACCCCGCTGATCGTGGGCGGCACCCTGCTCTACCTCAAGGCCCTGACCGAGGGCCTGAACGACCTGCCCGCGGCCGACCCGCAGGTGCGCGCCGACATCCAGCAGCGCGCGCTTGAACGCGGCTGGCCCGCGCTGCACGCCGAGCTGCAGGCGGTCGACCCGGTGACGGCTGCGCGCCTGGCGCCTGCCGACAGCCAGCGCATCGGCCGCGCGCTCGAGGTCTGGGCCATGACCGGCCAGCCGATCTCGGCCTTTCACCAGCAGGCGCGCCGCACCGCCGCGCTGCATATCCCCCTCATCAGCCTGGAGCCGCAGGACCGCGCCTGGCTGCACGCGCGCATCGCGCAGCGCTTCGACGCCATGATGGCCGGCGGCTTTCTGGACGAGGTGCGCGCGCTGCGCGCGCGCGGCGACCTGCACCCCGACCTGCCCGCCATGCGCTGCGTCGGCTACCGCCAGGCCTGGCAGGGGCTCGAGGAAGGCTGGCTTGAAGCCGAGATCCGCGAGCGCGGCATCTTCGCCACCCGCCAACTGGCCAAGCGACAGCTGACCTGGCTGCGCGGCATGCCGCAGCGCACCGTGGTGGCGGCCGATGCGCCGGATGCGCAGGCGCAGGTGCTGGCAGCCTGTAGGAAATGGTAGGGCTTCATTCGCCAGCCTGAGCAACAGTCCGACTCTCCTGCACACCCGTTCCCAGAGCATGCTCGTGACTGCGCCCCGCTAGCCCCGCCGACTTGGCCTCTTGCTGCTCATGGTCGTGGCGCTGTGGCTGACGGCCTGTGACAGCGCCGACCGCAAAGACAGCGCGCCACTGGTCGAGTCCTTCGCCTGGAGGATGGACGACAGCGGCCAGGCCACGCTGGCAGACATGCAAGCCGCGACCGACTGGCAGAATTTTGACGGCGCCAAAACCTGGGGATACGGCAAGGCACCGGTCTGGATCCGCTACACCTTGCGCGCGGCCCTGCCCGAAGACACCCAGCCCTGGGTCATCCGTGTCCAGCCCGCCTTTCTGGTGCACCTGACCTTGCATGACCCGGCGGCCCAATTGACGCTGCATTCAGGGCTGGCCATCGCCCTGGCAGAGAACGCGCAGAGCTCCATCAACTTCACATTTCAGATCCCCCCATGGCCCCAGGAGCGCCATGTTTACCTGCAAGTGCACAGCCAGCAACGCTCGCGCCTGGTCTTCACCGACGTCCTGACCCTGCGCGATGCGAGCGTTCAAAACCGGTCGGAAGAGTGGCTGCTGAGTTTCCTGATCGCCATTTCTGCCGTGTTCGCCTTGTGGGCTTCGATGCAGTGGGCCTTGTCCCGCGAACCCATCATGGGTGTTTTCGCGATCAAACAATGGTCTGCCACCGTCGGTGGCCTGAGCTATCTGGGCTTCACAAGGCTGTTGCTGGGGACACGCGTGGAGCCGGCAACCCTGAACACGGTGGAGCTGTTCATCTACGCTTCTTTCCTGGCCACAGCCATCTGGTTCTTGATGCTGCTGTTCAGGGACTACCGGCCACCACGCCTGTGGGAGAAAGCCGGTCATGTTTTTTTGGCCTGCGTGATGTCACTGCCTTTTCTGCAGTTCATCGGCTGGGAGCAGACCGTGCGCGTGCTCTACCAGATCGGGGTGTTTGCAGGATTGGCTTTGGTGTGGACGATGCTGCTGTCCAAAGCCAAGGACAACGATCCCCCCATCCCCTGGTCGCTCATGGTGGCCTATTTGCTGTTCTACAGCGCCATGAACCTGACCCCCCGTTTGATGTTCCTGGGCCTGCTGGAACCGAACATCGTCCTCATCAAGAGCAACCTGAACCACCTCGTTCTGGATGGCCTGGTCGTGGTGCTGCTGCTGCAATTGCGCGCACGCAATATGGCAAGGCAAGCGCAACGCATCGCCGACCACAACCTCTTGATCGCCAGACAACTCGACCATGCCCAACAAGGCATGGCCTTTGAACAACAGCGCCGCCACGAGCAATCGCAGTTCCTGCACATGCTGATGCACGAACTCAAGACCCCACTGTCCATCGTGTCCTTGGCGCTGGGCAACCACCACAACCGCGAAGAAAATTTCGCGTACGCCAGTCGCGCGGTGCAGGACATGAAGGCCATCCTCGAACGCTGTGTACAGTCCGACCAGCTGGGTGAGCTGCAACTGACCCCGCAGCAGCAAACGGTCGATGTGCGCCAACTCGTCCGTGAACTGGTCAACACCCGGCCGCCGCTTGGCCCACGCCTGCAGCTGCTGGCCCCCGAACACCTGCCGGGCCTGCACACCGACCCGCAATTGCTGCGCATCGTCCTGAGCAACCTGCTGGACAACGCCCGCCATTACAGCGACCCGCTCACGCCCGTCACCGTGCGCCTGAGCCCCACTGAACAAGGCGGGCGACCGGGCCTGCGCGTGCATGTGGGCAACACGCCGGGCCTCGCCGGTTGGCCCGATGCCCAGCACGTCTTCCGCAAGTACTACCGCGCCAGCGGTGCCCAGCGTGAATCGGGCACCGGCCTGGGCCTGTACCTGTCACGCCAATTGGCCCAAAGCCTCGGGGGCACACTGCACTACGAGCCCACCCCCCATCACGTGGAGTTTGTCCTGTGGACACCGCTGCACCCCGCCTGAACCTGGTGCTGGTCGAAGACCACGACATCCTGCGCGGCCTGCTGCGGCAGGCCCTGGAGGAAGCCGGGCACCAGGTCATGGCGCTGTCGTGCGCCGAAGAACTGGAGGATGTGGCGGGCGGACAGCCGGTCGACATTTTCCTGATCGACCTGAACCTGCCCGGCGAAGACGGGCTGAGCCTGACCGAACGCGTGCGCGCGGCCTATCCGCTGGCGGGCATCATCATGGTCACCGCACGCTCACGGCTGCAAGACAAACTCGACGGCTACGCGCGCGGCGCCGACATGTACCTGACCAAGCCAGTGGAGGCGCCCGAGCTCTGCGCGGCCGTAGAGGCCATTGGACGACGCCGCCAGCGCACGCACGAACTGTTGGCCGCGCAGCAAACCTTCACCTTGTCACAGCAGCAAATGACGCTGGGCAAAGCCGGCTTGCCACCGGTGCAACTCAGTGCCGCCGAAACCGCCATGTTGGTCAGCTTGTCGCGTGCTCCTGGCCAGCGCGTGGCCTATTGGCAAATCGCCGAAACCCTGGGCCTGGATTTGCAGACCTATGCCAAGGCCAGCCTGGAGGTGCGCGTGGTGCGCTTGCGTAAAAAACTCGTTGAAGCCGGTGCAGGCCCTGGCTGCATCGAATCCATCCGCCACCACGGCTACCAGCTGTGCATCGCTCTGCAGGTGCTCTGACGCCCTGATCGCCGGCTGGCCCACGGCCATGACCGCGCGCACGCCACATCCGCCCTGGCGTTGCCCACATGGGTCAACGGTGTAGGTTTAAGTAGGCCTGCTGCCCAGAGGCCTGCCTATCCTTCGCGCCGTTGCTGCCGCCTGTCGGCACGACAGGCATGGGCATGCCCGTTGTTGCTGTGCCTGATCCGCAACACCTGCACACAGGGTCGCCACGCCGGCACACGCCTTGTCATTTTCAAAAAAACACTGAGGTCTGCATGAATCGAATTTACGCACTGGTGTGGTCAGCCGCTCATTGCGGTCTGGTGGCCGTATCAGAAACAGCAAAAACCAAAGCCTCTGGCGCGAGCGGTTCTGCAAGTGTGAGCTTGGGAAATCGGTGGCCAATCCTCAAAGCTGCTGCGGCCTTCTTGATGACGAGCATCTACGCAGGCTCGACACAAGCCGAGATTGAAGTGACTTATGAAGCGGTTGGCGCCTTCAACACCACCGCAGGTTTCAGCGGCTCTCCGACGGTGCAAAACTTCGATTCGGAAACAGCCAACTCGACGCCCAACGGACTCAGTCTGGGGGGAGTGGCGACCATTTCGGGTGGCCAAATCATCTCCGCCCCAGGCAAAGACTACGGCGGGGCTTCAACTTTAGTGAATAACCAATACACCCATTCAGGGAACTTCATCACTACCAGCGGTGGGGTCTCTTATTCGCCCGTGACCATTACATTCGGCACGGCGCAGAACTATTTCGGCATCTGGTTATCCGCGATCAATGGCGGTACCAATGGCGTGGGAGGCAATACCGTCAAACTCTACGACACCACCAACACCTTGGTTCGTACATTTGATTCGGCGGCGCTCATATCACTCCTGGGTACGGCTTATAACGGTTCAAACTGGAATGCATTGATGACCACGAGCCCGTACACATTCTCGGGTACGCCGTATACCGCCAACGAGCAATTCAGTTTTTTTAACTTCTACGCCACAGGCACTACGTTGATTGGGCGCGTAGAACTATCAGGTGAAGGCTTCGAGAGTGACAACTTCACAGTTGGCACTTACACCACCATCGCCGGAACCTCGGTAACAGGCATACCAAATATCGTGAGCGCCAACAACTCAACCAACTTGTTCTCCAACATAGCTGGCGGCACCACCTTCAACAACCGCTTTGCCGGCGGCACGCTCCAGGTCGACGGCAATCTCAACGTCAACCACACCACCGACGCAGCCTTCACCATCACAGGCAGCGATGGGACCATCGACCAGAATGGCCGCACCAGCACCTTCAATGGCGTGTTTTCGGACGACATCGCGGGCACGCCAGGCGATCTGAACGTCATCAACACGGGCACAGCCAATCAGGGCTCAGTCACGTTGACGGCGGTCAACACCTACACCGGCGCCACCACCGTGGGTGCTGGCGCCACGCTAGCACTCGGCGGCACAGGCTCGATTGCCGAAAGCTCCTCCGTCACCAACAACGGCACGTTTGACCTGACGGCCGCTTCGGGCAATGTGGCCATCAAGAACTACACGCAATCTTCAGGCGCCACCCTCCGGATGAACATCTCGGACACCCCCTCAAGCAGCCAGAAAGTTGAAGTGGATGGCACCGCCAGCCTGAACGGCACGCTCAACCTGAGCGCTGCTGCGGGCAGCTACCGCCCCGCCCGCTACACGCTCATGACCGCGACGGGCCAGCGCAGCGGTGAGTTCACGGCGGTGAACCTCACCACCAACTACAACTACAGCGTTGGCTACGACGACCACAACGTTTACCTGTACCTGCGCTCGACCGCGGCCGACACCATGGCCTCGATCCGCGCCATGGGCGCCGACCTCCACAAGGTCTACAACGCGCAGTACGGCATCGCCCAGCTGGGCCTGTCCTACGACTGCAAGCTGTTTGACGCGAAGAACCTCTGCC
>JACCDU010302842.1_pt1 | contig 20995 bp, 13 predicted proteins | sample 7446081 | NCBI WGS metagenome assembly JACCDU01 (sample SAMN15323447, study PRJNA562643) | freshwater metagenome | isolation source: river surface water | place: USA:Blue River Watershed | collected 2017-08-17
GTCTTGTGACGCCAGCAGTGCATGTAGCTGTGGTCGAACATCACCAGCTTGAACAGCGAGCCGGAAGCGTCGAGCGCCGCACAGATCGGCTTGGATGCTTCCCAGATCGTCATGCCGCCAAACAGCGGCAGCGTCGACGCGTAATGACCATCGCCCATCACTGGCTTGAGGATGTCGTCGTCGGCCATGCCGTGCGCCTTGCACGATGCATAGTCTTCCAGACCATACGCGGGCGCCGAGTGCACGATGCCGGTGCCGGAATCATCGGTCACGTAGTCGCCGAGGTAGACCGGCGACAGGCGGTCGTAGAACGCGTCCTGCGACGCCAGCGGATGACGGAACTTGATTTCCGACAGTGCTTCGCCCTGGCAGGTGGCGACCACCTTGCCTTCGAGCCCGTAGCGCTGCAGGCAGGACTCGACCAGCTTCTCGGCCAGCAGCAGCATTAGCGGCTCGCCATTGCGCTCGGTCTGCACCAGCGCATAGCTGAACTCGGGGTGCATGTTCAGCGCCTGGTTGGACGGGATGGTCCACGGGGTCGTGGTCCAGATCACCACATAGCCCTTGTCGGTCGGCAGCTTGGCGAGGCCGAAGGCCTGCGCCAGCTTCTCCGGTTCGGCGAACGCAAAGCCGACGTCGATCGCCGGATCGCGCTTGTCCTGGTATTCGACTTCCGCTTCGGCCAGCGCCGAGCCGCAGTCAAAGCACCAGTTCACCGGCTTCAGGCCGCGGTACACATAGCCCTTGCCGAGGATGGTGCCGAGTGCGCGGATCTCGTCAGCCTCGTTGCGGTAGTTCATCGTGAGATACGGATTGTCCCAGTCACCGAGAACGCCCAGGCGAATGAAGTCCTTCTTCTGGCGCGCGACCTGTTCGGTGGCATACGCGCGCGACTTGGCCAGCACCTCGGCGGTCGGCAGGTGCTTGCCGTATTGCTTCTCGATCTGGATCTCGATCGGCATGCCGTGGCAATCCCAGCCCGGCACGTATTGCGCGTCGAAGCCATCGAGCTGGCGCGTCTTGACGATCATGTCCTTCAGGATCTTGTTCACTGCATGACCGATGTGGATGTCGCCGTTTGCATAGGGCGGGCCATCGTGCAGGATGAACTTCGGGCGGCCGGCCGACGCCTTGCGAATGCGCTGATACAGCTGCTTCTGCTGCCACTGGGCGACCCATTGCGGCTCGCGCTTGGCGAGGTCGCCACGCATCGGAAAAGCGGTCTCGGTCATGTTGACCGGGTATTTGCTTTCGGGTTTTTTGCTGTTGTCGGACATGGGATCGATCAGGAGTGAATTTCAGTATTCGTGTTCGAAGTGGCGGCACGCTGCGCAAAGAATTCGCGCGCGGCCTTCGCATCGGCGGCGATGGCGCGCGTCAGCGTATCGAGGTCATCGTATTTTTCTTCGTCGCGCAGCTTCTTGAGAAATTCAACGCGCACGCGCTTGCCATAGCAGTCGGCGGCAAAGTCGAAGATGTGCACCTCGAGCAGCACGCGGCCGTTGTCTTCGACGGTGGGTCGCACGCCGAGGCTGGCCACCGCCGGCAGCGGGTGGTCGGCCAGGCCATGCACCTGCACCACGAAGATGCCGGTGGCGGCCGGGCGCTTGTGCACGATCTTCAGGTTCAGCGTCGGGAAGCCGATGGTGCGGCCCAGCTTGCGGCCATGCTGCACATGGCCCGAGATCGCATACGGGTGGCCGAGCAATTCTTGCGCATGCGGGAAGTCGCCGGCTTCCAGCGCGGCGCGTACTTCGGACGAGGAGATGCGCTTGTCACCATGGGTGACGGTCGGCAGCGTCGCCACTTCGAAGCCGTAGCGCTTGCCGGCCTCGGCCAGCAGCGCGAAGTCGCCCGCGCGTTTGGCGCCGAAACGGAAATCGTCGCCGACGATCAGCCATTTCACGTGCAAGCCGTCGACCAGCACATCGCGGATGAAGGCTTCCGGCGACAGCGACGCAAAGCGCGCATTGAAGTGCTCGACGATCACGCGGTCGACACCGGCCGCCTCCAGCGCGGTCAGCTTGTCGCGCAGATTGGCGATGCGGCGCGGTGCGCGGCTCTCGTCGCCGGCCAGGTGCGCAAAGAATTCGCGCGGATGCGGCTCGAAAGTCATCACTGCGGTCTCCACGCCGAGGCGCGACGCAGCTTCGGCCACGCGCGCCAGCAGCGCGCGATGGCCGAGATGCACGCCATCGAAATTGCCGATCGTCAGCGCGCACGGGCGGCGCGATTCGGCGTTGGGGAGTCCGCGGAAAACCTTCATGGGCGACGGGCTAGGTATGGGCTAGGGCAAGACGCTGCGGCACCGGCTGCAGTCATTTTGAGAAAACCCTTGATTATAAAGGCTTTCGGGCTGTTTACCGGGGTGAATTGGCGGCCGCCAGCGGGTCTTGCCGGTAGTAGGCGGCCAGCAGCCGGTGAATCTGCGGATAGTCCTCGGCCAGCGGCGCCGGAGCGACGAAGAAGGCTTCGGACGTGACGGCAAAGAATTCGGCCGGATCGCGCGCCGCATAGGGGTCCAGCGGCAGCTCAGCCGCCAATGCCTCGTACAGCGCCGCGTGGTCGTCGCGCTCCGGGTCGAAGTCTGGCGGCAGGCTGTCTTCCAGCAGGTCGACGCGCTCGCAAAAGTCGTCGTAGGCCTCGCTGAAAGCCGCAGGCCAGTCGGCCAGTTCGGCGCGCGAATGCAGGCCGTCGAGGAAGGGCGGGAATCCGTTCGCCGCGCCGCGGCCCATGTCGATCTTGTGCGCGAATTCGTGGATCACCAGGTTGTAAGGCATGCCGCGCTCGGCCGGCAGCATCAGGTCTTGCCAGGACAGCACGACCGCGCCGCCCTGGTCGACGGCTTCGCCGGCCAGCTCCTCGTCCCATTCATGCATGACGCCGGCTTCGTCAAGGTGCTGCTGGCGCACGCTGAATGCGTCCGGGTGCACGAGGATGGCCGACATGTCATCGTACAGCGACAGGTCGAGGTTCAGCACCAGCACGCAGGCTTGCGCGGCGATCAGTACCGCCGTGTCATCGTCGACGTCGAAGCCACCGACGCCGGCCAGCGGCTTTTTCTGCAGCAGTGTTTCGCACAGCGTCCTGAGCCGCTGACGCTCGTCATCGTTCAGGTAATCGAGGAAGGGCAGGCGCTTCAGCGTGGCCGACCACAGGGTATCGGGGATGGTCGCACGCGCCGGCCGCAGCGAGGTCGGCAGCAAGGCCTCGGGCAGCAGCCCCTTCAGCCTTCCCTGCAGTCGCTCCAGCCAGCCTGCGCTCAAAGCGCGCCCCACAGCGCCTGCAGCGCCGCGAGGGCTGCCAGCCCGGCCGTCTCGGTGCGCAGCACGCGCGGGCCCATGGATACGCAGATGGCGCCATGGCGGATGGCTGCCTGTTCTTCGTCATCGCTCAGACCGCCTTCGGGGCCGATGACCAGGGTGACCGCCTGCGGCGGATGATGGCGCGCCCAGTCGGCCAGCGAGCCGGTTGCGCGTGGCGACAGCAGCAGGCGCTTGTGCATGTCCTGCTGCGCGATCCACGCGTTATACGGCAGCACCGGCGCCAGCGAGGGCAGCCGGTTGCGCCCCGACTGCTCGGCCGCCGCAATGATCACGGCCTGCCAGTGCGCCGCCTTTTTCAGCGCGCGCTCCTGGTCGACCCTGACCACCGAGCGCTGCGCCACCAGCGGTTGTATCGCGGTGGCGCCCAGTTCGACCGCCTTCTCGACGATCCAGTCCATTTTCGTGCCTTCGGGCAGGGCCTGGGCGAGGGCAATTGCATGGCCGGTTTCGGCCTCGCGCGGCGAAAAGGTCTTGATGTCAGCCTCGGCGCGGCGGCGCTCGACCGCGCTCAGCACGGCGTTGTATTCGCCGCCCAGGCCATTGAACAGGGTGATGATCTCGCCTTCGCGCAGGCGCAGCACCTGCACATGATGGGCGACGGCCTCGGGCAGGGCGATGCGCTGGCCGGTCTCGAGCGGAAGGTTGCAGTAAAAACGGGGCATGCTCGAAGGGTTTTGATATCAAATTCTCACGATTTTCCCATTGTAAGCGGGCAGGTCGGGTCTGGTAAAATCGCAGGTTTTTCCACGGCAGCGCGCCCAGGCCTGTTGCCGGCATGTCCCCGAATTCAATCCAAGGCTGGCAAGATGACTTCCTCCCCCGATACCCGCAAGATGGCCAATGCGATACGCGCGCTGGCAATGGACGCCGTTCAAAAGGCCAATTCCGGACACCCGGGCATGCCGATGGGCATGGCGGAAATCGCGGTGGCACTGTGGGGCAAACACCTGCGGCACAACCCGGCCGACCCGAAGTGGTCTGACCGTGATCGTTTCGTGGTCTCCAACGGCCACGGCTCGATGCTGCTGTACTCGCTGCTGCACCTGACGGGCTACGACCTGGCTATGGACGAGCTGAAGAACTTCCGCCAGCTGCATTCGAAGACCCCGGGCCACCCGGAAGTCGACATCACCCCGGGCGTCGAGACCACCACCGGCCCGCTGGGCCAGGGCATCGCCAACGCTGTCGGCATGGCGCTGTCCGAATGGCTGCTGGCTTCGCAGTTCAACAAGCCGGGTCATGACATCGTCGACCACTACACCTATGTGTTCCTCGGCGACGGCTGCCTGATGGAAGGCATCAGCCACGAAGTGTGCTCGCTGGCGGGCACGCTGGGCCTGTCCAAGCTGATCGTGATGTATGACGACAATGGCATCTCGATCGACGGCAAGGTCGATGGCTGGTTCAAGGACAACACGCCGCAGCGCTTCGCATCCTATGGCTGGAACGTGATTGCCGACGTCGATGGTCATGACGTCGCTGCCGTCGATGCTGCGATCGCCGCTGCGAAGAAAGCCGACAAGCCGACCCTGATCTGCTGCAAGACCGTGATCGGCAAGGGCGCACCGAACATGCAGGGCAGCGACAAGGTGCACGGCGCCGCGCTGGGCGACGCCGAGATCGCCGCCACCCGTGCCGCCATCGGCTGGGATGCTGCGCCGTTCGAGATCCCCGCCGACGTTTACTCGGCATGGGATGCGAAAGAGAAGGGCAAAGAGCTCCAGACGGCATGGCAGAAGAAATTCGCGGCCTACCAGGCGGCATTCCCGGCAGAAGCGGCCGAGTTCGAGCGCCGCATGAAGGGCGACCTGCCGGCCAACTTTGATGCCGCGGTCGAGAAGATGATCGCCGCCTGCCTCGAGAAGAAAGAAACCATCGCCACCCGCAAGGCAAGCCAGAATGCGATTCAGGCGCTGGCACCGGTTCTGCCGGAATTCCTCGGCGGTTCGGCCGACCTGACCGGCTCCAACCTGACCAACTGGAAAGAGTGCGTGGCCGTACGTTCGGGCCAGCCGGGCAACCACATCAACTATGGCGTGCGCGAGTTCGGCATGTCCGCGATCATGAACGGCATCGCCCTGCACGGCGGCTTCATCCCGTTCGGCGCGACCTTCCTGACCTTCTCCGATTACAGCCGCAATGCGCTGCGCATGGCGGCACTGATGAAGCAGCGCGCGCTGTTCGTGTTCACGCATGACTCGATCGGCCTCGGTGAAGACGGCCCGACCCACCAGTCGGTCGAGCACATCTCGAGCATGCGTCTGATCCCCAACCTCGATAACTGGCGTCCGTGCGACACCGTGGAATCGGCCGTGTCCTGGGCCGAGTCGGTCAAGCGTCGCAACGGTCCGAGCACGCTGATCTTCTCGCGCCAGAACCTGCCGTTCGTCGAGCGCAGCGCTGCGCAAGTGGCTGACATCGCACGCGGCGGCTATGTGCTGCGCGACGCAGCGGACGCCAAGGCCGTGCTGATCGCCACCGGTTCCGAAGTCGAGCTGGCATTGAAGTCCGCCGACGCACTGGCAGCCGAAGGCATCTTCGTGCGCGTGGTGTCGATGCCCAGCACCGACGTGTTCGACCGCCAGGATGCCGCGTACAAGGCCGCCGTGCTCGGCAAGGGCCTGCCGCGCGTCGCGATCGAAGCAGGCGTCACCGATTTTTGGTTCAAGTACGTGGGCCTCGAAGGCGCTGTCATCGGTATCGACAGCTTCGGCGAATCCGCGCCGGCCGGCGTCCTGTTCAAGCATTTCGGCTTCACGACCGACAAGGTCGTGGCTGCCGTCAAGTCGGTGCTCTAAGCCGACGCGATCAGATTCGAACGACACGATTTCACGATAGCCATTCATTCAGGAGAGCTCACATGACCATCAAAGTTGCCATTAACGGCTATGGCCGCATCGGCCGCAACATCCTGCGCGCGCACTACGAAGGCGGCAAGAAGCACGACATCCAGATCGTCGCGATCAACGACCTCGGCAATCCGGAGTCGAATGCGCACCTGACCCAGTACGACACCGCGCACGGCAAGTTCCCGGGCACCGTGTCGGTCGAGGGCGATTTCATGATCGTCAACGGCGACAAGATTCGCGTGTTCGCACAGCGTGACCCGGCGCAGATCCCGTGGGGCGAGCTGGGCGTTGACGTCGTGCTCGAGTGCACCGGCTTCTTCACCACCAAGGAAAAGGCTTCGGCCCACCTGAAGGGCGGCGCCAAGAAAGTCATCATCTCGGCCCCGGGCGGCAAGGATGTGGACGCCACCGTCGTGTTCGGCGTGAACCAGTCGGTGCTGAAGGCATCGGACACCGTGATCTCGAACGCATCGTGCACCACCAACTGCCTGGCTCCGCTGGTCAAGCCGCTGAACGACAAGATCGGCGTGCTGAACGGCCTGATGACCACCGTTCACGCTTACACCAACGACCAGGTGCTGACCGACGTGATGCATGAAGACCTGCGTCGCGCACGTTCGGCCACCATGTCGATGATCCCGACCAAGACTGGCGCTGCAGCAGCAGTCGGCCTGGTGCTGCCGGAACTGAACGGCAAGCTGGATGGCTACGCGATCCGCGTCCCGACGATCAACGTCTCCGTGGTTGACCTGTCCTTCGTCGCAGCACGTGACACCACGGCTGACGAAGTCAACGCGATCATGAAGGAAGCTGCTGACGGCGCACTGAAGGGCATCCTGACCTACAACACCGCTCCGCTGGTGTCGATCGACTACAACCACAACCCGGCTTCGTCGAACTTCGATGCAACGCTGACGAAAGTCTCCGGCCGTCTGGTCAAGGTATCGTCCTGGTACGATAACGAATGGGGCTTCAGCAACCGTATGCTGGACACCACCGTTGCACTGATGACTGCCAAGTAATCAGTCGTAAGGTGAAAGTAAAAAGGGACTGCTCGGGCAGTCCCTTTTTCGTTGGTGCGGCATGCATTCAGTGCAGCACGCGCTAACCCAATATGTTCTCCCACAAACGCTTCACCGCAACCACCTGTTCCTCCACCTGCGCCAGCTCTACCCGCGCACGGTCCTCGCCGCGCAGTCGTATCTGGTGCTGCAGCTTGCGGAAGCTGCGATAAGCATCCGCCACCTGTATCGATAGCGCGCCATCGATCAGCCCGATCTGCCCGGCCAGTTTCAGCAGCGCGATATTGCCGATATCGCCGGTGAGTGCAACGAAATCGCTCGCATGCGCCAGTACCAGGTACTGGACCACGAATTCAATGTCGATCATGCCGCCCGGATCATGCTTGAGGTCGAACTGGCCTGAGCGGTTCGGGTGCGCATCATGCATGCGCTGCCGCATGGTCAGCACTTCCTGCTTCAGCGCTTCGCGGTCGCGCGGCTGTCGCAGCAGCGCAATGCGCAACTGCTCGAAGCGTTGTCCGATCAGCTGGTCGCCGGCGCAGAAACGTGCCCGCGTCAACGCCTGGTGCTCCCACACCCAGGCCGAGCTGCGCTGGTATTTCTCGAACGATGCAAATGACGACACCAGCAAGCCACTGGCGCCATCCGGTCGCAGCGCGATATCGATGTCGAACAGGATGCCGGCCGGCGTGTGGCTGGTCATCCAGGTGATGAAGCGCTGCGCGAGCTTCGCATACAGTGCCGGCGCGTCCTGGTCTTCATCGTCATACAGGAAGATCACATCGAGGTCGGACGCATAGCCAAGCTCCTTGCCGCCCAGCTTGCCATATGCGATGACGGCGAAGGCGGGTACTTCGCGATGCCGGTTCGGGATGGCTTGCCAGACGGCCGACAGTGTGGCGCCTACCAGCACATCGGCCAGTGCCGACAAATGGTCAGCCAGCCTTTCGACCGTCAGCACACCGCCCAGATCCTGCGCGAGCAAGCGGAACAGCTGCGCATGGTGCAATTCGCGCAGCACATCCATCTGGCGCTCGGTATCGCCGGTAAAGGCGGCCAGCCTTTGCTTGCATTCATGGCCGAAGGCTTTCCAGTCCGGCTCGGCATGCAGGCTGCCATCGTCAAGCAGCTCGTCCATCAGCACCGGGTGGCGCGTCAGGTAGCGCGCGGCCCAGTCGCTGGCGGCCATCATGCGTATCACGCGCTCCAGCGCCTGCGGGAATTCGGTCAGCAATGACAAGTAGGCCGAGCGGCGCGCGATCGCCTCGAAGAAATCCACCACGCGGTTCAGCGTCTGCGCACAGGAGCCCCCCTGGCGCGCGATCTCCTGCAGCGCATGGCGCATCAGCGACTGCAGCTGCTGCTTGCGCTCGGGCGGCATCGCCTGGATGCGGCTGGAACGCCAGCTGGTGAGCAAGCGCGCGGCCGACGCGGCCGGGTCGTCATAAGCGAGCGATCCGAGGTAATTCACCAAGGTTGCTTCATCGACCTCTTCCAGCACCGGCACCGGTGCTGCTGCAGCGTCGTCGGTGGCCGGCACGGCCTTGTCCTCGAAGATGGCATCGAACTGTGCTGCCACCCATGCGCAGCATTCCGTGATCGCCAGCTTCAGCGCATCGGCATCGGCGAAGCCTGCCATGGTGGCGATGTATTGCTGTTCTTCGTCCTGCGCCGGCAGCACATGGCTTTGTGCATCGTCGAGGTACTGGATGCGGTGCTCGATATTGCGCAGGAAGGCATAGGCGTCGAGCAGCCGATCGACCGTCTCCGGTGCCATCAGCTTTTTCGCGGCGATCGTCTTCAGCGTTTCGCGGGTCGAACGGTTACGCAGCGCAGGATCGCGGCCACCGCGGATCAGCTGGAACACCTGCGTAATGAACTCGACTTCGCGGATGCCGCCGCGTCCCAGCTTCACGTTCCACACGCGACCCGGATGGCGCGTCTCCTGTCGCACGACTTCGGCCCGGATCTGCGCATGCATGCCGCGCAACGCGTTGATGGCGCCGTAATCCAGATAGCGGCGGTAGACAAAGGGCTGCACCAGCTTGTCCAGAGCGGCGATGTCTTCGGCGTCGCCCGTCATCGCGCGCGCCTTCACCCACGCATAGCGTTCCCATTCGCGACCCTGCACCAGCAGGTATTCCTCGAGCATTGCGAAGCTGGCGGCCAGCGGGCCGGATGCGCCATTCGGCCGCAAGGCCATGTCGACCCGGAAGCAGTACCCGTCTTCCGTGATTTCGGCCAGTTGCGCGATCAGGCGCTTGCCGAGGCGTACGAAGAATTCATGGTTGGACAGCGGGCGCTGGTCGTCGCGCTCGGTGCGGGTTTCGCCGCCCTCCGGATAGAGGAAGATCAGGTCGATGTCGGACGATACGTTCAGTTCGTGCCCGCCCAGCTTGCCCATGCCGACCACGATCATCTGCTGCGGACGCCCGGACTCTTCCCCCATGGGCACGCCATGCAGCTCGCATAGCGCCGCATGCTGGTCGGCCAGCGCCTTTTGCACCGCAAAGTCGGCAAAGCGCGAAATCGCCGCCAGCACTTCGGCCAGGTCGGCTCGACCGCTGACATCGCGTTCGACGATGGCCGCGAACAGCAACCCGCGCAAACGGCGCAATGCTGCGCCCACCGGCACGCCGGTCGCCAGCATCTTGCTTAACAACTGGTCAAGATCGACGTCCGCAAGCGATAATCCGGACAGCTGCGCGAGCGTGGCTTCGCGGTCCGGATCCGCCGCCAGCCAGCGGCTGACGAAACGGGATTGCCGTGCGCTGGTCAATAAAAGGTTTGTGCTCATGTAAGGGCGTCCGCATCCGGGGCAGGGTCCCCGGCTTGCGGCTATGATAACGAAATTGCGGAGACCGAAATCTGCGCGGGCAGTCCGTTATTGGACTGTCACTGCGCCGATCCGTACCCATTGCCGGCTGATGTCGACCCACCGTAACCCACCCGATCATCCTGTCAGGACGAGCCTCGCGCGCGCATGGCGTGCGCTGCTGGCCGCGTACGAAACAGCCAATCGCATCACCCACCACGCGCTGGGCTGGCTGATGGCGGCCATCGTGGTGGCGTATTTCGCATTTTGCGCCGCCTTCCTCGGTCTGCGCTACCTGGTGCTGCCCAACATCGACGGTTACAAGCCGCAGGTCGAGCAGATGGCCAGCCATTTTCTGCAACGCCCGGTCTCCATTCAATCCATCGATGCCAGCTGGAACGGCCTGAACCCGCGCCTCAAGCTCGACAACTTCGTGATCCACGATCAGGAAGGCGCGCGTGCGCTGGTTCTGCCGCAGGTGAATGCCACGATTTCCTGGCTGTCGGTGCTGGGTCAACTCAGGCTGCAATCGCTGGAAGTCGTCAAGCCCGACCTCGAGATCGAGCGCGATGCAAGCGGGCGCCTGTTTGTCGCCGGCCTGCCGATCGACACCAGCAAGACCGAGGACGGGCATGGCCTGGACTGGCTGCTCGCGCAGCATGAGATCGTGGTGCGCGATGGCTGGGTGCGCTGGCGAGACCAGCAGCGCAAGGCGCCGGACCTGTTGCTGACCAACATCAGCTTCGTGCTCAAGAACCAGTGGCGCACGCATCGCGCAGCTTTCAAGGCCACGCCCCCCGAAGCCATGGCAGCGCCGCTGGATGTGCGCGTCGAATTCACGCAGCCACCGTTCTCCGGCCGCGCTTCCAATTTCCGCCAGTGGTCGGGCGAGCTGTATGTCGACTGGCGCAGCGCCAGCATCGATGCCTGGAAGCCCTATGTCGACCTGCCGTGGGAACTGGCCGGCGGCAATGGCGCCGTGCGCGCATGGCTGACTTTCAACCGGATGACGGTGGCCAATTTCACTGCCGACCTGTCGCTGGCCAATCTGTCGGCACGGCTGGCCGAAGGGCTGGAGCCGCTGCAGCTGAAGGAAGTCAGCGGCCGTGTGTCGGCCGGCGAGCCGCCCAACAACCTGAAGGAAAAAATATTTTCCTTCGGCGCGCAGGGCCATGCGCTGACACTGACCGACTTCTCGCTGCGCACCGAGCAAGGCCTCGCCTTGCCGAGCACCACCGTCAGCCATCGCTACACGGCGGCGGCAGTCGGCCGTGCCGAACAGCATGAGCTGACGATCGGTGAGCTCGACCTCGAGCCGCTGGCAGCGCTGGCAGCTCATCTACCACTGTCGGCGCCCGAGCGGCAGATGCTGGAAGACTATGCGCCGCGCGGCGAGTTGCATGATTTTTCGGCCAGCTGGCAAGGGGCGACGCCGGGCGCAGGCAATTACCAGTTCAGCGGCCGCTTCTCGCGGCTGTCGATCAAGCCGCAACTGGCGCGCGCAGGCAATGCGATGGCGCCCGCACGCGTGGCCGTGCCGGGCTTCGATGGGCTGTCCGGCGATGTCGATGCCAACCAGGAAGGTGGCCGCGTGCGCGTCAAGGGCGAGCAGGCGACCTTGTACGTGACCGACTACCTGGTCAGCCCGACACTGTTCTTCGACGAACTCGCGCTCGACGGCAGCTGGTCGCTGCGCAATCCCCAGCAACTGGCCATCAAGATTGGCAGCCTGGACTTCCTGCAGGGTGGCTTGCACGGCCGGGTCGAAGGTTCGCATGTGATCCCGCTGCCTTTCTCGAAGGGCAAGCTGGGCGAGATGGACCTGAAGGCGCATTTCCCGACCGTCGAGCTGACGCGCATCGCCGGCTTCCTGCCGCCGGCCGCCGGACCCGATACACGCGACTGGCTGGCCCATGGCTTGCTCGAAGGCCGCGCGAACGACGTGTCGCTGGTGGTCAAGGGCGATCTCGACAAGTTCCCCTTCGTCGCGCGCAAGGGTGAAAAGCAGGAAGGCGTGTTCCGTATCACCGGCAAGGTCACGCAGGCCAGGCTGCTGCCGGCCCCTGACATGCTGGCGTCAGACCTTCGCACGCCATTGTGGCCGCGCATCGACGATATCGAAGGCCAGGTGACGCTGGACCGCAGCCGATTGCATGTCCATGCCGACAGTGCGCGCACTGCGGGCGTGCCCTTGACGGCTGTTGACGTGGTGATCCCGGACTTCATGGCCAGCAATCCGGTGCTCGACATCACCGGCAATGCCAGCGGTTCGCTGCAGGCCATGCTGGCCTATGTGAATGCGACCCCCATTGTCGACTGGATCGATGGCCTGACCGATGAAGCGCGTACGCTGGGCAATGCACGCGTTGCGCTGAAGATGCAGATCCCGCTGGTTGACGGACAGCCGGTGGTGCAGGGCGCGGTGAAGTTTGCAGGCAATGAAGTGCAGTTGTGGAAAGCGCTGCCAGCGCTGCAGCAGGTCAATGGCGAACTGGCTTTCTCCGACAAGGGCATGCAGTTGAACAAGGTGCAGGGCAACCTGCTGGGCGGCCCGCTGGTGCTGTCGGGCGGCACCCAGGGCGACGGTAGCACGATGGTCAGGTTCGATGGCGCCCTGACTGCCGATGGCATTACGCGTTACCTGACGATGCCGAGCGCGAAAAAGCTGATGCGCAAGTTGACCGGCGCCACGCGCTACAGCGGCATGGTCCGGGTGCGCAACCAGCGTCCCGAGATCACGCTCGAATCGTCGCTGGCCGGGATGGGCATCGATCTGCCATCTCCGCTGCAGAAAGCGGTCTCGGAAACGATGCCATTGAAGGTGACGGTGATGCCGGTCGGCCTGTCCGACCAGCAGAACCTGAATGAAGAAATTCGCGTCAGCCTCGGCCGCGCGGTCAATGCGCGTTACTTGCGGCAGCGGCCCGTGGCGGTGCGCAATGCGCCATGGAAGCTGGTGCGCGGCGGCATCGGTGTCAATGCGCCGCCGCCGATGCTCGAGAGCGGCGTGTCGCTTGCCGTCAGCATGGCGTCGCTGAACCTTGATGCCTGGCGTACGCTGGCCAACAGCCTCAACGAAGGCAGCGGCAGTGCCGACGCCGGTGCCGGCAGTGACTTTGGCGGCTACCTGTCACCCGATACGGTCAACCTGCGCGCGAACCAACTGAACCTCGCCGACCGCGTGATCGAGAATGCCTTGCTCGGTGGCTCCCGCACCAAGGCCGGCTGGCAATTCAATGTGCAATCCGATGAAGTGATCGGCCATGCGACCTGGGAAGACCCACTGGCAGAACGTGGCGCCGGCAAGCTGACCGCGCGCCTGACCTTGCTGCGCATCGAGCAGAGCGCCGCCACACAAGTGGTCGACATCCTGGCCGGCAAGAAGTCCTTCAGTGAATTGCCGGGCCTGGATGTCACGGCTGATAACTTTGAATTGCGCAGCATGAAGCTCGGCCGCCTCGAACTGGCGGCGACCAATGCGGGCCTGGCAGCCGGTCCGGGCCGTGAATGGCGCATCAGCAAGCTGGCCATCGTCAATCCGGATGCGACCATGCGCGCCACCGGCCTCTGGGCCGCGGGTGTCGTCGAAGGGCAGACCGTTCTCAACTATGAACTCGACATCAACGATGCCGGCAAGCTGCTCGATCGCCTTGGCTTCGAGCGTACGCTCAAGGGCGGCAAGGGCCGGATGGAAGGCGAAGTCAGCTGGCGCGGCGCGCCCTCATCGATCGATTTCCCCACGCTGGCCGGCAACCTCAGCCTGAAGCTGGCCACCGGCCAGTTCCTGAAGGCCGATCCGGGGGTAGCCAAGCTGCTGGGCGTGCTGAGCCTGCAATCGCTGCCGCGCCGGCTGACGCTGGACTTCCGCGACATCTTCACCGATGGCTTCCAGTTCGATTCGATCGCCAGCACGGCTACCATCACGCGCGGCATCCTGAAGACTGACAGCTTCAAGATGCGCGGCGTGAATGCGGCCGTGCTGATGGATGGCACGGTGGACCTGAATGAAGAAACGCAGAACCTGGCCGTGGTCGTGATCCCCGAGCTCAATGCCGGCGGCGCATCGGTCGTGTATGGACTGGCGGTGAACCCGGTCATCGGCCTCGGTTCCTTCCTTGCGCAGCTTTTCCTGAAGAACCCGCTGTCGCAGGCGCTGACCCAGGAATACCAGGTCACCGGCCCGTGGAAAGACCCGGTGATCAAGAAGAGCACGAGCAAGCGCAAGATCGCCAACGACGGCGACAAGGATGGCAAGGACGGCAAGGCGGAGGCGCAATGAGCACAGAGAAAGAACGCAGCCCGGAGGCGGCCAGCGCGAGCAGCTTTCGCGTCGCCGCGGTGCAGACAATATCGACGCCCGAGCCGGCCGAAAACATGAAGACTGTTGCGCGACTGGTGCGCGAGGCCGCGCAGGCCGGCGCGCAACTGGTGGTGCTACCCGAGTACTGGGCCATCCTCGGCTTCCATGAGAACGACAAGGTCGCGCATGCGGAAGCGCCGGGGCAGGGACCCTTGCAGGAATTCATGGCGGCGCTCGCGCGTGAGCACGGGGTGTGGCTGCTGGGCGGCACCATTCCGCTGCAATCGGGCGTGCCGGGCAAGGTACTCAATACCTTGCTCGCGTATGCGCCCGACGGTTCGCAGGCGGCGCGCTACGACAAGATCCACCTGTTCGGGTTCACGCGCGGCGAAGAATCCTTCGATGAATCGCGCACCATCGTGCCCGGCACCGAGGTCGGCGTGCTGCAGACGCCGTTTGCGCGTATCGGCCTGTCGATCTGCTACGACCTGCGCTTCCCCGAACTGTATCGCGCGATGGGCCATTGCGACCTGATCGTGGTGCCGGCGGCCTTCACCTACACCACCGGCCGCGCGCACTGGGAAGTGCTGCTGCGCGCGCGCGCCATCGAGAACCAGTGCTACCTGCTGGCAGCCGCACAAGGCGGCAAGCATCCGAATGGCCGCCGCACCTGGGGCCACAGTTTGCTGGCCGACCCGTGGGGCGAGGTCAAGGCTTGCCTCGACGAGGGCGAGGGCATCATCGTCGGCGACATCGAACGCGAACTGATGGACGGCGTACGCGGCAGCCTGCCGGCGCTGAAACACCGCAAGCTGTAAGCGTGTGCCGGCCCGGGCAGCGCGGCGCCCGTGGCGGGTCTTGGTCCCTGGCTGCAAGGCGGCGGCACGCCGCTCGGCAGCAGGGACGGGGGCGATCCAGTAAAATCGACGCTCGTGTCCCGTTTCGGAAACACTCCCGCTGAGAGCCCCGCCATGAAGCTGATCGAACCCAACATCGCCATCCAGACCGCCGCCAGCAATGTCTTGCTGACGCCCCATGGCCTGGACGAAAGCCATTTGCTGAAAGCCCTGGGCTCGATCTTCACGCACAAGGTCGATTACGCCGACCTGTATTTCCAGTTCACCAAGAGCGAGAGCTGGAGCCTCGAAGAGGGCATCGTCAAGACCGGCTCCTTCTCGATCGACCAGGGCGTGGGCGTGCGGGCCGTGTCCGGCGACAAGACCGCTTTCTCGTATTCCGATGACATTTCCGAGCGCGCGCTGCTGGAAGCCGCTGCTGCGACGCGCACCATCGCGCGCCAGGGCGCGGGCCGCATGAAGGTCGCGCAGGGCGTGCAGCGTGGCAGCGCCCGCGCGCTGTACCGCCCGCATGACCCGCTGGTGTCGCTGGACGCGACCTCCAAGGTCCGGCTGCTGGAAAAGATCGAGCGTATCGCGCGCGCCAAAGACCCGCGCATCGTGCAGGTGATGGCCGGCCTGTCGGGCGAACATGATGTGGTGCTGGTGGTGCGCAGCGATGGCGTGATCGCCGCCGACATCCGTCCGCTGGTACGTCTGTCGCTGACCGTGATCGCCGAGCAGAATGGCCGCCGCGAAGTCGGCAGCGCCGGCGGTGGCGGCCGCTACGAATTCGGCTATTTCACCGACGATCTGCTGGAAAAATACGCGGCCGAAGCTGTCAATGCGGCGCTGGTGAACCTTGAAGCGCGTCCGGCCCCGGCCGGCCCGATGACTGTGGTGCTCGGCCCGGGCTGGCCCGGCGTGCTGCTGCACGAAGCGATCGGCCACGGCCTCGAGGGCGATTTCAACCGCAAGGGCTCGAGCGCGTTCTCTGGCCGCATCGGTGAGCGTGTCGCTGCCAAGGGCGTGACCGTGGTGGATGACGGCACGCTGGCCGACCGCCGCGGCTCGCTGAACGTTGACGACGAAGGCAACCCGACCCAGTGCACCACCCTGATCGAAGACGGCATCCTGAAGGGCTATATTCAGGACACGCTGAACGCGCGTCTGATGAAGATGCCGGCGACCGGCAACGGCCGTCGCGAATCCTATGCGCACCTGCCGATGCCGCGCATGACCAACACTTACATGCTGGCCGGCGACAAGGACCCGGAAGAGATCATTCGCTCGGTCAAGAACGGCCTGTATGCGGTGAATTTCGGCGGCGGCCAGGTCGACATCACCAACGGCAAGTTCGTGTTCTCGGCCAGCGAAGCCTGGATGATCGAGGATGGCAAGCTGGCCTACCCGGTCAAGGGCGCTACCCTGATCGGCAATGGTCCGGACGTGCTCAACCGTGTGTCCATGATCGGCAATGACATGAAGCTCGACCCGGGCGTGGGCGTGTGCGGCAAGGACGGCCAGAGCGTGCCGGTCGGCGTCGGCCAGCCCACCCTGCGGATCGAAGAACTGACCGTCGGCGGCACGGGTTGATTGCTGATTTGCTATCCTTGCTTGCCAAAGCGCGTGATTTGTAGCACCATCGATCTGTATTGAACCTGAAGCGTTGGAAACAGCAATGTCCGTCCGTGCGTTCTACTTCCACTTTTACTTTAGCTACCCCAGCCCCCGGGCGGTGGAGAAGCGGTAAGTTCACGTAGAAACAGGACCTAGACCGAATCTTTGAAAACCGCCAGGAATGGCGGTTTTTGTTTTTCTGCAGCCCGAATCCGAATACAAGCAGCATCGAATCCGAACCGCATATTCCTGGAGAAGCCATGCCCCGTACTGATGACCTGAGGATTAGAGAATTGAAGGAACTGACGCCGCCGTCGCACCTTATCCGGGAATTCCCGTGCTCGGACAAGATCGCGAACGTGACCGCAGACGCGCGTACTGCGTTGCACCGCATCCTGCACGGCCAGGATGATCGCCTCATGGTCGTCATCGGACCGTGCTCCATCCACGACACCAAGGCCGGCATGGAATACGCACGCCGCCTGGTCGAGCAGCGCGAGCGCTTCAAGGACGATCTCGAGATCGTGATGCGCGTCTACTTCGAGAAGCCGCGTACCACCGTCGGCTGGAAGGGCCTGATCAACGATCCCTATCTCGACGGCAGCTTCCGCATCAACGACGGCCTGCGCATCGCGCGCGAGCTGCTGGTGAACATCAATGAGCTGGGCCTGCCGGCCGGCACCGAATTCCTCGACGTGATCAGCCCGCAATACATCGCCGACCTGATCAGCTGGGGCGCGATCGGCGCGCGTACCACCGAGTCGCAGGTGCACCGTGAACTGGCGTCGGGCCTGTCGTGCCCGGTCGGCTTCAAGAACGGCACCGATGGCAACATCAAGATCGCCGCTGACGCGATCAAGGCCGCATCGCAGCCGCACCACTTCCTGTCAGTGACCAAGGGCGGCCACTCGGCCATCGTGTCGACTGCCGGTAACGAGGATTGCCACATCATCCTGCGCGGCGGCAAGGCGCCGAACTATGACGCCGCCAGCGTCGAAGATGCAGCGATTGCACTGGCCGCCAACGGCCTGTCGCAGAAGCTGATGATCGATGCATCGCATGCGAACAGCTCGAAGAAGCCCGAGAACCAGGTACCGGTGTGCGCCAACATCGGCGAGCAGGTGGCGGGCGGCGACGACCGCATCATCGGCGTGATGGTCGAGTCGCATCTGGTCGGCGGTCGCCAGGACCTAGTGCCGGGCAAGGACCTGACCTATGGCCAGTCCATCACCGATGGTTGCATCGACTGGGACAGCAGCCTGCAGGTACTCGAGAACCTCGCGGCAGCCGTGCGCCAGCGTCGCCTCACCAAGAGCGAATAAGCTGCCTACGCCTGAAACAACAAAGCCACGCATTGCGTGGCTTTGTTGTTTGTACTTCACGAAGGCGTGCTCGGCGGCTCGCGCTCACAGGCGCTCACCCTTCGCCCGGCGTGAAGCATTGCTTCACGAAACCCCGGGCTCAGTCACGGAAGTTGTTGAATTCCAGCGGCAGGTCGGTGACTTCTTTTTTCAGCAGCGCGATCGTGGCTTGCAGGTCGTCACGCTTGGCGCCTTGTACGCGCAGCGTGTCGCCCTGGATGCTGGCCTGCACCTTGATCTTGCTGTCCTTGATGATGCGCTGGATTTTTTTCGCGGCGTCGGACTCGATGCCGTTCTTCACCTTGATCACTTGCTTGACCTTGTCGCCGCCGATCTTCTCGATCTTGCCGAGGTCGAGGAAACGCACATCCACATTCCGCTTGGTCATTTTCGTGGTCAGCACATCGCGCACCTGGCCGAGCTGGAAGTCGCTGTCCGCGTAAGCGGTCAGCTCGCGTTCCTTTTGCTCGACGCGGGCATCGCTGCCCTTGAAGTCGAAGCGGGTGGTGATTTCCTTGTTGGCCTGGTCGACCGCATTCTTGACCTCGACCTGGTTGGCTTCCGACACGACGTCGAACGATGGCATAGTTTCCTCCTGAATTGATTGGATGGCGCGAATTTTATCCGAATCATTTTGGCAAGGTGCGTGCGGGTGACGGGGCAGGTGACGGGGGCGGGTGGCGTGGATTGCGCCGGTATAATCGCTCGCCTATGCCTGCCGCTCCCAGTCCTATCCCCGACCTGCGTTACGACTACCCGCTGCGCGAGCTCAATACCTTCGGGATTGCCGCCAGCGCGAAGGCCTATGCGCGCATACGCTCGGTGGCGGACCTGCAGGCGGTACGCGCCGATCCGGCACTGTCGGCAATGCCGCGGCTGGTGCTGGGCGGCGGCAGCAACTTGCTGCTGACGCGCGATTTTGACGGGCTGGTGCTGCACATGACCGGCACCGGCATCGCGATCGATGGCGAGGATGCGCAGTACCGTTATGTGACCGCGCAGGCTGGGGAGAGCTGGCACGGCTTCGTGCAGTGGACGCTGGCCAACGGCTGCCCAGGGCTGGAGAATTTGTCGCTGATTCCGGGCACGGTCGGCGCATCGCCAATCCAGAACATTGGCGCTTATGGCAGCGAATTGGCGGGATACGTGGATTCGGTGACCGCTTTCGATTTCACGACTGGCGCCAGCTTCACCCTCGATGCAGAGGCTTGTCGCTTCGCTTATCGCGACAGCGTCTTCAAGCAGGCATGGAAAGACCGTGCGGTGATCTGCAGCGTTCGCTTCCGTTTGCCGAAGCAGTGGCAGCCGAACCTGCGCTACGCGGAGTTGGCGGCCGAGATCGCGGCGCAAGGCATTGCGAAACTGACGCCCCAACAAGTCAGCGATGCCGTCATCGCGATCCGCCGCCGCAAGCTGCCGGACCCGGCGCAGATTGGCAATGCCGGCAGCTTCTTCAAGAACCCGGTGGTGCCTGCCGCAAAGCGTGATGAATTGCTGGCGCAGCATCCGGCGCTAGTCAGCTATGCGCAGCCCGATGGCAGCTACAAGCTGGCGGCCGGCTGGCTGATCGACCAGTGCGGCTGGAAAGGGAAGTCACTGGGAGCGGTTGGAGTGCACGAGAGGCAAGCCTTGGTGCTCGTAAATCGAGGCGGAGCAAGCGGGCAAGAAGTGCTGCGACTGGCCGCGCGAGTCAGGGAGGATGTTTTTATGAAATTCGGGGTTGATATCGAGCCTGAACCTGTGATTATCTGATCAATGTGGTGCAGGCTCTACCGAGAGTCTCATGCCAACGGTATTCAAGACGGCAATCAGGGTCTTTAAAGTAGGATTCCCGGACGCGGACAAAGCGCGATACAAGGATTCGCGGCTTATGTCTGCCTCTTCCGCGATTTTTCCTAGACCGCCATAAGCTTCAGCAATCGCGCGAAGAGCAAGTAGTCCTGCTGCACGATCATCAGGGTTGCTTAGCGATTCCATCGCCACTTTTAGATAGGCAATCGCTTCCTCTCGGTCATTGCGTAACTCCTCCACTTCACGCTGATGATGAGAAACACAAGCTTTGTAGCTTTTGGTCATTGCTGATCCCTCCAGTTGGACCACATGTATTTTGCTCGTCGGATATCTTCTGGCTGCGTGTCCTTGTTACCGCCACACAGAAGCACTATCAAGTTCGGTCCATGACGTCCGCAATAAATGCGATAGCCTGGTCCGTAGTGAATTCTCAGCTCGAATACACCATCGCCAACCGAGGCCCAATCACCGAAATTGCCAGAAGCGAGTTGATGCAAGCGCATCCGGATCTTCGCTTTCGCGTCATTGTCACGAAGCTTTGCAAACCAGATACTGAAAGGCTCATCTCCATTAAGTCCTTGTTATCGACACAATTCAGGCATCGGACATTTGTAGCTTAAAAGCTACCCAATAGTTAGTCAACTGGAGACGCTGCAGGCTTGACTCAAATCAAAAGCAGCGCGGCGTGCCGTAGACTAGCTATTGGTAATGAAGGGGTGAAGCGAGGTGCGCAAGTCGCAATCGAGGATGCAACTTGCGCAAAGAGAAGGGGGGATTACAACGCGAGATCAGCCGAAGTGGCAGACGTAGTCCAGCATCTCGAGCGTCTCGATGTCGAAGCTCGAATTACCCGGCACATTGAAGCTCTGGCCTCCTTCGTAAGTTTTCCACTCGGTCTCGCCCTTGAGGCGGATGCGGCACTTGCCTGCGTTCAGTTCCATGATTTCCGGTGCGCCGGTATTGAACACCAGCGAAGACGGGAAGATCACGCCGACGGATTTCTTGGTGCCATCCGGGAAAACGACGGTGTGCGACACGCACTTGCCATCGAAGTAGACATTGGCTTTCTTGACGA
>JACCDU010961332.1_pt1 | contig 20991 bp, 18 predicted proteins | sample 7446081 | NCBI WGS metagenome assembly JACCDU01 (sample SAMN15323447, study PRJNA562643) | freshwater metagenome | isolation source: river surface water | place: USA:Blue River Watershed | collected 2017-08-17
CGGGGGGAGGGGGGGTGGGGGTGGAGTCCATGGTCGGACGCTGACGCGCCGCCGGCCGGTCGTCAAACCCGGTCCCGAGCTCTGAAAACGAAGCGACCCGGCCGCTTTCAGGCGGCCGGGCCGGGAAAGGAGTGCGGGCGGCGCCGCGAAGCTTAGGCCGACTTTTGATCGACGTAGCGTGAGATCGACGTGACCGAGTAGCTGTCCTCGGAGGCGCCGATCTTGACCTTCACCTGGTCGCCGACGCGGCGGCCGAGCAGGGCGAGGCCGAGCGGCGTCTTGTAGGCGATCACGTGGTTTTCGGGATCGCTATCCCAGGCGCCGAGGATCGTGTAGCGTGACGTGGCTCCGTTGGTGAGGCTGCGGATCTCCACCACGCTGCCGACGCTGATCTGGTCGGTGGTGGCCTCGCGGAAGTCGGTGATGCGGGCGCGGCCGAGATCGCGCTCGAGCAGGCTCTTCTGGGCCATGAGGACCTGCTGGTCCTGCTTGGCCATCTTGTATTCGGAGTTTTCCTTCAAGTCGCCGTGCTCGCGGGCGACGGCGATGGCCTTGGAGTTCTCGGGGATCTTGCGGGAGACGATGGTCTCGTACTCCTCGCGCTTGCGCTCGTAGCTGCCGCGCGAGACGAGGAGCTGTTCCTCCTTGGACTCGGCGTCGCTGGCGACGAGGGACTGGATGCTCGGGAACAGCTTGATGAAGCGGGCGAGGAGGGACTTCTTCGTCAGTTCCTCGAAGCCCTGGTTGAGCATGAGGGTGTTGGCGAGGTCGCGGGCGGTCTCCGGATCGGCGCGTGAGAGCAGTTCGCCGATCAGCTCGGTGTCCTCGCTGAGGATGTCGGCGAGCGGGATGCGGCGGGCGGAGGCGGACTGGAGCGCCTCGTAGTCGATCGCGAAGAAAATCGCGTTCAGGAGCCGCGGGGTGATCATGTCATCCAGCAGCTTGGCGAACTTGGGCGTGCCGCGGTTCTTGACGATCCACAGGAGCACCGGGGCGCGGAGGTTCTGCTCGGTCTGCCAGCGCTTGAAGACGGTGGCCAGTTCGGCGGTGTGGCCCTTCTCGACGAGGAACTTGATGCACTCCGTGGTGAACTTGCCCTGCGAGGTCTTGAGGAGGTTGAACGCGATGTCGCGGGCCTCGATCGGGTGCGTCCCGAGGATGAGCTCCAGGAAGCGGGACTGGAAGTGGACCGGGATGCGGTCGGAGATGGTCGGCAGGTCGCGCGGATTGGCGATGAGGGAAGCCTGAGAGGGCTCGAGGGTTGCGACCTCGACTCCGAGCAGTTGGGCGAGATCATCGCGGACGGCGGCGCCATGGAGGCGCTCGGCGGCGTCGAGTTGGTTGGAATCGCGGACGGCCTCGGTCAGGCCGGTGAGGACAACGGAGAGATCGATCTTGGTTGCGCCCTTTTCGACGGAGCCGAGCAACTGTTCGGCAAGGAGGATGCGGCGGCGGGCCGACCGGGTGCCGGAGAAGCTCTCGAGGATCTCCTCTTCGGCGGAGACGGCGATTTCGCGCAGGACGTAGCATTCCGTCTTCTTCGCGGGGACGGCGATGCGGGCGTCCTTGGCGATGTCCTTCTTGGCGCTTGCCCACCACTTCTTGAACCGCTCTTCGCCGATCGTCTGGGCGAGAGTGATCTCGAGGTCGATCGCCGTGGTGGCGTTGTTCGGATAGGCCTGCAGCGCCTCGACGACCAGCTGGGCGGGATTCTGCTCGATGAGAGTCGCGATCGTCGCCTTGTCGGTCTCCTTGCGGACGAGCAAGTGCTTGGCTGGCAGCACGTCCATCGTCGTCAGGCAGAAGGCCGGATCCATCGGGTGGCCCGGCTTCGCGGCGAAGTCGATGATCAGGCGCTGGGCCGCTTCGTCATAGCGGCTGATCTGTCCGAACCCCCAGCTCCGGTGAATGACATACGCGCCGGCCTCCATCGATTCGAGCTTGGCTCGATGGGTCTTGAGAGACGGGTTCTTGGCGATCAGCGCTGATACTGCATCCGAAGTCATAATCGAGGGAGAAGGGAGATCAAAGCGGACGAAGGGGGGGGATGTCAACCAGCCCCTGCGGGGGCCGTCTTTCCCGGATCGGCCTTCCTCCTTGGCAAGGATCGGGCCTCTGATATCCTTTCCCGTTCCCATGCGGACTTCGCCTCCCCCGGCAGCAGCGTCTTCTTCCTTTTCCCCCGCGTGGGCGGCCGCTGTGCGGCTTCTGATCCGCTGGCTGGATCGCGCGGAGCGGGCGGACGCCCTGCTGGAGGGGCTGCCGCGCACCCTGACCTCGGCGGAGCGGTCGCGGGTCCAACATCTGTTTCTCGGCGTTCTGCGCCACCTCAGCCGCTTGGAGCGGGAAGTGGGGCGCCGGGTGGAGCGTGCGCCGCGGCTGCGGGTGAGGGCGGTGCTGTTGACGGCGGGCTTTGAGCTGATTGAGGGTGGCGAGGAGGGCCACGTGGCCCGGGTGGTGCACCACGCCGTGGAGCAGGCGAAGCGCCTGACCAGTGCGTCGGAGGCGCGCCTCGTGAATGCCGTGGTTCGCCGGATGGCGGAGGGCCTCGCGGAGCCGCTGCCGACCGAGCTGACGGCGGTGGCGCTGGCTCGGCGGTTTTCTCATCCCGAGTGGCTGGTGACCCGCTGGCTCGGATCCTTTGGCGCCGAGGCGACGCTGCGCCTGCTCGAACTGCACCAGACTCCCGCCCGCATCCATGTCCGCTGGCGCGGGGAGGGCGTGGCGGTTCCTGACTGGTTGCGCCCGACGAGTGCGCCGTCGTTTTTCGAGGTCCCCGCGGGCCGCTGGTCCGAGGTGCTCGCCCTCCGGCAAGCCGGGCAACTTTACATCCAGGATCCCGCGACCCGGCACGCGGTCGATCTGCTGCAGCCGCTGGCCGGTGAGACGCTGCTCGACGCCTGCGCCGCCCCGGGTGGCAAGAGCGTGTCGATCGCGGACCGCCTGCAGCGGACGGGCCGACTCGTCTCCCTTGACCTGCCCGGGCCACGGCTGGATCGGCTCCGTGAGAACCTCGCCGAGGTGCGGGGCGTGCGGGTGGACATCGTTGGGATCGACCTTGAGACCGCCCGGGCCGAGACGTTCCGTGAGCAGGGATTGCCCGACCAATTTGCCGGCGTGCTGCTCGACGTGCCCTGCTCGAATACCGGCGTGATGCGCCATCGCGTCGATGTCCGCTGGCGTCTGCAGGCCGGCGACATCGGACGCCATGCCAGCCAGCAACTCGGGTTGCTGCGGGCCGCGGCCGGCCGGGTGGCCCCCGGGGGCCGGCTCGTCTACTCGACCTGCAGTCTCGAGCGCGAGGAGAACGAAGGCGTCGTCGAGGCCTTCCTCGCTTCGCCCGCGGGTCGAGGGTGGACCCTCGAGGATCAAGTCGTGGCGCGACCCTGGGTGACCGGCGAGGACGGTGCGGGCGCGTTCCGCCTCCGGGCTCCGCGCGCTGCCCAAGGCTAGGGCACCAGCGTGAAGAACTCGATCCGCTCGGTGCGCTCCTGCAGCCCGTGCAGGAAGGTCAGCTGCAACGCCGACGCGCGGGCGATGACCGCGTCGTAGCGGCGCAGGGTCCAGTTGGCGACTGGCTCACCCTCAATTCGGATGACCAGATCGCCCTCCTGGATCCCGGCGCGCGCGGCGGGTGAATCGGCGATCACGTGCGAGACTCGCCAGTAGGCGGGGGTGCGGCGGAAGCTCAGCCCTCCGCTTCGCACCGCCGGCGTGGCCAGGCTCGTACCCGGGTCGCGGAACAGCGTCAGCTCCCCGCGCGATTGATCGAAGGTCGCGACAAAGTGCCGCAGCACCCCACCGCCGAGCGAGCTGAGCGAGTCGTTCACGTCGATGATCGGCTGGGAGAGGATGTGCGTGCCGAGACGGGCGTGGTCCTCGATGCGACCGAGCCGCTGTTGGCGATCGCCGGTCAGGGTCGCCACCTTTGCCCCCGCGACGGGAGGTTTCACGAAACGGAGCGCCAGCCCGGCGGGATTGAGCTGCAGTCCACCGTCGCTGCCGGTGTCGACCAACGCGTTCACGGCTTGCCCCGCGATCTCCAGGGGGACGAGCGGGACGCGGTTCGCTGGGTCGAAGCGCAGCCGCGCGCCCGGCATGAGCCCGCCGCTGCTGCCGGCGGGAGTCAGGTGCAGTGTGGACTGCGGATAATCGAGCGTGAGGACGGTCTCCCGGAAGAGCGGGAAACCCAGCACGCCGTCGATCCGCTCGCCGAAGTGATCCGACAGTGCGTCGAAATCGTAGACGACGGCGGGGACGGATTCGAAGCGGACGTCGCCGAGGTCGAGGCGCCGGAGCGTGACGGCCGGCAGCGTGATGACTTCGCCGCCGGCGGAGCGCACGGACACCCCGGCGGCCTCGGGCGTGGCGCCGCGGCGGCCGGCGTGGGCGGCGAATTCCGGCGACACGAGCGTCACGGACGAGCCCGTATCGACGAGGAAGCGCCACGGCCCTGATTTGTTGCGGGGGATTTCGATGACCGGCGTGTTGGCGGTAAGGACGACCGGCAGGCTGACCAGCGGGGCGGAGAACGTGGTGCGTCCCGGTTCCGGGTTCCGGGGCAGCAGTGCGCAGCCGGACAGCACGAACAGCGCGGCGGCCAGCAGCCCGCCGAGGAGCAACGACCGGGCGAAGGAGGGAGAGCGAAGGGAGCGTGAAACCGCCGTCATCCGATGCGGGGCTGGGGCAGGCGCAGGGCGAGCCAAGCCGCCACGACCGCGAGTGCCGCGCCGGCGCTGAAGATGGTTTCCGCGCCCAGCGTCCAGAAGATTGCCCCGGCACAGAGCGGTGTGATCGCGCGGGCGAGCGATCCGAGGGACCGGAAGATGCCTAGGACACGTCCCTGTTCCTGCTCATCCGCGTAGAGGGAAATCAGCCCGCTGGACGCTGGATTGATGAGCCCCCCACCGAGCGCGAGCAGTCCGACGCCGATGTACAGAAAGACTGGGGTCGGTGAAAATCCGATCGTCACGAGACCGGTCGCCGAGGTGGCCAGACCGAGGAGCAACACCCGGGTTTCCCGCAGGCGGAGGAGGAGCTTCCGCACCAGCACACCTTGGGTGAGGATCGAGCAAACGCCGAGGAAGCCCATGAGCAGGCCGTTGTCGTGCGGTGAGAACCGGAAGCGCTCCGCCGCGAGGAAGACGAGGGATGTCTCCATCGAGACGAACGCGACCGAGTAGAGGAAAGAGACGATATTGATGCGGCGCACCTCGGGCCGTCGCTGCTCGAGCAGGGCGCGTACAGGATTGCGCAGCCGCGGTTCGCGGGCCTCGCTGCGCGCGGCGTCCGAAAGCGGTTCGCGGAAGCGGGCGGCGATCCAGATTAGGTTCACCACGCTCATGGCGAAGGCCAGCAGGGCGGGCGCCGAGAATGGGTTCAGGCCCCACGGCACCAGCGACGGGAACCACTCGGTCAGGTCGATCTGCACGGCCACGGCGCCGAGCAGGGGTCCCGTGACGAGCCCGAGACCGAAGGCCGCCCCGACCAGTCCCATCGCCCGCGAGCGCTCCGCCCGCGTGGTCACGTCGGCCACCGCCGCCGTCGCCACCGAGAGATTGCCGCCGAACGCGCCGGCGATCAGGCGCGCGACCAGGAACAGCCAGAACGATCCGGAAAAGACCCAGAGCAGGTAACTCGCCGCCGTTCCCGCCACGGTGAGCAGGAGAATCGGCCGCCGCCCCCGCTTGTCCGAGAGCCCTCCCCAAAAAGGCGCGAACACGAATTGGAGAATCGAGAAGAGCGAACTGATCACTCCGCCGAAGAGGACCTCGGGCAGGTGGCGCTCGTTGCCCAGCGCCGCGGCGGCGCTGGTCAGGCCCTGCAGCAGGAATCCCAGGATTCCGGAGTGCCCCTCCGCCGCGAGGTAGTGCCTCAGCAAGTCCGGTCCCAGCGGGAAGATGATCGAGAACCCGATCAGGTCGATGTACAGCGTCAGGAAAATGACGCCGAGCGACAGCCTGCGCGGGGACGAGGGAGCGGACGTGGACACGAGAGAGGGAGCAAAACCCGTCGCGCCCGGGCCGCCAAGCGGCAAACGCCGGGCGGCGTGAGAAGGTCGGCCAAACGCTCTGCGGCGCAGGTAAATCCGGCGACCGCGCGCCGGGTCGCGGCGCGGACTTGCGTGTCGCGCGGTGGATCGGGTCCGACCGCCTCGCGGCTCAGCGCTGGTAGGGGAGCGGGTAACGCGAGAGCAGCGTGGCGACCCGTTCCTGCGCCTTGACCAAGGTAGCGGCTTCGTCCGGCGTACCGATGGCCTTCAGCACCAAGTCGATCGCGCCTGCGATGCTGTCCATGTCGCCTTCCTTCATCCCGCGCGAGGTCACCGCCGGCGTGCCGATGCGGATGCCCGAGGCCTGGAAAGGCGAGCGGGTTTCGAACGGCACGGTGTTCTTGTTCAGCGTGATGTGTGCGAGGTCCAAGGTTTCTTGGGCCTTCTTCGCGGTGAGCTCCGGGAGATTGGCGCGGAGATCGACGAGGAAGAGGTGATTGTCGGTGCCGCCGGAGACGACCTTGTAGCCGCGCGAGATCATGGCGGCGGCGAAGGCGCGGGAGTTGCGCACGACCGGCTCCGCGTACTGGCGGAGGTCGGGCTTGAGGCGGTCGTTGAAGCACACCGCGTTGGCGGCGATGACGTGCATCAAGGGGCCGCCCTGGCTGCCAGGGAACATGGCTGAATCGATCGCCTTCGCGTGCGCCGCGCGGCAGAGGATCAGCCCGCCGCGCGGGCCGCGCAGCGTCTTGTGCGTCGTGGTCGTGACAAAATCCGCGTGTGGGACTGGGGACGGGTGCACCCCGGTCGCGACCAGGCCGGCGATGTGCGCGATGTCTGCGAAGAGGTACGCGCCCACGCTGCGGGCGATCTCGCCCATGCGGGCGAAGTCGATGATCCGCGAGTACGCGCTCGCGCCGACGGTGATCATCTTCGGTTTCTCGCGGAGAGCCACGGCGGCGAGTTCGTCGTAGTCGATCAGCCCGTTGTCTTCGCGCACGCCGTACTGGCAGAACTGGTAGAGCTTGCCGGAGAAATTCGCTGGGTTGCCGTGCGTCAGGTGGCCGCCGTGGGCGAGGTTCATGCCGAGCACCTTGTCACCGGGCGAGAGCACCGCGGTGTAAACGGCGAAATTGGCCTGGGATCCGGAATGCGGCTGCACGTTCGCGTGCTCCGCGCCGAAGAGCCGCTTGGCACGCTCGATCGCGAGCGTCTCCACGACGTCCACGTGCTCGCAACCGCCGTACCAGCGCTTCCCCGGATAGCCTTCGGCGTACTTGTTGGTCAGGACGCTGCCTTGAGCCTCCATCACCGCCGGGTAGGTGAAGTTCTCCGAGGCGATCAGCTCGATGTGGCTTTGCTGACGATCAAACTCCGCGGCGATGGCGGCGGAGATCTCCGGGTCGAGTTGGGCGAGCGGTGACGTGTTGAGCATGAGGGAGCGGCCTCGGCGGGCAACGGTCCGCACCCGCATTGGCCGGCTTCCGAGGAAGCAGCGAAATCCCCGGATCGGAAGCAAAAACCGCCGCTTAGGCCTCTCCGCGCCGCAGGCGCTGGAGGAAGGCGATCAGCGAGGGGATGGCCTCGACCATTTCATCGCGGCACGACTCGTACACGCGGAGGTTGCCGCCGAAGGGATCCGCGATCTCGGGATCCCCCGCCGGGATGAACTCCCGCCAGAGGTAAAGGTGGCGGGGCGGAGGATCGAACCGCAGCTGGATCATGCTGCGGTGCCCCTCGGTCATGCAGAAGATCGCCAAGGCGTCGTCGACGAGCGCCTGCGAGAGCGGGCGGCTGACGTGGCGGTCGATGTTCAGGCCCACGCGCTTCAGCGCGGCTACGGAATTGGCGGAAACGGGCTCTCCGCCTCGCGCCGCCACGCCGGCGGAGATCACTTGGAGCGAGCGCAGGGGTTCTGGCTGGGCCGCGAGCGCATGCGCCAACAGGCCAGCTGCCATCGGGCTGCGGCAGGTGTTGGCCGTGCAGACGGTAAGGAGGGTGCGCTTCTCGCTCATACCTTGGGTTCGGCAAAGCAATCCGCTTCCCGACGAAAGGCAACCTCCGCGGGGGGCGTCGCTTACCCGTTCCGTCCTAAATCCGGCGGATCGCCCGCAACGCGCGATGCAGGTGCAGGGCCCGCTCGAGCACGCGGTCGACGAGGACGGCGTCCTCCGGAGTGGGGAGCGCCGTCTTCGCGTCGTCCGTCTCCTGTTCCGGCGGGGCCTCCGGAATCGGCAGGCCCTTGGCGTGATCACGGACCATGGCCGATTCGTCGTAGCGGGCCTTCTCCGGAGCGGTGGCGAGGAGTTCCTGCGGAGCCTTTCCGTCATCCAGAGCCGCGACGGCCCGACGGTCGGATTCCACCGGGGTGGCCACTGCGACATCCACGGCCTCCGCTGGCAGGTTGGCCCCGAGGATCAGGACGCGGCCGGGCGCGGCTCGGACGGCTGCGCGCAAGCTGGGCGCCGTCTCCGGATCAACCAACACCAGGCGCACGGTCCGGACCGAACCCGCCGCCAGCAGGGCGTTCAGCCGCGCGCTGCCCTCGGCGCTCGTCTCACCGAGTCCGCGCAGGTCGAGGATCAACTCCACCGGCGCCGAAGCCACGTCCAGCTGGCTTAGATCACGACTGCGGACATATGCCGGACCGTCGGGAAGCGGGCGTGACTGTGGACCAGACGGCGGGGGGCGCGTGGCTGATCGCGGTGACGCGGTCGCGACCGCGTCCGACGTCAGCGCGTGGCCGGGAGCGGCAACGGAAGCCGGGCTGGCGGGCGCGGGAAGGGTCGAGGGTGGGGACGGTTCGTCTGCTCGGACTGTCGCTGCGGCGCCGGCCGGCGCTGGCTCCGCTCGGGACGGCAGCGCCAGCGGCGTGCCGGTCAGGCTGAGGGCGAGAAAGAGAACGGAGGAAGGGCGGAGCACGGAGAGGGCCCGGAGGATTAGACCGACTCCCGGCGCAGCTGCCTCGCCCCGATATCGCGCCGAAAGTACTTCGACGCGCACGTGATGCGCTCGCAGGTCGCGTAGGCCGAGTGAGCCGCGGCCGGCAAGGTGGGGCCGAGTGCGGTGACGCCGAGGACGCGGCCGCCGTGGGTGACGAGTTCACCCGCGGGGGAGCGCGCGGTGCCGGCGTGGTACACCGTCACCTCCGGTGGCAGCGGATCGGGGATCTGGATCACGTCGCCCTTTGGATAGCGGTCCGGGTAGCCGCGGGCGGCGATCACGACGCAGAGGGCGTGTTCCGGGCGGACATCGAGAGAGACCTCGGCGAGTTGGCCGTGCGCGGCGGCCCAGAGCAGGCTGACCACATCGGTGCGCAGCCGCGGGAGCACGACCTGCGTTTCCGGGTCGCCGAAGCGCGTGTTGTACTCGAGTACCTTTGGGCCGTCGGCGGTGAGCATGATCCCGATGAACAGCGTACCCCGGAAGTCGATGCCCTCGGCGGCGATCGCGTCGACGGACGGACGCACGATTTCCCGGTCGATGCGTGCGAGCAGGTCCGGCGTCACCACCTCAGCCGGAGAATATGTTCCCATCCCGCCGGTGTTGGGGCCGGTGTCGTTGTCGCCGACGCGCTTGTGGTCCTGTGACGTCGGCAGGATGACGTAGTCGCGGCCTGAGACCACGACGAGCAAGGAGGTTTCCTCGCCGACCAAGCAGTCCTCGATCAGGATGCGGGCGGGTGGGGCGGAAGGCTCCGGACGGGAGTGGAGGGCGAGCAGAGCCTGGACGGCGGCGGCGGCTTCGTCGTGAGAGGAGGCGACGACGACTCCCTTTCCGGCGGCGAGGCCATCGGCCTTCACGACGATGGGGGCGGGCCGGGCGCGGAGGTAGGCGATCGCGGCGTCGGCGTCCTCGAAGAATGCGGCGTCGGCGGTGGGGATCCGGTACTTCTGGAGGATTTCCTTCGTGTAGATCTTCGATGCCTCGAGCCGCGCGCCGTCGGCCTTGGGGCCGTAGGCGGTAACGCCGGCGGCCTCCAGCGCGTCGACAAGCCCGAGCGAGAGTGGCACCTCGGGGCCGACGACGACGAAGTCGATCGCCTCGCGTTGGACGAGCTCGACGAGCCCGCGGATGTTGTCGACGGCGACGGGTAGGCACGGGACATCGTCGGCGATCCCCGCGTTGCCGGGGGCGGCGAGGACGCGGGGTTGGCTGGGCGAGCGCCGGAGCGCGTGCACGAGGGCGTGTTCGCGACCGCCGGAGCCGACGACGAGGATCGAGCGCGGAAGGGGTGCCATGGGAAAACGGGAGCAAACCCCGGTCGCCCCGGGTTAGGCAAGCCGCGTCAGAGCACTTGCAGCTTCTTGCGGTAGAAGCTCACGACCTCGGCCGGATCGTCGGAGAACAGGATGTAGTCCATCATCCATGCTGGGGCGCGCTGCGTGCGGACCATGGCGACGAGTTGCTCGCGCAGGTCGGCGAAGTATTTCGGATCGTAGAACACGTACGGCACCCGGGGGCGGATCCCCAGCTTCAGATTGCACAGCTCGATCCCGATTTCCTCGAGGGTACCGACCCCGCCGACGTTGAAGATGCAGAAATCGGCCACCTCGAACCATTTTTGGCGGAAGTGGCGGCTGTTTTCCTGGAACGTGTTGAAGAAATCCACCCCGAGCTCAGGCGGCTGGGCCTCGAGTTCGAGGAAGCACGCGCCGGTCAGCGCGCCCTGACTGCGCGCTTGGTCGGTGGCGAGGCGCATGACGCCGCCGCCTCCCCCGGTGAGCACGCCGACGTTGGGGCCGATGAAGCCGGTGAGCGTGTCGATCAGCTGCGAGATCCGCCGGGTCTGCTCGATATCGAGTCCCACCGCGCTGCCGTAGAACGCCAGGATGGTGGCCTCCTGAAAGCGTCGGACCAGTTCCTCGCGGATGAAGAAGCCCTGGTCCTTCTTGTAGGTGTGGAGGAACACATCGCCCATCGCCTCGTTGTACCAATAGACATCGATGCCGATGGCGTTGAGCGCATCCAGCCGCGCATGGGCGTTGCTGGAGAGGAAGAATCCGTGCGTGCGCGACGGCCGGCGGAAGACGATGCGGCGCAGCTTCAGCTCCGGGACGCGCGTGAGGAGCTCGATGTACTCGAACAGATTCGGGAAGTAATCCACGAGCAGCGTGTCGGCGTCGGCCGGGGCGTTGTCGAGCGCCTGGACGAGGGTCTTGCAGCCCGGGCTGTCGGCCTTCGCCTCGGCGAGCTTGGGCTTGAGCGTGCCGCTGGCGCCGAGGCTGAGCAGCCGGCTCAGGTTCTCCATCGTGGAGCTCTGGCCGCGCACGGTGAGCCGGGCGCGCGGCCGCGGCTCGGTGGCCGGCGGCGGGGGAGCCTCGTCGAGCGCCTGGAACGCCTCGCCCACGGTGGTCAGCAACCGGGTCCGCCGCTTCGCCAGCTGCTTGCTCTCGGGATCGCTGACCGGCGGTGCGCGGAAGACCTCGACGGAGACCAGCGGGTTGACCACGGGCTGGTCGCCCTGGTTGTAGATCTCCAGCATGACGTTTGTGCCGAAGGTCTTCAACGGATCGAGCAGCACCGCGCTGGTGTGGATGCCGAACGGGCCCTCGCCCTGGTTCAACACGACGTAGTGCTCCTTCAAATACATAGAGCAGCTGGTGATGAGCCCCGAGCGCGGCGGGATCGTGAGAGGGGACGCCTCGCGCCGGAGCTGGACCTTGTCGAGGAAAGGCCGGCCGGCCTCGCCGCAGACGAGGCGTTCGAAGCTGCTGCGCGGGAGGCGGGGATTGAGGGTGTAGACGACCTGGTGCGGCGTGAGGTAGACGCGCCCGAGCCGGTCGATGCTGATGGTGTTGGGGAGCTTGAGCTGGTTGGAGCGGACGGCCTCCCAGATTTCCGCGGTGGTCAGCTTGGCGGCAGTGGGGGCGTAGTAGAGGCGGCCGACCGTGACGCCGGGGCGGAGCAGTTTCCGCCAGTACGCGGCGTTCGGGAAGCTGGCGTCGAAGAGGAAGGCCTCGGCTTCCAGCGTGAGCCGGTTGCCCTCGATCGTTGGGCAACCCTGCGTGAGCATCTCGATGCCGATGCGGGCCAGCGTGCTGCGCTCGGTGAAGCGAAGGTCGGCGATGCGCCGCTTGAGAAAGTCGAACTCCGCTGGATGGCGGGGCCAGAAGGCGAGGGTGAGAAGCACCGTGGTCTCGTCCTTGTGCCGCACGGTGAGAATCTGCCCATCCTGACTCGTCCAGAATAGATCGTCTTGCATGGTACGGACGACTGAGTGTCTCCCGTCCGCGCGGGGACACAAGCGAGGATAATGGTTTGCCTTCGCCGCCAACTCCGGGCACGAGTCAGTGCTTTTCCGGGAACCACTTCCGCATTTTGCGGATCCCTGAGTTTACTCCCATCGACGCATGACCTCCCTCCGAGTCCTCTCCTCGTCGGCCTTGCTGGCCGTCTCTTTCTCTGTCGCCGCCGCTCAGCAAGAGCCGGCTCCGACGCTCGCCAACACCCCGGCGGCCCTGGCGGCGACGCCGGCTCCGGCCGCGCCGCGTTTCACCGAAGACCAGCTCCTTGAGACGTTCGGCTGGTTCGTCGGCAAGCGCATCGGGATCACCGAGCTGAAGTTCACGCCCGAGCAGACCGCCGCGATGATCAAGGGGCTGCAGGCCGCTGCCGCCGGCCAGGACGCTCCCTACAAGCTCGAGGAAATCGGGCCCGAGATGGACAAGTTCATGCAGGCGAAGCAGGAGGCCTACATGGCCGAGCTGAAGCGCCAGGGCCTCGAGGCCTCCGCCAAGTTCCTCACCGAGATCAAGGCGAAGGCGGGCGTCGTCGTGCTGCCCAGCGGCTTGGTTTACGAAATCGTGCAGCCGGGCACCGGCGCGTTCCCGAAGGCCACCGACATCGTCAAGGTGCACTACACCGGAACGCTTATCGATGGTTCCGTCTTCGATAGCTCCGTGCAGCGCGGCGAACCGGCCGAGTTCGGCCTCGATCAGGTGATCCCCGGTTGGACCGAGGGCCTGCAAAAGGTGAATGTCGGCGGCAAGATCAAGCTCTACGTCCCGCCGCAACTGGCGTACGGCGACGAGGGCCGCCCGGGCATCCCGCCCGCCGCGACGCTGGTCTTCGACGTCGAGCTGCTGGAAATCAAGGCTCCGGCCGCTCCGGAAGCTCCGGCTGCCCCCGCTGCTCCTGCTGCGACCAAGTAAGGTTGCTTTCGTTTAGGTCGCCTGCTGGCAGCCTAACCGCTCTCTCTCCGCGCCCCGGTCACTCCGGGGCGCTTTTTTTTGATCCCTGCGGGGTTTCGCGCCCGGCGAAGTCCTCCTCGCGCATGGTTCAAGTGATCGCGTGCCGGGGGTCGGCTACGCCCTTCTCCGCAGCCGACGCGCGCAATCGTCGGTGCCCGGTCCCCGTCTGCGGGGCGGTCTCCCGAGGTTTACGGCGCGGTGCTCAGCACCGCGCGGAGGTCGTGTGCGAAGGCCTGCAGGTCATCCTCGCGCGTGTCCCATGAGCACATCAGGCGGTAGCCATCGTCGCCGATGAAGGCGTGAAAGTGCCAACCGCGGGCCTCAAGCGCGGCGGCCACGGTCTGGGTCAGGCGCACGAAGACGGCGTTCACCTCAGGTTCGAGGCAGAGCGACACGCCAGGAATGGCACGCAGGAGGGCAGCGAGGCGGCCCGCCATCCGGTTCGCATGCGCCGCATGGCGGAGCCACGCGCCGTCCTCGAGGACGCCGACCCACTGCGCTGAGGCAAAGCGCATCTTCGACGCGAGCTGCCCCGCCTGCTTGCCACGCCACGCGAAGTCGCGCGCCAAACCGGGGTCAAAGAACACCACCGCCTCCGTGCTGTTCAGGCCATTCTTCGTCCCGCCGAAGCAGAGCACGTCCACGCCTGCACGCCACGTCAGGTCCGCCGGCGTCGCGCCGGTGCCCGCGAGCGACGCCACGGCATTGGCGAACCGCGCGCCATCCATGTGCACCGCGAGTCCGTGCCGCCGCGCGAGCGCCGACAGGGCGGCGATTTCCTCGGGCCGGTACACCGTGCCCCATTCCGTGGACTGCGTGAGCGACAGCACGCGTGCCTTGGGGAAGTGGAGGTCGGAGCGGCGGGCCAGCACGCGCTCCACCGCGACGGGCTCGAGCTTCGCCTTCTCGCCGGGGCAGGGGAGCAGGGTTGCGCCGCCGGTGAAGAAGCCAGGCGCTCCGCACTCATCGACCATGATATGCGCGATCTCGTGTCCGATCACGCCGTGGTAGCTTTGGCAGAGGCTGGCGAGGGCGAGGGCGTTCGCCGCCGTGCCATTGAAGACGAAAAAGACCTCCGCGTCCGGCCGCTCGAAGATCCCGCGGATCAGGTCGCCGGCCCGCTGGGTCCACGCGTCCGCCCCGTAGCTCGGCTCACGCCCGAGGTTCGCCTGCTGCAGGGCCGCCCACGCTTCCGGACAAATGCCAGCGGTGTTGTCGCTCGCGAAGTGGTGATCGGACCGCGGATGCTCAGGCATGGCTCGAGTCTCGCGAGACCGAGCCGGACGGGAAAGCGCATTCTGCAGGCGCAGGTACGAGTGCAGGTGCGGTCGGGGGGGCGGGTCAGGTCTGCGGGTGTTCGGTTTGCCGTGACTGGGCCTTCGCATCGGCCTCCGGAGTGTCCGCGGCGCGCCGTTGGCCGAGGTAGACCCAGCGGCGCAGCACGTGCTCGACCGGGCCCGCGGGATGACGTCTCCGCCATGCGCCGACGAACGCGAGGGAGGCGAGTGCGACCGCGGCGCCGATTGGGATGTAGGTAGCGGCGCCGAGCTTGCCGACCAAGCCCAGGCCGTAGCCGGAGAAGACCAGCGACATGAGCAGACCCTGCAATAGGTAGGCGGTGAGCGAGCCGCCGCCCGCCCGCACGAGGAACGCACGGAGCGGCGAGTCGGAGCGCTGCGCCCACGCGGCGATCAGGCCGAGGTAGCCCATGGTCGCGAACGGACTGCCAACGATGGCCAAGGCGAACCCGGCCATGTAGGATGGATCGAGTTCGTGACGACTTTGGACTATGAGCCATCCGCTCGCCGCCGCGAGCAGCAGGCCGATGGGCAGGTCGATGCGTCGGGCGCGCGACCAGCGCGGGGCGGCGGGATCGAGGAGGACGCCGCAGCGGGCAAGGTGCATCCCGTACAGCATGAACGCGAGGGCACCGAGACCCTGGAGCGAAACCACCCACACGAAGTCGCTGCTCCACGCGTCGAGGCGCGTGGCCGCCACGGTGAGGGGATTGCTGGCCGCGAAGCCCGCGACGCGGCTCGCCGTTTCCGCCGCAGACTCGGCGAGGACTTCGTCCCGCACCGTCGCCGCCTCCGGCAGCAAGAGCAGCATGGTGGTCAGCGCAAGGATCAGCGCGGCTACGATCTGCAGCGAGTAAAGACCGATCGCCCAGCGCCGCAACGCCTGCGGACCTAGGTTACGGAACAGCAGGAGCAGCGAACCGACGATGGCATATACGACGAGGATATCGCCGTAGAAGAGGGCCAAGATGTTGAGCAGACCGAGCGCGAGCAGTCCGGTCATGCGGCGCGCGTAGCGGCCCGCGAAGCCCGCACCGTCGGCCGCGGCAGCGCTCCGCTGCTGCTCGAAGCCGAACCCGAACATGAGGGCGAAGAGCGAGTACGACTTCATGAGGAAGACCGACGCGATGGCCCACCACAGGACTTGGTCGGCCGGCGTGTTCCAGCCGACGGTCATGACGCCGTTGCCGGTGGCGTGGGCGAAGAAGTCGACGTTGACGACCGCGATGCCGAACAGCGCGAAGGCGCGGACGAGGTCGGGTAGGGGCTGGCGGGCGGGCGTCATCGTCGGAAACTAGGTCCGCGCTTTAGGGGAGTCACGCGCATCTGGGCCGCGCTGGAACGATCGGTCGACCCCGCACGGGCGAACCCGGTGGCTGTCGTCTGTCCGCTGGGTTGCACGGTATCTGGCCTCGGGTCGCTGGGTTTTCCGGGGCGGGACCGGAGACCTACGGCTGCTGAAGGAAGCTGACCTGCCGCCGCAGCGTCGCGGCCAGCGTTTCAAGCCGGACCGGCTTGGCCAAGTAGTCATCCATACCGGCATCGAGGCACGCCTCGCGATCGCCTGCGATGGCGTTGGCGGTCATCGCGACGATCCTTGGCTGGCGACCGGTGAGGGATTCGCGCCGGGCGCTCCTCGTCGTTCACTTCAGGCCGAGGACGGAGGGGAGCCAGAGGGAAAGTGCCGGGACGTAGGTGACGAGCAGGAGCACGATCACCATCGCCGCGAAGAACGGCAGGAGCGGCCGCAGGACGTTGCGGAGGGTCGTCCGTGCGACGCTGCAACCGACGAAGAGCACGCTGCCGACCGGCGGCGTGCAGAGTCCGATGCAGAGGTTGAAGATCATCATCAGCCCGAAGTGGATCGGGTCCATGCCGAACTTCTGCACCACGGGCAGCAGGATCGGCGTGAAGATGAGCACCGCCGGCGTCATGTCCATGAAGGTGCCGACAAGCAGGAGCAGCACATTGATCAGCAGGAGCAGCAGCAGCTTGTCCTCGGTGAGCCCGAGCAAGAGCGAGGTCACGGCCTGCGGCAGATTGGCCGAGGACATCACCCAGGATAGGCCCATGGAGGCACCGATGAGCAGCAGCACGACGGCGGTGGTCGCGGCCGAGTCGGTCACGAGGCGAGGCAAGTCGCGCCACTTCACCTCCCGGTAGACGAGCACGGCGAGGATGAACGTGTAGAGCACGGCGACCGCGCTGGCCTCGGTGGGGGTGAACCAGCCGAGGATGATGCCGCCCATGACGACGAAGACGAGGGCGAGGCAGGGAAGGGCGGCGCGGAGGATGCGCCACGCCTGCGCCGCGCCGATGCGCTCGCCCACGGGGTAGCCCCGGCGTTGCGCGATCATGCCACCCACGACCATCAGCACGAGTCCGAGGAGGATGCCCGGCACGTAGCCGGCGACGAAGAGCGCGGCGATGGAGACGCCCCCGCTGGCGAGCGAGTATACGACCATCACGTTGCTGGGCGGGATGAGGAGGCCGGTGACCGCGGAGGAGATGTTGACCGCGGCACCGAAGTCGCGGTCGTACCCCTCGCGCTTCATCAGCGGCGCCATGAAGCCGCCGTTGGCGGCGGCCGAGGCGGCGGCTGATCCTGAGACGGCGCCGAAGAGCATGTTCGCGAGCACGTTCACATAGGCGAGCCCGCCCGGCAGGCGTCCGACGACCACCTTTGCGAGGTCCACCAGCCGCGCCGCGATGCCGCCGCGGTTCATCAGGTTACCCGAAAGGATGAAGAAAGGGATCGCGAGGAGCGCGAAACTATCGAGTCCCGTCGCCAGCCGCTGCGCGAGCACGGTGGATGCCGAGCCTGGATCGAGACTGACCGCGAGGGCGGCGAACGCCGCGAGACCGAGCGTGAACGCGATCGGCACTCCGGCGGCGAGCAGGACGGCGAAGACGAGCAGCAGGACGACGGCTTCGTTCATGTCAGTTCAGTCCTTCCGATGGGTGCGCCTCCTCGTCACTCCCGCGCCGGAGGGCGGCGAGCGAGGCGAGGGAAAATATGACGATGCACGCCCCGGCGAGTGGGACGGCGGCATAGACGTAGCCAAGCTTAAGTCCGAGTGCCGCGGAGGTCTGCCCAAGGGTGAAGGTCACCCACATGAGCCGCACGCCACCGCCCACCATCACGGCGGCGGCGAAGATGAGGACGGCGATCTCGACCGCGGCGTGCATGCCGCGGCGGGCCGCACCCTGGAGGCCGGCCGTGAAGTAATCGACGGCGAGGTGGGATTTGGTCCCGACACCGTAGGCGCCGCCGAGCAGGCCGAGCCAGATCATGAGGTAGCGGGCGAGTTCCTCAGTGTGCGAACTCGGTGTCCGGAGCACGAATCGCGAGAAGACCTGCCACAGCACGTTCAGCACCATTGCAGTCATCAGGACCGCGATCGCGGCGGCGAGCAGGCGTTCGAGGGCGCGGCGGGTGGCGTTCATGGCGCAACCTCCCGAATGCGGCGCGCCAGTTCACCGACGGCCGGCATTTCCCGAGCGATCTCGTCGTGCAGCGGCGCGACGCGGGCCTGGAAGGCGGCTTGGTCCGGCACGATGATCTCCACGCCGGCGGCGCGCACCGCATCGAGTGCGCGGGTGGAAGCCTCGTGCCAGAGCCGACGCTGGAGCGTCTGCGATTCGTCGGCCGCTTCCTGGACCCAGCGCTGCTCTTCCGGCGACAGTTGGCGCCAGAGGTGGGTGCTGATGAGCAGCACGTCGGGCACCGCCGAGTGCTCGCTGAGCACGTAGTAGCGGCTGAGTTCATAGTGACGGGACAGGTGGAAGCTGGGCGGATTGTTCTCGGCGCCGTCGACGACGCCCTGCTGCAACGCGGTGTAGAGCTCGCCAAAGGCGATCGGCGTGGCCGAGGCGCCGAGGGCGCGGACCATGCGGATCGCCATCGGGCTCTCCTGCGTGCGGATCTTCAGTCCGGCCAGATCCTCCGGCCGCGTCACCCGCCGGGTCGTCGTGTAGAAGTTGCGCGTGCCGGCATCGTAGTAGCAGAGACCGCGTAGGAACTTGTCCTCCGCCGCCCGCAGGACCCCGCGGCCGACGTCGCCCTCGAGAGCCGCCCAGCGGTGGGCCTCGTTGCGGAAGAGGAACGGCAGGCCGAAGACCCGGTAAGCCTCGGCGAAACCCTCCAGCGCGGAGGAGGAGGCTTTGGTCATCCCGAGCCCGCCGAGCTGCAGTAACTCGATGCATTCGCGCTCGGTGCCCAACTGGCCGCTCGGATAGAGGTCCACGCGGATTCGTCCGCCCGATTTCTCAGCCAGGCGTTCCGCGAAGTGCACCATGCCGAGGTGGACCGGGTGCGATGGGTCGAGCGAGTGAGCCAGCTTGATGACCTTGGCTCCGCCGACTCGGCCGCAGCCTGCGAGCAGAACCAGGACGAGCGCGAGGGCAGCGAGGACGGGGAGGGTGAGGCGGCGCGGCATCACGGCGGGGGTAGTTACCCATCATCGCGGGTTGGTCGCGGTCAGACGAGTCTTTCTTTGCCGCGAACGCCCCGCGGCGTCGGTGGCGTGGAGCGGTTGGTGCGCACGACTGCATTTTTCGGCGTTGGCAGGCGCCACCCGCCGCGCCATCGATGAGCGACCGTCCTGATGCCTGCCTTCGTTCCCAATCTCTACCTCGTCGGCTTCATGGGCACTGGCAAGACGACGATCAGCCGGGCCCTCGGCCAGCGGCTGCGCATGACGGTGATCGACAGCGACCATGAGATCGAGCGGATCGCCGGGCAACCGGTGACGACCATCTTCGCCGAGCAGGGTGAGGCCGCGTTCCGAAGGATGGAGCGCACGTTCATCGAGTCCGGCCACCCGGAGTCCGGCCAGATCGTGGCCTGCGGCGGTGGCCTGATCGTGCCCGAGGGCATGCTCGACCTCCTCCGCCGCAAAGGCGTGGTCATCTGCCTGCACGCCTCGCTTGAGACGATCCTCCGCCGCACGCAGGGGCAGAAGCATCGCCCGCTGCTCAACGTCGAGGACCTCGAGACCCGCCTGCGTACGCTCTACGCCGCGCGGGAACCGCTCTACCGCAGTGCCGGTTCGATGATCCTCACCGACGCCCGCCCGCTGGGCGACATCGTCAATCACGTCCTGCGCTCCTACCAGCGCGACGCCGCCGAGTGGCTCCGCCAGCATCGGCCGGCGGACGCGCCGCGACGCGCCTGACCCGATGGCATCGCCGCTCCACGAGCAGGTGCGCGCGGGGCTGCGCGGGCTGGGATTCGACGAGGTGCGGTTCGCCGCGCTGCCGGACGCCGACGTCGGCGCGGGCCTCGGCGCTTGGCTCGACGCGGGACATCACGCGGACATGGCATGGATGGAGCGCACCCGTGAGAAGCGCGCCGATCCGACGCAGGTGCTGCCGGGCGCGCGTTCGATCATCCTGCTCGGCGTGAACTACTGGATGCCCGACGTCGCGCGGGCCTCGGCTGCGGGTGCTGGCGCCGGTGCGTCCGGTTCGCCGGAGCTCCGCGACGAAATCCGCGCGGAGGCGGGCGCTCGGGCGACGAGGGGCGCCGCGGCAGAAACCGCGCGCGCGGTGCCAACGGATCTTTCCGCAGGCCTTGGTCGCACCGCCGCGGACGCCACCCCGCGCTGGGCGCGGTACGCGCTGCACGCCGACTACCACGACACCATCCGCACGGGCTTGGTGGAGGCGGGACGTCTGCTGGAGCGGCTCGCCGGGATCGGATCGGAGGACTACCGCTACTACGTCGACACGGGCCCGGTGCTGGAGCGCGGATGGGCGGCGCGGAGCGGGCTCGGTTTCACGGGGAAGAACGCGATGCTGATTTCGCGCACGCACGGCAACTGGCTCTTCCTCGCTTCCATCCTCACGCGCCTCGCGCTGCCGGCCGATCCGCCGATCCGGCGCCGCCCGCCGCCCCCGAGCCCCGCCGAGGCCGGAGCGCATGCGGGACTCCTCTGCGGCAAGTGTACGCGCTGTCTCGACGCGTGCCCGACGCAGGCATTCCCGTCGCCGGGGGTCGTCGACTCCCGGCGCTGCGTCTCGTACCACACGATCGAAAACAAGGGCATCATCCCGCGGGCGCTGCGCCGCGGCATCGGCGACCGCGTTTATGGCTGCGACACGTGCCTCGAGGTATGCCCGTGGAACCGCTTTGCGCGGGAGGGGCGGCGGATGCTGCTCAGCGTGCGCCACGACCTGCGCGAGCTCACGCTCGCGGAGTTGCTCGCGCTGACGCCGGAACGGTTCGCGGCGGTGTTCCGGGGCACGGCGGTGAAGCGGCTGAAGCTTTCCGGCCTGCTCCGGAACGCCTGCATCGTCGCGGGCAATTCTGGAGATCCCGCGCACCTGCCCGCGTTGCAGTCCCTCGCGCAGCATCCGTTGGCCGTGGTGCGCGCGCACGCGGTGTGGGCCGTCTTTCGACTCGGTGGCGGTGCTGCCCTTGCGGCGGCCCGCGCGGCCGAGACCGATCCGCTCGTGCTCGCCGAGTACGCGGTGGAAGAGAGTCGCGAGGACGCCGACTAGCTAG
>JACCDU010396287.1_pt1 | contig 20981 bp, 13 predicted proteins | sample 7446081 | NCBI WGS metagenome assembly JACCDU01 (sample SAMN15323447, study PRJNA562643) | freshwater metagenome | isolation source: river surface water | place: USA:Blue River Watershed | collected 2017-08-17
AGGAAATCCTTCCCGATGAAAGCGGCGTAGGCCTTGGGATCCTGCGGGTCGGCGTCGGCGGGGAAGACCGCATGGCCGGGCACGCCGTCGGGGCCGTTGTCGAGCGGCACCTTGCGTCCGTCGTCCCAGATGAACGCCGGGTAGTGGCTATGCGCCATCGATTGGCTGGTCACGCCGAGGAAGCGGTCGAAGCCCTGCTTGAGGGGGTTGCCGGTCGAATCGAAGCCGCCCATGCCCCATTTGCCGAATGCGCCGGTAGCGTAGCCGGCCGACCTGAGCAGGGCGGGCAAGGTGGTGATGCCGGCGGGCAGCGGAGTCTGTTCCCGGTCTTCGGCGTCACGATTGTCCCGCGTGGGAGCCTGACCGGGATGACGTCCCGTCATGAGGACGGTCCGCGAAGGGGCGCAGACGGCGTTGCCGCAATAATGCCGGGTAAGGACCATTCCTTCGCGCGCCAGGCGATCCACGTTGGGGGTGCGGATGATCTTCTGGCCGTTGAAGCCGACTTCGCCGTAGCCGAGGTCGTCGGCCAGGATGAAGACGATATTGGGCCGGGTCTCCGCATTGAGGGCCGTCGCCAGCAGGGCGAGCAGGAGCAGGGGGGCGAAGCTCATGGCTTATGACTAGGGCCTGCCGGGGTGATGTCGAGAAACCACGCGGGAGGGTTTGTCGGGTTGACAACCCATTGGGGCTCAGGTTTAACGAACCTTTCCTGTCTCGGGCTGTAGCGTAGTCTGGTAGCGCGCTTGCATGGGGTGCAAGAGGTCGTGAGTTCGAATCTCACCAGCCCGACCAGGAAAGCTTCGTCTCCTCCGGGGGGCGGTTGTTTCAAGGTCTCCCTTCGACCCAGGGGACGACCTTCTCCGCCCAGGCCCGCGCATGGGCCTTGAGTCCCTCGCCGGAGAAATGGATGCCTTTGCCGGCATGGTCGCGGTTGGCTCCTCCCAGGGCGTCCGAGTCCGGCCCCTCCAAGGCGAGGCCTTTCTTCCAGAGGCCTGCCTGGGCCCCTCGGATGTCCGGGCAACCGGTGTCCGCCGGGGAATGATAACTGACCTGAGCCACGAACCAAGGGGCTTGGCGGCCGCTATCCTGGCGGCTGCTGACGATCAGCTGCGTGAGCAGTCGGGCGTAGGCTTCCCCGCCGAGGGTGCGCGTAGGGTCCTTCTGCTTGGCGTCGCTTTCTCCCTGGTGCCAGAGCACCGCGCGGAAGGCCGGGACGGACTTCATCCGGGAGACGAGCATGGCGTAGGCCTTGCCGTCGGACTCCCAGGCGCCGTCGGCGGTCTTGCGGACCCGGCTCACGATGCTGGGCGGATTTGGGAAGGGGACGCCGGAGGGCAGCCACTCGCGTACGCTGGTCGCCCCGATGCCGCAGGCGATGAAGCCGATCGGCACGCCTAACCGACGTCGCAGCTCGTCACCCAAGGCCGGCAGGAAACTGCCACCGCTCCCGGAAGCGCCCGGCTGAGGGTCGGCGCAACGGCGCCAATCCCCGGCGGGGGTCAGGGTGAAGACCTCGTCCGAGGTCGCTTGCTGCCGCCCTTCGCCATGATTGGCCGAGTTCGACTGACCGGTCACCACGAAGACCTCGCCGACGCCGAAACGTACGCGCGCGGAGGGCTTCGTGGCCTGGTCGCCGGCCATCCTCACTTCGAGTTCGTGTCTCCCGGCCGGGATCCGCGTGGTGCCGGAGAAATTCTTCCCGTCCTTCGATTGGTCCCAGCAGCCGGTGAGTTCTTGCCAGGCTCCGCCGTCGAGGCGGAACTCCAGCCGGGCCTTGTCGGCTCCGTCCGTCCGCAGTTCGCCCTCCACCGTGAGCGTGGCCCCGGCCTTGTCCTCCCGCTGCCAGACCTGGTCGGGGCGAGGGCTCCGCAGGGTGAGGGTCGGCTCCGCGGCGACGAGCGTGGTCAGGCCGAGCCAGAGCAGGCTGAGGTGGCGCATGGCTTATTTGGTCGGCAGCAGGTGGGCCTTGATGAAATCGATCTCCTGCGGGTGCTTCACGTCCGGAGCGCCGGGGTAGACGATCACGCTGGCCACGCCGACCGCGTCGCAGTGTTCCTTGAGTTTGACTCCGAAGTTCGCGGTATGGGTCGGGTCTTTCTCGTCCTTGCCGAGGTTGGGCGGCGTGCTGAAGTAAAGTCCGACCGGCGGGTCGTCCCGGGTCACGAGTTCGTAGGGCGAATACTCCTTGATCCAAGGCATGATCTGCTCTCGGGCCGCCACGAAGGCGTCGAAGGCCGAAAGCTTCTTCGCCGGGTCGCCGTTGATGCCGAAGGCGTGGGCGCCGTAGCGGCTGTTCGGGGTCCAGGCGCGCATCTGCGCGGGGTCGAGCGTGGTCTGCGGCACCATCACGGCCGCGCAGGTCAGGCGGGTGGATTCGCGGGCGACGGGGTCGGCGCTGGCGGGATCGGCGAGGTCGTCATGGAACGCGAGCCAGAGGCTGGTGCAGCCGCCGGCCGAGCCGCCGCTGGCGGCCACGCGGGTCTTGTCGAGGTTCCACTCCTTCGCCTTGCTGCGGCAGAGCTGGAGCGCGCGGGCGCAGTCGAGCATCGGGGCCTTCACCGGGGGCACGACCTTGTCCGTGGTGGCGTCCTTGATGGTGCGGTATTCGACGGAGACGACCGAGATGCCGGCGGCGAGGGCCTGCTTGAGCATCCCGTTGACGCTGGAGCGGTCGCCGTTGCTCCAGCCGCCGCCGTGGATGTAGAAGAGGAGCGGCGTCGGCCGGTCGGATTTCGCCCGCCAGAAATACATCACCTGCATGCGGTGCGGACCATACGAGAGGTTCTCGTCGGGCTTGACGACCAGCGGCGACTTGAGACGTTCCGGGTTGCCGTCGTTGACGAAGCGGACGGGGGCTTTCTTCGGCTCGGTCTTGGCGTCGGCGCTCGGTTTCGCCGGGGTGTCCGCGGCGTCGACGGACAAGGCGCCCAGGCAGAAGGCGGTCAGGGTAAGCAGGGGTCTCATGCTGCCTTTTCAGACAGCAGGTGCGCCCATTGGTTGCGATACCAAAGACCTTTCGCCTGGCCGGCCCGGAGACGGCGTGGCTCAGAGCTCCTGCAGCCACCGCAGGAAGGTGCCTTCTTCGGTGGAAAGCAGGGACCGCAGGTCGCTCCTTTCGTCCGTCCAATAGCCGACGCCGGCCGGGCCGGGCTCCGGCGGCGCGGAAGCGGCCTTGATCAGCGGGTGGGCGCGTAAGGCTTGGTTCCGGGTCAGGATGATCCAGTCCGAGCCGTAGGTCCCGGCGTCCTCGTCGTCCGCGTCGAGATCGTCGATCGTGCAGGCCGGGAAGCCGATCTTCTCGGCGAGCCGGAAGACCACCGGGTGGAGGTCGAGGTAGCGGTTGGAGACATGGACCGCGATGGCGCCGTCGGCGCGCAGGTGCCGCTGGTAGTGTCCGAAGGCTTCGAGCGTGAGCAGGTGCACGGGGATCGCGTCGCTGCTGAAGGCGTCGAGGATGATGACGTCGTACTGCTGGTCGGCTTCTCGTTCCATCGACAGCCGGGCGTCTCCCATGACGAGCTCGGTCCGGGCCCGGGAGTCCTTGAGGTAGGTGAAGGTGCTCGTGGCGAGCCGCGCGACGTCAGGATTGATCTCGTAGAAGCGGAAGGTGTCGCCCGGCCGGCCCCAGGCCGCCAGCGTCCCCGTGCCGAGGCCGACCGCGCCGACGCGGCGGCCGCCCTCGGGCTGGTGAGCCCGCAGCAGCCGGCCGACGCCGCTGGTGTGGCCATAGTAACTGGTGGGGTCGTTTCTCCGGCTGGGATGCAGTGGTTGCAGGCCGTGCAAGGTGGCGCCGTGCTGCAGGGTCAGGTGATGCCGCTTGGGGGTGTCGACGTCGTTCTCCTTGACCTTGAGCACGCCGTAGAATCCGCGGGTCACGCTGAGCGAGTCGCGGGACGACGTCGCCGCGACGTCATAGAGGCCATAGCCGAAAGCCAGCAGCGCGAGCAACAGACCGGCGCCGAGGCAGCGGGCCCGGACGGAGGCCCGCGCGCCGCAGAGCTCGTCCCGGACGACGGCCAGCACCAGCAGCGCGGTCAGGAACAAGCCGAGGTGCAGCTCGAAATAGTCAGGGAAGAGGAACGGGGCGCCCAGCGCGACGAACAGTCCGCCGCCGGCTCCGCCCCCGGCGATCGCGAGGTAATAGCCGGTGAGCCGGCCGGCTCCCGGACGGAGGCGGTGGAGTTCGCCGTGGCAGACCATGCACGCGACGAACAACGTCCCGAGGTAAAGCGTGGCGAGCGGGACGAGGTTCGGATGGGACTCGGCTCCGTGGAGGTCGAACAGGATCGCGGCCAGCATGCCGCCCAGCAACGGCCACCAGAAACCGCGATGATACCAGCGCGGGCTGTCGAAACTGATGATGAACGAGAGCAGGTAGAGGCCCAGCGGCAGGACCCAGAGGAAGGGCACCACGGCGATGTCCTGGCAGAGCTTGTTCGTGATCGCGAGGAGCAGCATGACGCCGCAGGCCGGGAGGGCGAACCAGAGGAGTCGCCGCTCCACGGAAGGGGCGGGTTCCGCGTCGGCCTGCTCGGCCGGGACGTCGCCATCTTCGGCCGACCGCCATGCCCGCGCGCCGCACCAAGCCACGAGCAGGGCGTACAGCCCGAGACCCCATGACCAGGCTTCGGCTTGCGCCTGCCGTGAGAAGCGCGGTTCCAGCCAGAAGGGGTAGGCGAGCAGGGCGAGGAGCGAGCCGACGTTGGAGAGGGCGTAGAGGCGATAAGGCGAGACTCCGGGGTGCGTCCGGCTGAACCAAGCCTGCAGCAGAGGTCCGGTGGCCGCGAGGACGAGGTACGGGAGTCCTAGGCACGCCGTGAGGAGGAGCAGGATATGCCCGGTGGCGTTGCTTCCGTCCGCGGGTTTCCAAGCCTCGCCGGGCGTGATCGGGAGCAGCGCCACCGCCGCCGCCAGGAGCACGAGGTGGGTGAGCACCTGCCGCCGGGGCGTGAGCCGGCTGATGCTGAGGTGCGCATAGGCGTAGCCGACCAGGAGCCACAGCTGGAAGAAGAGCATGCAGCTGGTCCAGACGGCGGGTCCGCCGCCGAACCACGGCAGGATGAACCGGGCCATCAGCGGCTGGACGAGGAAGAGCAGGCAGGCTCCCCAGAAGATGGTCAGGCCGAAGGCGAGCATGGCGGGGTCATGAGGATAACCCCGCGGGGGGAAGAAGGTTGGCGCGGTGCGCGGATATTCGGCCGCGGCCTCTCCGCCCGGGCGGTCCGTCGGCCCGGGGGCCGCCGGGGGCTCAGGCCAGGAGTTTCTTCACCACGTGGCAGGGCTCGACGCCGGTGAGGCGGAAATCCAGGCCGGCGTTGCGGAAGGTCAGCCGCTCATGGTCGACGCCGAGGCAATGCAGGATCGTCGCCTGGAGGTCCGGCACGCGCACCTCGTCCTTGACGATGTTGAAGCCCATCTCGTCGGTCTCGCCGACCGTGACGCCGCCCTTGATGCCGCCGCCAGCCATCCACATGGAGAAGGCCTGGGGATGGTGGTCGCGGCCCTGGCTGCGGCCGAGGGAGACGCTGGCTTCGACCATGGGGGTGCGGCCGAATTCACCGCCCCACACGACCAGCGTGCTGTCGAGCAGGCCGCGGCGCTTGAGGTCCTTGACGAGGGCGGCGCTGGCGCGGTCGGTCTTGGCGCAGTTGTTCCGCACGTTGCCGGCGACGTCGGAGTGGGCGTCCCAGCCTTCGTTGTAGATGTTGATGAAGCGCACGCCGCGCTCGACCATGCGCCGGGCCAGCAGGCAGGCGCGCGCGAACGAGGGCACCTTGGGGTCGCAGCCGTAGAGTTCGAGGGTCTCCTTGCTCTCGGTGGAGAGGTCCATGAGGTCGGGCGCGGAGGTCTGCAGCCGGTAGGCCATCTCGTAGTTGGCGATGCGCGTGGCGATCTCGCTGTCGCCGTCGAGGCGCAGGCGCCGGTCGTTCATCGCGTTGATCAGCCCGATGGTGTCCTTCTGCGTGGCCGGGTCGATGCCCGCGGGCGTGCCGGTGTTCAGGATGGCGTCCCCGGTGTTGCGGAAGCGCGTGCCGGTGTAGGAGCTCGGCAGGAAGCCGCTGCTCCAGCAGGCGGCGCCGCCGCTGATGCCGGAGCCGGTGCTCATGACGACGAACGCGGGCAGGTCCTTGGCTTCCGAGCCGAGTCCGTAGGTGATCCAGGATCCCATGCTCGGCCGGCCCGGCTGGGAGAAGCCGGTGTTCATGTAGATCTGCGCGGGGGCGTGGTTGAACTGGGTCGTCCGGCAGGACTTCACGATGGCGATGTCGTCGGCGATGGTGGCGATGTTCGGCAGCATCTCCGAGAGCTCGGCGCCGGACTGGCCGTGGCGGGCGAACTTGAAACGGGGACCGAGCACGGCGGCGTCGGGGCGGATGAAGGCGTAGCGCTGGCCGTTGATGATCGAGGGGGGCAGGGGCTTGCCTTCGAGTTTGGCGAGTTCGGGCTTGTTGTCGAAAAGCTCGAGCTGCGAGGGGGCGCCCGCCATGAAGAGGTGGATGACGGCCTTGGCCTTGGGCGGGTGATGCGGGAGGCCGAAGGAGTGGCCGGAGCCGGCGGCGGCGAGTCGTCCCATGGCGCCGTCGGCCATCAGCGAGGCGAGCGCGATCTTACCGACGCCCAGGGCGCATTCCTGGAAGAAATACCGGCGGGTGACGTTGGGTCGGGTCATGGGATTTGAAGGTGAAGGATGACTGATGACGGATGGCAGATGCCGCAGAAGTATGAGGGAGGGCTTCGACCGGATGGTGTTTATTCTGTCATCTGTGATCTGTCATCCGTCATCTATGCGTCACGGATGCGTGATGCTTTCGTCGAGGTTCAGCGCGGCGCGGGCCACGGCGGTCCAGGTGGCCTTGGCGTCGAGTCCGGCCGCGCGGCGGGACTGCAGGAAGCCGCGGAAGAGCGTGATTTCCTCGGCGGACGGCGGGCGGGTGACGCAGCGGCGCAGGATGAAGGTGATCCGGGCGTCGTCATCCTCGGGCAGCGCGCGGGCGGCCTTGCCGAGCGCCGCGGCCGCTTCCATGAACATCCCGTCGTTGAGCAAGGTCAGCGCCTGCAGCGGGCTGTTCGAGACGTCGCGCCGGGCGACGCACGCTTCGCCGGTGGGGGCGTCGAAGGTCGTGGCCATGGCGAACGGCGCGGTCCGCTTGATGAAGGTGTACAGGGAGCGACGGTAGCGGTCTTCGCCGACGCTGGGGGTCCATTCGATCTTACCGTAGGTGCCTTCGCTGGTCACGCTGGCCGGCTGCGGGGGGTAGACGCCGGGACCGCCCATCTTGAAGGAGAGGAGGCCGGCGGCGAGGAGCGAGGAATCGCGGATGACCTCGGCGTCCAGACGGAAGCGGCTGCCCCGCGCGAGCCAGAGGTTCTCGCGGTCTTTTTCCGCGAGGGCCGGAGTGACGCGCGAGGACTGACGGTACGTGGCGCTGGTGACGATCAGGCGATGGAGCTTCTTCACGGACCAACCGTTGTTGCGGAACTCCACGGCCAGCCAGTCGAGCAGTTCAGGGTGCGTGGGGGCGTCGCTCTGGTAGCCCAGATCTTCCAGCGTGGGGACGAAACCCCGGCCGAAGAAGGCCTGCCAGTGACGGTTGACGGCGACGCGGGCGGTGAGGGGGTTCTCCGGGGCGAAGAGCCAGCGCGCGAAGGTCAGGCGGTTGGCCGGAGCATCCTTGGGCAGTCCGGGCAGGAACGCCGGGACGCCGGGTTTCACTTCCTGGCGGGGGCTGAGGTATTCGCCGCGGTGATGGAGGTGCGTGACGCGCGGGTTGCTGGCCGGGCGTTCGCGCATGACCAAGGTGGCCTGTCCGCGGGGGATGCGCTTGCGCAAGGAATGGAGCGCCTTGGCCTCGGCCGCGACTTCGGGGGCGGTCTCGAGGAAGCGCTTGCGCAGGATGTTGCGATCCTTCGGCGCGGCGCCCGCGAGCATGGCCTCGACGGCGGCGGGGTGTCCGGTCGCGGTGGCGCCGGACGTGGTGGTCACGGAGATCCGGAAATGGCCGAGCGAACAGGCGAAGTGCTTTTCGAAGAGCATCTTGAGCGTCCAGCCTGCCGGAAGGTCGGTGGGCTGGGCGAAGCGGAAGACCGCGGTCTCGCGCTGACCGTAGCCGCCGGTGACCTGCCAGCCGCTCGACATCTCGCCGTCCAAGGCGGCTTCGGCGTTGTTCTTCTTGCTGACGCGCCTGGGTTTGCCTTTCGCGGCCGGGCGGTTCTCGGCCTCGTCGTTGGTCGCGGTCGCGTCGGCGAACTCCAGGCGCTTGTCGCCGTGCGTCGCCTGGATCTCGCTCAGGAAGAATCCGCCCAGCGGGCCTTCGTAGCTGGTCAGGCCGGGTCCGTCGTTGGGCAGCGAGGGATGGTCGGCGACTTCTAGCCGGATCGCGGTGACGCCGCGGAGCGGTCGGTCGAAGGTGAGGTCATAGACGTCGCTCTTGGTGCTGTCGCCGCCCGCCAGGATGAAGCCGTCGGGCTGGACCTCGAGCTTGGGCATGGTGGACTTCATCGCGCCGGGACGGACGATCTCCCACTTGGCCGCGCGTCTGGCTTCCGCGGCGATCCACGCGTCGAGCCTGGCTTCCAGCGCGGCGGCGCCGCCGGGGAACTTGCCGGGCAGGTCGGCCTCGGCCTGCGCGACCTTGCGCGCGTGCTCGGCCTGGAGTTCGGCGAGGTTCGCCGGGGGGATGTGGTAGGTGGGCTCGTCGGCGTTGTTCAGCAGGGCCATCACGCCGAAATAATCCGTGTGCAGGATGGGATCGTATTTGTGCGTGTGGCACTGGGCGCAGTTCATCGTCAGGCCCATCCAGGCGGCGCCGGTGGCGCCGACGCGGTCGACCATGGAGTAGAAGCGGTATTCGTTGGGGTCGATGCCGCCTTCCTCGTTGAGCATGGTGTTGCGGTGGAAGCCGGTGGCGACGATGTCGTCCGGGGTGGCGCCGGGCAGGAGGTCGCCGGCGAGCTGCTTGATGCCGAACTGGTCGTAGGGGAGGTCGGCGTTGAGCGCCTTCACCACCCAGTCGCGGTAAGGCCAGATGGTGCGCGGCCGGTCTTTCTCGAATCCGTTGGTGTCGGCGTAACGCGCGAGGTCGAGCCAGCGGCGGGCCCAGCGTTCGCCGTAACGGGGCGAGGCGAGCAGCCGGTCCACGAGTTTTTCGTAGGCGTCCGGTGAGGTGTCACGGACGAAGGCGTCGGCTTCTTCCGGCGTGGGCGGGACGCCGGTGAGGTCGAGCGAGACGCGGCGGATGAGGCCGTAGCGGTCGGCTTCCGGCGAGGGTTGCAGTCCTAGCTGGTCGAGCCGCGCCCGGACGAACGCGTCGATGGGGTGGAGGTCTTTCCGGGGCAGCGGCGCCTGCTTGGGGGCGGAGAACGCCCAATGCGCCTGATAGATTCCGCCTTCCGCGACCCAGGCGCGCAGGATGGCCTTATCCTTGGCCGACATGGGCTTCTTGCTCTCCGGCGGAGGCATCACGTCCTCGTCGTCGGTCGAGAAGATGCGTTTGATGATCTCGCTGTCGTCGGGCTTGCCGGGGACGATCGCGGTCTCTCCTGACTTGCCCTTGCCGTGGGCGGATTCCGGCAGATCGAGCCGGAGCTTACCTTTCCGGGAATGTTCGTCCATGCCATGGCAGGCGAAGCAATGCTGGGCCAGGATGGGACGGACCTCGCGGTTGAAGTCCACGGCCGAAACCTCGACGGCAGCCACGGCGATCAGGAGGGAGAGGCTTCGGAAAGCGGACATGACGAAAGGGGTTGAAGATGAGACAAGGCCGCGGGCGGCGGGTTTCGAGACTGAATGATAATTTCGCCTCGGCTAACAGGCTGTCCGCATGGGCCTATTAAGCCAGCCAATGCCCCATTTAGGCGCGTGCCCTCAGGGTCGCCGGCATGAGGTCCGACGGCCCTGCCGACGAGGGGCGGCAGGGTCAGCGGGCGGCCGGCACGGTCCCCTGCCAGAGCCATTCGAGGGCCGAAGGTAGGATCTGGGAGCGGGCGTTGCCGATGCCGTGGCCGGCGTTCTGGCAGAAGAAATACTGGGAGGGGTAGCCCGTGGCTTTCAGGACCTTGGCCATGCGGTGGTTGGCTTCGACCCAGTCGTGCATGCCGTCGCGCATGGCGTTGGGGTTGAAGTTGTCGCGGTCGCCGACCGCCAGATAGACCCGGATGGGCTTGCGTTCGCTCTGCGGGATGAGGGTCTCGTGGAAATCCCAGGCGCCGCCGGGCGTGGCGGGGTCGAAGGGCCACTGCTGGTTGACGAAGGTGCCGGAGAGGGTGAGGACGCGCCGGAACCATTCAGGGTGATACCAGGCCATGATCAGCGCCGCCGAGCCGCCGGAACTGACGCCCATCGTGGCTCGCTTGTCAGGGTCCGCGGTGAGCTTCACGCCGGCTTTCTTTTCGACCAGCGGGAGCACCTCGAGCTGGATGTATTCCGCGAAGAGGCCGGACATGGTGTCGTATTCCTTGCCGCGTTCATGCCCCTGCGCGTCGCCGCCGCCGTTGGCGATCTGCACCATGACGAGGGCGGGGATGCGCTTCTGCGCGATGAGGTTGTCGAGGATGCGCGGGAGGTTCTGGTCCGGCTTGCCGAGGCCGGGGCCGTCGTGCACGACGAGCAGCGGCGCGGCGGTGCCCGGGACGTACTGCGCCGGGGTGTAGACGGTGATCGTACGCTGGTAGTCGATCGGGTGCGTCTTGACGATGAGGGTCTTGGGGTTGGCGGGGTCCGGCACGCCCGATTCGCTCCGGGCGATCCCGGGGTTGAAACGCTGCGTGGTCTTGGAATCGATCTGGAATTGGATGATCTTTCCCCGGGGCACGCCGTCGACCGCCTTGGTCTCCGGGGCGGCCACGTAGTCGGGTCCGATCAGATAGTTGCCGTCGGCGAGCGTGGTCTTGCCTTCGAGCCGGACGAACGCCGGCGCTCCCGGCGCATCATAAGCCCGGGTGGGCGGCGACGGACGGTCCGGCTTCTTCGCGACCCTGGGCGCCGGCTGGGCCGCCTTGGGGGTGTCGGCCGCTGATAGCGTGGCGAGGGCGGGCAGGAGAAGCAGGGCGAGGGGAAGGCGCATGGGGGTAGGGTAGGCCGGCCGGCGTGGAGGATCGCCACGCGGTCGCAGCACCTTGGAGACACCTCCGCGGGCGGAGGGTTCCTTGTCACCTTCGGAATGAGCCGGCCGCCGGCTCAGCTGAGCTGCAGGACGCCGTTGCTGTCGCCGAACTTGTCCTTCTTGACGCCCATGCGCTCCATCATGGCGATGTGCAGGTTGCACATGGGGGTCTTCTTCGGCGAGATGATGCGACGTCCCGAGCGGATGGTGCCGGCGCCGCCGCCCGCGAGGAGCAGGGGGAGGTCGTCGATGTCGTGCTTGTTGCCGTCGCGGATGGAGCAGCCGAAGAGGAGCTGGCTGTTCTGGAGGACGTTCGACTCGCCCTCCTTCAGCGACTGGAGGCGTTCGCAGAAGCCGGCGAACTGGGCGACGTTCCACTCGATGACCTTGGTGTACTGGGCGATGGTCGCGGCCTCGTTGTGGTGGTGCGAAAGGCCGTGCCAGATGTTGTTCACGCCGTCCAGGAATTCGAAGCGTCGGGTGGACTGGGCGTCCCCGATCATGAAGGTGCTGATGCGCGTGGAGTCCGACCAGAAGGCCAGGGCGAGGATGTCGAGCATCTGACGGACGTGCTCGCGATGGTCCGGCGGGATGCCGGGGCCGGGGCGGGGCAGGTCGAAGCGGCCTTGGTTGATCCAGCGTTTCTGGGGCTTGAGGGAATTCTCGATGCGCTTCTCGACCGCGCGCACGGACTCCAGGTATTCGTCGAGCTTCACCTTGTCCGCCGAACTGATCTTGCCCTTGATGAGCCATAGGTCCTCGCTGACGGCGTCGAGGACGCTGAGGTCGTCGCGCTGCAGGGCGTTGGTGACGGCGGCCTGGTTCGGGTTGAAGCCTGAGACGACCGGTCCCGCCGAAGCGGTCCGGAACAGGCGGTCGAAGGCGAGCTGGGGGACGATCTCCTTGGGGACCGGGGTGTGGGGGTCGCGCCAAGCGAGGTGCGAGCCGTACAGCATGGCGAAGCCGCCGCCGGCGTTGTCGACGCCCGAGCGGGTGGGTTCGAGGCCGAGTTCGAAGCTCGGCAGTGGGGTGCGGTTGCCGATTTCCGCCGCCATGATCTGGTCGGCGGAAACCCCGCCGACGTCGATGTCGCTGCCGGCGTTGCGCTTCACGAAGCCGCCATGCAGCCAGGCCGGGACCTTGGGCCAGTGGCCGTTGCGTCCGGCGGTGCGCTGGTTGGTGAGGTTCTCGAGGACGATGAGCTTGTCCCGGACGTTCTTGAAGGGGGCCAGGGTGGGGGAGAGCTCGTATTTCTCGCCGTTCCCCTCGGGGCGCCAGCGCTTCTCGTTCACGCCGTTGGGCATGAAGAAATAACCGGTGCGCAGCGGGGGCTTGGCGAGCTGCTGTTCAGCCTTGGCCTTCGGGACCATCGCCTCCATCAGCGGCAACGCCATGGCGGCGCCGCAGCCGCGGAGCATGGTTCGTCGGGAGATGGGGCGGAACATGGTCTTGGTCTCGGAGGTTAGATTGAGGCGCGGCGGGCCGAGAAAGCAAATCGTGGTTGCGTGAAGATGCCGGGCTTATTTCGGCGCTTTTTCGGCCTTGGCCGGCTTCTGCGCGGGGGCGGTGACGACGGTCAGCTCGTTCCGGTTGCGGAACGGGGTGCTCAGGACGATCTCGCGCAGCAAGGTCTGGGCTTTGAAGTCGCCGGCTTCCAGGCGGTCGACGATGCCTTCGATGGTGCCGTCGTCGCGGTCCACGAGGCTGCGTCCCAGGGAGTAGCCGAGCAGCTTGGAGGTCATCTGCCGGGCGAAGTCCCGCTTGCGCGTCAGGAGCAGTGCCTTGAACTCGTCGAGATCCCGGAAGGCCTGCCCGGAGGCGGTGACGCCCGAGGCGCTGATGGGCTTGCCCTTCTCGTCGACGTCGCGCCAGCGGCCGACGCGGTCGAAGTGTTCGAGCGAGAAGCCGATGGGGTCGATGACGTTGTGGCAGGAGGCGCAGGTGGCGTCGGCCCGGTGGATCTCGAGCTTCTCCCGGATGGAGAAGGCGCTCGGCTTCTTCTTGCCGGTCTTGGCGTTCTCGAGCGGCGGGATGTTGGCGGGCGGCGCCGGCACCGGCGTGCCCATGAGCGTGGTAAGCACCCAGGCGCCGCGGAGGACCGGGCTGGTCCGCAGGCCGGGCGAGGTGACCATCTGCACCGCGCCGAGGCCGAGGACGCCGCCGCGGTGGTTGTCCTTCAGGACGACTTTCCGGAATTCCTTACCCTTCACGCCCGGGACGCCGTAATACTCGGCCAGGCGCCCGTTGATGAAGCTGTAGTCGGCGGAGATCAGTTCCAGCAGGCTGCGGTCGCCGCGGATGAGGTGATCCATCATGGCGATCGCCTCCTTGCGCATGTCCGCGCCGATCTCCTTGGAATAGATGTCCTTGGAGTCCGGCGCCTCGGGCGAGAGCGGGACGGTGTCGCCCACGGCCTTCGTCCCGAGCCACTGCTCGGTGAAGTTCTGGATGAAAGAGTCGGCCTTGGGGTCCGCGAGCATGCGCTGGAGCTGCGCGTTCAGGGTGGCCGGGTTGTTCAGCTTGCCGGCGTCGGCGAGCGCGTTCAGCGCGGCGTCGGGCGTGCTGTTCCAGAGGAAGTACGAAAGGCGCACGGCCAGTTCGTGGTCGGTGAGCGGGCGGACGCCGGGCTCCCGGTGGTCCTTCTCGATCCGGAAGAGGAAGCGCGGCGAGGCGAGGATGCCGCGCAGGGCGAGCTTCATGGAGGTCTCGAAGTTCTCGCCGCGGGCGGCGGAGCGGTCGAAGAGGCCGAGGTTCTTGGCGATGTCTTTCTCGCCGACGGGCGTCCGGTAGGCCAGGCGGGCGAATTTCTGGAGGAGGCCCGAGGCGACGGCGCGCCGTTCCTCCGGCGATTTGCCGGCGAGCGAAGCGCTGCTGTGCGCGCCGAGGAGGCGTCGATGGGCCTCGCGTCTCTCGGGCGTGGCGGCCTTGGGCTTGTCGGCCAGCTCGATGCCGAGGAGGTTCGCGGCGCCGCTTTCCGCGACGAAGGTCAGGCGATGGGTGCCCCGGAAGAACTGCAGCTGGAGGTCGAAGGTCTTCTCGGCGCCGGCCGGGACGGCGAACGACTGGGCGGCGATGCCGTCCACCTTGAGCAGGAGCTTGGCGTCGGTCGGACCGGCCGACTTGGCCTTCAGGGTCAGGAGGTGCGGGGCCGTCATGGTGACGGGGAAGAAAACCGAGGCTTGCTGGCCGGTCTTCAGGAGGTCGGACTTCGGGGCGTCCGGCGCGGGCTCGAAATCGGCCGGGGTGAACTTCCGGCGGGTCTCGGGGACGATGATCGACTCGTCCACGATGTCCTCGGCGGCGTCCAGGTACCGCTCCATGAGGATGACGGGAAGGTAGAGGGTCTCGCCGTTGTTGTCGAAGCCCTCGCCGCCGCCGCCGTCGGAGGGGAAGGTCTTAGAGAATTTCATCTGCAGGCCGAGCAGGTCGCGGATGGTGTTGTCGTATTCGAGCCGGTTGAGACGCCGGGCGGTGACGGTGCCCGCGTAAGGGCCCATCTCGCTCGCGGTCGCGCGGAGGACGCGCTCCAGCCAGTCCGCGAGCAGCCGGCGCTCGGCCTCGCTGGGCTGGTCGTCCTTGGGCGGCGGCATGGTGCGGTTCCGCAGCTGGTCCACCGCGCTGCGGAGGTTGCCGCGTTGCGAGTGGATCTCGCTGAGGTCCTTGATCTTCAGGAAGTCGACTTCCTTGCCCGCCTTGTGGCATTCCTGGCAATAGAGCGACAGCAACGGCCTGATGTCCGACTTGAAGTAGGCGGCATCCTTGGGGTCGACGGCTCCCGCCTGGGCGGCTCCGCCCGTGAGGAGGGCGGCGAGGAGGAGGGCGCGGGCGGACATGGTCGGAACAAGGATGAAGGTTCGGAAATTATGGGACAATCGAACGAGGTAAAGGTTCGCGGACGGATTTGACCGCCTGTTGGGACGCCCATTCCGCTCCGCCTCCGGGCGGAGTCAAGGGTCAGCCGACGATCAGCCAGACTGCCGCGAAGGCCGTCAGCCAGGCCAAGGCCGTTTCGAAGGCGTCCTGCGGCATGCGGCGTAGGAGCTGCCAGCCCAGGACGATGCCCGCGATGACTCCCGGGAGCAGGACGAGGTTCGTCATCAGGGAGGGGCCGGTGACGAGGCCGAGGTTGCCGCTGAAGGGCAGTTTGAAGAGGTTGATGAAGAGGAAGAACCGGCAGAAGACGCCGAGGTGCTCTTTTTTCTCCAGGCGCTGGGCGAGCAGGTACACGGTCATCACGGGCCCGGCGGCGTTGGCGAGCATGGTGGCGACGCCGGCGACCCCGCCCATGCCCCAGCGGAAGCTGCGGTGGCTGGTCAGCGCGATCAGGCGTTCGCGGGCGTGCTTCAGCACGAGGTTGAAGGCGAGGAGGGCGAGGATGAGGACCCCGATGACGATCCGGGCGTCATGGTTGTCGACGCGGTCGAGCAGCAGCCAGCCGACGAAGACGCCGACGACCGCGGCCGGGATCATGGGCAGGATCTGCCGCCAGCTGCCGCCTTCGCGGTTGAGGAGGTAGCCCATGAGGTCGGCGACGATCAGCAGGGGCAGCACGATCCCGAGCGAGGGCATGGCGCCGAAGATCTTCGCCATGAGGACGACGTTGAGCGTGGCCGTGCCGGACAGGCCGGCCTTCGACAGTCCGATGCACATCGCGCCGAGCAGGGCCAGCGCGAGGATGAGTCCCGAGTCGGGGAGAAGGGTGTGCTCGCTGAGCCAGGTCATCGGTGGGCCGTTGGCGCGACGATGGGGATGCCGGGCTCGTCCGCCACCGTATAGTTCGGCCGCCGCCGGCGGGGCGCGGCTTACTTCTGGGTGAACAGGAAGACGCCGTGCTTGTTCGCGACGACGATGTCCGGCTTGGCGTCGGGGTTCACCTTGCCGACGAAGAACTGGGTGCCGACGCCGCTGTCCGCGTCGATGCGGCGCGGGACGAAGGTGACGTCGCCACGGGCGTCGCGGCTGAGTTCGAACCAATAGAGGACGGGGTCGGCGCCGGGTTCGTCGTCTCCGCGGGTGCCGTGCGCCCAGCGCCGCTTGCCGCAGACGATGTCGGGTCGGCCGTCGCCGTTCATGTCCCGGAGCTCGAGGGCGTGGATCTGGCTGAAGCCTCGGCCGCCGGCGTTGGCTTCCTTGGTCTTCCCGAGGATGACGTGCTCGCGAAAGGAGCCGTCGGCGTGCTGCTCGAACCAGGAGAGGCCGTAGCCGTGGGCCTTGATGCTGGTGATGACGTCGTTCCGGCCGTCCTGGTTGACGTCGACGGCATACATCTGGGCGCCGCCCTGGCCGAAGGCGGCGGGGTGGAATTTCCAATCGGAGTCCTGCGTGGTGTCGGCCGGCTGTTCATACCAACCGTCGGCGACGAGGATGTCCATGCGGCCGTCGCCGTTGACGTCGCCGGCGCCGTAACCGTGCGTGTACTTGAAGATCCTCCGGTCGTTGGCCGCGTTCTTCGGCGTGATCGGCCGGAAGCGCGCCTTGCCGAAGGGGTTCCGCCAGTCGATCTCGGCGTAACCGAACTGCCCGCCGTGCCGGCCGCCGTCGCGCTTGGGGTCCTTGACGCGGTCGCTGGTGTGGCAGAGGAGCTCTGGCTTGCCGTCGCCGTTCAGGTCGACGAGCTGGGGTGATTCGCCGTCGGCGACGTCGAAGATGACGTGGGCCTTCCATGGGCCGGGCCGGCCCCGCGGGTTCTCGTAGACGAGCGCGGGTTCGCCGGGGAGTCCGAACACGAGGATGTCGGGCCAGCCGTCGGCGTTGAAATCATAGGCGTACGCAACGAAGCAGTCGGAATAACCCGTCGCGCCGTCGAACGGGGTCTTGTTCGGCCCGGAGGCATGGACGGGTTCGGGAGCGAATGCGACGCGCTGCTTGAAGTCGGGGCCTTTCCAGATGAACCACCCGGCGGCGATGTCGGTCTGGCCGTCCTGGTCGAAATCCGCGACGGCGCAGCCTTCCGCGACGAAGTCCTTGGTCAGGATCTGCTTGGTGAAGGCAGGTTCTCCGGCGATGCCTTGGGTCAAGGATGCGGCCAGCAGGAGCAGGGTCAGGCACTTCATGGGGTGAGAATAATACACCGGCGGACGTCTTCGGTTCCGCGGCGTGGATTTTCGGCGGGGGCGGCTTATTCCAACCTTCCGAACATGATGCGTTCCCGCCGTCCTTCGTCTCCCTGCGTGACGCTGAGCCAGATCGCGCCGTGGTTCTCCGCGAAGCTGGGGTTTCGGAAGGTCCGGTCGGTCTCGATGCGGTATTTGCGCTCCCAGTTCCTGCCATCGCGCGAGACGTCGATGTTGAAGGCCCCGCGGCCAGGGCCGCCGACCGGCGCACGTTCCTGCCAGCCAAGGTAGTAGATGCCTCCGAACCTGCCTCCGGTGGGCTGGCCTTCGATGTCGGCACGCACGGCCGCCGAGGCGAGTGCTGCCTCCGGGCCGGGAGTTCGCAGGCTTTCGACGTCCTCGCCCGTCGCGGCATGGATGGCGTCGGCGAACGTCAGCGTGCCGAGGTCGAAATCGCGATGATAGCTCCGTCCCATGCGCTTGCCGGGCTGCTCGCTGCGGAACCAGCAGCGGAGCGTCTTGGGTCCGACCTGCCGGATGCGCGGCGCGACGCAGGCGCCGACGGGCAAGGTCTCGTTCGCGAAGGCCTGCTCGGAGCGGGCGATGGTCATCATGTCCAGCAGGCTGTCGTTGCGCAGGTCGACGATCGAAAGCGCGGCGTAGACGAACGGACGGTCCGGGTCCGCTCCGGCCTCGCGCTCGTTGACGGCGGCGACGACGTAGGCGCGGTCGCCGACGATGACGAAGCGGGCGTCGTCCGCGCCGCGGATCGCCGGTCCGGTGGCCTTGAAAAGTCCGGCCAGCACCTGGTCGCCGGCGGCTTTGGCGTCCCAGCCGGCGGGAACGAGGTCTGGCTCCGAGGCCTTGGGCTCTCGCCGGGTCGACGAGCAGCCCGCGAGGAGCGCCAGGCAGCCGAGCAGGAGGAGAGGTCTCATCACTTGGGGGCCGCGATGGCCGGGAGTTTCGGGAGGTCCAGCACGATGTCCTGCGCGAGGATGCGCTCGCGGAGCTTGTCGTAGGGCAGCGCCTGCACGGAGACGCCTGCGCGTCCCGCCAGCGCGGCGGCGATGCCGGCGCTCTGGCCGATCGTCATCCAGGTGGGTTCCATGCGCAGGGAGCAGTAGGCGACGTGCGTCGCCGAGAGCGCGACGGGGACGAGGAGGTTGGCGCACTCGTCCGCGGCGGGCGTGATCGCCCGGTAAGGTACCTGGAAGGCGTAACCATGCTCGCGTCCGGGCATGCGCACGGGCGGGATGGCGCCTTCGTTCACCACGCCGTCCGGCAAGGCGACGCGCCGGCAGTCATGGGAGTCGACCGGGAAGGAGGAGACGGCGATGGCGTCTTCCTTGGCGGTTTCGACGAAGACGTCTTTCTCGGTCAGTGTGTGCCGTCCCATCATGCGCCGTCCTTCGCGCACGTAGAGCTGCGGCGTCCAATGGCCGGTGGCGGTGAACTCGTCCCGGCAGAGGCCGAGCGCCGCGACGGAGGTCCGGACCTTCTCCGGGACGGCCGGATCGGTGGTCAGGAACCGGTAGAACTCCAAGGTGTACTGGCGATGCTTCTCCCACAGGCGGGCGCGCCCGGCCGCGTCGGCGTGGCACCATGGCGCGGCTTCGCCCACGAGTTCCATGGAGAAGCCGGCGTCCGTCGCATGGTCGGCGTCGAACTTGTTGCCGGGCAAGGGCCGGAGCTCCCACGGCGACGGCGCGTCGGGGTATTTCTTGAAGTAACGACGGGCGAGTTCGAAGCGGGCCGGGTCGTATTCCTTGGGCTCCGGGAACGGGACGCGGTTCGCGGGATCCGTGGTGACGCACAGGCGGAAGCCGTAGGCCATGACGCTTTCCTCGCCTTCCTGCTCCCGGCCGGGGCGGATCGAACTGATGAAGGGCAGGGGGAGTCCGTTGCCGTCGAAGCCGTCGATGGCGAGCTTCGGCCTGAGGTATTGGCGGCCGGCCAAGGGCTCGGCGAACTCATCGCGGCTTTCGCGTCCGAGGCGCCAATAGACGCCGGCCTTCGCCATGAGGTCTCCCTCGTAGGTGGCGTCGATGAAGACCTTGGCGGCGTGCCGTCCGCCCGTGGTCGTGATCCGGGCGAGGCGGGCGTCTTCCTTCTCCACCTCGACCAGCGGTTGTTCGGTGAGCACGGTCACGCCGGCTTCCGCCAGCATGGCTTGGGTGACCCGCGCGGCGACGTGGGGTTCGTAGGTCCAGACGGCGGCGTCGGCCGCGGCGAGGTCATAAGGGAGCTTCACGCCGCGCGCGGCGTAGTCGGCGGCGATGCGGCGGTGCCATTCCGCGAAGAGTCCGCGCAGGGTGCTCCGGACGGCATGATGGGAGTCGCTGCTGCTGAGGCCGCCGGTGTTAAGCCCGCCGATGTGGGCGGTGGGCTCGATGAGGACGACTTTGGCGCCTTCCCGGGCCGCCGCGATGGCCGCGCAGAAGCCTCCGGGGGTCGCCCCGTACACGACGACGTCGGCTTGGGCCGGCGCGGCGCTCTCGGCGCCGCGGACAGGGTCGGCCGTCAGGAACAGCGCGCAGGCGCCGAAGGCGCGGAGGAAGAGTGGCAGACGCATCGGGTTGATCAGCGGACTTTGTAGATCTTGACGTCGTCGATCCAGACGGTCGAACCGACGAGGAAGCTGAACCAGCGCTTGTTGTCATGCGCGAAGCCGGGCGAGCGGTGGGCGGAGAGGAGCTTGCCGTCCAGCGAGCAGCGCATCTCGTCGCCTTCCGTGACGAGCGTCAGGACATGCCATTCGGTGTCGGCCTTGAAGGGCACGACCTTCGCCTTGGTCTTGAGCATCGCCTCGAGTTCGGGCGCGATCTTCTTGCCCGCCGCGGCGGCCTCGGCCCGCTGCTTGCGGATCTCAAGGTTCATCTCCCCGGTCATGCTGTCCCTCAGGGTCAAGGTGGTCGGCGCCAGGACCGCGTAGCCGAGATGCCCGGCGTGGACGCCCTTGAGCGCGCGGTCGACGAAGCCCAGCTGGAGGCCTTCGGACTTGTTCAGGCCGGGAAAACGGAAGCGTACGATGACGCCTCCGTCGGCGAAGCCGGCGTCATGGTGGATGTGCGCGGCATGGCCGGCCTCCTTGGTGGCGCTGGCGACCTTCATCACGCCTTCGTCGAGGTCGGCCTGCTTGATCTGCGGGACGCGGTCGGCGGTCGCGCTCTCCCAGCCGTTGCCGATGGCCTTGAGCCCGGTGCCGGTCTCTTCTCGCTCGAAGGCGTCGTGGAAGAGGAGGGTGCCCTTGGCCTGGAGCCAGGCGGCGTCGTCGGCGGCCGGCAGATAAGCCGCCAGCAGGCAGAGGCCGAGGGTGGTCCAACGGAGGGATGGTCGGGGCAGGAGCATGCGGGTGTTCGGAGATGGGTAGCCTGAGGGGCTGTTTTAGCAAGCGACGACCACCATCGCCGGGCTTCGCGGTGAATATCGGGCCGGGGGCGACGGTCGCCCCCGGCCCGAGCCATCAGGCGAGCAGGGCCTTGATGACCTTCCTGGGTTCGACCCCGGTGAGCCGCTGGTCGAGGCCCTGGAACTTGTAGGTCATGCGTTCGTGATTGTAGCCCAGGAGGTGCAGGACGGTGGCGTGGAAGTCCGAGATGTGGAGCGGATCCTTGACGATGTTGTAGCTGAAGTCGTCGGTCTCGCCGTAGATCTGGCCGGCCTTGGCGCCGCCGCCCGCCATCCACATGGTGAAGCAGCGGGGGTGGTGGTCGCGGCCGTAGTTGTCGCGCGAAAGGCCGCCCTGGCTGTAGATGGTGCGGCCGAATTCTCCGCCCCAGATGATGAGGGTGTCGTCGAACATCCCGCGCTGCTTGAGGTCCTC
>JACCDU010471606.1_pt1 | contig 20980 bp, 18 predicted proteins | sample 7446081 | NCBI WGS metagenome assembly JACCDU01 (sample SAMN15323447, study PRJNA562643) | freshwater metagenome | isolation source: river surface water | place: USA:Blue River Watershed | collected 2017-08-17
CGTTCGTCGTTACCACCGCCGATGCCGCCGCCGCGATGACGGCCGACCGCATCGATTTCATCGATGAAGATGATGCAAGGTGCATGCTTCTTCGCGTTCTCGAACATGTCGCGCACGCGCGAAGCGCCGACGCCGACGAACATCTCGACGAAGTCGGAACCGGAAATCGTGAAGAACGGCACCTTCGCTTCGCCGGCAATGGCACGCGCGAGCAAGGTCTTGCCGGTACCCGGCGGGCCGACCATCAGCACGCCGCGCGGAATGCGGCCGCCGAGCTTCTGGAACTTGGTCGGGTCACGCAGGAAGTCGACCAGCTCGCCGACTTCTTCCTTCGCTTCGTCGCAACCGGCGACGTCGGCGAAGGTGACGGCATTCTGGTTCTCATCCAGCATGCGCGCCTTGGATTTGCCGAACGAGAAGGCACCGCCCTTGCCGCCGCCTTGCATCTGGCGCATGAAGAAAATCCAGACGCCGATCAGCAGCAACATCGGGAACCACGAGATGAACACTTGCGACAGGAACGACGGTGGTTCCGGCTGCTTGACGTCGAACTTCACGCCATTGTTCACGAGGTCACCGATCAGGCCACGATCAAGTGCGGTGGTCGTGGCACGGATCTTCTTGTTGTCGGTCGTCGTCGCAATGATCGTGCGATCTTCAATGACGGCTTCGCGAATGCGCTGCGCCTTCACTTCATCGAGGAAGTCCGAATACGGAATCGAGGTGGCGCCGTTGGCCAGCCCACGATCGTCGAACTGCTTGAAGACGGTGAAAAGCACCAGGGCGATCACGACCCAGATGGCAGCTTTGGAAAACATGTTGTTCACTAATACTCCTCGATGGCGGCCCGTCGTCTCGACGCGAGGCGGACTGAAAGGCGGCGCCGTGGCATGAAAATAAATTCTACTCCCATTGACCTGGGCTTGCTACGGGCCAAATTGGGCTAAATGTCTGATTTTTCAAGGCTGATCGGGCTTTTGACAGGCCGGCGCACAGGCCTTCGGCAGGCCATTGCTGCAGCGCCCACTGTCCCGGTGCCGGTTCCTGCAGTTCCCCTGCCGCTGCCCTGCCCTCAGAGCGGGTTCTTCAGCCCACGCCCCAGCAGGAAGATTTCCGACGATTTGTCGCGGCTGGCCTTGGGTTTTTTCGGGCTGACGGTCTTGAACTCCTGGCGGAACTTCTCGACGATCTGCGTGTAACCGCTGCCATTGAAGCATTTGACGAGCAGGCAACCCGAAGGTTTCAGATGATGGCGCGCGAAGTCGATCGCGAGGTCGATCAGGTCTTCCATCCGGGCCGCATCGGTGGCCGCAATGCCCGACAGGTTGGGCGCCATGTCGGACAGCACGAGGTCGACCCGTTCGCCATGCAGCGCCGCTTCGAGCTGCTCCAGCACGTCCTGCTCGCGGAAGTCGCCCTGGATGTAGTGCACGTCGGCCACCGGCTCCATATCGAGCATGTCGAGGCCGACGATGGTGCCGTGGATGCCGCCGCCGTCCTTGCCGGCCAGCTTGCGGCGCACGTACTGGCACCAGCTGCCCGGCGTGCAACCCAGGTCGACGATAGCCTGTCCGGGGCGGATCAGCTTCTCTTCCTCGTCGATCTCCTTGAGCTTGTACGCAGCGCGAGCGCGGTAGCCTTCCTTCTGCGCCAGCTTCACATAGGGATCATTGATGTGATCATGCAGCCAGCTCTTGTTGACTTTGCCTTTTGCCACCGTTATCTGCCTTTATCCACCTTCTACCGCCCGAGCTTTCGGCTCGGCCATTGCCGTGCCGCGCCAATCCGCGGTCACTCCGGCATCGTCATTCACGTAGAATACTGTTTTTGAAAGAATTATCTTTATGCTCAAGCTCACACCCGCCCAGCGCAGCGAACTGCGTTCCGAAGCCCACGGACTGAATCCGGTCGTCATGATCGGCGAAGCCGGCCTGACCCCGGCCATCATCAAGGAGACGGACGCGGCACTAAAGGCGCACGGCCTGATCAAGGTCCGCGTGTTCGGCGATGACCGCGAGGCTCGTATCCAGTACTACGAAACCCTGTGCAACGAGCTCGACGCCGCACCCATCCAGCACATCGGCAAGCTGCTGGTGCTGTACCGTCCCAAGCAGGAAGCGGCCAAGGAACCCAAGGCCACCCGCGGCAAGGGCCTGCGCGAAGTGGTGGTCGTCAAGACCCATCCGACCAAGCGCCCGACGGTCAAGAAGATCACCCTCAAGGGCAACGAGCGCCTGACGGCCGGTGGCAATGTGCGCCGCGCCAAGGTACGCCAGAAGAGCACGAAGAAGCGTAATCTCGGCGAGTAATCGCCGGGCTCGATCGACACGCTCGATCGGACCGATACGTCTGACGCCGGGCAAAGGGCACCTTGGCCCCGGCAATTCCCGGCCTCAGCGGGACTTCAGCACCAATCCCAACGCCAGCAAGCTCTGCACCAGGTAGATCACGCTGGCCACGCCGTGCAGCATGCCGAAGCGGGCGCGGGTCGCGCCCTCCATCACGCCTTCCGGTCCGGCCGCCGCCTTCAGCGCGGCCATGTAAGGCTGTATCCCGAAATACCCGATGAGTGTGCAAGCCAGCATGGCCGCAGCCAGCCACAGCAAGCTACGACGATGCGCGAGGCCGCGTGCGGTCGCATACAACGCCAGCAGCAGCACGCCGCAGGCCATCGACAGCCAGGCTTCAACACGGAACAGGTTGCCGGCCACGGTACCGGCCAGCATGCGGTCCGGCAGGGTCGCAAAGAACGTGGGCGCGGCCACATAGCCGACCGTCCACAGGCTGCCAGCCCAGAGGGTGGCCAGCAACGTCCGCGCCCCGCCCAGCAGGCGCTGTACGCGGGAGTCGCTCATGGCAGCCTCTGTCGCAGCTTCGGTCACGCTGGGTGTCCGGCTCAGATGTACTGTACTTCCAGCACTTCGTATTCGCGCACGCCGCTCGGGGTCTTCACCTCGGCGGTGTCGCCGGCGTACTTGCCGATCAGTGCGCGCGCGATCGGCGAACTGATAGACACTTTCTTTTCCTTCAGGTCGGCTTCGTCATCGCCGACGATCTGGTAAGTCACCTTTTCGCCGCTGTCGAGGTCTTCCAGCGTGACGGTGGATGCGAACACCACGCGGCCTTCGGCGTCGAGCAGGGTCGGGTCGATGATCTGCGCCGCCGACAGCTTGCCTTCGAGTTCGGCGATGCGGCCTTCGATGAAGCTCTGGCGCTCCTTCGCGGCGTCATACTCGGCGTTTTCCGACAGGTCGCCCTGCGCACGCGCTTCAGAGATGGCATTGATGACAGCCGGACGCTCCTTGTGCTTCAGGTGTTGCAGTTCATCTTTCAGCAGTTGCGCGCCGCGCACGGTGATCGGGACAGTGTTCATGGTCGTCTTTTGGCAAAAATAAAAGCACAGAGGCTGCGGATTACGCAGCCTCTGGGTTGTTTCAGGCAATTATAGGCCGACTTTTCGCCGGCCGTGGTGACGTGCTCAGGTTCAGCTCAGCGAAGCGTGCAGGCCTTGGACATCGTAGACATGCAGTTCATTCAGATGCGCCATGCCCTCGACCGCGGCTTCGGCGCCGGCGATCGTGGTGTAGGTCGTCACCCGTGCACCCAGTGCCGAGGTACGGATCGTGCGCGAATCGTTGATCGCATTGCGCTTTTCTTCCACCGTGTTGATGACCAGCGCGATCTCGTCGTTCTTGATCATGTCCACGATGTGAGGACGACCCTCGGCCACCTTGTTGACGGTCTGGACCGGCACGCCGGCCGCTTCGATTGCCGCCGCAGTGCCCTTGGTGGCAGCGACGGTGAAACCGATCTTCACCAGCTCACGGGCGATTTCGACCGCACGCGGCTTGTCGCTGTTCTTCACCGACAGGAAGACCTTGCCCGAACGCGGCAGGCGGACGCTGGCGCCCAGCTGCGACTTCACGAAGGCTTCGCCGAAGGTACGGCCCACGCCCATCACCTCACCGGTCGACTTCATTTCCGGGCCGAGGATGGTGTCGACGCCCGGGAACTTCACGAACGGGAACACGGCTTCCTTGACGCTGAAGTAAGGCGGCACGACTTCGGCACCGATGCCCTGGCTGTCCAGCGATTGGCCGGCCATGCAGCGCGCGGCGATCTTGGCCAGCTGCAGGCCGGTCGCCTTGGACACGTACGGCACGGTACGCGATGCACGCGGGTTCACTTCCAGCACATAGACGATGTCCTGCAGCTTGCCGTCGATCTCCTGCTGCTGGATCGCAAACTGCACGTTCATCAGGCCGACCACGTTCAGGCCCTTGGCCATCAGCGCGGTCTGGCGCTTCAGTTCTTCGATGGTGTCCTTGGCCAGCGAGTACGGCGGCAGCGAGCAAGCGGAGTCGCCCGAGTGCACGCCAGCCTGCTCGATGTGTTCCATCACGCCGCCGATGAAGGTGCGCGAGCCGTCGGACAGGCAGTCGACGTCAACTTCGATCGCATCGTTCAGGAAGCGGTCCAGCAGCACCGGCGAATCGTTCGATACCTTCACGGCCTCGCGCATGTAGCGCTCGAGGTCGCGCTGCTCGTGCACGATTTCCATCGCGCGGCCACCCAGCACGTAGGACGGGCGAACCACCAGCGGGTAGCCGATCTCTTGCGCCAGTGCCAGCGCCTGCTCTTCGGTACGCGCGGTACGGTTCGGCGGCTGGCGCAGGCCCAGGTCCTGCAGCAGCTTCTGGAAGCGCTCGCGGTCTTCGGCAGCGTCGATCATGTCCGGCGAGGTACCGATGATGGGCACGCCATTGGCTTCGAGATCCAGCGCCAGCTTCAGCGGGGTCTGACCGCCGTACTGCACGATCACGCCGACCGGACGTTCCTTGTCGACGATCTCGAGCACGTCTTCCAGCGTCAGCGGCTCGAAGTACAGGCGGTCCGAGGTGTCATAGTCGGTCGACACGGTCTCGGGGTTGCAGTTGACCATGATGGTTTCGTAACCATCTTCGCGCATCGCGAAGGCCGCGTGCACGCAGCAATAGTCGAATTCGATGCCCTGGCCGATACGGTTCGGACCGCCGCCCAGCACCATGATCTTCTTGTTGGTGGTCGGGTTGGCTTCGCACTCTTCCTCATAGGTCGAGTACATGTAGGCAGTGCCGGTGGCGAATTCGCCGGCGCAGGTGTCGACGCGCTTGTAGACCGGACGCACATTGTGCATGCGGCGCAGCTTGCGGATTTCGCGATCTTCGACCTTCAGCAGCGTCGCCAGACGACGATCTGAGAAGCCCTTCTTCTTCAGCGCCAGCAGGGTGTCCTTGTCGAGAGCGGCAATGGTCTGCTTCTCGAGCCACAGTTCGATGTCGATGATTTCCTTGATCTGCACCAGGAACCACGGGTCGATCTTGGTCAGCTGATGGACTTCTTCCATCGTGAAGCCCTGCGCGAACGCATCGCCGACGTACCAGATACGCTCCGGGCCCGGCTCGCCGAGTTCTTCCTCGATCACTTCGCGATCGGTGGTCTTCTCGTTCATGCCATCGACGCCGACTTCGAGACCGCGCAGCGCCTTCTGGAACGATTCCTGGAAGGTGCGGCCAATCGCCATCACTTCACCGACCGACTTCATCTGGGTCGTCAGGTGGCTGTCGGCTTGCGGGAATTTCTCGAACGCGAAACGCGGGATCTTGGTGACGACGTAGTCGATCGACGGCTCGAACGAGGCCGGGGTCGCGCCGCCGGTGATTTCGTTGCGCAGCTCGTCGAGCGTGAAGCCGACGGCCAGCTTGGCCGCGACCTTCGCGATCGGGAAGCCGGTCGCCTTCGACGCCAGCGCGGACGAACGCGACACGCGCGGGTTCATCTCGATGACGATCATGCGGCCGTCCTTCGGGTTGACCGAGAACTGCACGTTGGAGCCGCCGGTATCGACGCCGATCTCGCGCAGCACCGCGAGCGACGCGTTACGCATGATCTGGTATTCCTTGTCCGTCAGGGTCTGTGCCGGAGCCACGGTGATCGAATCGCCGGTGTGCACGCCCATCGGATCGAGGTTTTCGATCGAGCAGACGATGATGCAGTTGTCGTTCTTGTCGCGAACGACTTCCATTTCATATTCTTTCCAGCCGAGCAGCGATTCTTCGATCAGCAGCTCGTTGGTCGGCGAGGCTTCCAGGCCGCGCTTGCAGATGGCTTCGAACTCTTCCGAGTTGTACGCGATGCCGCCGCCGGTGCCGCCCATCGTGAACGACGGACGGATGATGGTCGGGAAGCCGACGTCCTTCTGCACCGCCCACGCCTCTTCCATCGAGTGCGCGATGCCGGAACGTGCGGAACCGAGACCGATTTTGGTCATCGCTTCCTTGAACTTCTGGCGGTCTTCCGCCTTGTCGATGGCTTCCGGCGTGGCGCCGATCAGCTCGACCTTGTACTTGTCGAGCACGCCATTGCGCCACAGGTCGAGCGCGCAGTTCAGCGCGGTCTGGCCACCCATGGTCGGCAGGATTGCGTCCGGGCGCTCCTTGTCGATGATGCGCTCCACCACTTGCCAGGTGATCGGCTCGATGTAGGTGACATCGGCCATCTCCGGGTCGGTCATGATGGTCGCCGGGTTGCTGTTGACGAGGATGACCTTGTAGCCCTCTTCGCGCAGCGCCTTGCAGGCCTGTGCGCCGGAGTAATCGAATTCGCAGGCCTGGCCGATGATGATCGGGCCGGCGCCGATGATGAGAATGCTCTTGATGTCGGTGCGCTTAGCCATGCTTGTGTTTCTCCATCATCGCCACGAAGCGATCGAACAGGGGGGCGATGTCGTGCGGGCCGGGCGATGCCTCGGGGTGGCCCTGGAAGCAGAATGCCGGTTTGTCGGTGCGCTCGAAGCCTTGCAGCGAGCCATCGAACAGCGAGACGTGGGTCACGCGGCAGTTGGACGGCAGCGTGTCGGGGTCGACCGCAAAGCCGTGGTTCTGCGAGGTGATCATCACTTGCTTGGTGTCGAGGTCTTGCACCGGATGGTTCGCGCCGTGATGGCCGAACTTCATCTTGATGGTCTTCGCGCCCGAGGCCAGCGCCATGATCTGGTGGCCGAGGCAGATGCCGAAGGTCGGCAGACCCTTCTCGATCAGTTCGCGCGACGCAGCAATCGCGTAATCGCAAGGCTGCGGGTCGCCGGGGCCGTTCGACAGGAAGATGCCGTCCGGATTGAGCGCCAGTGCGTCAGCGGCCGTGGCTTGCGCCGGCAGCACGGTGACCTTGCAGCCGCGCTGGGCCAGCATGCGCAGGATGTTGTACTTGACGCCGTAGTCGAAGGCGACGACGTGGAATTTCGGGTTGGCCTGGGTGCCATAGCCCTCGCCCAGCGTCCATTCGGTCTGGGTCCACTCGTATTTGGCTTTGGTCGACACAACCTTCGCGAGGTCCATGCCATTGATGCCCGGGAAGGCACGTGCCAGTTCGAGCGCCGTCTCGGCCTTGGCGTTCGGGCCGGCGACGATGGCGCCGCTTTGCGCCCCCTTCTCGCGCAGCACGCGCGTCAGCTTGCGGGTATCGATGCCGGCGATGGCGACGATGCCCTCGGACTTCAGATAGTCCGGCAGGCTCTGGGTGGCGCGGAAGTTCGACACCTGCAGCGGCAGGTCACGAATGATCAGGCCGGCGGCGTGGATTTTCGACGATTCGACATCTTCCGGGTTGACGCCGGTGTTGCCGATGTGCGGGTAGGTCAGTGTGACGATCTGGCGGCTGTAGCTGGGGTCCGTCAGGATTTCCTGATAACCGGTCATCGCGGTGTTGAACACCACTTCCCCGCTGGTCTGGCCAGCAGCGCCGATTGAATATCCGTGAAAGACCGTGCCATCGGCGAGCGCGAGTATGGCCGGCACCTGGTTGGCCGTGAAAAATGGCGGCAAAGGTAACTCCTGGGTTGTTACCGCCGCGACTAGGCGTCTGCCTGCTCAGGTCGCGCCTCGTTCGGGCGTGCGGACACCGGGCAATGCGGGACGATTTGGAAGGTGGTTTGCGCGGACGGCGGGATACTTAGGTAAACCTTGTAATTATACCGTAAAGCACCAACCCCGGGCAAACGCAGGAATGGCGCGGGTCATTGGCGAAGCACATGCTCACCAAAATCCCGGCCATCGGGTCTTGCAGGTCTTGCGGATTTTGCAAGCCGGCAGTGCGCCGGCTTGCGGACAAGCGGTATTACAGGCCGAGGGCTGCGATACCAGCTTTGGCGATCTGCGCGTCTTCGTTCGATTTCACGCCCGACACGCCGACAGCGCCAACGCAGTCGCCATTGGCGACGACGGGCACGCCGCCTTCCAGCAGGCCGTCGATGTTCGGCGCCGACAGGAAGGAATAGCGACCATTGTTGATCACGTCTTCATAGACCTTGGTCTCGCGCTGGCCGAGGGCGGCAGTGCGTGCCTTGGACGGAGCGATCGAGGCCGACACGGCCGGTGCGCCGTCGAGGCGCTGCAGCCACAGCAGGTTGCCGCCGTCGTCGACGATGGCGATGGTGACGGCCCACTTGTTGGCGAGCGCCTCGGCCTCGGCGGCAGCGGCAATTTTCTTGACGTCGTCGAGGGTCAGGGCCTGTTTGGTACGCATGCGGTTACTCCCGTTTTTCTTCAAAAGTTCTAGAGGGTACTGCCGATATCTACGGAGCCGGTGGGTATGGCCACCCGTAAAAGGGCTGGATTGTACGACAACTCGATGACCTGCGAATTGCATCTTCCCGCATGAAGGGAGCACTTTCGCGAAATCCCTGGCATGGCGTGGAAGTGCGCTGCATAACAAGTCCGTGACAGACTATCCCACAGGCGAACACTGCTGCCGGAAAGTCATGTTCGCGAGCGAAATTTTGACAAGTCCGGGGGCATCGCTTACATTCGCCCGATCGTTTTTTATTTACTGAACTGAAACTTTGCAACACGCGTCGCGTCCATCGCCGAACTCTCGCATCGCCGCCTGGCACCCTGCCCGGCTTGCGCTGCCGTTGGCGCTTGCGCTCGCGCTGGGCGCGCAAGGCGTTCAGGCGGTCGAGGTTGACGGGGCTCAGGAAGCGCCGGCCAGCCTGCACACCCGCATCCTGTCGCGCGTGTCGAGTTTCACCGATCGGGCCGCCAACCTCGCCGTCGAAGCGATGTCGCTGATTGGCATCCATTACCGCCGGGGCGGCACTTCGCCGCAGAACGGCCTAGATTGCAGCGGCCTGGTGCGCTATGTGTTCCGCGAAGCGAACGGCACCGAACTGCCGCGCACTTCGGCCGAGATGAGCAAGCTCGGCGAGCAGGTCGACAAGAGCCAGCTGCAACCGGGCGACCTGGTGTTCTTCAATACCTTGAAGCGCACCTTCTCGCACGTAGGCATCTACCTTGGCGACAACAAGTTCATCCACGCGCCTTCGTCCGGCGGTACGGTACGTATCGAGAGCATGGACCTCGCGTACTGGAAGGCACGCTTCAACGGCGCACGCCGCATTCCCGAAGAAACCAAGGCCGATCCGGCCAAATGATCAGTCCGGCACTCGCCAGACCGCATTCCTTTTCCTGCTCGCTGAATTGCCGCTGAAGCCTCAGGGCTGCGCGCGCACCTGCTGTGCTTGCTGGGCTTGGGTCGCCTGCGAGGCTTGTGCGGCCTGCAACGCCTGATCACGCTTCTGCTTCAGCCGCTGCCTGATCTCGGCGATCGCGGCCTGCGCCGACTTCTCGCCAGCGACGATGGCCACGCTGCGGCTCTGGAAGTCGCTGCCTTTCATCGTGGCCAGTTCGGGGCGGATCACGACATCGGCCTGCTTCAGTTCATAGCTGTTCAGGCTCTGGCCCATGATCGCGAAAGTCTGCAGCAGTACTTCGAGGGTGCTCGATGCCGGCTGCGCATCCGGCTGCGCGGAGATGTTCACGGCGATCACGAAGTCTGCCCCCATCTTGCGTGCGAAGCTGACTGGCACCGGCGATACGAGGCCGCCATCGACGTAATCGATATTCCCGATACGCACCGGCTGGAACACGCCGGGCACCGATGATGACGCGCGCACCGCAGCACCTGTATTGCCGCGCCTGAACAGGATGGCCTGCCCGCTGCGCAGGTCGGTGGCGACAGCGCCGAACGGAATCTTCAGTTTTTCGATGGGCTGCCCGTGCACCGCGCGGTTCACGTAGTTCTGCACCGCCTCGCCCTTGAGCACGCCGGTCGATTGCGAGAAGAACGGCACCGACCAGTCCGAGATCGCCGCCTCATCCATGTCGATGGCCATCTTCTGCAGTGCATAGCCATTGTTGCCGGCCGCGTAGAGTGCACCGACCAGGCTGCCGGCGCTGGTGCCGACCACGATGTCGGGCACGATGCCATTCGCTTCGAGGATCTTGATCACGCCGATGTGCGCAAAACCGCGTGCAGCGCCACCGCCCAGCGCGAGGCCGACCTTGATCGGGCGCGGTGCCGGCAAGGCCGGCGGCGCCGAAGGTGCGGGCTTTGGCGGCAGCTCGGCCGCCGGTGGCGTGGCCTCGGGTACGACCGGTGCCGCAGGCTCCGTCGGCGCGGGCACGACAGGCGTGCCGCCCGCTGCCGCGGAAGGTACTGAAGGTGCAGGAGTGGCCGCAGGCGCCTTGGCCTCAGGCGACGGGGGTACGGTCTGACATGCCGACAGCAGCACGACCAGCGACAGGAACAACGCTCGCATCATCGAAAAAAACAGGAAACTCAGGAAAAAATCTTCAGCGTTGGGGTGCCGTGCCGGTCGCCCGGGCTGGCTCGCCCATGCCATGGGCCTTCAGGATCTCGCGCGCCTTCGGCCCTTGCAGAAATTCAGCAAAGGCGCGCGCCGACGGGTTGGCATTGCCCAGTGTGGTCAGCACGAAGCAGGTGTCCATTTCGCCTTGCAGTTCGCGCGGGATGTTGACCAACAGACCACGGTATTTCAGGCTCAGTCCGTGAGCGGTCGACGCCGGCACCAGCGCCACGTCGGCATTGCCGATGCGCGCAAACAGCCCGGCTTGCTCGACCGAGGTCGCGGTCAGGATCTTGCCCTGCACCGCATCCCAGACACCGCCCTTCTTCAACGCTTCCTCGGCACGACGGCCGCTGATTGTGAACTCGGGATTGGCAAAGGTGATGAAACGAATATGCTCGTCAGCCAGCGAATCCAGCCCGTTCAGCTTTGCCTTTCGGTTCGCAGTCCAAAGCATCAGCGGGTTGGACGCAAAATGCACCACCGGCTCGATAGCCAGCGAGCTCTTGACCAGACGGTCCGGATAATGCGTGTCGAGCGCGACGAACAGGTCGACCTGAGTACCGGCCTTGATCGCCGTATAAAGCTTGCCAGCGGCATCGGAACGGAATTCGACGCTATCCCGGGGATTGGCGAGCTTGTAGGCTTCGGCGACATCGGCAACCACCGAGCGCTGGTCGCCGGTGACGGCCACACGTACGCTGCCGGCCTTGGCGGTAGCGACCAGACAAAGCGTCAACAGAAAAAATATCGCGGGTCGAATGGATCGCATAGCCTGACCTGTTGTTGGATGAACATGTCCGGCACGAAAATGTCCGGCGCAAAAATGGCTAGATCGTACACCACGCAAGAGCGGACACGAATATGGACAAGCCGATCGCCCGCTGTCAGGGCTTGATGGCTCCGCTCTCCAACCCGCTCCTTGCCATCCCAGAAACCGGGCATTTCGAGCATCGGGATTCCGCGGCTCAGCAGTGCAGAAAGTCTGCCCTGATTGGTCTCAACTGTCGCCACCACCACGCCCGATCAGCCAGAAGGTCGCGCTAGTCACGCAAGCCACCAGCGCAACGACCATCCAGAATCCATGTTCATGCTCGGCCAGCGGGATGCCGGCGACATTCATGCCGAACAGGCCGGCAATCAAGTTGATCGGCAGCGCAACCACGGTGAACACGGTCAGCGTGTACAGGCTCTTGCTGTTGCGCTCATTGAGCATCGCGGCGATCTCTTCCTGCAGCAGTTTGATGCGCTCCTGCAGCGAACCCATGTCCGTCAGCACGGCGGCGAACTCTTCCGATGACTGCCGCAAATCCTGCAGATCGGCCTCGGCGATCCACGCGGGCGGCCGCTGTAGCAGACGGAACAGCGCGGCCGGCTCGGGCGCCATCAGCCGCTGCAGGCGTACCAGCACGCGGCGCAAGCCACCGAGATTACTGCGCTTCTGGCCCAGGCGGCCGGCCAGTAGGTCGTCTTCGATCTTGTCCGTGCGAATCACGGTATCGCGCACGATGCCGATCAGTACGTCGGCCTGGTCACGCAGCAAATGGGTCAGCAATTCCACCGAAGACTGGATACGGGAGCCGTTCTGTACAGCCTGGCGCAGACGATCGACGGATTTCAGTGGCTTGCGGCGCGCGCTGATGACGAGCTGCGGCGTGACCCACAGCCATAGCGTGGACAGTTCCGATGCTTCGAAATTGAAGCCATGCAGCACGTCGTTGACAACGGCGATCAAACCGTTGTCAATCTGTTCAATACGGGTCGAGCGCGAGCCCTGCTGCAAGGCTTCAAAGAATTCATGCGGCAGCGGCGCATGTTCGCGCAGCCATTTTTCGGTGGATGCCTGACTGAGGTTGAAGTGTAGCCACAGAAAACCTTCGACCTCCGTTATGGTCGCTATCTGAAGGGCCGTAGTGATATCAATCGGCGCGACCGTGTTCGCCACCCCCGGTTGGCCGAGCCAATAGCCCCAGACCAAACCGGTGTGATCGACGCGCAATTCCTGGATTAGTTTCTCTTTCATTCTGGCGACTGGACAGCAGAAAAGAAAAACGCCCCCTGAGGGGCGTTTTTCGATGCGGAGCTATAAATCAGAACGAGATCTGAGCGCGCGCGTTGACAGCAGTTTCGCCAGTCGTGCCATTGACAGCGGTCTTGAAGTTCGTTTTCACATAATTCAACATAAAGCGGACGTTGCTGTTTGCGAACCAGGTCAGACCATAAGTCATTGCATCAGCTTTGCTGGTCGTCGATGCGGAGTTCGTCAGGTAATCTGTTTCGATCTCACTGAAACGCATACCGACTTGCCATGCGCCCAAACCACCCTTGGAAGTCGAGAATGCCTGTTTCGGCTTGATCCAGCCAAAGGTGTTCGAGCTGTTGCTGTAGTTATGCGACTCTCCAGTGATATTCCAGACAGCCGACAAGTAGTTACCCTTTACTTCTTGCGAAGCGGTCTTGTCGTAGTTGAAATTGAAGTATTCGCTCTGGAACTTGAACGGACCGTAAGCAAGTGCGACTTCGATGTTTTGTCGCGTACGATCAGAACCCTGGGCTTGCGCGCTGCCATTCGTATTCAGGAATTTGGAGATCCCCTTGCCTTCGGTGCTGCTACCGTACTCGAATGCAGCATCGACTTTGCCGGTGCTGTAACCAAGACCAAAGTGCGTGATCATGTCTTTGTTGCCTGCAAGCTCAGCAAAGTTTACGGCGACGCGACCGATTGCATCAGTATTATCAAAGTTATATACATCGGCAGCCTTGTGATAATTGCCGCTCGACAGTGCGACACCGTATGACAAGCCAGACATTGGGCTGCCGAACAACATGGCGCCATATTGCTTGCCAGGGATCAGTTCCTTGTCATCGTTTCCAACCAGACTGCGTTCCATGAAGTCGATATTGTTGGAGCTGGTCAACTGCTCGAGACTGAACGGCATCTTGAATTTACCAAAACGCATCTGAGTAGCTTTATTGCCGACATAAGTTATGTAGCCCTCGTCCAATGTCCCCGAATTCTCTTTCGAGAAATCGCCAAAAACGAAGTATTCAAAGTCTTTGGTCATGTACCCTTTGAGGCCCAGACGCGCGCGGCGCATGCTGAAGCCTTCTACCCCTTGTCCAGACGCGCTACTTGGATCAAACGAACGATAATCCATATGAACACGACCGGTCAGTGTGGCGGAGTATTCGCCATCAGCCGACTCGATACCCAGACCGCTCTTCTGCACCTTGCCCGAATCACCCTGCTTCTGGATATAGTTCATCGCTTTCGAGAGATCTTCGGAGGTACGCTTTTCTTTGAATTGCGCGTTCTCGACAGCATCCGACTTCAGGTAGTCGTCATACTCAGCCTGGGTGATCACACCCTTCTTCAGCATCAAGTCCAGCAGATTCTTGACGTCATCCGCGGCAAACGCCGGAGCCGACATCGTTGCGCAAACTGCTGCGACCGCAACAGCGATACGCTTGGCAGCGATCAGTTTCGAATGTTTCATTGAGTTCTCCGTTAAGTGTCTCAGACGCAATCAAGAATGGCCTTGGCCATGCGGGTATCGCTTTCCTTAATTACTGAGGCGCCATTATTCCGTTGAAATTTTTCAACTTTGTGACAGGCTGTTACATTCGTACAAGACAAGAAAACGTTGTTGGATTGCAACGATTCCCGACATACTGGCGTCATATCCGCGTCATATTTGTGAATGACGATGGAAAGTTACCCGCCTTTTTCAGGAGATCCGCCTCATGTTTGCCGCCGTCGACCTCGGGTCGAACAGCTTCCGGCTTCACATTGGCGTTCACGATGGTGAGCGCATCCGAATCATTAACAGCGCGCGTGAACCGGTACGCCTAGGCGCCGGACTTGATAGCCGTGGCAACCTGACGCAGCGTTCTATCCAGACTGCCCTTGCTTGCCTGAACCGATTCTCCCAAGTGCTGGAAGCAACGCCCTTGTCTGCGGTACGGGTAGTTGCCACCAATACCCTGCGCGTCGCCAAGAATGCGTCGAATTTCGTACCGCAATTCGAAAAGGCCATCGGCTATCCGATCGAGGTCATCTCCGGCGAAGAAGAAGGCCGCCTGATCTACATGGGCGTCGCCTCCTCCCTGAATGCGCCGGCCGAGCGCCGGCTGGTGATCGACATTGGCGGCGGCTCGACCGAACTGGTGCTCGGCCACGGCCAGGACATCGAGGAAGTCGAGTCATTCAGCATTGGCACAGTGCCCATCGCGAACCGCTTCTTCAGTGGCGACAAGATCAACGCTACTGCCTTTGACGACGCGGTGCTGGCTGCACGCAGCGTGTTCGAGGATGGCCTGGCACCCTTCCATCCGAGATTCTGGGAGCTCGCCTACGGCTCGTCCGGCACCATGCGCACACTGGCGGAGGTGATCGAACAAAACGCCCTGGGCGACGGCCAGTTGTCGCTGAAATCCATGCTCGCCCTGCGCGACAAGCTCATCGCAGCCGGCCGCATCAGCAAGATCGAACTGGTCGGCATACGCGCCGAGCGCGTGGCGGTGATCCTCGGCGGACTGCCGGTGCTGATCGGCTTATTGGAGGAACTGGGCATCAAGTCGTTGCAGACGATCGAAGCCGGCCTGCGCATGGGCGTGCTGTGGGACCTGTACCTGCGTGAACGCAAGAAGGACCGCCGACAGGAATCGATCCGCCGCTTCATGAAACGCTTCGCCGTCGATGACACGCGCGCTGCGAAGGCCTCGGCCAATGCCCTCATCCTCTATCGTCAGCTGGCGGGCGACAATGGTCCGCTCGAGCGCTTGCTGGGCTGGGCAGGCAAGATTCATGAGGTCGGCATGGCGGTTTCGCATACCGGCTTCCACAAGCATGGCGCTTACCTCGCCTTGCATGCCGACTTGCCAGGCTTCACGTCGCAGGAGCAGCACATCCTGTCCATCCTACTGCTGGCCCAAAAGGGCAACCTGCGCAAGGTGCAGGAGGCCTTGTCGGACCTGGATATCGCCAAGGCCGTGCTGGCACTGCGCCTGGGCACGCTCTTCATGCACGCCCGCATCGACCCGGCCATCGAGCCCACGCGCGTGAAACTGCGTACACGCATCGAGCTGGAAGTCCCCCGCCAGATGCTGGCCAGCCACCCCACGCTTTCATACTGGTTTTCGAAGGAGCAGGCGGCGTGGGAAGAAGTCGGTGGCACCTTCCTTTTGCGCGCCACGCCCTGAGCCTCGCACCCCTCCCTCGCCCCTCGAATTTGGCTTGTAACAATTCAAAGCAAATAATCGTATATATTATTTATTCGATTAAACAATTCGCGCCCGAGCACGAGCCAACAGGGAGAAATACATGATCAAGACCGCAGCCAAGAAATCCATCAAGACCGCAGCAAAGCGCGCCCCGGCAAAGCCGGCCGGCAAGCGCCCCACCGCGAAGAAGGCCGGCACCACCGCCGCCGCGAAGCGCCCGGTCGGTCGTCCGTCGGCCGCCAGCAAGCAAGCGGCGAGCGCGCCGAAAGTGGTGAAGGCCGAAAAGCCGAAGAAGGCCAAGCTCGTGCGCGACAGCTTCACGATGCCCGAGTCCGAGTACGCGTTGATCGGCGCAATGAAGAAGGCCTGTCTTGGCGCCGGCTTCGAGATCAAGAAGAGCGAGATCCTGCGCATCGGTGTCGCCCTGCTGGCCAAGCTCGATCCGAAGAAAATCAAGACCGCCCAGGCGGCGCTGGAGCCGCTGAAGGCCGGCCGCCCGAAGAAGCACAAGTAATCCGGACGCGCATCCAACGCGCCGGGTAGTCGCCGGCCTGTGTGCATCACGCACCACAGGCCGCGGCTTCATGCCGGAATGAAAACACCAGCATGGCGGGACGCTGCTGCATGTCATCATGCGTTCACAGTGTCATGGTCTGATCAGGAGGGTAAGCAACGCCCCTCCTCCACGCCCCGATCGGACACCAGAGCGCCATGGACGACAACAAACCGCAGACCGGCCAACCCGATTTTTCCGCAATCCTCGATGCGCGGCTGTCGCGCCGTAGCCTGCTCAAGGGCTCTCTGGCGGTCGCGGCCAGCACCTACATAGGCGCAGGCACGCTGTGGCTGACGCCGGCCGGCAATGTGCAGGCAGCGATGCAATCGCTGAAGCTCAATTTCTCTGCCGTCCCCAAAAGCAAGACCGATGCGCTGCAACTGGCGAGTGGTTATTCGTATGCCGTGCTGATGGCCACCGGCGACCCCATCGTTGCCAGCGTGCCCGAGTATGCGAACGACGGCAGCGACACGGCCTCGAGCTTTGCCCGCCGCGCCGGCGACCATAACGACGGCATGCAGTACTTTGGCGTCGGCCGCAACGGGCTATGGGATGCGAACAATGCCGAGCGTGGCCTGCTGTGCGTAAACCATGAAGCCGTGACGGCCGCTTTCCTGCACAAGCAGGGCCAGACCCTGGTCGACGGCCGCCGCACGGTGGACGACGAAGTAATGAAGGAAATGCTGGCGCACGGTGTCAGCGTGGTCGAGGTCGCCCGCGACAACAAGGGCTACCGCGTCAAGCGCGACTCGCGCTTCAACCGCCGCATCACGACCTTCACCGACATGGAACTGTCCGGCCCGGCCGCGCGCAGTCCATTGATGGTCACGCGTTACTCGATCACCGGGACCCGAACGCGCGGCACGGTAGCCAACTGCGCGAATGGCCACACGCCCTGGGGCACCTACCTGACCTGCGAAGAGAACTGGGCCGGCTTTTTCCGCCGCCTGCCTTCGGACGACAATAAGCGCAGCGCAAAAGAGCTGGCCGCCTTCAAGCGCTACGGCGTGGCCGGCAAGGGCAACCATGCGTGGGCATCGGTGCAGCCGGACACGGCAGACGGCCGTTTCGGCCGTTGGGATGCGGGCGTCACCGGCACTTCGCCTGATGGCAGCGATGACTATCGCCATGTCGCCAATACCTTTGGCTGGGTGGTCGAGATCGATCCCTTCGACCCGGCATCGACACCGAAGAAGCGTACGGCGCTGGGCCGCTTCGCGCATGAAGGCGCATGGCCGGCACGTGTGGTGGCCGGCGAGCCGCTGGTCTGGTACATGGGCTGCGACTCGCGTGGCGAGTACATCTACAAGTACGTGTCGACGGCCGCCTGGGATCCGGAAGACGCAAAGCGTCCTGCGATCGCCGGCGACAAATACCTCAATGATGGCCGGTTGTATGTCGCCCGCTTCAACGCCGATGGCAGCGGCGACTGGATCGAGCTGAAGTTCGGCAGCAACGGCATCGACGCCGGCTACGCGCCCTACCCGTTCGCGAACCAGGCCGATGTGCTGATCCATGCGCGCCTGGCCGCCGATGCGGCTGGAGCCACCCGGATGGATCGCCCGGAATGGGGCGCCGTCAATCCTCGCAATGGCGAGGTCTACATGACGCTGACCTACAACCCGTCGCGTGATTTCGACAAGACCGACGCGGCCAACCCGCGCTTTTACAACGATCCTAAGGATGGCAAGGCCCAGAAGGGGAATGCCAACGGCCACATCATTCGCTGGGCCGAGAAAGACGGAAAGGCTTCTGCCACGCATTTCCGCTGGGACGTATTCCTGTTCGCTGCCCGCGAGACGGCCGACCGCCGCAATGTGAATCTGTCCGGCCTGAGCGCCGGCAATGACTTCTCCAGCCCCGACGGGCTGTGGTTCTCCCGCAGCGGCCTGCTGTGGATCGAGACCGACGACAACGCGTACACCGATGTCAGCAACTGCATGCTGCTGGCCGCCATTCCCGGCCATGTCGGCGACGGCGCGATGAAAACTATCGCAAACCGCGATGGCGACAAGGAGCGCAGCGTCAGTACCTATGTCGGCGCAACCGCCACCGACGACACGCTGCGCCGCTTCCTGGTCGGCCCGGTGGATTGCGAGATCACGGGTCTGACGGAATCACCGGACGGGCGCGCCTTGTTCGTCAATATCCAGCACCCGGGCGAGACCACCAACGGCAAGGACTTCGACCTCGCCAATCCATCCAGCTGGTTAAGTCACTGGCCTGCCGGCGGCCAGTCCCGCCCGCGCTCGGCCACCATCGTCATCACGCGCGACGATGGCGGGCCGATCGGTGCCGACCCTGCCTGATCCATCGATCGCGACACCCTGACGCCCTGGCGTCCTCGCGTCCCCACGTCTTTCCACCCTAGTTACCCTCTGCTGCCGCCCCGGCGGCAGAGCGGCTTGGCGCATTTGCGCCTGCCCGCCACTGCCGTCCGCGCAGGAACTTGGCATTGATTCCATAAAATGTCACCAAACAGAAATACTGCTGTCACTCCTGTGCAGCAATCGCACATTAACCTCCGAAGCACGACAACAATCAGGAGGAACGATGCGATTGATGACGATTGGAGCTGACGCCACCCCCAGCTTTTCCAAACTCTCGCTGAGCCTGGCCACCACGCCGGAGGAAGTGCGCGAAGTCCAGCGCCTGCGCTACCAGGTATTCGTCGAGGCGATGGGGCTGGACACGCTGATGAACAGCGACGGCCTCGAGCGCGACGAGTTCGATGACTATTGTGATCACCTGATCGTGCGCGACACCCGCACCCTGAAGGTCGTTGGCACCTACCGCGTGATGGGCTCGCGCGCCATCGCACGTACTGGCCGCTTCTACTCCGAGAGCGAGTTCGACCTGTCGCGCCTGCAGAACCTGCGCCCGCGCATCCTCGAAGCCGGCCGCGCCTGCATCCATCCGGACTACCGCAGCGGCGGCGTGATCATGATGCTGTGGGCGGGACTCGCAGCTTGCATGAAGAAGGAAAACGCCGAATACCTGATCGGCTGCGCCAGTGTCAGCCTGGCCGATGGCGGCAACACCATCAATGCCTTGTATCGCAAGCTCGCCGGCGAGAACCTCGCGCCGCCAGAATACCGCGTGATGCCGCACCTGCCGTTCCCGCTGCATGACGAGCCACTGACCGGCGAGGTGCAAGTGCCGGCCCTGATCAAGGGCTACCTGCGCAGCGGCGCCTGGATCTGCGGCGAGCCGGCCTGGGACCCTGATTTCCACAGTGCCGACCTGTTCATGATGCTGCCGCTGGCGCGCATGGAAGGCCGTTACGCGCGCCACTATCTCAAAGAAGCGGTCCCGGCATGAACGCACCCGAACCCTTCGTGAAGACCAGGAAAAAACTGTTCAAGCATCCCCTGCACAAGCCCGAGCCGCTGCACTTCCGCACCATCTGGATTTCGGACGTGCACCTTGGCACCAGCGGCTGCCAGGCCAAGCGCCTGCTGGAATTCCTGAAAGCCACCGAATCTGACAAGCTCTACCTGGTCGGCGACATCGTCGACGGCTGGCAGCTCAAGCGCCGCTGGTACTGGCACCAGACCCACAACGATGTGGTGCAACTGGTGATGAAGAAGGCCAAGAAAGGCACCAAGGTGATCTTCGTGCCGGGCAATCATGATGAAGCGATCCGCCAGTTCATCGGCGTCGACTTCGGTGGCATCAAGATCCGCGACGAGCTGGTACACACCACGGCCGATGGCAAGAAGATGCTGGTGCTGCACGGCGACCGCTTCGACGGCGTGATCGCCTGCGCCAAATGGCTCGCCTATGTCGGCGACTCGCTGTACACGATGATCCTGAAGTTCAACCAGGTCTACAACGCGTGGCGCGCACGTGTCGGCCTGCCCTACTGGTCGCTGTCGCAATACCTGAAGCTGAAAGTGAAGAACGCGGTCAGCTACATCACCTCGTTCGAAGAGGCGCTCGCCGCCGAAGCCCGCAAGCAGGGGCTGGATGGCGTGATCTGCGGCCACATCCACAAGCCAGAGATCCGCGACATCGACGGCATCAAGTACTGCAATGATGGCGACTGGGTCGAAAGCCTGTCGGCGCTGGTCGAAGAGCCGACCGGCGAATTGCGCCTGGTCGACTGGCATGAAGTGATGCTGCGCTGGGAACAGGCGCAGCTGGCCTCCGAGGACGAGCTTTGCGCGGTACCGGCATAAGCGGCCCTTCCGGCCCTTCCGGCCCTTCCGGCCCTTCCAGCCCGAAGCCGTGGCGACTGCAGCTCTCCCATCTGTGGGACGAGCTGCTGTTCTCCAGCCTGGAGCTGGCACCGCCGCCGGAGCGCAAGCTGCCCGCGGCGCGGCGCGCGACTCAGGTCAGGCGCATTCTCGTGCTGTCGGTGTCGGCCGGCGCCGGCCACGTGCGCGCGGCCCAAGCCATTGTCGCGCATGCGAATGCGGATTTCGGCCTGCTCGACGTGCGGCATGTCGACGTGATGTCGCTGGTTCCCCTATGGTTCCGCAAGGTCTACAGCGACCTGTACATGAAGCTCGCCA